>JAEAMF010000162.1_pt1 | contig 114862 bp, 94 predicted proteins | sample 8958721 | NCBI WGS metagenome assembly JAEAMF01 (sample SAMN16933255, study PRJNA681124) | bioreactor sludge metagenome | isolation source: anaerobic bioreactor treating anionic surfactant - SDBS | place: India: Bengaluru | collected 2019-02-28
CTCAATGAAGAGATATCAGAATATCCCGGACAGCAGTGGGCCTTCGCCGGAAGTCGTTACCGCCAGTGGCGGTAACGACTGTCTTGGGGCTAACTGTATAAAGCCTACTGTTTCAACGCCGCCTCCACCGCATCCGCCAGCCTTGACACGATCTCCGACAGATCCGCCGCCGTCGCAATGAAGGGCGGCGCCAGCAGCACGTGGTCGCCGTACTGCCCGTCGATGGTCCCGCCCATCGGGTAGACCATCAGCCCTTTTTCCATCGCCTTGGCCTTGATCGCCGCATGCAGCTTGCGCTCCGGCGCGAAGGGCCGCTTGTCGGCGCGGTCCTGCACGAATTCCAGCGCCAGGAACATGCCGCGCCCGCGGATGTCGCCCACGTGCTCGTGGGTGCCGAACACGTCGCCCAGCATGCGCCGCAGCGTCGCGCCGCGGCTGCGCACCCGCCCCAGCAGGTCGTCGCGCTCGATCACCTTCTGCACTTCCAGCGCGGCCGCCGCCGCCACCGGGTGCCCGATGTAGGTGTGCCCGTGCTGGAACATGCCGCTGCCGCCCCGCAGGCAGTCGACGATGGTCTGGTGCGCCAGCACCGCGCCGATCGGCTGGTAGCCCGCGCCCAGGCCCTTGGCGATCGCGATGATGTCCGGCGCCACGCCGTCCTGCTCGATCGCGTACATGGTGCCGGTGCGGCCCATCCCGCACATCACCTCGTCGGCGATCAACAGGATGCGGTAGCGGTCGCAGATGTCGCGCACGCCCTGGAAGTAGCCCGGCGTCGGGGGGATCGCGCCGCCGGTGGCGCCCACCACCGGCTCGGCGACGAAAGCGATGATGTTCTCCGGCCCGGCCTTGAGGATGTTGGTTTCCAGCTCGTCGAGCAGGCCGGCGGTGTAGTCGTCCACGCTCTGGTGCGCCGCGCGGCCGCGGTATTCGTAGCAGGCGCTCACCCGCACCGTGTCCATCAGCAGCGGCGCGAAAGCCTTGCGGCGCCACTCGTTGCCGCCCACCGCCAGCGCGCCCAGGGTGTTGCCGTGGTAGCTCTGGCGCCGCGCCATGAACAGGCGGCGCTGCGGCTCGCCCGCCTCCACCCAGTACTGGCGCGCCAGCTTGAGCGCCGTCTCCATCGCTTCCGAACCGCCCGAGACCAGGTAGACGCCGCCGATGTCCTGCGGCGCCCCCTGGACCAGGCGGTCGGCCAGTTCCTCGGCCGCATCGGTGGTGAAGAAGGCGGTGTGGGCATAGGCGCAGCGGTCGATCTGGCGGTGCATGGCGGCGATCACGTCTGGATGCCCGTGGCCGAGCGAGGACACGGCAGCCCCGCCGCTGGCATCGATGTAGATCCGGCCGGCCTTGTCGCGCATGCGGATGCCGTCGGCGGACACCGCGGTCGGCGGCACCTGGCGCAGGTTGCGGTGGAGGATATGGCTCATTGCGACTCCCTTGGTCAGAACAAGAGTTTGACAATAAGCGTGCCGTGCACCGGTTCTTTTGATTTTTAGAGAACGCTATGCAATTATTTTCCAATTACAACATTTTACTGACGCCATGATCGACCGACTCGGACCGATTGCGCTGGAGGACATGACCCCGGCCCAGCGCGCCGCGGCGCAGGCCATCATCGACGGGCCGCGCGGGGCGGTGTACGGCCCCTTCGTGCCCTTGCTGCGCAGTCCGGAGCTGATGGAATACGCCCAGCGCATGGGCGAGTACCTGCGCTACCGCAGCGCGATCGGGGTACGGCTGTCGGAGCTGGCGATCCTGGTCACCGCGCGCCAGTGGAACCAGCAGGTGGAATGGGCGATCCACGCGCCGATCGCGGCCCAGGTGGGCATTCCGGCCTCGGTGATCCAGGCGATCGCCGAGCGGCGCAGACCGAGCGACATGCTGGTCGACGAAGCGGTGGTGCACGACTTCTGCGTCGAGCTGCATGAGGGGAAATCGGTCCCGGACCGGGTGTATGCCGATGCGCTCGCGCTGTTCGGCGAGCATGGCGTGGTCGATCTCATGGGGATCAACGGGTATTACACCTTCCTGGCCATGGTGATGAACACGGCCAGGACGGCGGTGCCGGCAGGCTGCGAAGCGCGGCTGCCGGACTAGCGTTTGCGCGCTGGTAGCTGCGGCACGAACTTGGATCCCGGCCTGCGCCGGGATGACGGTTTTTAGGCCTGTGGCTTTAACGGATTCGGATTCCAGCGAACTAGAACAACGTCGTCCCGGCGCAGGCCGGGACCCAAGTTTGCTGGCGCGCCACTACCGTCATCTTACTTAGGAAACGCCACCACTTCCTGTTGCTGTTCCCCCAGGCCGGCGATGCCGAGCCTCAGCTTGTCGCCCTTCTTCAGGAAGCGCTGCGGCGAACGTCCCATGCCCACGCCCGGCGGCGTGCCGGTGGTGATGATGTCGCCCGGTTCCAGCGTCATGAAGCGCGACACGTAGCTGACGATTTGCGCCACCGTGAAGATCATGTTCGCGGTGTTCCCGGTCTGCATGCGCTTGCCGTTCAGTTCCAGGTAGAGGTCGAGGTCCTGCACGTCGTAGATTTCGTCGCGCGTCACCAGGAAGGGGCCGACCGGACCGAAAGTGTCGCAGCCCTTGCCCTTGTCCCACTGCGAGCCCATCTCGAACTGGAAGGCGCGCTCGGACACGTCGTTGACCACGCAGTAGCCGGCCACGTACTTGAGCGCCTCGTCTTCGCTCACGTACTGTGCGCGGGTGCCGATCACCACACCCAGCTCGACTTCCCAGTCGGTCTTCTTCGAGCCCTTCGGCAGCTGGACCGGATCGTCCGGGCCGGACAGGCTGCTGATCGCCTTGGTGAAGAAGATCGGTTCCTTCGGCACCTCGGCGCCGGTCTCAAGCGCATGATCGGCATAGTTCATGCCGATGCCGATGAACTTGCCGACGCCCTTGACCGGCACGCCCAGGCGCGGATTGCCGCGTACCAGCGGCAGCGTCTTCCACTCCAGCTTCGCCAGCTTGCGCAGCGCCTTGTCCGAGAGTTGCGACGCGTCGATGTCGTCGATGATCCCGGACAGGTCGCGCAGGCGGCCCTCTTCGTCGAACAGGCCCGGCTTTTCCTTGCCCGGGCGGCCATAGCGCACCAATCTCATTCTTGTCTTCCTTGTATATCAAACGCCGAACACGCCCAGCATGGGCCAGCGGGCGATGATACCAAGGATCGGACGGCCAGGTTATTGGCTCAGCAGATAAGCGCTGATATCGAGCGCATCGCGTTCGCTCACGCCCATGTTCGGCATGGCGGTATGCGGGTCGATCGATTGCGGGTCACGGATCCAGCGCACCAGGCCGGCCTGGTCGTTCGGCACCGCCCCCGCCAGCACCTTGCGCTCGGCCATGCCTTCGAGCGGCCGGCCGACATAGACCTTCGAGCCGGGTACGCCGGGGATCAGGTGGCAGGACTGGCAGGCGTACTGCGTCACGGCGATCTTGCCGCGTTCCGGGTCGCCCTGCACGCCGACCGGCGGCCGCTTGGGCGAGCAGGCGGCCAGGCTGGCCAGCGCCAGCACCGCCGCGATGCGCAGCAAGCTCATTTCGCTCCTCCCTGCGCCAGCGCCGGCGCGCCAGGGGCCGCGGTCCTGGCGCGGAAATCCTGCGCGCTCATCGCCGGCATGGCCCTCACGAAAGCCACCACCGCCCAGATCTCGTCCTCGCCCAGGTGGTATTCCCAGGCCGGCATGCCGCTCATCTTGATGCCGTTCTTCGTGATCCAGTACAGCTCGCGCGCTTCCCAGTGCTGGGTGGCGTCCACCAGCGGGCCGGGAATCGGCTGCATGCTCATGCCGATGGTGGACTGGGCCACGCCCGGGCCGCCGTGGCATTGCAGGCACTTGTCGCGGTAGACCGCGGCGCCGAGGCGCAACTGCTGCTCGCCCCCGAGGCGCGGCACCTGCACGTCGCGTGCATGGTGGCGCACCGAGTTCGCCATGCCCTCTTCCAGCACCGTGTACACGAAGGGGAAATGCTGGGCGGTGGCGCCGATGTTGTACCAGCCGCCATACAGGAGCGCGAGGCCGGCCGCCCCCGCGGTGACGCCAGCCGCGAGCAGCGTCGATACAGCGGTCTTCACGATCAGCCTGCGGCGGTTGGAGAGCATGTCGGGGTGCGTCCGATTGGATTCGTTAAAAAAAATGCATTATTGTTTGTGTATTATAAAAGCCACTTCACAATGTCGAATTTCAAACGTGCGCCCCCGTCTTTACCGTGATTCTCTCCGCACCGCCACACAGGCCGCATTGACACTGGCTTGTGCCGTATTGCTCGCCGGGTGCAAGGACGACGCACGCTCGGCCGTCCCCGGCGGCGACGTGCAGCTTGGACTGCGGCTGGTCACCCAGTACCAGTGCGGCGCCTGCCACGTGATCCCGGGCGTGCAGGGCGCGGACGGCAAGTCGGAAGGCGCCGGCCCTTCGCTCGACTACATCGGCCGCCTGAGCTACATCGCCGGCGGCATCCCCAACCAGCCCGCCAACATGGTGCAATGGCTGCGCGTGCCGCATGCCGTCAAACCCGGCACCGAAATGCCGCCCATGGGCCTGACGGAACAGGAGGCGCGCCACATGGCCGCCTTCCTGTACACCCTGAGGTGAGCGCCATGACCGGAACCCTGCACTCGGTCCTGCAGCCTGCCGGCTGGGACGCCGCCATCATCAGCCAGTTCGCCTGGGTCATGTTCGGCGCCGGTGCCCTGATCTTCCTCGCCGTGATGGCGCTGCTGTTCCTGAGCCTGCGGCGCCGCGAACGGCCGGCACGCGCGCTGCTGTGGATCGGGGGCGGCGGCATCGCCTTTCCGGTCGTGGTGCTCACCGCGCTCCTGGGGTGGAGCACCTGGCGCAGCGCGCAGCTGGCGCCGCAGACTTCGCGCGACGCGCTCACCATCTCGGTCACCGCCAAGATGTGGTGGTGGGAAGTGCGCTACCACGACCCGGCGAGCGGACGCGAGATCGTCACCGCCAACGAGATCCACATACCGGTCGGCCGCAATGTCTACCTCGGCCTGAATTCGGCCGACGTGATCCACAGCCTGTGGGTGCCCTCGCTGGCGGGCAAGCGCGACATGGTACCGGGCCGCGTCACCGGCCTGACCCTGCGCGCCGACAAGCCGGGCATCTACCGCGGCCAGTGCGCCGAATACTGCGGCGTCCAGCATGCGAAGATGGCGCTGCACGTGGTGGCCCTGGCGCCGCAGGAATTCGAGGCCTGGCTGGCGCGCCAGGCGCAGCCGGCCCTGCCCGCGGACAACGCGATCCTCGAACGCGGCCGCGCCGCCTTCCTGGAACAACGCTGCCAGGCCTGCCACACGATCCGCGGCGTGGCCGAAGGATCGCGCCTGGGACCGGACCTGACCCACGTCGGCAGCCGCATGCACATCGGCGCGGGCACCCTGCGCAATCACCGCGACACACTGGACGGCTGGATCGCCGACCCGCAAGCCGCCAAGCCCGGCGTCTTCATGCCCGGCTCGCAAGACCTCGACCGCGACACGCTGCGCGCGCTGGCCACCTACCTCGAGCACCTGAAATGACGCAGCCGCTGCCCACGCATTTGCCTAATTCATTGCCCCGTCCGGACGGCGAATTCGCACGCCTGAAGGAAATCTGGCGCACGCCCACCGGCTGGCGCTTCTTCACCTCGGTGAACAACACCAGCATCGGCCTGCTCTACATCGGCACCGCCCTGCTGTTCTTCGTCCTGGCCGGCATCCTCGCCCTGGTCATGCGGGTGCAGTTGGCCGTGCCCGACAACACCCTGCTCAGCCCCGATACCTACAACCAGGTCTTCACCATGCACGGCACGGTGATGATGTTCCTGTTCGCGATCCCGATCGTCGAGGCATTGGCCGTCTACCTGCTGCCCAACATGCTGGGCGCGCGTGACCTGCCCTTCCCGCGCCTGTCCGCCTATGCCTACTGGGCCTATGCCTTCGGCGGCCTAGCCTTCTTCTGCACCATCTTCGTCGGCCTGGCGCCGGACGGCGGCTGGTTCATGTACCCGCCCTATACCGGCAACACCTATTCGCCGGGCCTGAACGCCGACTTCTGGCTGCTGGGGATCGGCTTCATCGAGATCTCGGCGATCGCCGGCGCGATCGAGCTGATCGTCGGCATCCTGTTCACGCGCGCGCCGGGCATGACGCTGCGCCGCATGCCGGTGTACGCCTGGGCCATGCTGGTGGTGGCGGTGATGATCGTGTTCGCCTTCCCGGCGGTGATCGCCGGCACCGCCCTGCTGGAACTGGAGCGCGCCTTCGACTGGCCCTTCTTCATCGCCGAGCGCGGCGGCGACCCGATCCTGTGGCAGCACCTGTTCTGGTTCTTCGGCCACCCCGAGGTCTACATCATCTTCCTGCCGGCCGCCGGCATGGTCTCGACCATGATCCCGACCATCGCCGGCACCCCGCTGGTGGGACGGCGCGCCATCATCGTGGCCCTGGTCGGCGTGGGCTTCTTCAGCTTCGGCCTGTGGGCCCACCACATGTTCACCGCCGGCCTGGGCGTGCTGGAGATGAGCTTCATCTCGGCCGCCAGCATGGCGGTGGCAATCCCGACCGGCATCCAGGTATTCGCCTGGATCGCCACCCTGTGGAACGGGCGGGTGCGCATGACGTCTCCGGCGCTGTTCCTGATGGGCTTCATGTTCATCTTCGTGCTGGGCGGCCTGACCGGGGTGATGGTGGCCGTGATCCCGTTCGACTGGCAGGCCCACGACACCTATTTCATCGTGGCCCACCTGCACTACGTCCTGATCGGCGGCATGGTGTTCCCGGTGTTCGCCGGGATGTATTACTGGCTGCCGCTGGTCAAGGGCCAGCCCCTGTCCGAGAAGTTGGGGCGCTGGGTGTTCTGGATGATGTTCGGCGGCTTCAACCTGGCCTTCTTCCCGATGCACATCACCGGCCTGTACGGCATGCCGCGCCGGGTCTACACCTATGATGCGCACCTCGGCTGGAACCTGCTGAACATGCTGTCCACGGTCGGCGCCTTCATCTTCGCCTTCGGCGTGCTGCTGTTCATCGTCGACGCCGTGCGCGCGCTGCGCCGGCCGGAAAAGGAAGTAGGCAATCCGTGGAATGCGCCGACCCTCGAATGGCTGCCGTCGGAATCCTACGGCAACCGCAGCATCCCGCGCATCCACTCGACCAATCCGCTGTGGGACCAGCCGACCCTGCCGGAAGAGGTCGAGCGCGGCCAGCACTACCTGCCCGGCACCGCCACCGGTCTGCGCGAAACCATCGCCACCAGCCCGGTCAAGGCCGAGCCGCGCTGCCTGATGGTGCTGCCGACCGACAGCTGGCTGCCGGTCATCGCCGCCCTCGGCACGGCCGGCTTCTTCCTGCTGCTGACGGTGAAGGCGATCCTGCCGGCCTTTATCTTCGGCTTGATGGCGGTGGGCGGCACCATCGCCTGGCTGTGGGAATCGGATCGCAAGCCGCCGATCGACCAGGCGCGCGTCGCGGAAGACCTGGTGCTGCCGGTGAATGCGAAGACCACGGCTTCGCAGTCGTGGTGGGGCACGATGGTGATGCTGATCGTCGACGCCTGCATCTTCGCGTCCTTCGGCTACGCCTACGTCCACGTGTCGATGCGCCTGCAGGTCTGCCCGCCGCCCGGCGCCGCCCTGCCGGAACTGTCGTCGCAGCTGGTCTCCGCCGGCCTCCTGGCCGCCAGTTCGGTGCTGATGCTGCTGGCCGTGCGCGCGCTCGGCAAGCGCCGCCTGCCCTGGCTGGTGCTGCTGGCGCTGGGCTGCACCACGGCTTCCTTCCTGTTCGATCTGCGCGGCCACCAGTTCGCCGGTCTCGACCCGACGGCCAGCGCCTGGGGCGCCGCGATCGGCGGGCTGCTCGGCTACCAGGGCCTGCACGTGGTGGTGCTGGCGATCGCCGGCCCCTACCTGGTTCTCCGGTCCTGGCGCGGCCACCTGGGCGAGCGCAGCCGCGCGACGCTCGACAACGTCGCCCTGCTCTGGCACTACACGACGCTGCAGGGCCTGGCCGGCATGGCGCTGGTGCATGGCCTGCCGGCGCTGATGCCGTGGCTGATGGAGTAGACCATGCAAGACCACTTCTTCCGGCAACTGATGCGCGGCACCCTGCCCCTGCTGGTATGGGCGGCGCACTTCACCTTCTGCTACCTGCTGGCGGCGGCGCAGTGCACGCCGGCGCTAATGCGCACGGGCGGGCCGGACCGCTTGCTGCTGGGGATCGCGACCGTGGCGGCGCTGGCGGCATGCCTGTGGCTGGCCTGGCGCGAACGCGGCATCCTGCGCAACGCCACGGAAGCGGCGCTGCTCGACTGGGCGGCGGCGCTGGGCGCCGTGCTGGCCTTCGTGGGGATCCTGTGGACCGGGATGCCGATCCTGCTGGTGAGCGGCTGCGCGTAGGGTGGGCGGGGGGAAACACTCCCCTGGGCAGGTTTACCCCCCCCCCCCCGTGCAAAGCAACGAGGTCTTCCGGCGCGGTTTTATTAGGAGAACAAAAAACCGCGGGGGGGGGTGGGGGGGGGGGGGTGCAAACTCGGCCGGTGGTTTTGCTCCCCCCCGCCCACGCGTTCAACTGCAGCTAGGTCTGCCGTCGCGATTTTCTTCGTCTAACTATCACCGCGTGGGCGGGGAACCCGCCCACCCTACGATTAACGATCCGCCCGCGTCACGCGCCAGACCACGTTGCCGACATCGTCCGCCACCAGGATCGCGCCCTTCCCGTCTACCGCGACGCCGACCGGACGCCCCTGCGCCTCGCCGTCCTTGTTGAGAAAGCCGCTGAGCAGCTCGACCGGTTTCCCGGCCGGCTTGCCTTCCCTGAACGGCACATACACCACGTTGTAGCCCGACAGCGGCTTGCGGTTCCAGGAACCGTGCTGGCCGATGATGGCGCCGTTGGCGAACTGGGGCAGCAGCGCGCCGGTATAGAAGGCCAGCCCCAGCGCCGCCACGTGCGCGCCCAGCGCATAGTCCGGCACGATCGCCCTGGCCACCAGGTCGGGGCGCTGCGGCTTGACGCGCTCGTCCACGTGCCTGCCATACCAGCTGTAGGGCCAGCCGTAGAAGCCGCCCTCCTTCACCGAGGTCAGGTAGTCCGGCACCAGGTCGCTGCCGATCTCGTCGCGTTCGTTCACTACCGTCCACAGCACCCCGGTTTCAGGATTCCAGGCCAGGCCGTTCGGGTTGCGCAGGCCGGCGGCGAAGAGGCGGGTCTTGCCGGTGGCGATGTCCACTTCGAGGATCGCGGCGCGGTCGACTTCCTGGTCGATGCCGTTCTCGGCCACGTTGCTGTTCGAACCCGTGGTGGCGTACAGCTTGCGCCCGTCCTGGCTGGCGATGATGTTCTTGGTCCAGTGGTGGTTCAGCGGCCCGCCCGGCAACGGCGCCACCGGCTCTCCCTGCGCGGTGATCGCGGTATCGCCCGCGCGGTAGGGGAAGCGCACGATGCCGTCGGTGTTCGCCACGTACAGCGTGTCGCCGACCAGCGCCATGCCGAAGGGCGAGTTCAGGCCCTTCAGGAACTCGGTTTTCAGTTCCGCCACGCCGTCGCCGTCGGCATCGCGCAGCAGCGTGATGCGGTTCGCGCTGGGCACGCCCGCGCCCGCCCTTTCCATCACCTTTTTCTGGACGTAAGCCTTAATGCCCTTCTTGGCCGGCTGTTGCGGCGCATTGCTCTCGGCGACCAGCACGTCGCCATTGGGCAGCACGTGGAGCCAGCGCGGATGGTCGAGGCCGGAAGCGTAGGCCTGCACCGCCAGTCCCGCCGCCGCCAGCGGCTTGCCGCCCGGTGGCCAGCCCCTGGCGGGGGCGATGTCCACGGTCGGGATCAGGGAGCGGACCGGCGACACCAGGGTCGGATGCGAGCCGACGTCGGCGCCGGGAGACAGCGTGGAGCGGTCGCCGCAGGCGGCCAGCAGCAAGAGCATGGCGCCGCTGGACAGGCGAAGCAGGAAGTGGTCGCGCATGGTGTTCTCTCGGTGGGGGCGGACAGCACGATACTAGCCAATCCGGCCATATCGCGCCATCCTTTCCCAGCGAGAGAAGGGGTCAGGTGGGAACCGCCTGGACCTCCTCGACATCCTCGGCCGCGGGCGCGCTCTGGCGCCGGCGCCGCCGCACGAATCCGACCAGGCCCGGCAACTGCACCAGCACCAGCACGGCAAAGGCCATGCGGTAGGCCATGGCGGGAGTCTGACCGGCGTCGTCGAGGGGCCACAGCCCGACCAGCAGGCCGAAGCCCGCCTGTACCACGAAGGCGCCGATGAAGATCAGGAGGTTCAGGCAGGTCGCCGCGCGTCCGGTCAGCTCGCGCGGCATCGACTGCGCGATGATGGCGTACTCGATTCCTGTAATGGTCCCGACCAGCGTGAACAGCACCGACAGCAGCTGGAAGCTCGGCTTGTAGTTGAGCACGAAGGCAGCCTGCACCAGCAGGAAGACGGCGATGCCGGCGGCGGCGACGTCCAGCGGGGCGATGCCGCGCCGGCCGGCCCACTCGGTGATCATGCCCACCCCGATGGCGCCGAAGATCACCGACGCCATCCCCATGTAGAGCAGGTAGGCGACCGCGTCGTCGGGAAAGCGGGCGACGTCCGACAGCCAGCGTCCGATCCACAGCCCCTGGATGCCGAAGAACACCGCATGCGGGATCAGGACCAGCGAGGCCGTGTTGCGGAACACCGGCGCCCGGAACACCTCGCGCAGCGCCTGCCCCAGCGGTCCGCGCTTGGGCTGCGGTCCCTTGTCACGGGGGTACGCGAGCGCGATCAGCAGGCCGGAACATGCGGTCAGCCCGGCCAGGATGGCAAACAGGCCGCGCCAGTCGGTATAGTCGAGCACCAGCCGCACCGGCATGGTCGCGCTGGCGGCGCCCAGTCCCCCCACTGCGATCAGGTAGCCGTGCACCGAAGGCAGCTTGTTCGGGGTGATCCAGGTGGACACCGCCTTCACCGCCGCCATGAAGCAGCCGCCCAGGCCCAGGCCCATGACGGCGCGCGCCACCAGCAGCTGCCCGAAGCAGGTAGCACGCGCGAATAGCAGCGCGCCGAGCGCGCCGACCAGCATCATCGACAGCTGCACCCTGCGCGGTCCCCAGCGGTCGAGGGCGATCCCGACCGGCAGCTGGACCAGCGCGAAGGCGAAGAAGAAGGCGCTGGTGAGCAGCCCCAGCTCGCCCGGGGTGAGCGCGAGCGCTCCCATCAGGTCGGGGGCCAGCACCGCGTTCACGTTGCGCAGCAGCGTCGACAGATAGTGCCCCAGCGCGAACGGCAGGAACACGTAGAAAAAAACCGCCACGCCGGTCAGGCGTGGCGCGGTGGCGGTATCCTGCATGGGCCAGGTCCCGGTCGGGGTCGGGTGGATGCGCGTCCGGAGTCAGGCCGCGTCCTGGGTAGCGCCGCCACGCGGCTGGCCCGCCGGCACCAGCGGGATGACGCGCCCGCCGGGTCCGCGCAGCGGGCTTTCGCTCTCCTGTTCGAAGAAGAACTTGTCGCGCCCGAAGGCCGGCTTGAGGTGGTCGAGCCAGGTGGCTTCCGGATCGTACTTGGCGAAGAAGGGACGGCGCACCCATTCCGGATTGCGGGCCTGCAGGAACTGCAGCGCGAACAGCTTCTCGCCGTTGATCGTGACCACGCCGTCGATCACCACCTTGCCCGGGAAGGCGCTCATCGAGGGACCGCGCACGGTGCGCGACAGGCCCGACACCATCGAGTAGGCCTCCTGGAAGATCTGGTGCGCGCGCGCCAGCGGCAGCGAGAAGTAGTCGCGCGGGCCGGTGTCGCGCTCGACGAACATGTAGTATGGAATGGCGCCCAGGCGCACGCCGGTGGTCCACAGCTCGGCCCAGCTCTTCGGGTCTTCGTTGATGTGGCGGATCAGGGGCCCTTGCATGCGCAGCGTGGCGCCGGTGCCGACGATGCGCTTGACCGCCTGCTGGGCAATCGGGTGGCGCAGCTCGACCGCATGGTTGTAGTGGCCCATGATCGCGAGGTTCTTGCCCGACCTGACCACCTTCTCGAACAGGCGCATCAGGTCGTCGCTGTCCTTGTCCGACACGAAGCGCTGCGGCCAATAGGCCACCGACTTGGTGCCGATGCGGATGTTCTGGATGTGGGCCAGGTTCGGTTCGAGCAGCGGCTCGAGGAACTCGGCCAGCGAACGCGTGTTCATGATCATCGGGTCGCCGCCGGTGATCAGGACGTCGGTGACGTCTTTATGGGTCTCGAGGTAGGACACCAGCTCCTTGCATTCGCGCGCATCGAACTTCATGTCGTCCATGCCGACGAACTGCGGCCAGCGGAAGCAGAAGGTGCAGTAGGCGTGGCAGGTCTGGCCCGAGCTCGGGAAGAACAGCACGGTTTCCTTGTACTTGTGCTGCAGGCCCTTGAGCGGCGCGTCGTTGACGCGCGGGACGTTGTGCGTCATCTGGCCGGCCGGGTGCGGGTTCATGCGCATGCGGATGCCGTGCACCAGCTTGGCGGTGGCCGCCTCGTCCTTCTTGTACAGCACCAGGTCGCGCAGTTGTTCGTATTCGCTGGCGGGCAGCATGTCGCGGTGCGGGAAGGTGAGCCGGTAGATCGGATCGTCCGGCACCTTGTCCCAGTCGATCAGCTCCTCCAGCACGTAGGCGTTCACGCGGAACGGCAACACATGGGACACCACCTGCACGGCTTCCTGCAGCTCCGGCGTCAGCCATTGCCATTGGCGTGCCGTGTGGATCGTCTGGCGGGTATAGGGCTTGAACTTGGAGGGCGTCGATTCGGTCGTGATCACGGAAATTCTCCAGGAAACGAGGAATGAATTAGTCGGCGTGGGTAAAACGTTGCCGGTAAGAATTCATCTTACGTTGCGGAAAGCCTCCAGAAATTGCCGCCAATCAATCAGACTGTTCCTACGGTGGGGGTTAAAACAAGAGAGAGGCAAAACGGGACAAATACTGGACAGGACGGCCCGGAGCGCATTCTCCGGGCCGTCCGCGCAGGCTTATTTCGGCGCTTGCCGGCGCATCCATTCGGCGAAGTGCCTGCCCACCAGCAGGTCGCCGTCATAGCTCAGGTGGTTGGTGTCGCGGTACATCAGGCGTCCGTCGATCATGGCGTGGCAGCTACTGTCGTCGCACAAGGCCGTGGACGAATCGAACCAGGCCATCTGCGGGAACTCGCGGGCGAAGGCGCCCAGGACCTCGCGGTGCTGCACCACCTGCTGCTCCCATTCGGCGCGCGTGATCGCGCAGGGCACGCGGGTGGCCGACGAGGCCACGCCGGCGCGCTTGATGCAGGAACGCGGATCGAAGCTGATGATGGGCACGTCGTTCATGAAGATCACCTGCTTGCCGGCCGCGGTGAAGCGGCGGAAGGTCTCGCGCGCCGCATCCACCCACATGCGATGCTCGGGCGCGCTGCCGAAGCGCAGGTGGGTCGAGAACACCACGGTCTTCACCGAAGGCATGCCGAGGGCCAGTTCCAGCATCGGCTGGGTCGCCTGCTGGTAGGGATCGCCCTGCGGGTCCAGGCCCCAGTACGGATGGCGCGTGCCCAGCATCAGGAGATTCTCGCCGACGCTGCTGTAGTACTTCGTCAGGCCGGCCACCACGTGGTAGGCATGGCTGTCGCCCACCAGCACCACGGTCGGGTCCCTGGCGGCGTCGGCCTGCAGGCAGTACTCGTAGGTCGAGTCGAAACCGTAGCGCTTCTTGCAGGCCTCGGCATTGGCCTTGTCCTCGACCAGCACCAGCGCCTTCTGGTTGGCCAGGTTGTCCTGGACCGGCTTGCGCGTCGGCAGGCCGTCGTTCAGGTAGATATAGGCTCCGGTGGCGGCGCAGGCAAGCATCAGTGCGCTCAGCGCCGCGACCTTGCCGCGCCCGCTGCCGCCGCGCAGCGGGCGCTCCACCACGCGGTAGGTCAGCCAGGCCAGCAGGACGGCCAGCAGCACCGCCCCGGCGCGGATGGCCGGCGCCGGGGTGCGCGATTCGACGATCTGGGCAAAGGACAGCAGCGGCCAGTGCCACAGGTAGAGCGGATAGCTCACCAGCCCGATCCAGACCATGATGCGGTTCGACAGCAGCACGCGGTTGAGCCAGGCCTGCGGCCCGGCGCCGATGAGCAGGAGCGCGCCCAGTGCGGGCAGCAGCGCGCGCCAGCCGGGGAAGGGGTCTTCGCGCGTAATCAAGGCCAGGCCCGCGGCCAGCAGGGCGGCGCCAAGCCAGGAGAGCAGGTTCGGCGCCACGGCAAGGCGTGAAGCGGCGGCGCCGGGGCGCGCATGCAGGCAGGCCAGGCCGGCGCCCAGCAGCAGCTCCCAGGCGCGGCTGGCCGGGGAATAGAAGGTGGCGGTCGGGTGATCGGCGATACCGCCCAGGTTGACGGCGAACGAGGCCAGCGCCAGCACGGCGGCCACCGCCAGCAGATTCATGCGCAACCGCCAGCCCAGCAGGAGGACGACCGGCCACAGGATATAGAACTGCTCCTCGATGCCGAGCGACCACAGGTGCAGCAGCGGCTTGGTGTCGGCCGCGGTGTCGAAGTAGCCGACCTGGGCCCAGTAGAAGAAGTTGGCCGCGAAGCCGGCGCCGCCGACCACGTGCTTGCCGAGCTGCTGGTATTCGTCCGGGAACAGGGCCAGCCAGCCGAAGGCCAGGCAGGAACCGAGCACCAGCACCAGCGCCGGGAAGATGCGCCGCACGCGGCGCGCGTAGAAGCCGGCGAAGCTGAAACTGCCCGCCTCCAGCTCGCGCAGCAGGATGCTGGTGATCAGGAAGCCGGAAATGACGAAGAAGATGTCGACGCCGATGAAACCGCCCCGCAGTACCGCCGGGAAGGCATGGAACAGCACCACCGACAGCACGGCGACGGCGCGCAGGCCATCGATGTCGCGGCGGTAGGCCAGGTGCCCCGGTGTGTCGGCTGGTTTTCCCAGCGGGTCCCCGATCGGAATCTGTGTCTCTCGCTTCATGCCGGCTCATCAATAAAAGCTGACGATTCTACATGAGCTGTTTACATCGAAACAACGAACTCTGCCTGAAAACAACATCAGGATTGATTTGCATGCAGGGTGGATGACAGAAGCTGCTCAGCATCCACTGACACCAATGCGCAACGTTCCTACCCCGACTCCGCGTTGCGATTGCGCGATCGCAATTCCTGCTCATCCCAGCCCGGTACATTTGCCAATGCACTTTAGCAATATTGATCCCAGAACATTCACTCAAGGAGTCAACATGAAACTGTTCGCCACGACCGCCGCCCTGTGCCTGGCCATCGCCGCCACCCCTGCCCTCGCCAATGGCCCGACCGAAAAGGACGCCATCGCGATGGTCGAACGCGGCGTTGCCCTGGTCAAGGCCAAGGGCAAGGACGAGATGATGAAGAAGATCAACGCGAAGGATGCGGAATACGTCCAGGGCGAGCTCTACATGGACATCCGCGACCTGAAGACCGGCATCGTGCTGGCCCACCCCTATAACCCCTCGATCGTCGGCAAGGACCTGACCGACGTTCCGGATGCGAACGGCAAGAAGTACCGCCGCGAGATCATCGAACTGGCCGCCGCCAAGGGCAAGGGCTGGGTCGACTACCAGTACAAGAATCCGACCAGCGGCAAGATCGAGCCGAAGACGACCTTCATCCAGCGCGTCGACGACGTGGTGCTGGAAGTCGGCATCTACAAGAAGTAAAGCGCCCCGCCCTTTCGTCCACGCCCGGAGTCAAGCATGCTGAACAAACTGAGGATCGGCCCGAAACTCCTGCTGGCCCCGGGCCTGGTGCTGGTGCTGCTGACGATGCTGTCGGCAGCCGCCTATTACGGCATGGTGCGCCAGAACGCCTCGCTCGAGCACATGGTGCAGGTGCGCGCCGCGCGCCTGCAGGCCGTGGCCGACGTGGCGGGCGAAGCGCGCTTCGCGCATGCCAACATCTACCAGCTGCTGGCCTGGGTGAACGGCAGCTTCGCGAAGAACCGCCTGGACGCCCTGACCGCCGACATCCACAAGAAGCATGCCGCGATTGCAGCCAGGCTGGGCGAACTGTCGAAGGGCGCCGCACCGGGCGAGCGTGCGCCGATCGAGAGCGCGCTGGCAGGGCTGGCGAGCTACCGCAAGATGGTGGCCGAGACCATCGAGCTGGCCCAGGTCGACCAGTCGATCGCCACCAACTCGATGCAGAAGGCCGAGAAGCAGTTCGTTGCCCTCGACAGCGGCCTGCAGAACCTGGCGGCGCTGGAAAAGAAGCTGAGCGTGGAAGCGCATGCCGCCGCCAAGGCCGAGTTCCGCACCCTCGGCATGACCATGGCCGGCATGGTGCTGCTGTCGATCGCTTTGTCCCTGGTGGTGACGATGCTGGTGCGGCGCGCCATGCTGGCCGATATCCATTCGATCGCCACGGTGGTGAACGACCTGGCCGAGGGCCGCCTGCGTCCGTCCGGCACGCCCGGCGCCGGGCGCGACGAGATCGCCGACACCTCGCGCGCGCTCGACCACTCGATCTCGCGCCTGAACGGCGCCCTGAACAGCATATTGCACTCGGTGCGCTCGATCGACACCGCTTCGAAGGAAATCGCCACCGGCAACCTGGACCTGTCGACCCGCACCGAGCTGCAGGCCGGTTCGCTCGAACAGACCGCCAGCACCATGGAAGAACTGACCACGGCAGTGAAGGAAAACGCCAACAATGCGCGCCTGGCGTCGGATCTCGCGGCCGAGGCGGCGCAGCTGGCCTCGAACGGCGGCCAGGCGGTGGGCCGCGCGGTGGCGACCATGGAATCGATCCAGGCCAGCTCGCGCAAGATCGTCGAGATCACCAGCGTCATCGACGGCATCTCGTTCCAGACCAACCTGCTGGCCCTGAACGCCGCGGTGGAAGCGGCGCGCGCCGGCGAGCAGGGACGCGGCTTCGCGGTGGTGGCGGCCGAAGTGCGCACGCTGGCCCAGCGCTCGGCGGCGGCGGCGCGCGAGATCAAGGGCCTGATCGCCGATTCGGTGAAGAGCATCGAGGATGGCAGCGCTTCGGTGAGCGAGGCCGGCGCCAGCATGGGCGACATCGTCGCCTCGGTGCGCCAGGTGAACGACATCATCGGCCGCATCAGCATCGCCAGCACCGAGCAGGCCGACGGCATCGCCGAAGTGAACAAGGCGGTCGGCCAGATGGACGGCATGACCCAGCAGAACGCGGCCTTGGTCGAACAGGCCGCGGCAGCGGCCGAAAGCCTGCACGAGCAGACCGTCAACCTGGCCAAGGCGGTATCGATCTTCAAGTTCGAGGGTGACGACGGTGCCGACATCGCCGCCGTGCAGTCCGAGGACGAGGCGATCGCGGAAGAGGAAGGCGACGAGGGCTTCCACGGCCTGCACGAGCGCCGTTCTCCCGGCAGCGCGATGCGCGGACGTGCGGTGGCGGCGCTGCCTGCTGCGACCAGCAAGGGAACGCAGCGCCGGCGCAGCGCCTGAGGGCTTAGCGGAAGGGCCGGCTGACGAAGCGTGAACCCGCCAGCCCGAAACGCCAGGGCACGTCCATCGCCTTGGAAATCCCGATGCGCGGTCCGGTCACGACCTCCAGGCCTGGCGGCGCGGGCAGGATCTCGAACGGCGGCTGCGATATGGCCATGCCGTTGAGGGCACGGGTCACGCCAAGGGCCTGGCACAGCTTGCCCGGGCCGGAGCACAGCAGCCACTCATCCATCGCATCGCGGCGCACGCGCATCTGGTCCAGGCCGGCGAGCGGCTCCAGCGCGCGGATCAGGACGCCGGCGCCGTGGCCCTCTTCGCGGCACACGAAGTTCAGGCACCAATGGATTCCGTAAGAACGATAGACATAGGCATGGGCAGGCGGCCCGAACATCGAGGCATTGCGCTCGGTAGGACCGGAAAAGGCGTGCGAGGCCGGGTCTTCGCGGTCATACGCTTCGGTCTCGACGATCCGTCCGCCGACGCCATCCACCAGCACCGTCACGCCGATCAGCTGGCGCGCGACGGTCTCCGCGGGCTGGGAAAAATCGATTCCTGCTATTGTCGAAATGGCCATGGCGGGATTCTAACCCGGCCTGTCCAGGGGTGTCGCTTTGGTTAAATTGACACAAAATATGATTTTAATGACAAGCATTTTGCATTGCTTTGCTGCAATAAAATAAGTGCTGCGGTATAGTGGCAAGGTTGGTCGCTTCCCTTCCGCACTTCCTCCTGCCCGCCCATGAATACCCTCGCCGATCCCGTTCCGCACCTCGACCAGGTCGATGCCCTGATCAAATCGATCCGCATCCCACCCCGGCCGAGCCTGCTTGCCGACATGCAGCGCGAACTGGCATCGGAAGACCCGTCGCCGGAGGCGATCGGCAAGATCGTGGCGAGCGACGTCGGCATGTCCGGTGCGCTGCTCAAGCTGGCCAATTCGGCGATCTACGGCGGCCGACGCAAGGCCAAGTCGATCGAGCAGGCGATCCTGTTCCTGGGCATTAACCAGGTGGCGGCCCTGATGACCGGCCTGCTGGCGCGCCAGGCGATTCCCGCCAACAGCGCCGCGCTGGCCAGCTTCTGGGATATCAGTACCCGGCGCGCCCAGGCCATGGTGTTCCTGTCGCGCCGCCTGCGCATCGGCGAGGCGGACGTGGCCCACACCTTCGGCCTGTTCTGCGACACCGGCGTGCCGCTGCTGATGGAGCGCTTCCCGGACTACGCCGCGACCTATGCCGCCGCCTCGCTGGAAACGCAGCGCGCATTCACCGTGCTCGAGGACGAACGCCACAGCACCAATCACGCTGCGCTCGGCTGCCTGCTGGCGCGCAACTGGGGCTTGTCGGGCGACGTCGGCTGGGCCATCCTGCACCACCATGATTTCGCCGTGCTCGACGACGCCGCGAGCGCCGCCGCGGTGCGCTCGCTGGTCGCCCTGTCGGTGCTGGCGGAAAGCGCGATCTGCCGCTACCAGGGCCATGCCGAATCGCTGGAGTGGAACAAGGGCGGCGCCGCCGCCTGCGCCTACCTCGGGCTGTCGGACGAGGAAACGGCCGAGCTGCTGGACGAGCTGGTGGAAGCTTTCCACGAGCAGTAGATACATATCTTTACATCACTCCTGTACAGGCGGATACTGCCTGTAAGTACACCCGGGAGTGAGTCATGAAGTTCCTCGCCATCCTGCTGTCGCTGTCCCTTTCCCTGCTGGCGGGCTGCGCCAGCGTGCAGCCCCCGAGCGCGCCCCTCCCTCCCTTCGCCGACGCACGCTTTGCGCCACCAAGCGAGCCGGTCGGCGCCGGCGACCTGTTCACCCTCAGTCCGGCGATGCTGTCCTACCTGAACAGCCCGGCTTTCAACAGGTACCTGCGCCAGAGCGGCTCGCGCCGCGGCCTGGTCGAAGCGCTGTACAGCAAGACCGACCTGAAGCTCGAATACGAATCCTCGAAGACCCGCACTGCCGCGGAAACCTACGCGGACCGCTCCGGCAACTGCCTGTCGCTCGTGATCATGACGGCGGCCTTCGCCAAGGAACTGCGCATGCCGGTGCGCTTTCGCAGCGTCGACGTCGGCAATGACTGGAGCCGCAAGGCGGACCTGTACCTGGGCAGCGCCCACGTCAACGTCGCGGTCGGCGAACCGGTCGACAGTGGCTTTCGGGGCAATGGCCTGAACGAATTCCTGGTGGTCGACTTCATCCCGCAGGAGGAAGCCGAACGCCTGCGCGCACGCGAACTGGACGAAGACGACATCGTCGCGCTCTACATGAACAACCGCGCGGCCGAGATGCTGGTGCAGGACCGTATCGACGACGCCTACTGGTGGGCGCGCGCCGCGGTGGACAAGCGCCCCGGCCTGATCGCGGCGCTCAACACCCTGGCCGTGATCTACAACCGGCACGGCGATCTGGCGCTGGCCGAACAGACCTACCGCGCGGCCTTGTTGCGCGAGCCGGAGAACGTGATGGTCATGCGCAATCTGCAGCCGGTGCTGGCCACGCTGGGCAAGCACGCCGAGGCCTCGGCGCTGGCGCAACGCATCGCCAGCATCGAGCCCTTCCCGCCCTATTACCACTTCGACCAGGGCATGCTGGCGCTACGCGCGGGCGACTTCGACAAGGCGCGGCGCCTGTTCGAACGTGAGCTCAAGCGCGCTCCCTACAACGACGAGTTCCTGTTCTGGCTGGGCGTGACTCACCTGCGCCTGGGCGACGTCAAGTACGCGCGCGAGCAGATCGCCAAGGCGGTCGACAACAGCACGCGGCAGGAGATGCGGCAGTTGTATTCGGCCAAGCTGGCCTATCTGCGTAAGGTAGGGGCGACCGGAACACGCGTTCACTGAAGCGGCCGGGGTGCGAGCGGCCCAGCCAAACTGGCGTGCTTGAACTTAGCGCGCAAAGGTGTTACCGTGGTAGCACCTAAAAAAATTCGAGCTGACGATGACGACTACCTCACTGAAACTGCCTGATGAATTGAAGCAGCGTGCCGTCTCTGCTGCTCAGGAGCTGGGGCTGAGTCCCCACGCTTTCATGGTCGAGGCAATCCGCCAGGCCGCTCACGCCGTCGAGCAACGCTCGAGCTTTGTTGCGCAAGCGCATGAAGCCAAGGCTGAGATGCTGCAAGAAGGTCTAGGACATGATGCCGACGATGTGCGCGCGTATCTACGCCAGCGCCTCAAGGATGGTCACACCAGCAGACCGATTAAGACACCATGGCGAGAGTAAGTTATTCCAGCCGCGCCCTTTCTGATCTGGAGCGAATCAGCGACTTCCTTTCGGACGAAGGCCCCGAGGCACAATTGGAGGCACTTGATCTCATTGATGAGGCCATCACAATACTCGCCCGGCATCCATTGATCGGTCGCCAAGCCGAACACGAGATGCGAGAGCTCGTCATCTCTCAAGGTAGAACCGGATACGTCGCGCTCTACAGCTATGAAATCGCCAGTGATGCCATTCTGATTCTCGCCGTACGCCATCAGCGCGAAGCCGGATTTCACGGATAGCGTGAAGACCTCAGCCAATACAGTCATAACAGTGAAGCTTGCGAGGATAGGCTGTGTTGCAGGTTGTCTGGCGCGGCCGTTAGCCTGCGCCACACCTCCAGTTTCTGCTCGAACGTCATCGTCATGTGAGCCGGCGAACTCGACGGCAGCACGACAGTACGGTAGCCAGCCTCGGTAAACTGCGGCGCGAACTTGCCCGACGCCTGGCCGTTGAATCCGACCGTTTCCAGCTCCGGACAGAGCGCGCGCAAACGTTCGAAATCGTTGGCGGCCGGGTTGCGGATCGCGGAATCGAGGCTGCCTTCGCGTTCGCAGCCGGCCAGCACGTCCCATAGGCCGAAGCGGTGCGCCAGCAGGCGCGGCAAGCGCTCTTCATACGGCAGGCTGGCCAGTTCCTCCCCGATCACCGCCGAGATCAGGCGCCAGAATTGATTTCGCGGGTGGGCGTAGTAGCGCCCCGCAGCCAGCGAGGCGGCGCCGGGGAAGCTGCCGAGGACGAGGACGCGGGTGTCCGGCGCGAGCACGGGCGCAAGGCCAGTCAAGGAGGGAGTTCGATTCACCATCCCCCGATTGTAGCCGGACGAAAAAAAGCGGCGAGCACTCACGTACCCGCCGCAAAGGGCAAACCGTCGGGAGACGAAACGACGGCAGGTCTACTTCATGGCGACGGCATTGCCATCGATGCGGGCGGCATCCCAGCCGCCGCCCAAGGAACGAATCAAGGCCACCGTCGTCACCGCCCGGTTGCCGCGCAACTGGACGGCCGTGCGCTCGACCGCCGCCAGGTTGCGCTGCGCATCGAGCAGCTCCAGGTAGCTGGAACGGCCGGCGTCGTACAGCTTCTGCGCCAGGTCGGCCGAACGGCGCGCCGACAGCAGCGCCGCATCGATCTGCTCGGCCTGGCCGGCAAGGATGCGTAGGCCGGCCAGGTTGTCCTCGACCTCGGCAAAGGCCGTGAGCACGCTCTGGCGGTAGCTGCCCACCGATTCCTCCAGCACTGCTTCGCTCCGTTCGACGTTGGCGCGGTTGCGGCCGCCGTCGATGATCGGCATCGATGTCAGCAGGCCCAGCACCCAGGAACGGCTGCTCCACTTGAACACTTCCGACATGGCGCCGCCGACACCTCCTCCGGCTGCGCTAATCGTGAGCGCCGGGAACATCGCGCCGCGCGCCACGCCGATGCGGGCGTTCGAGGCTTCCATCGCGCGCTGGGCGGCATTGATATCGGGACGGCGTTCCAGCAGCGAGGACGGCAGGCCGGCCGGTATCGCGGGCAGTGTGGTGGCGCCAAGTAGCGGGCTCTTGCCGGCGACGTAGTGCGACGCCGGCTTGCCCAGCAGGACCGCCAGCGCGTGTTCGGCGGTGGCGCGCTGGCGCTGCAGGCCGATCGCCTCGGCGCGCGCCGTCGCCAGTTCGGTGCGGGCCCGCGACAGGTCGAATTCGCCGATGTCGCCCAGGTCGAAGCGGCGCTGCGTCACCTTCACGCTTTCCTCACGCAGGCGCACGGTCTGCGCCACCGTGTCCAGTTCGGCATCCAGGGCGCGCAGGCGGAAGTAAGTCTGCGCCACGTCCGCCTGCAGCGCCAGCAGCACCGAGCGGTAATTGGCATCAAGGGTCGCCGCATCGCTGCGCGCCGCCGACACACCGGCCGCCACGCGGCCGAACAGGTCGACCTCATAGCTGGCGGTAAGGTTCGCCGTGTAGCTCGTCACCGGCTGGGTCGGCGTGCCTTGCGGCAGGCCGCTTTCCAGCGCCGACGGGCGGGCGCGCTGGGCGCCGATGCCGATGCCGACTTGCGGCGCCCTGTCGGCCGCTGCGATCCCGGCGATCGCCCTCGCCTGCTTGACGCGGCTTGCCGCCACCGCCAGGTTGGCGTTGTTGGCGCCGGCTTCCTCGATCAGGGAGGTCAACGCCGAATCGTTGAAGGCCAGCCACCACTGGCCGCGTGGCTGCTGCTCGGCAGGCTGGGCGGGTTTCCAACGCGAGCCTTCGATGCCTTCCACTTCGACGGCGCTCGGCACTTGCGATTCACGGAACGCGGTCGGCGTCTCGATGGCCGGCTGCCTGAATTCCGGGGTGGCGCAGGCGGTCAGCAGCAGGGCTGCCAGCAGCGGGGCCACGCCCCTTGCAATCATGCTTGTCATCTCAATGCACTCCTTCCAGGTCCAGGACCGGGGTTTTGGCTGGCGCCACCGGCGCTTTTTTCTCGAAACGCTTGGCCAGCGTGCGCAGCAGGACGTAGAACACCGGCGTCAGGAACAGGCCGAAGAAAGTCACGCCCAGCATGCCGGCGAAGACCGCCACGCCCATCGCATGGCGCATCTCGGCGCCGGCGCCGCTCGAGAACACCAGCGGCACCACACCCATGATGAAGGCGATCGAGGTCATCAGGATCGGACGCAGGCGCAGGCGCGAAGCTTCCAGCGCGGCGTCCACGATGCTGCGGCCATGATCTTCCAGTTCGCGGGCGAATTCCACGATCAGGATCGCGTTCTTCGAGGCCAGTCCCACCAGCACGAACAGGGCGATCTGGGTGAAGATGTTGTTGTCGCCACCGGAGAGCTTGACGCCCACCAGCGCGCACAGGATCGACATCGGCACGATCAGGATCACCGCCAGCGGCAGGGTCCAGCTTTCGTACTGGGCGGCCAGCACCAGGAACACCAGCAGTACGCACAGCGGGAACACGTAGACCATGGTGTTACCGGCCAGGATCTCCTGGTAGGTCAGCTCGGTCCACTCGTAGGCGATCCCCTTCGGCAGCGTTTCCCTGGCCAGTTGCTCCATGATGGCCTGGGCCTGGCCCGAGGACACGCCCGGCGCCGGACCACCGTTGATGTCGGCCGCCACATAGTTGTTGTAGCGCTGGACGCGGTCCGGGCCGTAGCTGTCCTTCAGCTGCATCAGGCTCGAGAGCGGGATCATCTCGCCCTTGTCGTTGCGGACCTTCAGCTGGGCGATCTGCTCCGGCTGCGAGCGGAACTGCGCATCGGCCTGCACCCGCACCTGGTAGGTGCGGCCGAACTGGTTGAAGTCGTTCACGTACAGCGAGCCCAGGTTCACCTGCAGGGTCTGGTAGATGGTCGACAGCGGCACGCCGAGCTGCTTGGCCTTGACGCGGTCGACGTCCGCGAACAGCTGCGGCACGTTGATCTGGTAGCTCGAGAACACGCCCGCCAGCCCCAAGGTGCCCCAGGCCTTGGCCTGCAGCGCCTGCGTGGCCTTGTACAGTTCGTCGTGGCCGAGGTTGCCGCGGTCTTCCAGCATCAGCTTGAAGCCGCCGGTGGTGCCCAGGCCGTTCACCGGAGGCGGCGGCAGCACCATCACGAAGGCATCCTGTACGCTGCCCATGCGCTTGTTGATTTCAAAGGCGATGGCTTCGGCCGACTGCTCCGGCTTGCCCTTGCGCTCGCTGAACGGCTTCAGCCCCGTGAACACGATGCCGGCGTTCGGCGCATTGGTGAAGCCGTTGATCGACAGGCCCGGGAAGGCGATCGAGGATTCCACCCCCGGGATTTCCTTGGCGATGGCCGACATCTTGCGGATCACTTCATCGGTGCGGTCCAGCGAGGCGGCGTCCGGGAGCTGGGCGAAACCGATCAGGTAGCCCTTGTCCTGGGCCGGCACGAAGCCCGGCGGCACGACCTTGAACATGAAGATCGCAGCCACGCCCAGCGCCAGGTAGACGCCCAGCGTTGCGGCCTTGCGGCGCAGGACGGTCTTCACGCCGCCTTCGTAGCTGTGCGAGGCACGGCCGAAGAAGCGGTTGAAGGCGGCGAAGAAGCGGCCCAGCACCTTGTCCATGGCGCGGGTCAGGCGATCCTTCGGCGCATCGTGGGCTTTCAAGAGCGCCGCGGACATGGCCGGCGCCAGCGTCAAGGAAACGAAGGCCGAGATCACGGTCGAAATCGCGATGGTCAGGGCGAACTGGCGGTAGAACTGGCCGGTCAGGCCCGAGACGAAAGCGATCGGCACGAACACGGCGCACAGCACCAGGGCGATGGCGATGATCGGGCCCGACACTTCCTTCATGGCCTGGATGGTCGCGTCATGCGGCGACAGGCCGTTGCCGATGTTGCGTTCGACGTTTTCCACCACCACGATGGCGTCGTCGACCACGATACCGATGGCCAGCACCAGCCCGAACAGCGACAAGGTGTTGATCGAGAAGCCGAACATCAGCATCACGGCAAAGGTGCCGACCACCGACACCGGCACCGCCAGCAGCGGGATGATCGAAGCGCGCCAGGTTTGCAGGAACACGATCACGACCAGGGCCACCAGTACCACGGCTTCGAGCAGGGTCTTGATCACCGAGTCGATCGACTCGCGCACGAACTGGGTCGGGTCGTACACGATGCTGTACTCGACGCCTTCCGGGAAGTCCTTCGAAAGCGCTTCCATCGTGGCACGCACATCCGTAGACAGCTGCAGCGCATTGGCATTCGGCGCCTCGAAGATCGGGATCGCCACCGCCGACTTGTTGTTCAGCAGGGAGCGCAGCGCGTAGGAACTGGAACCCATTTCGAGGCGCGCCACGTCCTTCAGGCGCGTGACCGCGCCGTCCTCGCCGGCCTTGACCACGATGTCGCCGAATTCCTCGACGCTCGACAGACGGCCCTGGGTGTTGACGGTCAGCTGGAAGTCCGCATCCTTGCTCGGCCCCTGGCCCACCACGCCGGCCGCGACCTGCACGTTCTGCTCGCGGATGCTGGCCACGACGTCGCCGGCGGTCAGGTTGCGCGCCGCAACTTTCTGCGGGTCGAGCCAGACGCGCATGGCGTAGTCGCCCGAGCCGAACAGCTGGACTTCGCCCATGCCGTTCAGGCGCGCCAGCTGGTCCTTGATGTTCAGCACCGCGTAGTTGCGCAGGTACAGGTCGTCGTAGCGACCGTCCGGCGAATTCAGGTGCACCACCATGGTCAGGTTGGGCGAACTCTTCACCGTGGTGACGCCGATCTGGCGCACCTCCTCGGGCAGGCGCGGCAGCGCGCGCTGCACCCGGTTCTGCACCTGGCTCTCGGCGCGGTCGATATCGGTACCGATCGCGAAGGTCAGGGTCAGGGCCAGGGCGCCGTCCGAGGTGTTCTGGTAGCTCATGTAGAGCATGTCCTCGATGCCGTTGATCTGCTCTTCCAGCGGCGTGGCCACGGTTTCGGCGATCACCTTCGGGTTCGCGCCCGGATACTGGGCACGAACCACCACCGACGGCGGCACCACCTCGGGATACTCGGACACCGGCAGCTGGAAGATCGAGATCAGGCCGCCCACGAAGACGATCACCGACAGCACGACCGCGAAGATCGGCTTGTCGACGAAGAAGCGGGAGAAGTTCATGGTCTTACTCCTTGGCGGTGTTCAAGGCCAGCGTTGCGTCAGCCTTGGCAGCAAGCTGGGCATCCATCGGCACGATCTGCGGCGCCACCGGCGCGCCGGGGCGCACCCGCTGCAGACCGTTGACGACGATCTTCTCGCCGGCCTTCAGGCCCGAGCGCACCACGCGCATGCCGTCGACCAGCGGGCCGAGGGTCACCGGGCGGTACTCGGCCTTGCCGTCGGCGCCCACCACGACCACGAACTTGCGGCTCTGGTCGGTGCCGACCGCGCGGTCGTTGATCACGATGGCCTTGCCGGCCTCGCCGCTGCCCACCTGCACGCGGGCGAACAGGCCGGGCGCCAGGGCGCGGTCCTTGTTGGCCAGCGTGGCGCGCATGCGCACGCTGCCGGTACGGGCGTCGAGCTGGTTGTCGACGAATTCGAGCTTGCCCTCGTGCGGGAAGCCCTCTTCGTTGGCCAGGCCGACCTTCACCACCGCTTCCTTGTCGCGCTGGGCGCCGACGCGCAGGTAGGTCTGTTCGTCGCCGTCGAAGCTGGCGTAGATGCGCTCCAGCGAGACCACCGAGGTCAGCACGGCGGTGGCATCGACCAGGTTGCCGAGGGTGATCTCGGCCTTCGACACGCGGCCGTCGATCGGCGCCGTGACGCGGGTATAGGCCAGGTTCAGGCGCGCCGCCTCGTACTGGGCCTGGGCGGCCCTGGCGTTGGCGTCGAGTTCCTTCTGGGCGGCGGCCTTTTCGTCGAACTCGCGCTGGGCGATGGCCTTGTCAAGCAGCAGGCGCTCGGCGCGCTGCAGTTCCAGGCGCGCCAGGTCGGCTCTGGCGCGGGCCGCGCTGGCGGCGGCGGCGGCGCGGTCGGCTTCGGCCTGGTAAGGGCGCGGGTCGATCACGAACAGCACCTCGCCCTTCTTCACTTCGGCGCCCGGCTTGAAATTGACAGCGGTGATGTAGCCGCTGACGCGCGAACGGATCTCGACTTCTTCCACGGCTTCCAGGCGGCCCGAGAATTCCTGGGTTTCAAGCACCGGCTTTTCGATGACGACCGCGGCGGAAACCGGCGGCGCGGCGGGCGCCGCGGCGGCTGCGCCATCCTTGCTGTTGGCGTCGGCGCAGCCGGTGAGCACCGCTGCCATGCCCGCGGCCGCCAGCAGTGCGACGAGTGTCTTCACCTTGCCCATGCTTCGTTGTTGGTTATTCATGATCAACCATTCTTATTGAAGAGACAAAAACTTCCCGCCCGTCCCGCCACCGGCGGCACCGGCCAGCCGGGTACGAGCCGGATGCGGGGAAAAAGAGGGCCTGTCCACGCCCGCAGGCGTGGATGCCGAATTCCTTACTGGTATGGAGGCCGCGCGCTCAGCGCGGCAGAAGCGCTGGCGTCAACAGCGTACGGTGCGCAGGTGGTGCATGTTCATGGCTCACCTCTTTCTAAAGACGTTCCCTCACGTCGCCGAAGCGACGAATTTTTGGGAAAAAACGGGCCTCCCTCGTGCTCGCGGCACGTGGTTTTTTGGGAAGGCAGTGATGGTTAGCTCTGGCGCTGGCTGAGGTCAGCCACTTAGCGGTCCAGTCCCGCAAGGAAGGTGGCGATCTCGGCGAGCGCGTGCACCTTGCATGCACATTCGTTGCGCCCGTCGGGCTCCTGCAGGGGCGCCGGCGGCATGCGCCGCACCGTGGTGCGTACGCCGGCGTTGATCAGTTTGGCGCCGTATTGTTCGGCCTCGTCGCACAATGGGTCGTCCTCGGCGGAGAGGATCAGCGCTGGCGGCAGGTTCTTCAGCCGGGTCGAACGCAGCGGCGAGGCATACGGGTGCGCGCGGTCGGCGGCATGCGGCAGGTAGCCGCGGTAGGCGGCGGCGCAGTCGCTGGTGACTTTTTCGCGGTCCGGGCACTGGTTCATCTGGCGCATCGAGCCGGTGGACAGGCCGGGATCGAGCATCGGCATGATCAGGATCTGCCCGGCCAGCTTGGGGGCGGCGCGGTCGCGCGCCATCAGGGCGCAGACGGCGGCCAGGTTGGCGCCTGCCTCGATGCCCATCACCACCAGCTTCTTGCCGGACCAGCCGAGCTTCGCCTTGTTCTTGGTAGTCCAGAGCAGCACGGCGTGCGCATCTTCCACCGCGGCCGGGAAGGGGCTCACCGTTGCCAGGGTGTAGTTCGAGGCGAGCACCGCGCGCTCTTCGTTGCATTGGGCCATATGGCGCAGGAATTCGTCCGCCTCCTGCAGATCTCCCGAGACGAAGCCGCCGCCATGGAAGAACACGATGAGCGTATCGCGCTTGGCGGGCGTGCCGGCGGTGTACAGGCGCGCGGCAAGCGCTCCCTGCGCGCCGGCCACTTCCAGCTCGCGCACGTCCACGCTTGCCGTGGCGGCTACTTCGCGTTCGAGTACCGCGCTCATTGGCGGCCTCCTTCCGGCGCCGCGGCCCAGCGGCCCGATTCGCCTTCCGGGCATGTGTCGCAATCCAGTTCCAGCTGCATCGAGAGTGCCTTCAGGCCGCGCGCTTCCGCGCCGGCAGCCTGCGAATAGGCGTCGGTCCCCAGCAGGCCTGCCAGCGCTACCCCGCTCAGGGTCACTGCTACCGTGGTGAAGATTCCGTCCCGCATGCTCATGACCAGCTCCGTTGATGTTTACATTTTGTTGCGATGCACACACTATAGTCTTCAACTACAATCGGATAAAGATGTCAATAACGAATTGATTGTTCAGATTGCCGAACAATCGACCAAATCAGGAAGGTGAGATCCTCATGAACAAGCTCCAGGCCATGGAAGTTTTCATCCAGGTGGTCGACTGCGGCAGCTTCACCAAGGCGGCGGAAATGCTGAACCTGCCCAAGGCGACGGTCTCGACGCTGGTGCAGACGCTGGAATCGACCTTGTCGGTCAAGCTGCTGCACCGCACGACGCGCCAGGTGATGATCACCTCGGACGGCGCGGCTTACTACGAACGCTGCGTGCAGATCCTGTCGGATGTGCGTGACGCCGAGGAATCGCTGTCGCGCCACCGGCTGAGCCCGAGCGGGCGGCTGCGCATCGATACGCCCACCGGCCTGGCCTCGGAAATCCTGATCCCCGCCCTGCCCGCCTTCTTCGAGCGCTACCCGGACATCACGCTCGAACTGGGCAGCACCGACCGTCCGGTCGACCTGGTCGAGGAAGGGGTGGACTGCGCCGTGCGCGGCGGCGAGCTGGTGGACCCGAACCTGATCGCGCGCCGCATCGGCGTGATCAACTTCGTCACCGCCGCCTCGCCTGCCTACATCGAACGCTACGGCTTGCCGGAACATCCGCGCGACCTGGATCGCCACCGCTGCGTCAACTACTTCTCGGCCAAGACCGGCAAGATGTCGAAATGGGACTTCACCCGCGACGGCGAGCGCATCGAAGTGGCGCTGCCCGGCTCGATCGCCCTGAACGACTCGAACGCCTACGTGCAGGCGGGATTGGCGGGGCTGGGCGTCATCATGATGACGGACTACCTGCTGGCGCAGCACATCGCGGCGGGGCGCATGGTGCAGGTGCTGCCCGAGTGGAGCAGCGACGCCCTGCCGGTGCACGTGGTCTACCCGCAGAATCGCCACCTGTCGGCCAAGGTGCGCGTGTTCGTCGAATGGATTTCCGAGCTGTTCGCGGGCCACCCGAATCTGCGCCTGCAGGCGCCGCGGCCCAGCGTTCAACAGGAGCTGGAGACGGTGTAGAATCGGCCGAAACAACAGAGCCACCGGAGACAAGCATGGACCACAGCGCATCCCCCCGCAACATCGACGTCCTGCTGGCGCGCTACGCCGAAAGCCACCGCAACCACACCAACGAGATCATCCACTTCGTGTGCATCCCCCTGATCGTCCTGAGTTTGCTGGGCATCCTGTGGGCGGTCCACCCGGCGGTGGCGATCGCGGCGACGCTCGCCTCGCTCTACTACTACACGAAGCTGTCGCGCGGGTTCGCCCTCGGCATGGGCGTCATGAGCGCGGTGATGCTGGGCTTACTCGCGCTGATGCCGGACATGACGGTGCTGCCGGTGTCGATCGCGATCTTCGTGGTGGCCTGGATCGGGCAGTTCATCGGCCACAAGATCGAGGGCAAGAAGCCGTCCTTCTTCGAGGACCTGCGCTTCCTGCTGATTGGGCCGCTGTTCGTACTGTCCTTCCTGTATCGCCGCATGAATCTCGCGTATTAACGTAGGGTGGGCGGGTTCCCCGCCCACGCGGTGATCGTTGTCGCGTGAACTGCCGAACCGGCTGATCTTGCGTAGTTTGAACGCGTGGGCGGCAGAGCCGCCCACCCTACGAAAAGCAAAACCATCGCGACGCACACCGTGCGGGAAAACAGCGGAGCACGTATACTCGCGCGATGCCTTCTTCCGTCCTCTTCACCGTCGCCTCCCTGATCTGGGGCTCGACCTTCTTCGCCATCACCCTGCAGCTGGGCGAAGCGCCACCCGCCGTCTCGGTAGCCTACCGATTCTTCCTGGCCGCGGCCACTCTGTTCCTCATCTGCCTGGTGCGCCGCGACAGCCTGCGCCTGCCGCTGCGCACCCACGGCTGGATGGCGCTGCAGGGCGTGCTCACCTTCTGCATCTCCTACCTGTGCACCTATCAATCCGAGCAGTACGTGGTGTCGGGCCTGGTGGCGGTGGTGTTCGCGCTGATGGTGTTCTGGACGCCGCTGCTGAGCAGCCTGTTCTTCGGCACCGGCATCAGCCGCCGCACCGTCGCCTGCGGCGTGGTCGCGATCGCCGGCGTCGCCCTGCTGTTCTGGCATTCGATCGGCACCGCCTGGCGCGATTTCCAGGCTGGCGGCAGCCCCGCCTTCATCGCCGGCGTGATCCTCGCCCTGGCTGCCACCATCGCCAGTTCGGCCGGCAGCATCGTCGTCACCAAGGTGAAGGAACAATGCGAAAACCTGCCCCTGACCATGGCCTGGTCGATGCTGTGGGGCGCGTCGCTGGTGACCGTGTGGTCGCTGGCCCATGGCGACCGTTTCGTCATCCCGAGCAGCCCGACCTACTGGGCCGGCCTGGTTTACCTGTCGATCTTCGGCTCGGTCATCGCCTTCTTCGCCTACTTCACCCTGATCGGGCGCATCGGCGCGCAGAAGACCGTCTACATCGGCGTGATCACGCCGGTGCTGTCGGTCCTGCTGTCGATCAAGCTCGAAGGCTACCGTCCCGGACCCGTCGAATTTGCCGGCATGGTCCTGTGCCTGGCCAGCGTGGCCTGGGCCCTGCGCGCACCCGCAGCCAAACCCGTGCAATCCGCAAACCTGAACAATCCACTCGAAACGCCATGAGCACCACTTTCTCCATCCGTCCCGCCCAACCCACCGACGTTACCCACATCCATTCCATGATCGTGGAGCTGGCCGTGTTCGAGAAACTCGAACACCTGGTGGTCGCCACCGAAGACCTGCTGCACGAGGGACTGTTCGGCAGCCGCCCGTCCTGCGAAGCCATCATCGGCGAGGAGAACGGCGAAGTGGTCTGCTTCGCGCTGTTCTTCCATAACTTCTCGACCTTCCTGACCAAAAAGGGGCTGTACCTGGAAGACCTGTACGTGCGCCAGTCGCACCGCGGCAAGGGCTATGGCACCAGGATGCTGACGCGCCTCGCGCAAATCGCGGTCGAGCGCAACTGCGGCCGCTTCGAATGGTCGGTGCTGGACTGGAACGCGCCGGCGATCGGGTTCTACCAGCAGATGGGCGCCGACATCCTGCCCGACTGGCGCATCTGCCGGCTCACCGGCGACACCCTCACCGCATTAGCGGAACGGCGCGCATAAAGAAAAACCCACGGGGCCGTGAGGCGCCGTGGGCGAACCCATTTTGTCAAATGGGGAGGGGAGATGGTGAATCACACGCTATTACTATAAGTGTGGATTCTTAATATTCAATTAGGCCTTACATCCGGTTACCCTTGTTACCAAACCGGTTTTTTGCTGCCGTTGAACTGATAATTCCCGAGCTGGAAATTGGTGGTTTGATGAAGGTCAAGCACACCCTATTCAAGAGGGCGTTGCTTGTGCATGCGTAACGGATAAGGCTTGCCCTGTCTCCGTATGTTCACACGCTGATGTGCGCAGCACGCAAGACACCGCCGTTGACGACGCTGCGGCAAGGATTCGATCCCATGGCATAGGCCAGGTCGGCCGGGCGGGCAATGTCCCACAGGGCCAGGTCGGCCCGCTTCCCCACTTCCAGCGATCCGATATCCTCGTGCAGGCCGAGGGCGCGTGCGGCGTGGATGGTGGCGCCCAGCAAGGCTTCCTGCGGCGTCAGGCGCCACAGGGTGCAGGCCATGTTCATGGCCAGCAGCAGGGAGGTCATCGGCGAGGTGCCGGGGTTGCAGTCGGTGGCGACCGCCATCGCCACCTTCGCTTCGCGCAGCGCGCCGATCGGCGGCTGCATCGTCTCGCGCAGAAAGTAGTAGGCGCCCGGCAGCAGCACGGCCACCGTGCCCGCGCGCGCCATTGCGTCGATGCCGGCCTGGCTCAGGTATTCGAGGTGGTCGGCCGACAAGCCTCCATGACGCGCCACCAGTTCGGCGCCCTGCTGGTCGGACAGCTGTTCGGCGTGCAGCTTGACCGGCAGCTTCAGCGCTCGTGCGGCAAGGAAGATGCGCTCGGTCTGCGCATGGGTGAAGCCGATCCGTTCGCAGAAGGCGTCCACCGCGTCGACCAGCCCTTCTTCGGCCAGCGGCGGCAGCATGCGTTCGCATACTTCAGTCACGTAATCGTCGGCCCGGCCCGCGAATTCCGGCGGCAGCGCATGGGCGCCCAGGAAGGTGGTGGCGACCCGCACCGGCAGGCGCCCGGCCACTTCGCGCGCGGCGCGCAGCATGCGCGCCTCGGCGTCCAGCGCCAGGCCGTAGCCCGACTTGATCTCGAGCGTCGTCACACCCTCGGACAGCAGCCTGGCCACGCGCGGCAGGCTTTGCGCCAGCAGCGTCTCGACGTCGGCGTCGCGCGTGGCGCGCACGGTGGACATGATGCCTCCGCCCTGGCGCGCGATGTCCTCGTAGCTGGCGCCGTTCAGGCGCGCCTCCCATTCCTTGCTGCGGTTACCGGCGTGGACGATGTGGGTGTGGCAGTCGACCAGGCCCGGCGTCATCCAGGCGCCGCCGCAGTCGTGTTCCGCGCTTGCCGGCGGTGCATCGCGGCGCGCACCGAGCCAGGCGATGCGGCCGTCCTTCACGGCCAGTGCGGCGTCAGGCATCTCGCCGTAGCCGTCCACGGCGGTAGGCACCATCGTGGCCAGATTCACGTTGGTGAACAGCAGGTCCACAGCGTCACTCATAGCTTTCTTCGTCTTCTTCCTCGTGGTACCAGACGTCCACGATGTAGATCATCCCCTGCCCCGCTTCGAGAAGCCAAGTCGAGCCGGGCTCCAGCACCACCGCGTCGTAGCGCACCATGCCGATACGCTCCTTTTCGTTGCGCAACTCGAGGGCGTCGCCCTCCGCCAGGAACAGCACGGTCACGTCGGCGCGCGCCACGAATGTGGACGAATCACCCGACAGCCGGCGCCGGCCGAAGGTGTGGTAGCAGCGTTCGCTGCGCGTCATGGCATTGAAGTCGGTGCTGCCGCCGCGGCTGAGTTTCGCGATGACCTGCGAGCTGCCATCGAAGGCCACGACCGGCTCGGTATCGGTCACCAGGGTCGGCTCGCCGTCGATTTCCAGCGTCATGCCGTGGCCCTCGACCAGGGCCAGCGTCCGGTCCACGCCGGGGAAGCTTGAAAAGGCGCCATCCTTCTCGATGGTGGCCAGGCTCACGCGCCAGTCGAAGTCCTCGAAGCCGGAGTCCGGCGGCCCGATGGCGATTTCGGTCGTGCTGCCGCCGCCGTTCTTCCACGGCACCGGCGACAGTCCAGCGAATGGGATCAGTACGGTCATTGGCTCACCTCACGCAATTCATTCAGGGCCTGGCGGTAGCGCTGCGTGACCGCCTCCTGCGCCACGTGGCGTCCGCCCTGCACCACCCAGCGCCCGCCGCACAGCACGTCGCGCACCAGGTTGTCGTTACCACAGAACAGGAAGCGGCCGAGCACGTCCTCGTCCCCCACGCCGTCCAGGTTCGGATGGCTCCCGTCCAGCACCAGGAGGTCGGCGCGCAGGCCTTGCGCGAGCGCGCCCACCTTGCGGCCGGCCGCCTGGGCGCCGCCGCGCAAGGCAGTCTGCCACAAGTACTGGCCGACGTCGCGCTGTTGACGTGTGAACGCAATATTGCGGCGCTGGTGGGCCAGGCGCTGGCCGTATTCCAGCCAGCGCAGCTCCTCGACCGGGCTTTGCGATACGTGGCTGTCGCTGCCGATGCCGAAGCGGCCGCCCAGCTCGATGTAGGCCTGAAGCGGGAACAGGCCGTCGCCGAGGTTGGCTTCGGTGGTCGGGCACAGGCCGGCGACGGCGCCGCTCTGCGCGATCGCCGCCACCTCGGCATCGTTCAGGTGGGTCGCATGCACCAGGCACCAGCGTTCGTCGAGCCCGACCTGCTCGACCAGGTACTCGACCGGACGCCGGCCGCTGAAGGCGATGCTCTGCTCGACCTCGGGCATCTGCTCGGCGATGTGGATGTGCAGCGGACGCCCACCCGGCAGGCCGGCCGCCAGCTCGCGCACCTGCGCGATGCTGGCCGCGCGCAGCGAATGCGGCGCGGCGCCGACTTCCAGCTGGCCGCCGCGCAGAGGCTGCAGCGCCTCGACGATGCCGAGGATGTCGTCGACGCCGGTGCGGAAGCGCCGCTGCTCGAGGCGCAGCGGCTGCTCGCCGAAGCCGGCATGGCTGTATAGCACCGGCAGCAGGGTCAGGCCCATGCCGGTGGCCTGGCCGGCGGCAGCCACACGCTCGGCGGTTTCGGCCGGTCGTGCATAGGCTTCGCCATCCGGCCCCCGCTGCAGGTAGTGGAACTCGCACAGCGAGGTGTAGCCATGACGCAGGCATTCCACGAACAGCTGGGCGGCGATGGCCTCGATCTGCTCGGGCGTGATGCGGGCGGCGAAGCGGTACATCAGGTCGCGCCAGGTCCAGAAGCTGTCCGGACCCTCGCCGGCACGCTCGGTGAGGCCGCCCAGCGCGCGCTGGAAGGCGTGCGAGTGCAGGTTGACCATGCCCGGCAAGACGTAGTCGGCGCGCGCCACGCCCAGGGGCGGCGCGGCCTGGGCGTCGACGCGGGTCAGGTCGCCCTGCGCATCCCATTCGAGCAGCACGTCGCGCCGCCAGCCATCCGGCAGCAGCGCATGGCGGGCGAACAGGGCTCTCATGCGCGCACCCACGCTAGCCCCGCGCCGATCATGTCCTGCAACAGCGGCTGGACTTGCGCCGCCACCTCAGGGCGATATTCGAACGGGGCTTGTTCGTTCATGTACAGGCACTGGCACATCTCGAGCTGGATCGCGTGCACGCCCTGCTCCGGCTGGCCATACTTGCGGGTGATGTGGCCGCCCTTGAAGCGGCCGTTGACCGCGATGCTGAAACGGTCCTGGGCGCGGGCGACGCCCACGACCGCCTGTTCCAGTCCGGGAGCGCAGGACGTACCGTCGGCGGTGCCGAAATTCAGGTCCGGCAGGCGGCCTTCGAAGAAGCGCGGCACGATCGAAGCGATCGAATGCGCGTCCCACAGCACCACGCTGCCGAATTCACGTGTCAAGCGGTCCAGCTCCGCGCGCAACTGCTCGTGGTAGGGCATCCAGTAGCGCTCCAGGCGGTGCCGCACCTCGGCTTCGTCCGGCGTCTTGCCCGGCAGGTAGAGGCTCTCGCGGCCGAAGGTATCGACCGGGCACAGCCCCGTGGTGTCCATCCCGGGATACAGGTTGGTGTTCTCGGGGGGGCGGTTCAGGTCGATCAGGTAGCGCGACCAGCGCGCCGAGATGGTCGACACGCCCATCTCTTCCAGGAAGCCGTAGAGTTCCGGCAGGTGCCAATCGGTGTCCGCGCGCGCCGTGGCGCAGGGCGCCATGTTGGCTGCGACCTCGTCCGGGATGTCGGCGCCCGCATGGGGCATCGACACGAGCATGGGGAGCCTGCCTGCCTTGAACCGGAAATCCATTGCCTCTCCTGGGTGAAATGATTAAGGGTGCAGAACCGTGAACAGTTCCTTGCACGAGGCCGACAGCTCGCCGTTCACGACCATCAGGCGCGCGGCCTCGATGTCCGGGGCGAAGAAGCGGTCCGCATCGTAGGGCGCTACGCGGGCGCGCAGCTGGGCGTGCACGTGTTCGAGGTGCTCGGAGCTCTTCAAGGGGCGGTGGAACTCGATGCCCTGCGCCGCCGCCAGCAGCTCGATGCCCACGATCACGGAGGTATTGTGCGCCATCTGGTCCAGGCGGCGCGCCGCGAAGGTGGCCATGCTGACGTGGTCTTCCTGGTTGGCCGAGGTCGGCAGGCTGTCGACGCTGGCCGGATGGGCCAGCGACTTGTTTTCCGATGCCAGCGCGGCGGCGGTGACGTGGGCGATCATGAAGCCCGAGTTCAGGCCCGGTTCCTTCACCAGGAAGGCCGGCAGGCCGGACAGGTTGGCGTCGATCAGCAGCGCGATGCGGCGTTCCGACAGCGCGCCGACTTCGGCGATGGCCAGCGCCAGCGTGTCGGCGGCAAAGGCCACCGGCTCGGCGTGGAAGTTACCGCCCGAAATGATCGCACCGTCCTCCGGGAACAGCAGCGGGTTGTCGGTGACGGCGTTCGCCTCGATCAGCAGGGTGCGGCCGGCATTGGCGATCAGGTCCATCGCCGCGCCCATCACCTGCGGCTGGCAGCGCAGGCTGTACGGGTCCTGCACGCGCTCGTCGCCCACCAGGTGCGAAGCGCGGATGGCGCTGCCCGCCACCAGCTCGCGGTAGATGGCGGCGGCCGCGATCTGGCCCGGCTGGCCGCGCACCGCGTGGATGCGTGGGTCGAACGGCGCGTCGCTGCCGCGCGCCGCGTCGACCGACAGGGCGCCGGCCACCATGCCCGCCTCCAGCACGCGCTCGGCCATGAACAGGCCGTGCAGGGCCAGCGCGGTCGAGACCTGGGTGCCGTTGATCAGGGCCAGGCCCTCTTTCGCCGCCAGGGTCACCGGCTCGATGCCGGCGGCGCCCAGCGCCTGCTTGGCGTCCATCAGTTCGCCTTTATAGCGCACCGGGCCGACGCCCAGCATGGCGAGAGTCATGTGGGCCAGCGGCGCCAGGTCGCCCGAGGCGCCGACCGAGCCTTGCGAGGGAATCGCCGGCATGATGCCCGCGTTGTACAGGGCGATCAGGGTCTCGATGATCAGGGGGCGCACGCCGGAATAGCCGCGCCCCAGGCTGCCGATCTTGGTCAGCACGATCAGGCGCACGATGTTGTCGGCGATGAGTTCGCCGGTGCCGACCGCGTGCGACAGGATCAGGTTGCGCTGCAGCGCTTCCAGCTGGTCGTTCGGGATGTGGGCCTTGGCCAGGATGCCGAAGCCGGTGTTGATGCCGTAGGCCGGGTCGCCCTTGGCGGTGATTTGCTGGACCAGCGCGCAGGAGGCGTTGACGGCCTGCCACGCTTCAGGCGCGAGGCTCAATGGCACGTGGGCGGCCCAGACGGCGCGCAGGTCAGCCAGGCGCAGTTCGCCCGGTTGCAGGGTCAGGTGGTGATGCGAGTCGTTCATGGTGTACTGCCTTACTTGATCATTGGGAGATTCAGGCCATTGCGCTTGGCCGTCTCGATTGCGCTTTCATAGCCGGCGTCGGCGTGACGCATCACGCCCGAGCCGCTGTCGCTGACCAGCACGCGCGCCAGTCGCTTGGCTGCCGCCTCGGTACCGTCGGCCACGATGACCACGCCCGAGTGCTGCGAATAGCCCATGCCCACCCCGCCGCCATGGTGCAGCGAAACCCAGGTGGCGCCGCCGGCCGTGTTCAGCAGGGCGTTGAGCAGCGGCCAGTCGGACACCGCGTCGGTACCGTCGCGCATGGCTTCGGTCTCGCGGTTCGGGCTCGCCACCGAGCCGGTGTCGAGGTGGTCGCGTCCAATGACGATGGGTGCTTTCAGTTCGCCCGTGCGCACCATCTCGTTGAAGGCCAGGCCGGCCAGGTGGCGCTCGCCCAGGCCGAGCCAGCAGATGCGCGCCGGCAGGCCCTGGAAGGCGATGCGTTCACGCGCCATGTCGAGCCAGCGGTGCACGCGCGCGTGCTGCGGGAACAGTTCCTTTATTTTCTCGTCGGTTTTATGGATGTCTTCCGGGTCGCCCGACAGCGCCACCCAGCGGAACGGGCCGCGGCCTTCGCAGAACTGGGGACGGATGTAGGCCGGCACGAAGCCCGGGAAATCGAAGGCGTCCGCGACGCCCTCGTCCTTGGCCACCTGGCGGATGTTGTTGCCGTAGTCGACCGCATACGAACCCATGACCTTGAAGTCGAGGATGGCGCGCACGTGCACGGCGCACGAGCTTGCCGCCGCCGCTTTCAGGCGCGCGTGCTGGGCCGGGTCCTGCTGGGCGGCCTTCCACTCTTCCACGGTCCAGCCGGAAGGCAGGTAGCCATTGATCAGGTCGTGGGCCGAGGTCTGGTCGGTGACCAGGTCCGGCACCAGACCACCGGCGCGTGCACGCCGCACCAGTTCCGGCAGCACGTCGGCCGCATTGCCGAGCAGGCCGATGGAGACCGCTTCGCGCTTGGCAGTGTGCTCCTTGATCATCGCCAGCGCCTCGTCGATATCGCGCGCCTGCTTGTCGAGGTAGCGGGTGCGCAGGCGGAAGTCGATGCTGCTCTGCTGGCATTCGATGTTGAGCGAGACCGCGCCGGCAAAGGTGGCGGCCAGCGGCTGGGCGCCGCCCATGCCGCCCAGGCCGGCCGTCAGGATCCAGCGGCCCGCCATGTCGCCGCCGAAGTGCTGGCGCCCGGCTTCGGCGAAGGTCTCGTAGGTGCCCTGCACGATGCCCTGGGTGCCGATGTAGATCCAGCTGCCGGCGGTCATCTGGCCGTACATGAACAGGCCCTTGCGGTCCAGTTCATTGAAGTGTTCCCAGTTGGCCCATTTCGGCACCAGGTTGGAGTTCGCCAGCAGCACGCGCGGGGCGTCCGCATGGGTGCGGAACACGCCGACCGGCTTGCCGGACTGGATCAGGAGGGTCTGGTCGTCTTCCAGCTCGCGCAGCGAGGCGAGGATCTGGTCGTAGCATTCCCAGTTGCGCGCGGCGCGCCCGATGCCGCCGTAGACCACCAGTGCCTGCGGGTTCTCGGCCACCTCGTTGTCGAGGTTATTCTGGATCATGCGATAGGCGGCTTCGGTCAGCCAGCTCTTGCAGGAGAGTTCGCTGCCGCGCGGGGCGCGGATGACGCGGGTGGGGTCGAAGCGGGGGTCGTGGGGCATCGGTGAGTTCATGGCGGCTCCTGGGTTGGAAACTGCAATGAGTCTAAGTTGTCTATACAACCAAGTCAATCCATTTAATCGACAGCCTTGATGCCGTTGTAGGGTGGGCGGCTATGCCGCCCACGCGTTCAACTACAACATGAATCGCTGCGCTGCATCTGTTCACCGACTGTTTGAACGCGTGGGCGGGAGACCCGCCCACCCTACAGATTACTTCTTGAACACCTGTTTGCCGCCTACCCAGGTCTCGAGCACGCCGGTCTTGAAGATGTCGTAGGTCGGCATCCGGAACAGGTCGCGGTCGATCACGATGAAGTCGGCGTGCTTGCCCGGCTCCAGCGAACCCACGCTGTTTTCCTGGTGTCCGGCATAGGCCGCATCCAGGGTGAAGCAGCGGAAGGCTTCTTTCAGCGACATGGCCTGGTTCGGATACCAGCCGGCTACCGGCTGGCCGGCATGGTCCATGCGGGTGACGGCGGCGTGGATGCCGAAGAAGGGGTTCGGCGATTCGACCGGGAAGTCCGAGCCGCAGGCGATGCGCGAGCCCTGGTGCAGGAAGCTGCGCCAGGCGTAGGCGCCCTTGATGCGTTCCGGGCCGACGCGGGTCTCGGCCATGTTCTTGTCCGAGGTGGCGTGGGTCGGCTGCATCGACGGGATGATGCCGAGCGACTTGAAGCGCGGGATGTCGTCCAGGGTCACGACCTGGGCGTGCTCGATGCGGTGGCGCTGCCCTGCACTCTTGGTGGCGGCCAGTTCCTTCTTGTAGATGTCGAGAATCTGCTTGTTGCCGGCGTCGCCGATGGCGTGCACGTTGACCTGGTAGCCCTTGCGCATGGCCTTGGTCATCATGGCGTCCATCTGCGCCTGCTTGAAGAACAGCAGGCCGTGCGAATGCGGCTCGTCGCTGTAGGGCTTGAGCAGGGCCGCGCCGCGGCTGCCCAGCGCGCCGTCCGAATACAGCTTGACCGCGCGCAGCGCATACATGCCGTCGGCGTAGTCCTTCAGCGGGCCATTTTTTGCCAATTGGTCAAAATCCTCGCCGTTGCCGCCGATCATGGCGTACACGCGCGCGGTCAGCTTCTTCCTGTCCGCGTAGTCGCGGTACAGGCGGTCTTCCGCCACGCCGATGCCGGCGTCGTGCACGGCGGTCAGGCCCATGCGCGCGATCTCCTGCAGCGATTTATCCAGCATGACGCGCGCCTCAAGCTCGGTCTGGGCCGGCATGACCTTGGTCACCAGTTCCTGCGCCGCGTCCACCAGCACGCCGGTGGCTTCGCCATTCGCATCGCGCATGATCTTGCCGCCGGCCGGATCCGGCGTCGACTTCGTGATGCCGGCCAGCGCCAGCGTGCGGCTGTTGGCCCAGCCGGCGTGGCCGTCCACGCGCTCCAGCCAGACCGGGCGATCGGACACGACGGCGTCGAGTTCGGCGGCGGTCGGGAAGCGGCCCAGCTTCCAGTTTTCCTGGTTCCAGCCGCGGCCGCGGATCCAGGCATGGTTCGCATTTGCCTTGGCATAGCCGGCGATGGCCTTGATGGCGCCGTCCAGCGACGTGGTGCTGGACAAGTCGAGCTGGGTCAGTTGCTGGCCCAGGCCGAACACGTGGCCATGGGCGTCGATCAGGCCCGGCAGCACGGTACGGCCCTGCATGTCCACCTGGCGCGCGTTCTTCGCCTTGGCGCTTACCTCGGCATTGCTGCCGACGGCAAGGATGCGTCCACGGTCGTCGAAAGCCAGCGCGCTGAACTGCACCAGCTCGCCCTTGGCGTTCAGGGTGTAGCCATTGGCGTTGGTGATGACGGTGTCGGCGTGGGCCGACCCGAGAACGCCGAGGCCGGCGAGGACGATCAAGGAAGACAGGGGGATCTGGCGCGCGCGCATGCTTATCAATTCTCCGTTTTTGTATGGGTGACCGCGCCTTATGGGCACGGCACGGAGAAGTGTATAGAAAATCAAGGCCAGGGCATAGCCGCCCTACCCGGCGTCATGAAAGATGATCCCCAAGGTGTGCCGCATACCGCGCCGCAGCCGGCTGACGCCGTGGCGCATCGCCACCCGGTACACGCCGCGCGTGCCCTGCACCGGGCGCTGGTTCACGGCAAACACGACCGCATCGCCCTGGCCGAGGGGCACCACCTCGGCGCGCGACTGCATGCGCGGGCGCTGCTCCGTCAATACGAACTCGCCGCCCTCGAAGTCGATGCCCGGCCGCGACAGCAGCACCGCCACCTGTAGCGGGAACACCAGCTCGCCATACAGGTCCTGGTGCAGGCAGTTGTAGTCGCCCTCGCGGTAGCGCAGCAGCAGCGGCGTGGGTTTGCCCTGGCCTGCCGCGTGGCAGCGCGCCAGGTAGTCCGCATGCGCAGGCGGAAAGCGGGTCTCGATGCCCAACTGCGCATGCCAGCGGTTGGCGATGCCGGCCAGCGGCGGATACAGCGCGCCGCGCAAGGCCTCGAGCGGCGCCGGCAGCGGATAGGCGAAATACTGGTACTCGCCGCGCCCGAAGCCGTGCTGCTGCATCACGACGCGGCTGCGAAACAGCGCCGGCCGCTCGTACAGGGCGGCAGCGGCCTCGCAGTCCCGCGGCGCCAGCAGCCCGGGAATCACGGCGCAGCCGAAGGCGTCCAGCTCTCCGGCCACGCGCTCCCAGTCGATCTCCTTCACTGGCCCGCCTCGCGGTCGAGCAGCGTGCGCTTGCGCTCGATCCCCCAGCGGTAGCCGGACAGGGCTCCGTCGGTACGCACCACGCGGTGGCAGGGAATCGCCACCGCCACCGGGTTGGCCGCGCAAGCCCCCGCGACGGCGCGGGCCGCCGTCGGCATGCCCAGGCGTTCGGCCAGTTCGCTGTAGCTGACGGTGGAGCCGGCGGGAACGGCGCGCAGCGCTTCCCACACGCGGCGCTGGAAGGCGGTGCCGCGCACGTCGAGCGGCAGGTCGAGGCCGAGGCGGGGCGCCTCGACGAAACCGATCACCTGGGCCACCGTGCGTTCGAACTCGGCTTCCGCGCCCCTGAGCTCGGCCTGCGGGAAGCGCGCCTCGAGGTCGCGCACCAGCGGCTCCGGCTCGTCGCCGATCAGGATCGCGCAGATGCCGCGCTCCGTACTGGCCACCAGGATGGCGCCGAGCGAGCATTGCGCGACGGCGAAGCGGATGGTCTCGCCCTGCCCGCCCGCGCGGTAGCGGCCGGGCGTCATGCCCAGCAGCCCGGTACTGGCGTCGTAGAAGCGCCCGCTCGAGCCGAAGCCGGCCTCGTACAGCGCCTCGGTCACGCTGGGCGCCGCCCCCAGGCCCTGCTGCAGGCGTGCGCCGCGCCGCGCCGCCGCATAGGCTTTCGGCGTGACGCCGGTATGCGCCTTGAAGACGCGGTGGAAGTGGAAGCGGCTCATGCCCACCGCCTGCGCCAGGCTGTCGAGGTCGGGGGCGTCTTGCGCTGCGTCGATCAGGCGGCAGGCCTGCGCCACCGCGGCCGCCTGGCGCTGCGCCAGCGGCGGCTGGTCCGGCCGGCAGCGCAGGCAGGCCCGGAAGCCCGCGGCCTCGGCCTCAAGCGGGCTGGCGTGAAAGGCGACGTTGGCGCGCAGCGCGCCGCGCGAGGGGCAGGAGGGCCGGCAGTACACCCCGGTGCTACGCACGGAATAATAGAACTGGCCGTCGGCGTCGCGGTCGCGGCGCTGCACGGCGGCCCAGCGCGCCTCGTCGGTATCAAAGATGCTGGTCATGGCGGTCATGATGAAGTCCCGGTTCGGTAAGTATAGGGTCAGCCTAGCCGCCTGCCGACCGCGGGGCACTCCGGGTATTGCTTTCGAATTGCAATGCTAGAATTTGGTGTCGGCGGCTGCATGCCGCTTCAAACCTTCCCGGAGAGTAGTTTGGAAGAACCGATCACGCAAGACAGCACCCCCATTTTCCAGCGCATCAAGGATTACCTGGTCGGCGAGATCGCCTCCGGCCGCTGGAAGGAAGGCGACCTGGTGCCCTCCGAGCAGGCGCTGGTGCGCCAGTTCGGCGTCTCGCGCATGACCGTCAACCGCGCGGTGCGCGAGCTCACCGCCGAGCAGGTGCTGACCCGGCGCCAGGGGTCCGGCACCTATGTGGCGCCGCAGAAGTACCAGGCCACCCTGGTCGAGATCCGCAACATCGCCGACGAGATCCGCGCGCGCGGCCGCGCCCACCGCAGCCACCTGCGCCTGCTGCGCGCCGAGATCGCCACCGACGAGCTGGCGGCCGAGTTCGAACTGGCGCCCGGCGCCACGCTCTACCATTCGATCATCGTCCACTTCGAGAACGACGTGCCGATCCAGGTCGAAGACCGCTGGGTCAACCCGGAATGCGCGCCGCGCTACCTGGACCAGGACTTCAGCGCCATCACCCCGAACGAGCACCTGATGGCGGCTGCGCCGCTGCAGGGCGCCAGCTACACCATCGAAGCCCAGCCGGCTCCGGGAGAGGTGGCGCCGATGCTGGCGATCGGCGAAGGCCAGCCCTGCCTGTTGCTGCACCGCCGTACCACCTCGGGCGGACGGGTCGCCTCGGTGGCCACGATGTGGCATCCTGGCCACTTGGCGCGCTTTACCGGCAGCGTTTGAGGCGGAAGCTGTTCAATATCTGCACGGGACCGGAAAAATTCGCCATAATGGCTCCCTTCCGAATGCCGCCCATCTTCCCCGCATGAAGCCGCCCTCTTCGCCCGCACCGCATGCCGCCCCACGCCGCGTGCTGCTGCTCGACGACGACCGCTTCATGCTCGACGTGCTGCGCGAGATGCTCGACATGGTCGACGAGACTGGCGCCAGCGGCCGCTTCGACGTCCATGCCGAGTGCGATGCGCGGCGCGCGCTGGCGGTCCTGCCGCGCCATGCGCCGGATTTCCTGATCTGCGACCTGGCGATGCCGGAAATGGACGGCATCGAGTTCCTGCAGGCCGCGGCCGGCCAGGGATTCCGCGGCCGGGTGATCCTGGTGTCGGCGCTGGAAGACGGCGTGCGCGACGCCGCCACCGAGCTGGCGCGCGCCCTCGGGCTGCGGGTGGCGGGCGCCTTCCGCAAGCCGCTGGCGATCGAGCAGTTGCGCCTCGCGGTGCAATGTTGAGATTTTGTACAAGGCGACCCACACTTTTTGAAAAAATGGGGTATTATTCGGCACATCCCCGCCTGACACCCCCTGCCGTTTTTCCATATTGAATTTTGCACACAGTGCCTCCACCATTGTGTAGAAGCTAATTATTTGATGAGAAGCGCGATGAGCAGTACGCGCAGGCCGGCGGGACCACGCCGGATCGGCACAGGCCGCCAGGCGTAACTTGATCCTTACCTCTTTTGAGGAACATATGAGCGAAAACATTAAACACATCACCGATGCAAACTTCGATGCCGAAGTGCTCAAGTCCGAGCAACCGGTCCTGGTCGACTTCTGGGCCGAGTGGTGCGGCCCGTGCAAGATGATTGCACCGATCCTGGAAGAAGTCGCCCAGCAGTACGCTGGCAAGCTGGTGGTGGCCAAGGTCGACGTCGACGCCAACCAGGCCGTACCGGCCCAGTTCGGCATCCGCGGCATCCCAACCCTGATCCTGTTCAAGAACGGCGAAGCGGCTGCGCAAAAAGTCGGCGCCATGGCCAAGGGCCAGCTGGTTCAGTTTATCGACAGCAATATCTGATACTGCTACCATGAGCGGCGGCAGCGCGCCCGCGCTGCCGTCATTGTCGGGAAGCTGACCGGCTCCGGTGCTTCCCAGCTTACATAAACCCACGTAGTTCCCTCCCCTACCTTTACTTTCCCGTCACGGGACACCCACACAAACATGCATTTATCTGAACTGAAGGCAATGCACGTCTCCGCGCTGCTGGAGATGGCAATCGGCCTCGACATCGACAACGCAGCCCGCCTGCGCAAACAGGAACTGATGTTCGCGATCCTGAAGAAGCGCGCCAAGCAGGGCGAACAGATCTTCGGCGACGGCGCCCTCGAAGTCCTGCCGGACGGCTTCGGCTTCCTGCGCTCGCCGGACGCCAGCTACATGGCCTCGACCGACGACATCTACATCTCGCCGTCGCAGATCCGCCGGTTCAACTTGCATACGGGTGACTCAATCGAAGGCGAAGTGCGTACGCCGAAGGACGGCGAGCGCTACTTCGCGCTGGTCAAGGTGGACAAGGTCAACGGCGAATCGCCGGAAGCCTCGAAGCACCGCATCCTGTTTGAAAACCTGACCCCGCTGCACCCGAACGAGCCGCTGCGCCTCGAGCGCGACATGAACGGCGCCGAGAACATCACCGGCCGCATCGTCGACCTGATCTCGCCGATCGGCAAGGGCCAGCGCGGCCTGCTGGTCGCTTCGCCGAAGTCGGGCAAGTCGGTCATGCTGCAGCACATCGCCCACGCGATCACCGCGAATCACCCGGACGTGACCCTGATCGTCCTGCTGATCGACGAGCGTCCGGAAGAAGTGACCGAGATGCAGCGCTCGGTGCGCGGCGAAGTGGTCGCCTCGACCTTCGACGAACCGGCCACCCGCCACGTGCAGGTCGCCGAGATGGTGCTGGAAAAAGCCAAGCGCCTGGTCGAGATGAAGAAGGACGTCGTGATCCTGCTGGACTCGATCACCCGCCTGGCGCGCGCCTACAACACCGTGATCCCGGCCTCGGGCAAGGTGCTGACCGGTGGTGTCGACGCCAACGCCCTGCAGCGTCCGAAGCGCTTCTTCGGCGCGGCGCGTAACGTCGAGGAAGGCGGCTCGCTGACCATCGTCGCCACCGCCCTGATCGAGACCGGCTCGCGCATGGACGACGTCATCTACGAAGAATTCAAGGGCACCGGCAACATGGAAGTGCACCTCGAGCGCCGCCTGGCCGAGAAGCGCGTCTACCCGGCGATCAACCTGAACAAGTCGGGCACCCGCCGCGAGGAACTCCTGATCAAGCCGGACCAGCTGCAAAAAATCTGGATCCTGCGCAAGCTGCTGTACTCGATGGACGAGATCGAGGCGATGGAGTTCATCCTCGACAAGATGCGCGCGACGAAGAACAATGTCGAATTCTTTGACATGATGCGCCGCGGCGGTTAAACCCCGTAGCACATCGCGCGACAAGGGGCGGCCCACGGGCCGCCCTTTTTCTTGCCCGGAGCGCCGAAGCGGCTTATAATCGCCGGTTCAGTCCAACCCCTGGCAAGTGATCGGCAATCGGGTCAAGAAGCAGGACGACCGACGAAGTGCCGTTTGGCTACCAACCATAGAGAAAGCATCATCATGAAGACCGATACCCATCCGGATTACCGCGAAGTCCTGTTCCACGACGTGTCCTGCGACTTCAAGTTCATCACCCGTTCGACCATCAACACCCGCGAAACCGCTACCTACGAAGGTAAGGAATACCCGCTGGTCAAGATCGAAGTCTCGGCTGAATCGCACCCGTTCTACACCGGCAAGCACAAGATCGTCGACACCGCTGGCCGCGTCGAGAAGTTCCGCCAGAAGTTCGGTTCGGTCGGTTCGAAGACCGCGGTCGCCAACGGCTAATTTGTCCGGGCACCACGCAAGCTCCGGGTCCGCAGGGCCCGAAGTTGCCAGAAAAGAAGCCGGTTCTCCGGCTTCTTTTTTTTTCGCGGCTATACTACGCGACTATTCTTTCCCGCTGCACTGAACGATGAAACCCGTCCGCCTTCCCGCTGCCGCCACACTGGCACTGCCCCGCTGGGCCCTGCTCGCGCTGGGCATGCTGTACATCCTGCCGGGCCTGATCGGCCGCCACCCGTGGAAGGAAGACGCCGGCCCCTTCGGCATCATGTGGACGATGGCGCACGGCGGCATCGACGACTGGCTGTACCCGAACATCGCCGGCCTGGCAGCCGCCCAGGAAGGCCCGCTGGCCTTCTGGCTCGGCGCGCTGTGCATCAAGCTGTTCGGCTGGATCCTGGGCGACGTGCTGGCCGCGCGCGTCTCCACCATCGGCATCTTCGTCACCGGCGCCATGTCGCTCTGGTACACCGCCTTCCACCTGGGCCGCCGCGCCGAAGCACAGCCGCTGCGCCTGGCCTTCGGCGGTCAGCCCGAGCCCGACGACTACGGCCGCACGCTGGGCGACACCGCGGTGCTGATCTACCTCGGCTGCCTGGGCCTGCTGGTGCAGAGCCACCTGACCCTGGCCGCCACCCTGCAGGGCGCCCTGCTCGCCTATTTCCTTTACCGCGCGGTGCGCTACGTCGAGACCTCCTCGACCCGCAATGCCGTACTGGTCGGCCTGTCGCTGGGCGCGCTGGCCCTCACGCGCGGCGTCGTGGTGCCGGCGGTGCTGGTGCTGGCGCTGTATGCCTGCACCCGCTACCTGAAGCTGGCGACCCGCGACAGCCTGCGCCACCTCGCCATCGCGGCAGGTGTCGGATTTCTTATCACCCTGGCCTGGATCGTGCCGGCAGCAATGGTCCAGCCCTACGGCCTGTCGCCGGTCGGCGAGTGGCTGGACTGGAATGCCGGCCAGCTCGCGCTGCCCAGCCTGGCCTCGCTGAAGGGCTTCTTCCGCATCGGCGTCTGGTTCTTCTGGCCGGCCTGGCCGTTCGCCCTGTGGGCGATCTGGGCCTGGCGCCGCCAGCAGCACCTACTGCACATCGTGATGCCGGTGATGTTCTTCGTCGCCCTCGCGCTGCTGCTGCTGTGCGACCCGGAGCCGGAAAACAGCGACTTCCTCAAGATGCTGGCGCCGCTGGCGCTGATGGCCGCCTTCGGTCTGCCGACCATGAAGCGCGGCGCGATCAATGCGATCGACTGGTTCTCGGTGATGGTGCTGACCATGCTGGGCGCGCTGGTGTGGCTGTTCTGGATCGCGAAGCTCACCGGCTGGCCGGCCCAGCTGGCCAAGAACGCGCTCAAGCTGGTGCCGGGCTTCAAGCCGGAAGTCGGCATCATCGCCTTCCTGGTGGCCGCCGCGACCAGCGTCGGCTGGATCATGCTGGTCCACTGGCGCCTGTCGCGCCAGCCCTCGGTGCTGTGGCGTGCGGTGGTGCTGTCCTCGGGCGGCCTGATCCTGCTGTGGGTGCTCCTGATGACCCTGTTCCTGCCGGACCTCAACTACAGCAAGAGCTACGCCGGCGTGGCCCAGCAGATCGCGGCAACCCTGCCGCATGACGCGGACTGCATCGAAACCAATGTGAATCCGGCCCAGCGCGCCTCGCTGGCCTATTTCGGCCGCCTGCCCTTCACCACCCTGGCGGGCGGGCGCTGCAACTATGTCCTGCTCCAGGACAGCATCAAGAACCGCGACGACGACAAGCTGGCGCGCCGCTACGGTGTGCGCGGCAGCACCGTGCTGTGGGAAGGCCGGCGCGCCTCCGACCGCGACGAACGCTTCCGGCTGTTCCAGCGCAGTCGCTGATTCCTCCCTCCTGACTGTTGCCTTGCAGGCCGCCGGCATCCCAGCCGGCGGCCTTTTTCGTTCTGGCACGATTCCTGCATCCTTTTCACCGGTGCGCAGCACACCAGCCTGATGTGAGAACCTATGTATGCAAGATAGCGCGCTTGAGCGGAGTCAACTGCCCCGTAAGCTAGACCGGCACAATAAAACAGGTCGTTTTTTGTTGCCATGCGGGCGCAACCGATCGAGCAGCGCTGCGAGGAGATACCATGAAAAGCGTTACCTTTTCGGAAATTGTTCGTATTCGCGAGCGGCCTTTCTTCCTACGTTGCCCCGCTACCTGGCGGCAGCTGTTCCCGTGGGTCCTTACCATGGCCGTCGGCCTGCCGCTGCTGATGCTGGTGCTGCACCTCATCGACCCGGAAACCCCGCTGCCCTTCATCGTGCTGCCGGCCCTGGTCGGCGGGCTGATGCCGGTGGTCATGATGGGCCCGGGAAGCTTCGAGATGCGCACCCGCTTCGATGCCCACCACATGATCAGCACGCTCGATGAAGCGCTGGTGTCGCTGGGCTACCGGCGCACCAGGTCCGATGCCGACCGCATCAGCTACTTCCGCCCGCTGCCCTGGCTGCGCGGCCGCGAGGGCTCGATCGAAGTGGCGGTGCAGCCGCACACGCTGCAGGTGGTGGGCCCGGTAGGCAGCCTGAGGCTGCTGCAGCAGCGCATCGCCTGCTGATTGTGTAGGCAGCGGCGTCGCTACGGGCCGCTTCCGGCCCGTAACAGGGTTCGTCGCCGCAATACTTTCGCCGGTGCTGGTCATCCGTGCAATCGATGTGCTAAGATGCGCGCCTGCTATTGGGCCTCTGTGGCGGAATTGGTAGACGCACTTGACTCAAAATCAAGCGCCGAAAGGCGTGCCGGTTCGATTCCGGCCGGAGGCACCACCCACCAGCATGGCAGTCACATTGACCTGCCCCTCGATTTGTCCGACATTTCCGTCGGAATAATTTACACCTCAAAAAACTCTGCCACCGGCCAGGCCATGCGGGCGAGCATTACGGCAGCCTGATCGGCCCACCCCAGTTCTCGTAACTGCGCTCGATGCGCCGCGCCGTGCCGTCGCGCCCCATGGCTTCGAAAGCCGCGTTCAGGCGGGCCACTACCGCGTCGGGCACCCCGGGATTGCAGGCCAGGTAGAGCTCGATCCGGTTGAACACCAGCAGCGGCACGATCTTCTTGTCGTAGCCGTAGCGGGACAGGATGGTGGTGCCGGTGCGCAGGCTGGCGGCCCACAGGTCGATGCGGTCGAGCAGCAGCTTGCCGGCGTTGGCGAGATCCTCATTGGCGGCGTCGACCCGGAAGCCGCGCGCCCGCAGGTAGGCATCGCGGGCGTCGCCGTTGTAGGTGCCGATGCGCAGGCCGCGCGCATCCTCGAGGCTGCGCAGCGTTAGCTTGCTGTCGGCGCGCGCCATCATGACCCACTCGGCAACCGCGGTTGGCCCCACCCATTTGAACAGGTTTTCCCGCTCCGGCGTACGCGAGGTCGAGTACACGCAGGCATCCGGGCGTTGCTGCGCAGCCAGGTAGGCGCGCTTCCAGGGCAGCAGTTCGATGCTGTAGTCGACGCCGGCGCGCTGCATCGCTTCGCGCACCTTGTCGGTGGCGATGCCGGTCACGCGCGTGCCCTCCAGCATGCTCGACGGCGCCGAGGTCTCGGTCGTGATGTAGAGCCTAGGCCGGGCGGCAGGCGCCGTCCCGGCGGCGGCATTGGCGGCATTGGCGGCGCTGGCGGCAGCGCCGGCTACCGCGAATGCTATCGCGATAATTCGAGTAAGCAAGGTTCTTCCCTGGCTGGATCGCCTGCGCATTGCGCTATCCACACGCGCTTGTATCAATTTATCAATGCAGAGTAGCACCACAGGGAATTTTTCCGCAATGCATGTCAGTACAGCAGCCGGCGAGGGTGGCGCCTGCGCGACAAAAACACGGGTCAAACCCGCATGATTCCTGCCTTCAACGAGACTTTCCTCCACGAAAATCAGATACTGCTGAGACCTTTCCCGGGCGCTTTTCACTGCCCAATCACCGCAAAAGCCGCCCCCATGCTGCAATTATTTTCAGTTCCGGACGATCCGTCGCTGCTCACCTTTGGCGTCTATGAACCGCGCTTTGTCCTGCTGTCGGTCCTGATCGCCATTTTCTCGTCCTGGATGGGCTTGCAGATCGCCGGCCAGGCGGCCGCCAGCCGCAGCCACCGCGCGCTCGTGCTCGGCAGCGGCAGCCTCGCCCTCGGCGCCGGCGTCTGGGCCATGCACTTCATCGGCATGCTGGCGTTCAACCTGTGCACGCCGATCACCTATGACCCGATGACCACCATCCTGTCGGCGCTGCCCAGCATCGGCGCCTCGGCAGTGGCCTTGTCGCTGATTTCGCGCCAGCGCCTCGGTCCGGTCGGCCTGCTGGTCGGCGGCGTGCTGGTCGGCGCCGGCATCGGCGTCATGCATTATTCCGGCATGGCCGGCATGCAGATGCGCCTGCAGCTGCGCTATGACCCGGCCATGTTCGCCCTGTCGATCGTGGTGGCGGTGGTGCTGGCCACGCTGGCGCTGGGCGTGCGCTTCGGCCTGAAGCGCTTCCGCTCGCTGAGCGAATCGCGCCGCCTGCTGCTGGCGGCCATCGTGATGGGCTGCGCCATCGCCGGCATGCATTACACCGGCATGGCCGCCGCGCGCTTCGTCGGCCAGGCCGACCCGGCCGGCGCCGGCTCCTCGAACAGCGACTTCCTGGCCCTGGCCATCTCGCTTATCACCATGGTCTTCACCGGCCTGGTGGTCGCGGCCAACGGCCTGCTGCGCTACCGCATGATGTTCCTCGAGCTGCGCCGCAGCGAAGCCTGGATGCGCGCCCTGCTCACCACCACGGTGGACGGCGTGATCACGATCGCGCGCGACGGCACCATCACCGAATTCAACGCCTCGGCCGAACGCATCTTCGGCTGGCGGCGCGACGAGATCGTCGGCCGCAGCGCCAGCCTCCTGATCGCCGACGACGACGCGCCCTCGCACGACGGCCTGCTGGGCCTCATCACCGAAGGCTTTACCCCGGCGATGTCGGGCAGCAGCGAGATCATGGGCAAGCGCAAGGACGGCAGCCTGGTGCCGATCCGCCGCGCCATCGGCCATGCGCGCCTGGACAAGCAGGACCTGTTCGTCTGCTTCATCACCGACATCAGCGAGCGTCGCGCCATCATGCAGGCGCTGCATGCCAGCGAAGCGCAGTTCCGCTCCCTGATCGCCAACATCCCCGGCATTTCCTTCCGCTGCACGCTGGACGGCCAATGGCCGATGGTGTTCATCAGCGACGCGGTCGAACGCGTCACCGGCTACCCGGCGGCCGACTTCCTGGGCGACCATCCGCGCCGCCTGTTCGGCACCCTGATCCACGCGACCGACCGCGTGCGCGTGAACGAAGAGCTGGAAGCCGCGCTGCGCGAAGACCGCCCCTACCTGGTCGAATACCGCCTGCTGCACAAGGACGGCAGCGTGCGCTGGCTGTGGGAGAACGGCAGCGGCGTGCGCGACGACGAAGGTACGGTCACCTGGCTCGACGGGGTCATCCTCGACATCACCGAGCGCCGCCAGATGGAAGACGCGCTGCGCGACGCCAAGGACAAGGCCGAGCAGGCCGCCGCCGCGCGCGCCACCTTTGTCGCCAACATGAGCCACGAGATCCGCACGCCGATGAATTCGATCCTCGGCTTCACCGACGTCCTGCTCGACGGTGAGCTGAACAAGGAACAGCGGCGCCACCTCGACACCATCCGCAGCGCCGGCCGCGCGCTGCTGCGCCTGCTCAACGAGATCCTCGACACCGCCAAGCTGGAAAAGGGCGCGGTGGAGCTGGAGCAGAACGACTACAACCTGCTGTCCCTGATCGACGAGCTGTCGTCCACGCTGGCCGCGAATGCGCGCGCCAAGGGCCTGCACCTCGACATCCACTACGATCCGGCGCTGCCGACCGGCCTGCGCGGCGACGAGCTGCGGGTGCGCCAGGTGCTCACCAACCTGCTCGACAACGCGATCAAGTTCACCGAGAAAGGCACCGTGACCCTGCGCGTGCGTGCCGAGGGCGACCAGCTGTGCATCATCGTCAGCGACACCGGCATCGGCATCGCGCCTGAACGCCTGCAGGCGATCTTCGATCCGTTCACCCAGGCCGACGCCTCGATGACGCGCCGCTTCGGCGGCACCGGCCTGGGCACCACCATCAGCAAGCAGCTGGTCGAGCTGATGGGCGGGAAGATCTGGGCCGAGAGCGAACTCGGCAAGGGAACCAGCTTCCACGTGCATCTGCCGCTGGTGCTGGCGCGCTTCGGCAGCCAAGCGCCGCGCGTGCGCAGCGCCGCGGTGCTGCCGCCGCTGCGCGTGCTGGCCGCCGACGACGTGCCGCAGAACCTGGAGCTGCTGCAGCTCCTGATGGCGCGCCGCGGCCACACGCTCACCGCCGTGGCGGACGGCGCCGCGGTCCTGGAACAGGCCAAGGAAGGCGACTTCGACCTGGTGCTGATGGACTTCCAGATGCCGACCCTCGACGGCCTCTCCGCTACCCGCGCGATCCGCGCCCACGAGGCGGCGACGGGCAAGCGCCGTACGCCGGTGATCGCGATGACCGCCAGCGTGCTGGCCGAGCACCGCCGTGCCAGCGTCGAAGTCGGCATGGACGGCTTCGCCACCAAGCCGGTCGACTGGTTCACGCTGTCGCACGAGATCGCGCGCGTGCTGGGCCTCGACCAGCAGCAGGCCGACAAGGACGCGCTTGCGCTGCCTGCCGCGGCGCGCGAGGTGCTGAACCGCCGCGCCGGCCTGCACCGCTGGGCCGACAAGGCCGACGTGTATGCCGAGGCGCTCGATCACTTCGGCCGCCAATACGCCGACCTGGCCACCACGCTGAAGATGCATGCGGCGGGCGGCTCGCACCAGCAGCTGCGCATGCTGGCGCACAAGGTGCGCGGCGCGGCCGCCAACGTCGGCCTGGAACAGCTGTCCGACGCGCTGTCCAGGCTCGAGCAGGCCACCAACACCGTCCCGACCGACGAGCGCGAGGCCGCCCAGGCGCTGGAGACCGCCACCGCCGCCCTGGGCGACGCACTGGCCGCGATCCGCGCCGGCAGCCCGCAGCCGACCGTGGCGCCCGAGGCGGCGCCCTATGACCTGGTGCGCGCGCGCCGCGCCGGCGGCGTGCTGTTGCAGGCGCTGCGCCGCGGCGCCCTCGACGATGCCGCCCTGTCCGGCCTGGCGGCGGCGCTGGCCGGCCATCCGGTGGCGCCGCGCGTGGCCCAGATCCAGGGCGCGATCGGCGACTTCGAATTCGACTCCGCCCTGGAACAGCTGGAGGCCGTGATGGCCACGCTGGAAGAATAAGTTTTACAGGATTGACGAGCATGACCCAACCGAACAACCGGCCGCTGATCCTCGCGGTCGACGACGAAGCCAGCAACCTGCAGCTGCTGCGCCAGATCCTGCAGGACCACTACCGCCTGCTGTTCGCCAAGGACGGCGCGCGCGCGCTCGAGCTGGCGCGCCAGGAAGGTCCCGACCTGGTGCTGCTGGACGTGATGATGCCGGGGATGTCCGGCTACGAAGTGTGCGCCTCGCTCAAGTCAAACCCGGATACCGCGGCGATTCCCGTGATCTTCGTGACCGCGCTCACCGACACCGCCGACGAGCTGGAAGGCTTCGAGGCCGGCGCGGTCGACTACATCACCAAGCCGGTGAGCCCGCCGATCGTGCGCGCGCGCGTGCGCACCCACCTGTCCCTGGTGCGCATGGAAGAGTTGCGCGCGACGCGCCTGGAAATCGTCCAGCGCCTCGGCCTGGCCGCCGAATACAAGGACAACGAGACCGGCCTGCACGTGATCCGCATGAGCCACTTCTCGCGCATCCTGGGCATCGCGGCGGGCATGAGCGAGGTGGAAGCGGACGACCTGCTGCACGCCGCGCCGATGCACGACGTGGGCAAGATCGGCATCCCGGACCGCATCCTGCAGAAACCCGGGCCGCTCGATCCGGACGAATGGAAGGTGATGCAGAGCCACGTGACGATCGGCGCCGAGATCATCGGCGAGCACGAAGGCGGCATGCTGGCGCTGGCCTCGCAGATCGCGCTGACCCACCACGAGAAATACGACGGCAGCGGCTACCCGAACGGCCTGCGCGGCGAGGACATCCCGCTGGTCGGGCGCATCGTGGCGATCGCCGACGTGTTCGACGCGCTGACCTCGAAGCGGCCATACAAGAAGGCCTGGTCAGAGGATGAAGCGCTGACCTTCCTGCGCGAGCAGAAGGGGCGCCATTTCGATCCGGCGCTGGTCGACCTGTTCCTCGAACAGATGCCGGCGGTACGGGCGGTGCAGCAGCGCTGGGCTGAGGCTTAAGGGTTTCGTAGGGTGGGCGGGTTCCCCGCCCACGCGTTCAAATCACACATGAATATCGGCGCAATACGCACCGGCCAACGATCACCGCGTGGGCGGGAGACCCGCCCACCCTACGATTATCGCGTCGGCGGCACGCCCGCCAGTCCCACGCTCTCGCGCGCATTCGCGGTGGCCTTGCGCGCCACCAGCTCCTTGTACAGGTCGGTGTAGTTGGCCGCCATCCGCTCCGAGGTGAACAGCTCGTGGTAGCGCTGTTCCGCGCGCACGCCCATGCGGCGCGCCATCTCGGTGTCGTTCCACAACGCCTGCAGCGCGGCGCGCAGCGCCATGGCGTCCGAGGGCGGCACCACCAGCCCGGTCTCGCCATGCTGGTTGATGTAGGTGGTGCCGCTGCCGATCTCGCAGGAAATCATCGGCTTGCCGTACATCGCCGCTTCCAGCAGCGAGATACCGAAGGATTCCGCCCGCAGGTGCGAGGGGAAAGCCATCGCATGGCACAGGCTCAGGAGCGCCGCCTTGTCGGCGTCGTCGACGCTGCCGGTAAACACCACGTGTTTCAGGCCGAGACGCGCCGCCTGCTCGCGCAAGGCCTGCTCTTCCGGTCCGGTGCCGACGATGACGATCGGGTAGTCCAGGCCGCGCGCCGCTTCCAGCAGGACGTGCAGGCCCTTGTAGTAGCGCAGCACGCCGACGAACAGGAAGAACTTCGGACCGAGCTTGGCGCGCCAGTGCGCCAGGCGGCACGGCTCGACGTGCGGATAAGTCGACTTGTCCAGGCCGTAGGTGATGATGCGGGTCTTGTCGCGGTAGCGCTGCAGCACGTTCGAGGAAGCCAGGTAGTTGGGCGAGGCCGCGACCACGGCATCGACACTGTCGAAGAAGCGGTACTTGAGTGGCTGGTACAGGCGCAGCAGGTGCTTCTGGCGCACGATGTCGGCGTGGTAGCTCACCACGGTGGGCTTGTCCACGCGCGCCATGAAATGCGCCAGGTCCATGAAAGGCCACGGGAAGTGGTAGTGGACCACGTCGGCCTCGCGCGCCATGCGCGACAGCGCACCGATCGCCTGCAGCGAGCAGGCGTTCGAGGCGATCTCGAAGTTCTGCGGCACCCGATGCACGGTGTGCCCATCGAGCGTATAGGGCGCCAGGTCTTTCTGGCGCGACAGCGACAGCACGGTATTGTTAACGCCCAGGCGCGTCGTGCCGACGCACAGCTGGCGGATCACCTGTTCGATGCCGCCAAGGGAGTCCGGATAGTACGTCTTGTAGAAATGAAGGACACGCATGTTGGAAGCTTACTGCGAAAGTAGCGCACGGTACACCTCGGCAGTCTGCCGTGCGGTAGCGTGCCAGGTCAGCTGTTCGGCCCGCGTGCGGCCGGCGGCGATGCAACGCGCGCGCTCGCGGGCGTCGTTGGCCAGCGTCTGCAGCGCGCTGGCCAGCAGGCCCGTGTCGAGCGGGTCGACCTCGAGTGCGGCGCCTTGCGTCACTTCGGGCAGCGAGCTGGCGTTCGACGCCGCCACCGGGACGCGCGAGGCAAAGGCCTCGACCACCGGGATGCCGAAGCCCTCGTACAGCGAAGGAAAGGCGAACACGCCGGCGCCGGCGTACAGGTGGCGCAGCTGCTGGGCGTCGGTGAGCTTGTCGAGCCAGACCACGTTCTCGCCATTGGCCTGCGCCGCCTGGATCTGGGCGACCAGCGCTTCGCAGCGCCAGCCGCGCGCGCCGACCACCACCAGCGCGCGCTCGTCGCGCAGGGCCTTCGGCAGCGTCAGCCAGGCATCGAGCAGGCGGCCGACGTTCTTGCGCGGTTGCAGCGTGCCGACAGTGAGGAAATAGCCAGGGCGCAGTTTGTAGTGTGCAAGCGTGGCTGCCATCGCCTCCGCGTCGGGCGCCTCGAGCCACTCGTCGTCCACGCCGCAGTAGACGACCGAGACCCGGTTCGGGTTCACGCCGAAGCATTCGACCAGTTCGTCGATCGCGAAGTGCGACAGCGCGATGACGTGGTCGGCCTTGGCGGCGGCCTTGCGCTGCAGCCAGTTCTTGAGGCTGCGCAGGCGCGGGTTGCACCACTCGGGGTACTTGATCGGCAATGCGTCGTGCAGGGTCGCCACCACCGGGCAGTCCATGCGCACGATGCGGTAATCGGTGACGTGGAACAGGTCGGCCGGCATGTGGACGCGGTGCGCGGAAGGCGTGGCGAGGTCGACCAGGGAAGCGGTTTCGAAGGATTGCGGCATGGGCTGGCCGATGCTGATGCCCTGCCCCTTCGAACCGACGCGCGGCCAGGAATACGGGACGACGCTGCAGCCGGTGCGCGGCAGGTGCCGCATCAGTGCGCCGGTATAGACGCCGATGCCGTCGAGGCGGCCGCCGGTCAGGCCCGGTTCGATCATGGTCGTTCCGAGCCCGACGGTGAGACCGCCGGCCCTCACGCCAGGTACATCCAGCGCAGCGTCTCGGACAGCGGCGTCGGGTCGAGTTGGCCGATGACGGCGGTGAGCTTGCTGTTGCTGCCCGACAGCGTGAGCACGTCGTTGGCGCGCACGAATGCCGGGTTGACGTGCACGTCGATGTGGTAGCCGGCGATCTCGCTCATCATGTCGATCAGGTTGGCCAGCGAGTGCGAACTGCCGGAGCAGACGTTGAAGGCTTCGCCGGCAGGCGCCACGGCCAGCAGGCGGCGGTAGGCGCGCGCCACCATGCGCACGTCGGAGAAGTCGCGCGCGATCGCCAGGTTGCCCAGCTCGATGCGCTTCTCGTTGCGGCGGAAGTGGGACACGATCTTCGGCAGCAGGAAGTTGTCGGTCTGGCCCACGCCGGTATAGTTGAACGGGCGCGCGATGGTGATCGGCAGCTTGTCCATCCACAGGCGCGCCATGTATTCCATGGCCAGCTTGCTGACCGCGTAGTCGTTGGCCGGGCTTGGGGTCACGTTCTCGTCGATGACGGGCACGCTGGCATTGCCGTAGATGTTGGCCGAGGAGGCCAGCAGCACGCTGGTGGGGCGGTGCTTGCCGGCGGCCAGCGCTTCGAGCAGGTTGCGCGTGCCGACCACGTTGACGCGGTAGATCAGTTCGGCGTCCGAATGGGCCACGAAGGCGATGCCGGCCAGGTGCGCGACCACGTCGGGCTGCACCTCGTCGACCATCCGCGCCACGGCTTCGCGGTCGCACAGGTCGACCGCATGGATGTCCGGGCCGAGCTCTTCGCCCGGCATGACGGTGCCGTAGACACGGTAGCCGGCGGCAGTGAGCTCCTGCGCCATGTAATAGCCGGTGAAGCCGCGCAGGCCCGTGATGAGCGCGCGGCGTCCCTCGCCTTCCCTCCCGCCGATGAAGGCCGGGATGTCGTCCGTGGCCATGCGTTCCATGATCTTAGAACGAGAATCCGATTTCGTTGCGACGCAGGTCGGCGTCGACCATCATCTGGCACAGTTCTTCGAGCGTGGTCTTGGGCTCCCAGCCCAGCACGCGCCTGGCCTTGGACGGATCGCCGATCAGGAGGTCGACTTCGGCCGGGCGGTAGAACTTCGGCGACACGCGCACCAGGGCCTTGCCGGTACGGGCGCAATGACCCACTTCGTTCTCGCCTTCGCCGGCAAACTCGATGTCGATGTTGGCGCCCTTGAAGGCCATGCTGACGAAGTCGCGCACGGTCTCGGTGCGCTTGGTGGCCAGCACGAAGGTATCGGGTTCGTCGGCCTGCAGGATGCGCCACATGCCTTCGACGTATTCCTTGGCGTAGCCCCAGTCGCGCTTGGCGTCGAGGTTGCCAAGTTCGAGCACGTCGAGCTTGTTCAGGACGATCTTGGCGACCGAGTCGGTGATCTTGCGGGTGACGAATTCACGGCCGCGCAGCGGCGACTCGTGGTTGAACAGGATGCCCGAGGAACCGTAGATGCCATAGGACTCGCGGTAGTTGACGGTCATCCAGTGGGCGTACAGCTTGGCCACGCCGTAGGGGCTGCGTGGATAGAAAGGCGTCTCTTCGACCTGCGGAATGGACTGCACCTTGCCGAACATCTCGGAGGTGGAGGCCTGGTAGAAGCGGATCTTCGGATTGACGATGCGGATGGCTTCGAGCAGGTTGACCGCGCCCAGGCCCGTGATCGAGGCGGTGGTGACCGGCTGCTCGAAGGACACGCCAACGAAACTCTGCGCCGCCAGGTTGTAGACCTCGTCGGGCTGGCTGCTTTCGACCAGGCGGATGCTCGAGGACAGGTCGGTCAGGTCGTATTCGACCAGCGCCAGGTTCGGATGCTTCTCGATGCCGAGCTCTTCGATGCGCCAGAAATTAACCGAACTGGAGCGGCGGAAGGTGCCGGTCACGTGGTAACCCTTCTCCAGGAGAATCTGCGCCAAGTAGGCGCCATCCTGGCCGGTAATACCAGTGATCAGGGCTCTTTTCGTTGTTTGCATGTTCTTGGGTTCTTGAAGATGGTCTTGCAGGCAGCCAGACTCAGGAAAGCCGGGATTGTATCAGAGAGGGGTGTTGTCTACCTTTACACGGTAGACAGTGCTGCAATAAATGCAACAATTTATCTCGACATTATGCCTTGAAAAGTATGACACCCGGCGCCCGCTTACGGTTTGTTACCGTTGTATTTGTGCGAAGACAAATTGTGAAATTCTGAGACAAAAACGCCTGACATAGCTCAAGGAGCCGCGTCAGGCGTACGTTTTACCGCTTGTTGGTACTTACTTACCTCTGCGAGACCGCATCCACGACACACAAGGCCGTCATGTTGACGATGCGGCGCACCGTCGACGACGGCGTCAGGATGTGCACGGGGCGTGCGCAGCCCAGCAGGACCGGGCCGATCGCGATACCGTTGCCGGCGGCGCTCTTGACCAGGTTGTAGGAAATGTTGGCAGCGTCGATATTCGGCATCACCAGCAGGTTGGCGTCGCCGCTCAAGCTGGAGTTCGGCATGATCTTCATCCGCACCTTGGCTTCGATCGCGGTGTCGCCGTGCATCTCGCCGTCGATTTCCAGGCCCGGCTTGGCCTGCTGCACCAGCGGCAGCACCGCGCGCATCTTGCGGGCCGATTCGCTGTTGTAGGTGCCGAAGTTCGAATGCGACAGCAGGGCCGCGCGCGGCTGCATGCCGAAGCGTTCCATCTCCTCGGCCGCCATCACGGTGATCTCGGCCAGCTCCTCGGCGTTCGGGTTCTCGTTGACGTGGGTGTCGACGATGGCCAGCTGGCGGTCCGGGGTGATCAGGAAGTTCATCGCCGCGTACACCTTCGATGCCGGCCGCTTGCCCAGCACCTGGTCGACGTAGTGCAGGTGCATCTGGGTGGTGCCGTAGGTGCCGCAGATCAGGCCGTCCGCGTCGCCCTTGTGGACCATCATGGCGCCGATCAGGGTGTGGCGGCGGCGCATCTCGATCTTGGCCAGGTCAACGGTCACGCCCTTGCGCTTGGCCATCTCGTAGTAGGTCTGCCAGTAGTCGCGGTAGCGCTCGTCGTAGTCGGGGTTGATCACGTCCACGTTCTGGCCGAGCTTGAGGCGCAGGCCGAACTTCTCGATGCGCTTTTCCAGCACCGCCGGGCGGCCGACCAGGATCGGGCGCGCCAGCTTCTCGTCGACCACCACCTGCACCGCGCGCAGCACGCGCTCGTCCTCGCCCTCGGCGTAGACGATGCGCTTGGCTTCCATCGGCGCGGCCTTGGCCACCGAGAACAGCGGCTTCATGAAGGTGCCGCTGCGGTACACGAACTGCTGCAGGCTCTCGGCGTAGGCGGCCAGGTCCGCGATCGGCCGGGTGGCGACGCCGCCGTCCTGCGCCGCCTTGGCCACCGCCGGGGCGATGTGGGTCAGCAGGCGCGGATCGAAGGGCATCGGGATCAGGTATTCCGGGCCGAAGGACAGGTTGGCGATGCCGTAGGCCGAGGCCACGATGTCCGACTGCTCGGCGTGGGCCAGGTCGGCGATCGCGTGCACCACCGCGATTTCCATCTCGCGGGTGATGGTAGTCGCGCCGCAGTCCAGCGCGCCGCGGAACATGTAGGGGAAGCACAGGACGTTGTTGACCTGGTTCGGGTAGTCCGAACGGCCGGTGGCGATGATGGCATCGCTGCGCACCGCCTTGACGTCTTCCGGCAGGATCTCCGGGTTCGGGTTGGCCAGCGCCAGGATCAGCGGATTGGGCGCCATCTGCGCGACCATGTCCTGCTTCAGCACGCCGCCTGCCGACAGGCCCAGGAAGATGTCGGCGCCGGGGATCACCTCGGCCAGCGAGCGGTGCGGGGTATCCTGCGCGAAGCGCGCCTTGTCCTCGTCCATCAGCTCGGTGCGGCCCTTGTAGACCACGCCGGCCAGGTCGGTGACGAAGATGTTCTCGATCGGGAAGCCGAGGTCGACGATCAGGTCGAGGCAGGCCAGCGCGGCCGCGCCGGCGCCCGAGACCACCAGCTTGCAGTTCTTGATATCCTTGCCGACCACCTTCAGGCCGTTCAGGATGGCGGCGCCGACGATGATGGCGGTGCCGTGCTGGTCATCGTGGAAGACCGGGATCTTCATGCGCTCGCGCAGCTTGCGCTCGATGTAGAAGCACTCCGGCGCCTTGATGTCTTCCAGGTTGATGCCCCCGAAGGTCGGTTCGAGCGAAGCGATGATGTCGACCAGCTTGTCCGGGTCGTTCTCGTTGATCTCGATGTCGAACACGTCGATCGCGGCGAACTTCTTGAACAGCACGCCCTTGCCCTCCATGACCGGCTTGGAGGCCAGCGGGCCGATGTTGCCCAGGCCGAGCACGGCGGTGCCGTTCGAGATCACGGCGACCAGGTTGCCGCGCGCGGTGTACTTGTACGAGTTGGCCGGGTCCTTGACGATCTCCTCGCAAGGGGCGGCGACGCCCGGCGAGTAGGCCAGCGCCAGGTCGCGCTGGTTCAGCAGGCCCTTGGTCGGGGTGACACTGATCTTGCCGGGGCGGGGAATCTGGTGATATTCGAGTGCTGCTGCGCGCAGCTGTTGACGCAATTCTTCTTTCTTGTCCGATGACGAGTCCATGCCGGGCAGCCTTCCTGAAACTAGAGGGGAACCTCCAATTTTATCAGACGAACAGTTGACAAAGGCTACGTATTTTCAACAGGCAGTCATGGATGTATAAGTTTTGCTAATAATTCAAGCTCTGCCATTAGCCCAGCTTCTAGTTAAACGGGGCGATTACAATGCGGAGATGCTTTCCGAATTCGACCTCATCAAACAATTCTTCAAGCGCGAGCGCCCCGGCCGGGCCGACCTGGGCATCGGCGACGATTGCGCCCTGCTCACGCCCTCCCCCGGCATGCAGCTGGCGATCTCGAGCGACATGCTGGTCGAGGACCGGCATTTCTTCGCCGGCGCCGATCCCGTCAAGCTGGGTCACAAGAGCCTGGCGGTGAACCTGTCGGACCTGGCGGCGATGGGCGCGCGCCCGGTCGGCTTCACGCTGGCGCTCGCACTGCCGGCCGCCGACCCGAGCTGGCTGGAGGGTTTCTCGCGCGGGCTGTTCGCGCTGGCCGACGCGCAGGGCTGCGAGCTCATCGGCGGCGATACGACCAAGGGCCCGCTGAACATCTGCATCACGGTGTTCGGCGAGCTGGCCCCCGGGCATGCGCTGCGGCGCGACGCGGCGCGCGTGGGAGACGACATCTGGATCTCGGGCACGCTGGGCGACGCGCGGCTGGCCCTGGCCGGCTACCTGGCGGAAGTGACGCTGCCTGAAGAAGATCATGCACAGGCGGCCCAGCGCATGCACATGCCGGCGCCGCGCGTGGCCCTGGGCCTGGCGCTGGCGGCGCAGCCGGTCGCGCATGCGGCCCTCGATGTGTCGGACGGGCTGGTGGGGGACCTCGGGCACATTCTAACGGCGTCAAAGGTCGGCGCCACGCTGGAGGTGGACGCGCTGCCGGCCGGGCCGGTGCTGGCGCGGCAATCGCTCGAGCTGCGGCGCCGCTTCACGCTGGCGGGCGGCGACGATTACGAGCTGTGCTTCACGGCGCCGGCAGCGAACCGGGAAGCGGTGCTGGAAGCCGGACGGGTCAGCGGCACGCCTGTCACCCGCGTTGGCCGAATCGAGGCGGCGCCAGGGCTGCGCTTCGTGGATGCTCAGGGAATGCCGCTCGATCTCAAGCTGAGCGGGTGGGATCACTTCAGCTGACCGCGTGGGCAGGGAACCTGCCCACCCTACGGTGAGCCGGTGATCGTAGGGTGGGCGGGTTTCCCGCCCACGCGGTCAGGCCGTGCCCGTTTTCTCCACATCCTCGCGCGGCACCTTGCGGTCGTCATACGGCCCGTAGGTCAGCCAGTAGTGCCGGAACGCCAGCCGGATATTCTCGCGCAGCTGCAGGTCGTGCCAGGGCTTGGTGTAGAAGCGGTAGATCGCCCCGCGGTTGATCGAATCGAGCACCGTCTCCACGCCGGTGTAGCCCGACAGGATGATACGGATGGTCTCCGGATACATCTCCTTGACCTTGCTGAGGAACTCGGTGCCGCTCATGACCGGCATGCGCTGGTCGCACAGGATCACCTGCACCCGGTACAGCGCCAGCAATTCGAAACCCTCGGCCGGCGAGGAGGCCGTCAGCACCCGGTAGTTGTCGCGCCTGAACAGGCGGTGCAGCGCGGTCAGCACGTTGACGTCGTCGTCCACGATGAGCAGGGTTTGCACCTTGTCGTCCTGGGCCGGCGGCTGGTCGGGCTGGGCGCGGTTGTCCTGGACCAGGCGCGCCAGCTCGTCGGCGGGCAGGCCGCGCGAGAAGTGGAAGCCCTGGATCTCGTCGCAGCGGTTGCGCCGCAAATACGCCATTTGCGCACGCGTCTCCACGCCTTCGGCGATCACCTGCATGTGCAGGCTGTGCGCCATGCTGATGATGGCCAGCGCGATCGCCGCATCGTCCGGGTTGGTCACGATGTCGCGCACGAAGGCGATGTCGATCTTCAGCTTGTCGATCGGGAAGCGCTTGAGGTAGGCCAGGCTCGAGTAGCCCGTGCCGAAGTCGTCGATCGCAATGCGGATGCCGAGTTCCTTCAGCCGGCCCAGCACCGCGATGGTGTGCTCGGCATTCGACATCAGCGCGCTTTCCGTCAGTTCCAGCTCCAGCATGCCGGGCTCGACCCCGTGCTTGTCGAGCGCGGCGCGAATCACGCTTTCCAGGTCGCCTTCGACGAACTGGCGGCTCGACACGTTCACCGCCACCCGCACGTCGCGTACCCCGCTTGCGTTCCAGGCCGCGATCTGGCGGCAGGCTTCGTCGACGATCCATTCGCCGACCCGCACCACCAGCCCGGTTTCCTCCATCAGCGGCACGAACTCGGCCGGGTAGACCAGCCCGAAGCCCGGCCGGTTCCAGCGCAGCAGCGCTTCCACGCCCGAGATGCGGCCGGTGTTCAGTTCCAGCTTGGGCTGGTAGTACAGCACGAACTGGTTGCCCTCGAGCGCGCTGCGCAGCGCCAGTTCCAGGTCCAGGCGCGCCAGCACCTGCACGTTCATCCCGGCGGTGAAGAAGCGGTAGCCGTCGCGCCCCGCTTCCTTGGCGCGCACCATCGCGGTGTCGGCGTACTTGATCAGGGTGCCCGGCTCGGTCGAGTCTTCCGGGTACATGGCGATGCCGATGCTGGCCGTCAGCGCGGCCTGCTGGCCGTGCAGGTCGAAGGGGGCGCGCAGCGACTCGCGGATCTCGTTGGCGACGTTCACCGCCTCCTGCTGGTCGCGCGTCATGGTCAGGATCAGGGCGAACTCGTCGCCGCCCAGGCGCCCGGCCGTGTCGCGCAGGCGCACGACGCGCACCAGGCGCGTGCTGAACTGGCGCAGCAGCTCGTCGCCGAGCGAGGTGCCGAGCGAATCGTTGATGATCTTGAAGCGGTCGAGCGTGATGCACAGCACCGCCACGCGCCAGTTCTTGTCGCGCGCCAGCTCGATGGCGTCGCGCAGGTTCTGGAAGAACAGGGTGCGGTTCGGCAGGCCGGTGAGCGCATCGTAGCTGGCCATGTGGCGCAGGCGTTCCTGGGCGTGCAGGCGCTCGCTGATGTCGCGCGCCACCGCGATCAGCATGCGGCTCTTGCCCAGGTCCTGCAGCTTCCAGCTGATCTCCACCGGCACCGCGCCCTGCCCGCCGGCGCGCAGCAGCTCGGTCTCGACGATGTCGCCGGGCAGCGCGCCGAATTCCGGCTTATCTTCCTCGCCATCGACGCCGGGCGCGGCGGTGGGCGCGCCGCCATGGGCCAGCGCATCGGCCGCCAGGTGGCGCTCGAGCAGCTGGCGCGTGCCCAGGCCCAGCGCCACCGGGTCGATGCGCAGCAGCGCCTCGCGCGAGAAACCGAGCATGCGGCAGGCGCCGTCCGAGACGTCCACCATCGCCATCGAGGCGGTGTCGATCAGGAAGATCGCGTCCGGCGTCGCATCCATCGCGCCGCGGAAGCGCGCCAGCTCGGCGGTGCGCTCGCGCACCTCGCGCTCCAGCTGCACCCCGTAGTCCTGCGACTCGCGGTGCAGCAGGCGCACTTCCAGCAGGTTGCGGATGCGCGTCATCACCTCCACGGTGTCGAAGGGCTTGCCGATGAAGTCGCGCGCGCCGGCTTCCAGCGCCGCCAGCTTCTTGTCCGGCTCGGCCGTCACCACCAGCACCGGCAGCCAGGAATCGCTCTCGAGCGGCTTGAGTGCCTCCATCACGTCGAAGCCGTCCATGGCCGGCATGTGCAGGTCGAGGATGATCAGGTCGAAGCGATGCTTCAGGTGCATCGACACCACCTGGCGCGGATCGCAGGTAGCCGAGACGTTCTCGTACCCGGTCGTCTTCAGCAGGTATTCCAGCAGCTGGACGTTGACGGGTTCGTCGTCCACGACGAGGATGCGCGCGCGGCGGATGTCGGACAGTGAAATCATTCGGCCTTCCTTTCGGCTGGTTTTGCTTTGGCCAGCGTACTGTTGATCGCGTCGGTGAACTTGTCGATGTCGATCGGTTTGGTCAGGTAGCGGGTGAAGCCCGCGGCCATGCCGCGCTCGATGTCGCGCTGCATGGCGTTGGCGGTCAGGGCGATGACCGGGATGCCGGCGGTGAGCGGATCGGCGCGCAGCTGCCTGAGCACCTCGATGCCGCTCATGCCCGGCAGGTTCAGGTCCATCAGGATGATCGCCGGCTGGTGCGCGCGCGCCAGCGACAGGCCGACGTGGCCGTCGTGCGCCGACAGCAGGCGCAGGTCGGAACGGAAGCGCACGATCTCTTCCACCAGGCGCAGGTTGGCGGGGTTGTCCTCGACGTACAGGATCAGCTGCGGTTCTCCCTCGTCCGGCACGGTATGGACTTCCTGCGCCTCGGCAGCCGCGCCCTCCGCCTGCGCCGCCAGCGGCGCGGTGGTAGCCAGCTCGATCCAGAACACGCTGCCCATGCCCGGGCTGCTGGACACGCCGATCTCGCCGCCCATCAGCTCGACCAGGCGCTTGGTGACCACCAGCCCGATGCCGGTGCCCTCCTGGCTGCCGCCCTCCTGGCCAAGCCGGTTGAAGGGCTGGAACAGGCTCGCCACCTGTTCGGCATCGAGGCCGGCGCCGGTGTCCCGCACCGACAGGCGCAGCCGGGTCGGGGCCACCTGTTCGCAGGTGACCACCACGGCGCCGGCCTCGCGGTTGTACTTCACCGCGTTGGAGAGCAGGTTGAGCAGGACCTGTTTCAAGCGGGTGCGGTCGGCCAGCACGACCGCCCCCGGCGTTTCCGGGAACAGCACGTACACGCCGCGGCTTGCCGCGATCGGCTCGACCATGGCGCGGGTCTCCAGCAGCGTGTCGGAGAGCGCCACCGGCTCCATCGACAGCGTCACCGTGCCCGACTCGACCTTGGCCAGGTCGAGGATCTCGTTGATCAGGGTGAGCAGGTGGCGGCCGCTCTTCAGGATATGGCCGGCGAACTCCTTCTTCTGCTCGATCGTCGAAGGCAGCGTATCGGAAGTGAGAATCTGGGCGAAGCCCAGGATCGCGTTGAGCGGCGTGCGCAGCTCATGGCTCATCGACGAAAGAAACGCCGACTTGGCCTGGTTGGCGCTGCGCGCCTCCTCGATCGCATTGGCCAGCTCGGCGTTGGCCAGCGCCAGCTGCAGGGTGCGCTCGTCCACGCGCTGCTCGAGCTGCTCGTTGAGGCGCATGACTTCCTGCTGCGCGCGCGAACGTTCCGCCGCCTCGCGCGCGATCTCGCTGCTCGAGGTCTCCAGTTCGCGCGTGCGCCCTTCGATCTCGGTCAGCATGGCATTGAAGGAATCGACCAGCTCCCCGGCCTCGTCGTTGCTGATGCGCGGCGCGCGGCGCGAATAGTCGCGGGTGGCGACGACGTCGCGCGCGATCTCGGTGATGGCCACGATCGGCGCCGTCACCACCCGGCCCATGCGGCGCATCAGGAGATAGGCCACGAACATCGCCAGCAGCGTCACCCCCGCGGCGATGCTGAGGTAGTCGACCGTGCGCGCCAGCAGCTGGTTCTCGGCACGCAGGTAGACCGTGCCGAGCGCGTCGCCATCCTCGACGATGCGGTGGTGGATGACCAGCTTGTCGCGATCGCTGGCGGGGGCGGCGGGCAGACGTTCGGGCAGCCCGCTCGCCTCGCCGGCCGCCTGGTAGGAAGCGAACAGCTCGCCGTTGGCGTCGTAGATGGCGGCGGCGCGCACCTGGGGGCGGGTGCGCAGCAGCGCCAGGTTCTCCTTGGCCAGGCGCGGATCGTCGAAGCTCAGCGCGGCCGAGCTCATGTGGCCGACCAGTTCCGCCTGGGTGGCGAGGTCGTTCAGCAGGCTGCGGTGGTAGCTGCGCAGGTCGTAGAAGATGATGATCGCCACCGACACCAGCAAGGCGACGAACGTGGTGGTCATCACCGCCCGCACCAGCTTGCTGCGGATCGAACGGCGATGGGTCATGCGGCCTCCAAGGGTCCTACCTCAAACGAAATTGTCAATACAAGAGTCGGCCACCAGGGCGCGGCGGCGCCAATCAGCATAGCCGACGACTTCGTGTCATGTCGCACGGAACTTTTCACTATTCAACCATATGCACACCGGGTAAAACATGCACGCAGCTTGAAGTGCACGCTTTCTGTGTCAGTGCGGCACAGACCGCGCTAGAATAAACTGCGCGCCACTCGCGTGCGCCACATCGGCCTCGGCCTGCTCATCGGTTCACCGCAGGGTCAACCGCATTCAAAGGAGCTTCACGTGACGAACGATATCCTAGATCTTGCTACGAAAGTTGGCCGGGCGCTCGAGGCCAAGCGCCTGGTGCTGGCCACCGCCGAATCCTGCACCGGGGGCGGCGTATCCCAGGCAATCACCGAAATCCCGGGTTCCACCGGCTGGTTCGATTGCGGCTTCGTCACCTATTCCAACAATTCCAAGACCGAGCTGCTGGACGTGCCGGCCGCGCTCATCGCGCAATTCGGCTCGGTGAGCGAGGAAGTGGCCGGCAAGATGGCCGAGGGGGCGCTGTCCAACAGCACAGCCGACGTTGCCGTGTCGACCACCGGCATCGCCGGGCCGACCGGCGCGGTGCCGGGCAAGCCGGTGGGCACGGTCTGTTTCGGCTGGTCGCGCGGCGACACGACCTATACCGAGCGCCTGGTGTTCCAGGGCGACCGCAAGGCGGTGCGCGAGCAGACCGTGGCGCATGCGCTGCAGGGCCTGCTGCGCTTCATCGAGTAGGCAGGCAAGCCTCGATGACCGGCATCGCGCCGCGCCTGCTGGGCGGCCTGGCGCTGCTCGCAGCCGCCGGGCCGGGATGCGCCCAGGCAGCTGTCGATACCGATACCGCCGCGTACACCGTGTATGCGGCGGGCGACATCGCGCGCTGCAAGCACCCCGACCCGCGCTGGTCGGGTGCCGCCGCCACCGCCAGGCTGGTGGAACCGCTGCTGCGCGCCAATCCCAGGTCCGCCGTGCTGTCGCTGGGCGACCACACTTATCCCTACGGCAGGGCAGCCGAGTTCGAGAACTGCTACCACCCGACCTGGGGGCGCTTCCGCGAGCGCACCTGGCCGACGCCCGGCAACCATGAATACGCGACGCCCGGCGCCGCCCCCTACTTCGCGTATTTCGGCGCTCGGGCCAAACCGCAGGGAAAGAGCTGGTACAGCCTGCGGCTCGGCAGCTGGCTGGTGGTGTCGCTCGACAGCAACCTGGAAGGGGCGGCGCACGCCGAGCAGATCGCATGGCTGCGCGACACGCTGGCGCGCGAGAAGGCCGCCTGCACCCTCGCCTTCTGGCACCATCCGCTGTACACCTCGGGCGGCCACTTCCGCGAACAGGGACGCTTGCGCGACGCCTTCGCGCTGCTGCATGCGGCCGGCGCCGAGCTGGTCCTGTCGGGCCACGACCACGACTACGAACGCTTCGCGCCGCAGGATGCCGACGGCCGGCTCGACCGCGCCAGGGGCGTGCGCCAGTTCGTGGTCGGCACCGGCGGCGCCTATGCCACGCCCTTCCTGCAGTTCACGCCGAACAGCGAGGTGCGCGAAGCCAGCTACGACGGGGTGCTGGAGCTGCGCCTGCTGGACGGCGCCTACGCATGGCGCTTCCTGCCGGCCGACCCCAGCCGGGTGCCGGCGGGCGCCACGCCCGACCACGGACGCGGCAACTGTCACTGAGTTGCCACCGAGTCGCCACTGAGCGCCACAGAAGGAGCACCACATGAGATACTGCCGGCTGCTCGCCCTGATATTGATGATGACCACATTCGCTCCACCCACTGGCGCCCAGTCCGCGCCGCCGCCCCTGCCCACCGTCGCTTTCGAAAAAACCACCCTGCCCAACGGCCTGAAAGTGATCCTGGTCGAAGACCGGCGCCTGCCGATCGTGGCAGTGAACATCTGGTACCACGTCGGCCCGGCCAACGAAGCGCCCGGCCTGACCGGCTTCGCCCACCTGTTCGAGCACATGATGTTCGCGCAGACGCGCCACATCCCGCGCGGCATGGCCGACCGCCTGCTGGAAGGCGCCGGCGCCACCGACAGCAACGGCGGCACCGGCTATGACCAGACCAGCTACTACGACACCGTGCCCTCCAACCAGCTGGAGCTGGCCTTGTGGGTGCACGCCGACCGCATGGGCTACCTGCTCGACGTGCTCGACCAGAAGGCGCTCACCAACCAGCAGGACGTGGTGCGCAACGAGCGCCGCGAGACCGTCGAGGACGAACCCTACGGCCTGGTGCAGGAAGCGCTGGCGCATGCGCTGTTCCCGAAGGGCCATCCGTATTACGCCTCGATCATCGGCTCGCACGCCGACATCCAGAACGCGAAACTCGACGACGTGCGCCAGTTCTTCCAGCGCTACTACGGCCCGAACAACGCCAGCATCGTGATCGCCGGCGACATCGACAAGGCCAGGACGCGCGCCCTGGTCGAGCGCTACTTCGGCAGTTTCAAGCGCAGCCCTCCGGTGGCGCGCCCCGACGTAACGACGCCGCCGATCACCAGCGAGCGCCGCGTAGTCGTGCGCGACCGCGTGGAGCTGCCGCGCATCTTCATGGGCTGGCTCACGCCGCCGGCCTACCAGCCGGGCGACACCGAGCTGGCGGTGGCGGCCGAAATCCTCGCCGGCGGCAAGTCGAGCCGGCTGTACAAGAAGCTGGTGTACGAGCGCCAGATCGCCCAGGACGTGGACGCCAGCCAGAACTCCCAGGGCCTGGTCTCGACCTTCGTCATCGACGTCACCGCGCGCCCCGGCGTCGAAGCGCGCGCGCTGGAAGCCGCGATCGACGCCGAGCTGGCCCAGCTGCGCGATCACGGCCCCTCGCAGCGCGAAGTCGAGCGCGCCCGCAACAGCCTCGAGACCGCGCTCCTGAGCACCGTCGAGAAGCTGGGCGGCGACGGACTGGCGGACCAGCTCAACCACTACAACCAGTACACCGGGGACCCGGGCTACCTGGCAAAAGACGTGGCGCAGCTGCGCAGCATCACGCCCTCCGACGTGCAGCGCGCCGTGCGCAGCTACTTGCGCCAGCAGGCGCGCGCGGTGGTCACCGGCCTGCCCGGCAAGCCGGTCATCGACGACCCGCGGGTTCCGCCTGCGCCGAAAGCCGGCAAGGCCGCCAAGCCGGCCACCGTGGCCGCGCACGATGCGATCAACGTGCCGGAGCCCTGGCGCGCGCAGCAGCCGAAGGCGGGACCGGCCCCGCGCTTCACGCTGCCGCAGGGCGATTCCTTCAAACTGCCGAACGGTCTCACCGTGATCCACCACTACAAGCCGGGCCTGCCGCTGGTGGCGGCCCAGCTGGTGGTGCGCAGCGGCAGCGCCGAGAATCCCGCCGACGTGCCGGGCCTGGCCGGGTTCACGGCGCAGATGCTGGAAGAATGCACGGCCACGCGCAGCGCTCCTGGAATAGCCGACGAGATCGCGCAGCTCGGCGCCTTCCTGGACACCGGCACCGGTCTTGATGCCTCCATGGTGTCGCTGCTGTCGCTGCGCGCGAACTTCGCGCCGGCGCTCGACATCATGGCCGACATCGTGCTGCGCCCGGCCTTCCCCAACGCGGAAGTCGAGCGCCAGCGCGCCGACCGGATCGGGGAACTGATCCAGCAGCGCGACGATCCGGAATCCGTGGCCGCGGTGGCCGCGGCCGGCACCTTGTACGGCAGCGGGCACCCTAAGGGCTATGGCCAGCTCGGCACCGAACCGGCGATCCGCGCCGTCACGCGCGACGACCTGGTGGACTTCTGGCGCCGCCACTACGTGCCCGGGAATGCCGCGCTGGTGGTGTCGGGCGACATCGCGCGCGGCGAACTGAAGGCGCTGGTGGAATCGCGCTTCGCGGCCTGGGCGCGTGCCGACGTCCCCGACGGCGGTGCGGAAGAGCCCGCCGGCACGCCCGCGCGCCTGGTGCTGGTCGACCAGCCGGGCGCGGTGCAGACCGGGCTGCGCGTCACCAGCATCGGGGTGGCGCGCACGACGCCGGACTTCCCGGCGCTGCAGGTCCTGAACGCCGCCCTGGGGGGCATGTTCTCCAGCCGCCTCAACAACAACCTGCGCGAGACCAAGGGCTACACCTACGGCATCTCCTCCTGGTTCCGCTACGACCGCACGCCCGGCCCCTTCGTCATCGCCAGCAGCGTGCGGCGCGACGCCACCGGCGCCTCGGTGCGCGAGATCTTCAGCGAGGTGAACGCGATGCGCGATGCACCGTTGCCGGCCGCCGAACTCGACACCGCCCGCGACGCCCAGGTGCTGTCGCTGCCCGGGGCTTTCGAGACCAATGCCGACATCGGCGCCAGCATGGCCGACATCTTCATCTACGGCCTGCCGCTCGACTACTACGCGCGCCTGCCCGCCCAGCTCTCGGCCGTCACGGCGGCGCAGGTACAGGCCGCGGCGCGCAAGTACCTGGCGCCGGAACGGATGAAGGTGGTCGCCGTGGGCGACCGCAAACGCATCCTGCCGCAGCTGCAGCCGCTCGGACTGGGGGCGGTGGAGGTGCGGGATAGCGATGGGCAGTTGCCGCGCCGCGCGGACTGAGTGGTGTGGTCAGGAAATCAGATCGGCATCCGAGCCTGCGTAGATTTTCCGAAATCTCAGATAGCCTGCGCAGGCGATCAAATCGGAAGCAGACCCCCAGGGCTCGCGTCCTTCAGTAACAAGGCAGGGAATCTTGCCGTGCTTCTGGTATTCCTCCACGGCACCTCGCTGCTCTTCAGTCAGTCCATCGTCTGCGCGCATCCGATAAACAGAGTTTCCCCGGCCACGCATCCTGGATCGAACCTCATTATGGCTTGCCACCGCCTTGCGTCGCTTCACCCATTTATCGAGCATGGCAAGCATGTCTTTTTCGTTGTCCGGATTACCGGGTATGAGCTTGAACCAGGCCCTGGAGTCATGGACATAGTTGTCGAAGAACTCCAGTACAGCTGGATTCAGGCTTTTTTCCTTTTCCCACCAGGTCGCAATTTCTTCCCACTCGGCCGCATGGCTGTTGCCGAATCCGGCTTTCTGAACAGAGGGAATGAACTGCCTGCCCTTCTCCTTGAGCCAGGTAGCAAATGCCTTGATTTCTTCTTCGAATTCATGGGCCGCACTGTGGAGATCGTTTTGGTCGAACACGGATGAACGGAGGAAGCTCGGGCTCTTATGCAATGGGGTCGTTCCGGTGACCCGGCGGGCCAGCCGCCACTCGATCTGCTTGCGCGCCTGCTCGCGCATGATCCGATGGATTGGGCCTTTCGTTTCCTTGCACGTCGCGATGTAGGCGTTGAAGGCGGCGATCGCCTCAGGCTTCAAGGCGAACCTTTTCTTCGCAACCGGGCTGGCCAGCTCAAGCTTCAAGGGAACACCGTTCAGGCGAGCGGCCTTGTACATCATCAGGAGCGGAATTCTCGTCAGCATGTCCGCTCCCGCCGGATCGGTTCCGCGCCCCTGTTCGCCGGGACAGTAGCCGCAGCCGACGTCCGAATGTACCCCGGGCACGACGATTTCCGTGCAGCCTTCGGCGAGGACGCCGTTGACCGAGATCGAATCGACCGGAAAGCTGCGGCGCAGCTCGTGCGCCGCAACGAGATGCAGGCAGTTCATGCCTGCCGGGACACGCATGCTGTCTTCGGCATCTGCCCAAAGTCCATGCCCATCGAAGAACCCGAACGAGTTTGCGGATCCAACGGAGGCGACGGTATCGAACAGGCCCAGGAAGTCGAAGTGCACCGGAAAGCCACCCAGCGACATCGCTCCCGTTTTCCCTCTAAGCCTGGCGTCCAGCTTGCAAAGGGATTGCAGCCAGTTTACGAACACACGGGCTTCCGTGGCGCCGCGCGAAAAACCGAACACCGACATATAGATCGTCTTGACGATACCCGGGTCAATCTTGGCCGGCTTGCCTGTTTTCTCGTTCGGCCAATGCCTGGAGACGGCCTCATGCAATCTCAGCAGCATTTCCTTGAACTTTTGTGGCACCTGCTTTTCGCGATTGTTCAAGCCGAGTTCGCCTCCCCTGCCATCAAGGAGTGCGCGTGTGCTTTTATTCAGGATGAGGGTCCGGCACAGCTCTTTTTCTTCCGTTGCCGATATCAGCGGCGTCTTCAGAAAAAACCGGTGAAGGTTGTTCACGGCCTGGATCAATGCCCACACTATCCTGAAGTCGCCAAATCCGCCTGCTGCGGCGCCGGAGGTAGCTTGCATGCCGGTTCCATTATCGCCTACTTGCGGGAAAGGGGATGCGACGCCCGGGACATAGACTCGGAAGAAATGCTTATATCTGGGCAGTTCGTGTACCCAGTCAGTCGAAGTGGGAAGGACTCCAGGGACGCTCAGGCCAGGGTAACAATCGTAGAGGCGGGCGACGTTAGAATGGTTCTTCGTAACCTCGGCTTGTTCATAATTGTTCTTAGTACCATCAAAGAAAAATCCGAAGAATAGATTTGTCTCACATGACCTGCTCGGCATACCAATCGTAACTCCTTCTCGTTGTTCCTGAAGACGAAAAATTGCTTTTTCGCCTTCGGTAAAGAAATGGTCGAGATTGGTAGCTAATGCAAATTTTTCAGCGATAGGTGGAGACAAGAGCGCGGTCATGGCCTAACCTCCATCAACTCTTTAACTTTATCTCGACTGTACTCCAGCACCTTTTCATAACGGCTTTTTAAATAGATTATGTATTTAGAATCGTTAGGACCTGAAAATTCTTTAATGCTTTCGCGATCATATTGCTCAGCCAGTTGCCACGCTTCCCTAGCGCTCTTCTCTGGATCTTTCTCTAATTCGTCTAATAAGACCAGCGCGTCATCAATTCCCCCTAGTTCGTGATGAAGAAGAATTTTCAACCGTTCTTGACGATATTTGAGTGATGGCACAGGCCAACCTTTTATTTTCCCTGGCCAATTCGGATGGTCGGGCTGAAAGTCACTAGATACGATAGCGACCTTACCGTCCGGGGTACGCAGCACCCACAGCTCACCAGGCTTGCCGTCGGGGTATTGCGGGACCTCGACGAGGTGTGTCTCCTTAACTTCAAGCAGCCCTTTCTCCGGCCCCCTGTCTATCCAGTGGGTTGCATTCACCTGCAGTTTGATACCGGGACGCCAGGTCTTGGGCAGCGTCGCACAGCAGGTTGTCCCCCCAGCCCCATAAGGATCGATCAGTTCTCCGCCGGCACCAGGCTGGTCCTTGAGGGCCGGATTCTTGACGGAATAACTGAAGGTATCCACGGTGTGGTTGACGCCATGAAGATTGACGTCCACGTTTGTTGACTCACTACACGCGGTGAGAGCGGGTTGAATCAACAGGCAGGCCAGAACGGGTGCTGCACAATTCCGGATCGATGTGCGCATGTTCTTCCTCATGATGATGTCCTTCGCCAGGTCTGCAGCATGTTGGCTACGGCTGCTTCTTCACATAAGAGATCCTGCTTCCAGAACCATTCGCACCATTCGATCAGAATGTGATCGCCCAGACCTTCCTTCCGTGCAGCGCCTGATGCTGCGCTGAGCAGCGCATGCGTTCTCGAAGGACGGCTGTAGACTTCATGCCCGCGGTCACCCAGCAAGGCCATCAACTCATCGGCATGGCTATCTCCGGCCAGGACTGCGAACTGGCGTTCATCCAGCACCGGATTATCAGCGGCGCACTCACTTGAACTCTCGACTGAAAGCACATGCCAGCGCCCATCCCGCCCGATGTAGGTCCAGCCCGTCGCCGGACCAAGGAACTGGGCGCGCTGTGTCAGATTGAGCACATCGACAATGGCCGGCAAGCGCCGCGTATCCGGAAATCTGAAATTGAAAACCTGGCCGTCCACCTCGATGACACACCAGGCCGACAAGCGGCGTGCCAGTTGCCCAAGGGATTCCGGGGTGGCGATTACGCTGAGCATCGGCCAGCGGTCGCAGCGCCGCAGCAACGCCTTCAATGTCTTGTCCGTAGGGTCAAACGGTGTGAGGAAGGGCGACGCGTCCGCCGCTTCTTTCGAACAGCCCGGGAGCAAGGCGAACAGGACGGCTTTACGTTCGCTTGCGAGCTTCTTGTGCAAGCCAGGAAGGAATGCGCCGTCGACCAGGACATACAGTCGATCAGCCGGAGCCAGCTGCGCCGCACGTGCATGCAGATCGTCCAGCCATTGAATGGAAAACGCATCGATGAACATGTCATTCCACCATCGTGAAGGCGGGGGCCGCAGCCAATGATTTCTTGAGGCAGGCAATGCAGATACTGCGTGGCAGTGCCGGCATCTCGACATCCAGCTTCGCCGGATCGGAGAAACTCTTCTTTCCGGCATGTGCGGTGAGCTTGCCGGGACACTGGAACGTGATGTTTCCGCCTTCGATCGTGATATTTGCCCCGCCCGCTGTCGACAGGCTGAGCCTTTTTGCTGCGGCCAGGTCGATGCGCGCACTGACACTGGTGAGCGTCACCTCGTCCCGCGCCTGCACTGCGATACCGTCCGCCTGTGACTGAATATCGATGGCGTCCGCGGCGGCGATCATCTGCAAACCAAGGCCTTGTTCTCCGGCTTTGACGGCGCCCGCCAAAGCGCCGATGGCCTGGCCCGTATGCAAACGCGACTGTCCACCGTCGACAAATTGGACATCTTGTCCGCTCAACACAGAAAGCGTTTCGCCATTCGCCAACTGGAAGCTCTGCCCTGCCGTCGCGCTGAAGTCGTCGTTCGCCGCAAACGTCATGATCGGGTCGCTCGCATGCGGCAACTTGCCGTCACCGTCATTCGTGGTCCTGGCAGCCGCGTCTGTCCTGGCACGGTCCAGGCTGTCGCTGCCAACCATGCCCGACACCGAAGTCAGCATCGCCTCGAGCGGGGCGTTCTTATTGTCCAGCACGCTCGTATGGGCCGTCATGGCCCCTTTATGCGAAGCGAAACCCAACGCCTGATGCGTTGTCGCGGCTGAATGAAAGCTTGCGGCTAGGGAGGCTGCCTGACGTAAAACGCCAAGGCCCCCCTTGTTCTCGCCAGCAGGTTCTCTACGGGCTGAGTGATGTGTGGCACCGTAACTCGTCACCAGCAACCCAGCCGCCCGCACAGCGCCATATGCATCGGTATGCAGTCCGGCGCCTAGGCCGCGAACGCTGCCGCGGTAGTTGTCGGCTGAATGGATCAGATGCCCAAGACTCAGTTCCGCCGCAACATGGGTGCACTTGAGCTGAATGCGGCCCTGCGCATCGGTGTCATCGAACACCAGTTGGTTGTAGCCCGAGCCGCCGAATTCCTTGCTGCGCACGCCCCACTGTGCGGCCGTGTTCCGGTGGCCGCCACTGTCGCCCGAGGCGCCGTGCCATACCGGACTGTGAGCGCCAGCCAGATTGCCTTGCGCGGAGGCCGCGTGATCATTGGCATGCCCAAAGCAGGTCTCGTCGTTCCCTCGGTTGATCCTGCCTCCTGGCGTCGGCGCAATTCCACCCTCGCCTTGTCCGTTGTACAGGGCGCCCACGACGATCGGCCGGTCGATATCGTTTTCCAGGAATTGCACCAGCACTTCCTGCCCAATGCGCGGCAAGAACTGGCTGCCCACGCCGCCGCCGGCCGCCCGCTGGGCGACCCGAACCCAGCAGCTCGCATTGCCGCTGTCCTGCCAGTGAAAGCGAATGCGTATCCGGCCCAGCCGGTCGCAATACAGTTCATCCGCGCCGTTTGGCTCGTCGTTGCCATCAGGGCCGATGACGACGGCGCTCTGCGCACCCATGGCAGTCGGTTTCGGCTCAGCACCATTGACGCTGCCTGGCAGCCAAGGGCGCCACGGCAACGCTGCCGGGACTGCCTCGAAGCAATTGGCATACCCGGATTCGACAGCCCGGCCGACGGCGAGCGCCAGGTCATCAGGCGCATTCGCGCGCCTGCACTCCTGCAGCAATTCAGGAATGGAACCAAATAATTCTGCCAGCGCGTGCTGTGCCGGTGGGGGCAAGTTATTGACACCCACACTCGTCACGCGCAGCACCGTGAATTCTGGCGACTCACCGAGCTCTTGCAGTGGCGCTTCGGTGATGGTGAGACGCGTCCCAGGACGCAGGGTACGGACTGTCGAACGGCCACGCCATAGGTGGCTGCGCGCTTCCTGACCTTCCATCCGCAGGTCGGCGTGGCCTTGGGCATGGCGTCGGTCTTCGAACGCGTATTGGCCGGGCGCATCGTAGGTTTCCAAGCCAGGCAAGCTGCAATGAATGAAAAGACGGGTAGGCGAATTTGCAGCCACTATCTGCCTGGCCTTGTAGTCATAACTCAGCACTGTGGCGAGCGAAGCATGAAGGCGGCGTTGCGCAACCAGAGATTGCACCGTGTCCTGATGTTCGACGGCACTGGCGCCGTGATAGCGGATCCCGCCATCGATTTCGCTGCTATGGTCCTCCGGCACCGCGTCCGCGCCGGTGCTGTCGGCGAACAGGAGCATCGCAGGTCCTTGGTCGGTCTGCTCGAAGCGCCAGTTGATTCCCTCTTCTGCCAGAATCCTGCGTATGAAATCGAGGTCGGATTCACGGTACTGGCAGCAGTAGCCGCGCGGCGCGGTGCCTGCCATCAAAGACGAAATCTCATCGCTCCAGCGCCACCGCGCCAGCGGCAGATAAGCCTCAAACACCGAGTCGACAATCCCGATCACGGTCTTGTCCTGCCACACGCGGCTGTTGCGTACCTGGCCAAGACGCCATAGCCATGGCGAGATGCGCACCCGATAGCGGGCAAGGCCACCGTCGCTCCCAAGCATTGCTACTTCGCTGATCTCTCCAGTAAAGCTGGTGCGGCTACCGTTGGCCAAGGCAATCTGCAGGCTCGCCGACTGTCCCAGCAGTTTTTCCAGCTCTAGGCAGGCATTGGTCGACACGACAATGAGGTCTCGGACATCGAGCTCGTTCAAGGCCTCATCGGCCAGGAAAGCCTCGACCAACAGCTCTTTCGTACCGAGGCCAGCGCCGCTGTCGTCGATGCTCAGCTCATAGAGCCTTGTCGTGCTTGAAAAACGGGCAAGCTCGACGGCAATTTGTTCCGCCAGTATCGTGGTCATGTGGGAAAGCTATTCTTCGGTAAGTCCGCGATCCTCGGCGGACGGTCTGAAAATAAAAGTACATCGGCCAACATACCGGACTGATCCGACAAGTCATTGCGCAATCGCATCAATTTTCAGTGGCCGTACTGCTTGCCGGTCACGAGCATTTCGCCTAACATGTGAACAAATCTTCACATGTTGAATATGACTACACCTAACGAATTCGAACACGCGGCCGGTGCCGTCGAAGAACTGGCCGACCTGTTCCACCTGCTCGGCGACGCCACCCGCCTGCGCATCGTGCTGGCCTGCCTGGCGCAGCCGACCGCCGTCGGCGACATCGCCGCTTCCCTTGATTTGTCCAGTTCGCTGGTCAGCCACCACCTGCGCCTGCTGCGCGCGGCCCGCATCGTCAAGGCCGAGCGCCAGGGCAAGCAGGTCTTCTACTCGGCTGCCGATGCCCACATCAGCAGCCTGCTCGCCAACATGTTCGAACACATCGCCGAACCAGTCAACGGAATGGACGCATGAGCACCACCCACACGCACGACCACCATGATCACGACCACGATCATGGCCACCACCACGGTTTCGGCCACCACCATCACCACATGCCCGATCCGGCCGGGCACGAGCGCGCCTTTGCGCTGGCCATCGGCCTCAACGCGCTGTTCGTGGCCATCGAGTTCGCCTACGGCTTCATCGCCCACTCCACCGCGCTGATGGCGGACGCCGGCCACAACCTGTCCGACGTGCTCGGCCTGGTGCTGGCCTGGGGCGCGGCGGCGCTGGCGAAGCGCGCGCCGACGCACCGCTACACCTACGGCCTGCGCGGCTCCTCGATCCTGGCGGCGCTGGGCAACGGCCTGCTCCTGATGGTGGCCTGCGGCGCCATCGCCCTGGAAGCGGTGCAGCGCTTCACCGAACCGGCGCCGGTACAGGGCATGACGGTGTCGATCGTCGCGGGGATCGGCGTTCTGATCAACGGCTTTTCGGCCTGGCTGTTCATGGCCGGCAGCAAGAGCGACCTGAACCTGCGCGGCGCCTACCTGCACATGGCGGCCGATGCCGCGCTGTCGCTGGGCGTGGTGATTTCGGGCCTGCTCATCATGGGCACCGGCTGGACCTGGGTCGACCCGGCGGTGAGCCTGGCGATCGTGGTCGTGATCGTGATCGGCACCTGGTCGCTGCTGCGCGAATCGGTGCTGCTGTCGATGGCGGCGGTGCCGCCCGGCGTGGATGCGAACGCGGTACGCGACTTCCTCTGCAACCAGCCGGGCGTGAAGGAAGTGCACGACCTGCACATCTGGGCGATCAGCACGACCGAGAACGCACTGACGGCGCACGTGGTGATGCCGGGCGGATATCCGGGGGACCGGGTGCTGGACGAGATGGTGGACAGGCTGCGCAGCGACTTCGGGATCCACCACTGCACGCTACAGGTGGAGGAAGGGACGACGCATCATGGTTGTGCGCTGGGTGATCATCATGGTCATGACCACGACCACGATCATCACCATGCGCATGCGCACTGAGTGCGGCTAACTGAAGGCGACGAAATTGGATTCCCGCCTACGCGGGAATGACGGATTCAAGCTTAGTGGATAAAGGTGGTGCTAACTTTCACCCATGTCCTTAAAACCGTCGTTCCCGCGAAGGCGGGAACCCAATTCCAAAGTACAGCGAGAACAGCAGCGTTCAGCCCGCCAGGTTGGCGTACAGCGCCGTACTGAGGTAACGCTCGCCGAACGACGGAATGATCGTCACGATCAGCTTCCCGGCGTTCTCCGGCCGCTGCGCCACCTGCACCGCCGCCCACAAGGCGGCTCCCGACGAAATCCCCACCAGCAGTCCCTCTTCGCGCGCCGCGGCGCGCGCCGTCTCGAAGGCATCCTCGTTCTTCACGGTGATCACTTCGTCGTAGACGCCGGTGTTGAGCACCGCCGGCACGAAGCCGGCGCCGATGCCCTGGATCGGGTGCGGCCCCTTGGTCCCTTTCGACAGCATGGGCGAGGCTTCCGGCTCCACGGCGATGGCCTGGAAGCCGGGTTTGCGTGCCTTGATGACTTCGCTCACGCCGGTGATGGTGCCGCCGGTGCCGACGCCGGCCACCAGGATGTCGACGCGGCCGTCGGTGTCGCGCCAGATTTCCTCGGCGGTGGTGTTGCGGTGGATTTCCGGATTGGCCGGATTGTTGAACTGCTGCGGCATGAAGCAGTTCGGATCGGCGGCCACCAGTTCCTCGGCGCGGCGGATCGCGCCCAGCATGCCTTCGCTGCCCGGCGTGAGCACCAGCTCGGCGCCATAGGCGCGCAGCAGCATGCGCCGCTCGTTGCTCATGGTTTCGGGCATCACCAGCTTGCAGCGGTAGCCGCGCGCGGCGCACACCATCGCGAGCGCGATGCCGGTGTTGCCGCTGGTGGGTTCGACGATGACGGTGTCGGGCTTGATCATGCCGGCCTGCTCGGCGGCCTCGATCATGGCCAGGCCGATGCGGTCCTTCACGCTGTGCGCCGGGTTGTGGTATTCCAGCTTGCCGAGGATCTCGGCGCCGCCATTCGGGGCCAGCCTGCGGATTCGTACGAGGGGGGTGTTGCCGATCAGTTCAGTAACGTCGTTCGCAATGCGCATGCCGGTCTCCCGTTTATCGTTGGATTTGACTTTACTTGACGTTCACCAGTTCCACGTCAAAGATCAGGTCGGCGTCGGGCGGGATCATGCCGCCGGCGCCGCGCTTGCCGTAGGCCAGCGCGCTCGGGATGACCAGGGTGCGCTTGCCGCCCACCTTCATGCCCTGCACGCCCTGCTCCCAGCCCTTGATGACCATGCCGGCGCCGAGCTGGAACTCGAGCGGGTCGCCACGGTCGAGCGAGGAGTCGAACTTCTTGCCGCGCTGCTTGGGCGCGAGCGGCTTGTGCAGCCAGCCGGTGTAGTGGACCAGGACCTTGCTGCCGACGCTGGCTTCCTTGCCCTTGCCGACCACGCGGTCGATGATCTCGACCTGCGGGGTGGGCGCGGCCGGCACGACCGGCTCGGCCTGCGGCTGGACCGTCTGCGGCTGGGTCGCCTGCGGGACGTTCTGCTGCTCCGGCGCAGGCTGGGTGGTGGGCTTGGACGCGTCCTGCTGCTGGGTGGCGCTGTCCTGGGCGGTGGCGCCGGCAGCGGCGGCCAGCAGCAGTGCTGCGAATGCGGTACGACGGATCATGTGGGTTCTTCCATCAAAGTGATCAATAACTGATCCTATGATAGCAAGGCCGCTTCGCCTTGCACAGTTTGCGCTTGAGCAACAACATCGGGCGCGTCCACCGGCTCGGCGTTCGCAGCATCGGCCAGCTTGCGCAGCAGGTGGCCGGCCGCGACCATGCCGAAGGTGGCCGTAACCACCATGCTCGAGCCGAAGCCGGCGCAGTTCAGGCCGGTGACGCCGTTCGGATCGATGGCGCAGGCATCGCCGGCATCCGGATAGCGCAGCGGCTCCATCGAGAACACGGCATCGATGTGGTACTTGTTCTTTTCACCCTTGGCGAAGCCGTACTGGGCGCGCAGGATCTTGCGCACTTTCTTCAGCAGCGGTTCCTGCTCGGTGCGGGCCAGGTCGCGCACTTCGATCCTGGTCGGATCTAGCTGGCCGCCGGCGCCGCCAATGACGATCAGGGGCAGCTTCTTGGCGCTGCAGTAAGCGATCAGGGCCGCCTTCGACTTGACGCCGTCGATGGCGTCGACCACGTAGTCGAAACCTTTACCGGCGATCATCGTCTCGATGTTCTCCGGATCGATGAAGTCCTCGACCAGGGTGACGCGGCAGAACGGGTTAATCTGCGCGATGCGTTCCTTGAGCGCCTCGATCTTCGGCATCCCGATGGTCGAGCTGAGCGCCTGGAGCTGGCGGTTGATGTTCGATTCGGCCACATTGTCGAGGTCGATCAGAGTCAGGTGGCCGACGGCGCTGCGTGCCAGCGCCTCGACGATCCAGGAACCGACGCCGCCGACACCGATCACGCAAACGTGCGCCGCACGGAAGCGTTCGAGGGCACGCTCGCCGTAGAGGCGCGCGATCCCGCCGAAGCGGCGCGCAAAGTCGACTTCGTCGTCCAGGGTAGCTGCAAGAGTAGGGGTATCGGTCAGGTTCATCCCGCCATTTTAACGGACCTCGATTGCGCATCTGCACTAAAATAGCTTCTAGTCAACCAAATTCTTCTCGTGTGTCAACAAAACGCCCCATGACTCTCAACCTCCACGACACCGCCCCCGATTTCGACCAGCCGATCGCCGTCCTCAAGCACTGCCATGATCGCATCCGCAAGCAGCTGGCGACCCTCGACAAGCTGCTCGCCCACCTGCCGGAATTCGGCGCCGACGAACAGGCGCGCCAGGCCGCGGCAGCGGTGCTGAAATACTTCGAGAAGGCGGCCCACCTGCACCACGACGACGAGGAACAGGACCTGATCCCGATGCTGCGCGCCGTGGCGCAAGGCGAGGACGCCGCCACCCTGCAGGCGCTGGCGCCGGTGATCCTGCAGGACCACAAGGACATGGACGCGCTCTGGCAGGATTTGCACGAGCAACTGACCGCGATCGCCGAAGGCCAGTCCACGGTGCTGTCGGCCAGCGCGGTGCAGCGTTTCAGCCAGCGCTATCTTTCCCACATGGAACGCGAAGAAGGCACGATGGCGCCGATGGCCCTGCGCCTGTTCAGCCCGGAACAGATGGCCCAGCTGGGCAAGGCGATGCAGGCGCGCCGCGGCATCGGAGAAACCTCCCCCGCCCCGGCCATCGGCCAGGCCGTCGCCGACCTGCGCAAGGACTACGGCCAGGCCAGCCTGAACGAGAACGAGGTGATGGACGACCCGATGCTCCAGTTCACGCAATGGTTCGAGCAGGCGCTGAAGGCCGAGGTGAACGAGCCGAACGCCATGTCGGTGGCCACGGTGGCCGCCAACGGCCGCCCGAGTTCGCGCATCGTGCTGGTGAAGCAGTTCGACGAACGCGGCTTCACCTGGTACACCAACTACGACAGCCGCAAAGGCCACGAATTGGAGGATAATCAATACGCCGCTTTGTTGTTCTTTTGGAGCGAACTCGAACGCCAGGTGCGCATCGAAGGACGTGTAGAGCGCACCTCAAACGAAGAAAGCGACCGGTATTTCCGCAGCCGGCCGCTGAAAAGCCGTTTGTCGGCCATCGCCTCTCGTCAAAGCGCTCCAATCGGCAGCCGCGCTGAGCTGGAACAGAACTACGAAGCCGTAGCACGGCAAGCTGGAGATGATCCGGCGCGTCCGGGCAACTGGGGCGGTTTCCGCCTCGTGCCCGAGCGCCTGGAATTCTGGCAGGGGCGCCGCTCCCGCTTCCACGACCGCATCGTCTACGAGCGTCAGGAAGACGGCAGCTGGACCCGCCTGCGTTTGCAACCCTAGGCCGGCCGCAGCGCGAGCTCGCATCTGCGCGGCACGCCGGCCACCTATGCCGGAGGTGAGCGTGTTCGAGCAAATGGTATTGTCGGCCTGGAGTGCAGGCCTGCGTGACAAGCTGTCGCTGCCCTTGCGGGTGGAACTGTGGGATGGCCGCCAACTCGAGTTTTCCTCCGAGCCGGCACGGGTGACCATCCGCGTCCCCGACCGTTCCGCCCTGCGCTACCTGCGCTCGCCCTCGCTGTACAACCTGGGGCGGGCCTACGTCGAGGGAGCGATCGACATCAAGGGACGGGCGGCCGACATCATCAACGTCGGCAACGCGCTGGCGGCCAGCCTGGACAAGGGACGCGGCCGCCTAGGCGACATGCTGCGCCGCGCGGTCCCGCACACGCGCGAGAGCGATGCCGAAGCGATCCGCTACCACTACGACGTTTCCAACGATTTCTACGCGGCCTGGCTCGACCCGGCCATGGTGTATTCCTGCGCCTACTTCGAGAACGGCGACGAAGACCTGGCCACGGCCCAGCAAAAGAAAATCGACCACATCCTGCGCAAGATCGACCTGCGGCCCGGACAGACCTTGCTCGACATCGGCTGCGGCTGGGGTGCGCTGGTGCTGCGCGCGGCCCAGGCCTTCGGCGCGCGCTGCGTCGGCGTGACGCTGTCCGAGAACCAGGCCCGGCTTGCGCGCGAGCGGGTCGAACGTGCCGGGTTGCAGGGACAGGTCGAGATTCGCCTGCAGGACTACCGCGACGTCGACGGCAGCTTCGAGCGCATTACCAGCGTCGGCATGTTCGAACACGTCGGCATGCAGCACCTGCCGGAATATTTTTCACGCGTGAACCGGCTGCTGGCCCCGGGGGGCATAGTGATGAACCACGGCATCACGACCACCAATGTCGACAACAGTGCCACGCCCTACGGCGGCGGCGAATTCATCGACCAGTACGTGTTCCCGCACGGCGAGCTGGCCCACCTGGCCACGGTGGTGCGGGCGATGCAGGAAGGCGGGCTGGAGGTGCGCGACGTGGAAAACCTGCGGCGCCACTACGCGAAGACCTGCGCGATCTGGACCGACAATTTCGAAGGCAATGCCGAGCATATCCGGACGCTGACGGACGAGAAGCGCTTCCGCATCTGGCACGTCTACCTGGCGGGCTGCGCCTACGCCTTCGCGCACGGGAGGATCAGCCTGTACCAGATCGTGTGCGGGAAGGCGGATGGAGAGGTCGAGCAGTTGCCGTGGTCGCGCAAGTACATGTACGCTACTTGAGCCGCTCGCTGAAGGTCTTGCGGAACTTCGCCACCTTCGGCGCCACCACGAAGGCGCAGTAGCCCTGCAGCGGATGCTGCGCAAAATAATTCTGGTGATAGTCCTCGGCCTTGTACCAGGTCTCCTGGGGCAACAGCTGGGTCACGATCGGCGCATCCCATACCGCCGCCATCTCGGCCATCACCTTGCGCGCCGTCGCCTCCTGCTCCGGCGAGGTGGTGAAGATCACCGAGCGGTATTGCGGGCCGACATCGTTGCCCTGGCGGTCAGGCGTGGTCGGATCATGGATCGTGAAGAAGATCTCGAGGATGTCGCGGTAGCTGATCACCGTTGGGTCGAACTCGAGCCGCACCACCTCGGCGTGGCCGGTCGTGCCCGCGCACACTTGTTCGTAGCTCGGATTGGCGACGTGGCCGCCCATGTAGCCCGATTCCACGCGCGTCACGCCGCGCGCTTCCAGGTAGACCGCTTCCAGGCACCAGAAGCATCCGCCACCCAGGATGGCTACCTCCCTCCCGCTTTGTTCGCTCATTGCACGCACCTTTGCTATTTCGTCAGATTCGATAGTTCTTAATGTAACGCAAAGCGCACTTTCATGCAGTGCGCTCGGGATCAATACCCGGCCGGCCGCCCGACAGTGGCATAATGGCGATCCAATGAATACACGCTCTCCCCGTGCCACGACGCGCGGTTTCGACTCGGCGCATTTTCGCCACGCCCTGTCGCAATTCGCCACCGGTGTCACCATCATCACCACGCGCCTTGCCGACGGCTCTTTCCGCGGCCTGACCGCCAGTTCCTTCAACTCGGTCTCGCTCGAGCCCCCGCTCGTCCTGTGGAGCCTGGGCGCCGGCGCCAACAGCCTGCCCATCTTCAGCGGCAACTCGCATTACGTCATCAACGTGCTGGGCGCGGGCCAGCAGGACCTGGCGCTGCGCTTTTCGCGCCGCAGCATCGACGATCCCTTCACCGGCGTCGAGTACGAACTGTCGCGCACCGGCCTGCCGATCCTGAAGGGCGTCTCGGCCTGGTTCGAATGCCACAACCGCAGCCGCTATCCGGAAGGCGACCACGTCATCTTCGTGGGCGAAGTCGAGGAATGCGCCGTGCATCCGCAATCGGCGCTGCTGTTCCATGGCGGACGATTCGGTGCAACCGGCTAGGGCGACCATTTAAGATCCAGTGCAGCTGGCGAGGATCACGCCAGCTCTCCGGATTTTTAGGCAAATCCCGCCGGGTCCCGCGCCCTACCATTCTCTTCACCTTAACGCCGCGTCAAGCGGCATATCATGGAGAAGAGATCATGTCCAAAGTCTGGTTCATTACGGGCGCCGGCCGCGGCATCGGCGCGGAAATTGCCCATGCAGCTATCGCGAATGGCGACCGCGTTGTTGCGGCGGCTCGCAGCCTTGCACAGCTGACATCCACCTTCGCCTCGGTCGATTCGGAGCAGGTCGAACTGGTCGAACTCGACGTCGCCAAGGAAACGCAAGCCACGGTCGCCATCGAGGCCGCCGTCGCCCGCTTCGGCCGCATCGACGTGCTCGTCAACAACGCCGCCTATGGGCTGCTGGGCAACTTCGAGGAGCTGTCCCCGGCCGACATCGAACAGCAGTTCACGGTCAATGTATTCGGCGTGATGCACGTGCTGCGTGCCGCCCTGCCGGTGTTGCGCCGCCAGCGCGCGGGCCACGTCGTCAACATCAGCTCGATCGCCGGCGTCACCGGCTTCGACGGCGCCTCGGTCTACTGCGCTACCAAGTACGCGATCGAAGGCCTGTCCTCTTCGCTCGGGCTGGAGTTGGCCAAGTTCGGCATCAAGGTGAGCACTGTCGAGCCGGGCTTCTTCCGTACCGATTTCCTCGACCAGAGCTCGGTGCGCTACGGCGAGAAGCTGATCGACGATTATGCGGCCTACGGCTCGGTCGAGAACGCGTATGGCGCCTACCACGGCAAGCAGCTGGGCGATCCAGTCAAGCTCGCCAAGCTGGTGGTGCACCTGGCCGGGATGGACAATCCGCCGAAACATTTTCTTGCCGGAAGCGATGCGCTCGCCATGGCACAATCCGAGATCGACGCCCGCTTGACCGAGCTGAACGCCCTGGCTGGACTGTCGCGCTCGACCGACCACGATGCCTGAGCACTACACCGGGAACTGGTGGTATCCTGCGACCGATAGCGCCATGAAGCCATGAACTCGCCCGACCAGCTCCCCATCCTTGCCGGTGTCCGGACAAGCGAGCCGCCCCAGCAGCCGGCCATGCCTGCGCTTGCGCAGCTGGCGCGGCTACTGCTTGCCAATGCGCCGCAGGACGGTTCTTTCGAGACCTGCATTCCGGGCGTACATGCCATCCGCGCCTCAAGCACCAGCGCGGAACTGGTGCATGGCCTGCACCGCCCTGCCCTGTGCATCGTTGCGCAGGGCGCCAAGACGGTCATGCTGGGTGAAGAGTCCTATGAATACGATCCCTCGCGCATGATGATCTTTTCGCTGGACCTGCCGATCGCCGCCATGATCAGGCAAGCCAGCGTGGCCGCGCCCTACCTGTCCTTCCGGCTCGATTTCGACCAGCAACGGCTGGCGGAACTGATCCTGAAGGCCTATCCGGAAGGTGTGCCGGCCGTTCGCGACCGGCGTGCCGTGTACGTGGCGCAGGCGGGCGAGGCCATCGTCGACGCCGCGGCGCGTCTGATGGCGCTGGCCGGCCAGCCCGAGGATGCCGCCCTGCTGGCGCCGCTGGCCATCGACGAGATCATGCTGCGCCTCTTGCGCGGCCCCTTTGGCGCCCGCCTGGCCCAGCTCGGCCGCGTCGAGTCGCACCGTATCGGCAAGGTAGTGGACTGGATCCGCCGGAATTACGACCGGCCTGTCCGCATCGACGACATGGCCGCGCTGGCGCACATGAGTCCCTCCTCCCTGCATGAGCACTTCAAGTCGCTGACCTCGATGAGCCCGCTGCAATTCCAGAAGACCCTGCGCCTGCAGGAAGCCCGCCGCCTGATGTTGTCGAGCGGCATGGATGCCGGGCTTGCTTCCCAGCGTGTCGGCTATGCCAGCCCCTCGCAGTTCAGCCGTGAATATGCTCGCCATTTCGGCTCGGCACCGACACGCGACATGCTGCGTCTACGCAATGCCGGCCTGACGCAAGCAGTATCGTTTACCCAATAATCCGCTCTCGCCGTCACTCGAATTTCCGACCGAGCAAAAATGAAAATGCCTGTCGCAGATTCAAAAGATACGGCGGCGCACCATTCTTATAATGGTCAAGCCATGGCGCGGCCTCCAGACCGGCGTGCGCCTCGTACAAGAACCTATCGAGACAGGAAGATCCATGAGCCATTCCGATTCGCCCCGCAAAGCCGCCTTCCACTGGGACGACCCCCTGCTGCTGAACAGCCAGCTCACCGATGAAGAACGCATGGTGCGCGAGGCTGCGGCGAGCTACTGCCAGGACAAGCTCAAGCCGCGCATCCTCGAGGCTTTCCGCCACGAGCGCATGGACAACGCGATCTTCCGCGAAATGGGCGAACTCGGCCTGCTCGGCCCGACCATCCCGGAACAATACGGCGGCCCGGGCCTGAACTACGTCTCGTACGGCCTGATCGCGCGCGAAGTCGAGCGCGTCGACTCCGGCTACCGCTCGATGATGAGCGTGCAGTCCTCGCTGGTGATGGTGCCGATCTTTGAGTTCGGCAATGAGGAAACCAAACAGAAATACCTGCCGAAACTGGCCACCGGCGAATGGATCGGCTGCTTCGGCCTGACCGAGCCGAACCACGGCTCCGACCCGGCTTCGATGGTCACCCGCGCCCGCAAGGTCGAGGGCGGCTATTCGCTGAGCGGTTCCAAGATGTGGATCACCAACTCGCCGGTCGCGGATGTGTTCGTGGTCTGGGCCAAGGACGACGAAGGCGCGATCCGCGGCTTCGTGCTGGAAAAGGGCTGGAAGGGCCTGAGCGCTCCCGCCATCCACGGCAAGTTCGGCCTGCGCGCCTCGGTCACCGGCGAAATCGTCATGGACGAGGTGTTCTGCCCGGAAGAAAACGCCTTCCCGGACGTGCGCGGCCTGAAGGGCCCGTTCACCTGCCTGAACTCGGCGCGCTACGGCATCGCCTGGGGCGCGCTCGGCGCTGCCGAAGACTGCTGGCACACGGCGCGCCAGTATGTGCTGGACCGCAAGCAGTTCGGCAAGCCGCTCGCCGCCAACCAGCTGGTGCAGAAGAAGCTGGCCGACATGCAGACCGAAATCACCCTCGGCCTGCAGGGCTGCCTGCGCCTGGGCCGCATGAAGGACGAAGGCACCGCCGCCGTCGAGATCACCTCGATCATGAAGCGCAACTCCTGCGGCAAGGCACTCGATATTGCCCGTACGGCACGTGATATGCTCGGCGGTAACGGCATCTCGGACGAGTTCGGCATCGTGCGCCACATGGTCAACCTCGAAGTGGTCAACACCTACGAAGGCACCCACGACATCCACGCGCTGATCCTCGGCCGCGCACAGACCGGCATCGCCGCGTTCTGACCCTCCAGGCGCGCCGCCGGCCGGTGGCGCGCTTTTCCCTCTCGCACTGGCCGAGTTACAACAATTCTTTTCTAGTTTCAATCGCGCTACGTCAATACGGTGCAAATTTGCGCTAGGATAGTTACCGGATTCTCATAACCAGAACTAGCGGTAACTCAGACCATGTGCGAGGCCGGATGAGCGCTCTTGACGGACCGCAATCGCCTGCTCTCAGCGACGCCCGTGCGTTGTCGCTCGAGCTGCTGCTCCAGAACCTGCCTGGCGTTGCCTACCGCTGCCGGTACGACGCCGACTGGACCATGGAGTTCATCAGCGACGGCGTGGAAAAGCTGACCGGTTATCCTGCCGCCGCCTTCCTGGCGCGCCCTGGCCTGAACTTCGCCAGCCTGATCCATCCGGACGACCGCACCGGCGCCGAACGCGGCGTCGCCCTGGCGCTGCAGCAGGGACGCTCCTTCAAGCTGACCTACCGCATCCGCTGCGCCAACGGCGAAACCAGATGGGTATATGAACAAGGGGCCGCGCCGCCTCAGGGGCGAGGCAAGATCCTTGAAGGCTTCATGTTCGACTACACCGAGCTGCGCAATGCCAACATGCTGGTGCAGGAACAGGCTTCCTACCTGCAGCAGGCGCGCGACGCCATCATCGCGATGGACCTGAATTCGCGCATCACCTACTGGAACAACGGCGCCGAACGGCTGTACGGCTGGAGCGCCCTCGAAGCGCGCGGCAAGAAGTTTTCCGACATGCTGTGCGGGGAACAGCGGGCCTACCATGCGGCCTACGAGAACACGCTCGCCAATGGCGAATGGACGGGCGAGCTGTCGCACCTGCGGCGCGACGGCGTCTGCATCGAGACCGACACCCGCTGGACGCTGATGGCCGCCGACCGCGAGTCGGGCGCGCTGCAGAAGATCCTGGTGATCAGCACCGACATCAGCGAGCGCAAGCACAATGAAGCGAAGATCTACCGCCTCGCCTTCTTCGACGCGCTCACCGACCTGCCGAACCGCGCCAGCCTGCTCGATCACCTGCGCCGCGCCCTGCTGGGCAGCGCGCGCACGCGCAAGTGCGGCGCCCTGATGTTCTGCGACCTCGACAAATTCAAGTACCTGAACGACTCGCAGGGCCACGCCGCCGGCGACATGCTGCTGCAGGCGGTGGCGCGCCGCCTCGAGCACTGCGTGCGCGAAGCCGACATGGTGGCGCGCCTGGGCGGCGACGAATTCGTGATCCTGATCCAGCCGGTGGAAGACACGCGCGAGGGCGCGGCGGCCCAGGCCGAGACGGTGGCCAGCAAGGTGGTGGCCGCGATGGCGGCGCCCTTCCAGCTGGCCGACATGATGTATTCGGTGTCGGTCAGCGTCGGCGTGACCACCTTGTGCGGCACCGTGGACACGGTCGAGTCGACGCTGCGCCAGGCCGACGCCGCGATGTACCAGGCCAAGGCCTGCGGCCGCAACACCTACCGTTTCCACGACCCGGCGGTGCAGGCGGCGTGGTCGGCCCGGGCCGAGCTGGAAGGCGCGATGCGGCGCGCGCTGCGCGACAACGAGTTCGTGCTGCATTACCAGCCGCAGCTCGACCGCAGCAGCCGCGTGATCGGCGCCGAAGCGCTGTTGCGCTGGCGCCTGCCGGACGGCCAGCTGCTGTATCCGGCCGAGTTCATCCAGGCCGCCGAAGAGAGCGGCCTGATCATCGACATCGGGCGCTGGGTGCTGCGCACCGCCTGCGCCGAACTGGCGCGCTGGCAGCGCTTTCCCGACACGGCCGGGCTGACGATGTCGGTCAATGTCAGCGCCGGCCAGTTCATCGAGCCGGATTTCGTGCCGATGCTGCAGCAGGTGTTCGAAGAAACCGGAGTGCAGCCGTCCAGCCTCAAGCTCGAGCTGACCGAAAGCCTGGTGGTGAGCGACTTCACCCACACCGCGCACACCATGGCCACCCTCAAGCAGCGCGGCATCAGCTTTTCGCTGGACGACTTCGGCACCGGCTACTCGTCGCTGGCCTACCTGCGCAAGCTGCCGCTCGACCAGCTCAAGATCGACCAGTCCTTCATGCGCGACGTGCTCACCGACCAGAACGACGCGTCCATCGTGCGCTCGATCATCGCGCTGGGCGAGAGCCTGGGCCTGCAGGTGATCGCGGAAGGCGTCGAGACGCCGGGCCAGCGCCAGTTCCTATCGGACGCCGGCTGCTACATCTACCAGGGCTTCCTGTATCAGCACGCACTCAGCGCCGAGCACTTCACGCAATACGCGCGCACGGTGCATTAGCCCCGAGCGCCAGCGGTATGCCCCGCGCCCAGCGGTTCGAGGAGAGCGAGAGTTCCAGCGCCCGCACCTGGTGGAACCAGCCGGCCGGCACGTACAGCAGGTCGCCCGGCGCGACGATGCACTCGACCGTGGCCGCCTGGCGCGCCAGCGGATACGCGTCGAAGTCCGGCGCCTCCGGGTCGACGGGTGAACCGAACAGGACCGGATTGGCTTCGTTCGCATACAGGAAGGCGTCGTGATGGGGTGGCGCCAGGAAGATGCGTTTGGTGCCCCAGATTTGCGCGAAGATGTTGTCGTCGAAGTCGCAATGCAGGGGCGTCATCGTGCCCACCGGGCCGAGCCAGAAACGGGGCGGCCCCATCTTGCGAAAGTAGGCCGGCCAGTGGCACAGGCGGTTCAGCTCGCGCAGTTCCAGGTTGCCGACATAGGGCGGCGGCTCGCCGGCGCCGTGGATGCGTTCGGGCTCGAGGTCGAGGTAGGCGCGCAAGGACATGTCGCGCATCGGGCGGTCGGCCCGGAAGGGTTGCCGGATGTAGTCGCCGACGCGGGCGCGCACCGGCAGATCGCCGTAGCGTTCGCGCAGCTCGAGCGGCGTAAGGCTGCACAGGGGCCAGCGATCGACCAGGCCGGTCATGATGAAGGGGAGTCCTTGCGCGGCGCGCGCCGCGAAGGCTGCCGCATCCAGCCGCTTGAGGCGCGGCACGTCGGAAAGGGTCGGCAGGCCGCGCGCATGGTCCTTGACGGCCTGGCGCATCGCGGCGATCGAGACGACGCCGCGTACCGCGGCGTCGCGCTCTTCCTGCGCCAGCTTCCTGGCTGCCGCGTCTTCCGGCGTCGTCGCCAGCGTCGGCAGCGGTGGCAGGATGCCTTTCGCTTCCCTATTGTCCTGCATATGTTTCAGCACTCCACACGAAACCGTACAGGTTAGCGCGTGGAGCCCGAAAAGTCGAATCAGGCGCGGCTTGCGCCGAAGGGCGTTTCCGCCACGCCCCGCACACCCGGGCGCAGCAGCACCACCGAACCGGCCTCGCCGCCCGTGCCCGGGTCGATCGACGTTACCAGCAGGGTATCGAGCTGCGGCCCGCCGAAGGCGCACATCGAAGGCTTGGCCATCGGCAGCGCGATCTCGCGGTCCAGCTTCCCGCCCGGCGTGAAGCGCTGCACCAGGCCGCCGTCGTTGGCGCAGGTCCAGTAGCAGCCGTCGGCATCGACCGCGGCGCCGTCCGGGCGGCCCTTCTGCCCGGTCAGGTCGAGGAAGACGCGCTTGTTGTGCGGGATGCCCTGCTCGACGTCGTAGTCGAAGACCCACACGGTGCGGCGCTGCGGATGCGAATCCGACAGGTACATGGTGCGCCCGTCGGGCGACCAGGCCAGGCCGTTCTGCGTCAGCAGGCCGCTCACGACCGGACCGTGCAGCCCTTCGTCCGCGCTGTAGCGGTACAGGCCGCCGACCGCGCGCGCCGCGCCCATGTCCATGAACATGGTGCCGCTCCAGAAACGGCCCTGGCGGTCGCAGCGCCCGTCGTTGAAGCGCATGCCTTCACCCAGTTCAAGCGCGGACGGCGCGGCCAGGCGCGTGGCCTCGGCCTTGCCGTCCTCGCCCAGGACCAGGCGGTGGATGCCGGTTTCCATGCCGGCCACCAGGCTGCCGTCGACGGCGCCTGCGATGCAGGCCACCATCTCGGGCGCTTCCCAGTGGCGCAGCGCGCCGGTGGCGTGGTCCATGCGCCAGACGCGGCGCGCCGGGATGTCCACCCAGTACCACGCAGCTTCGAGCGCGTTCCAGGTGGGGCTTTCGCCGGTGGCGCAATGCACGCCTTCGATACGGTCGATCTCCATGCCTGCCATTACAGGTCGGTGATCTCGCGGTGTGCCGGCACCAGGGCCTTCATCACCAGCCAGGCCGTCAGGTAGGCCAGCGCACAGATCGAGAACATGATCAGGTAGCCGGTTTCCAGGTGACCCAGGGCGCCGTAGTAGTCGAACAGCCAGCCGCCCAGCTTGGTGAGCAGCACGCCGCCCAGGCCGCCGGCCATGCCGCCGATGCCGACCACCGAACCGACGCTGTGCTTGGGGAACATGTCCGACACGGTGGTGAACAGGTTGGCCGACCAGGCCTGGTGCGCCGAGGCGCCGATGCCGATCAGGATCACCGGGATCCAGAAGCCCAGGTAGCCGAGCGGCTGGGCCAGCAGCACCACCAGCGGGAACAGGGCGATGGTGAACATGGCGCGCATACGGCCCTGGTAGATGCTGTGGCCGCGGTCGATGAACCAGGTCGGCAGCCAGCCGCCACCGATACTGCCCACCATCGTCATGCTGTACAGGACCGCCAGCGGCAGGACCATCTCCGGGCCGGTCAGGCCGTACTGGGCCGACATGTACTTCGGCAGCCAGAACAGGAAGAACCACCACACGCCGTCGGTCATGAACTTGCCGAAGGCGAAAGCCCAGGTCTGGCGGTAGCCGAGCAGCTTGAACCAGGATGCCTTCGGCTTGGCCGCTGCGGCGGCCGGGTTCGCGTCCGCAGGCGCGCTGTCGCTGTTGATGTAGGCGAGTTCGCCTGCGCTGAGGCGCTTCTGGCGATCCGGGGTGTCGTACAGCCAGATCCAGATGCCCATCCAGACGAAGCCGATGGCGCCGACCGCGATGAAGGCGGCCTGCCAGCCCCAGTACTCGGCGATCAGGGGCACGGTCAAGGGCGCCAGGATCGCGCCGACGTTGGCGCCGGAGTTGAAGATGCCGGTGGCGAAGGAACGCTCGCGCTTGGGGAAGTACTCTGCGGTGGCCTTGATCGCGGCCGGGAAGTTGCCCGCCTCGCCGATCGCCAGCACCGCGCGGCCCACCATGAAACCGACGATCGAGACCGGCACCGCGGCCAGGCCGAGCGTGGTGAACACGCTGTTGACCGCATTGCCGATGCCGATGGCGTAGGCGTGCGCGATGGCGCCGATCGACCAGACCACGATGGCAAGGACGAAGGCGCGCTTGGTGCCGAGGCGGTCGATCACGCGGCCGGCGAACAGCATCGAGATGGCGTAGACGAACTGGAAGACAGCCGTGATGTTGGCGTAGTCGGTGTTCGACCAGCCGAATTCCTTGGTAAGCAGCGGCGCCAGCAGGCTCAGGACCTGGCGGTCGAGGTAGTTGATGGTGGTGGCGAAGAACAGGAGGGCGCAGATGGTCCAGCGATACTTGCCCACCGTCGAGGTGAGTCCCGGGGCCTGCTCCGCGCGTTGCTTCGCATTTGCGCTCATGACTTGCTGATTCATGGGATCAGTTCTTTTCAAACGAAACAGCCGGCGTCTCCTCCGGCTGGTGCTTCAATCGGTCAAAAAGGGGGCGCAAAGTCGAACCTTGCGCCCCCTCACATTACTCTGCGACTTTCAGGTCTCCATCCAGCACGCGCGCAAGGCGCAGTGGATTGTCGTCGCGAAGCGCCTCCGGCAGCAAGCCCTCCGGCACGTTCTGGTAGCACACCGGCCGCAGGAAGCGGTCGATCGCGCTCGCGCCCACCGAGGTGGTGCGGCTGTCGCTGGTGGCCGGGAACGGGCCGCCGTGGACCATCGCGTGCGACACTTCGACGCCGGTCGGGAAGCCGTTGAACAGCACCCGGCCCGCCTTGCGTTCCAGCACCGGCAGCAGGCGCGCCGCCAGCGCATGGTCGGCCGGCTTGACGTGCACGGTCGCGGTCAGCTGGCCATGCAGCTGTTCGGCTGCCTGCAGCATCTGCTCTTCGCTGTCGAAACGCACCACCAGCGCGGCCGGGCCGAAGATTTCGTCCTGCAGCTCCGGGTTGCCGATGAAGTCCGCAGCATCGACCTCGTACAGCGCAGCCTGCGCAGCGCAGCCGATGCCTTCGGTACCGCCCTGGGCGACCAGGCGCAGGCCCTTGGCGGCGCCGAAGCGTGCGATACCGCTGTTGTAGGCGTCATGGATGCCGGCGGTCAGCATGGTGCCCGCGCCCTTGGCTGCCAGCGCCGTGGTGGCCGCCGCAGTGAAGGCGCTAAGGGCCGCTCCCTTGACCGCGAACACCAGGCCAGGGTTGGTGCAGAACTGGCCTACGCCCAGGGTCAGCGAGTCGACGAAGCCGTTCGCAAGAAGCGAACCGCCCTCTTCCAGCGCCGCAGGCAGGAGGAACACCGGGTTCACGCTGCTCATCTCGGCGTAGACCGGGATCGGTTCCGGACGTGCGGCCGCGGTGCGCATCAGCGCGGTGCCGCCGCCACGCGAGCCGGTGAAGCCGACCGCCTTGATGGCCGGGTGGCTGACCAGCTGCTGGCCGATGGTACGGCCGTCGCCGAAGATCATCGAGAACACGCCTTCCGGCAGGCCGCACTCCTGCACCGCGCGCTGGACGGCGCGGCCGACCAGTTCCGAGGTGCCGAGGTGGGCGCCGTGGGCTTTCACGATGACCGGGCAGCCTGCCGCCAGTGCCGATGCGGTATCGCCGCCCGCGACCGAGAAGGCCAGCGGGAAGTTACTGGCGCCGAAGACCACGACCGGGCCGAGGCCGATCTTGGCCAGGCGCAGGTCGGGACGCGGCGGAGTACGTTCCGGCAGCGCGCTGTCGATCGTCGCGCCCAGGAAGCGGCCGTCGCGCACCACTTTCGCGAACAGGCGCAGCTGGGTCACGGTGCGCATGCGCTCGCCTTCCAGGCGGGCCTGCGGCAGGCCGGTTTCCTGCTGGGCGCGTTCGATCAGGGCCGAACCGATGGCCAGGATCTGTTCCGCCACCGCTTCCAGGAAGCGGGCGCGCTGGGCCAAAGGCAGCGAACGGTACGGATCGAACGCTTGGGCTGCGAGTTCGCAGGCACGTTCCACGTCGGCGCCGGTCGCCTGGCCGAAGGCCGGCTCGAACTCGCTGCGGGTGGACGGGTTGTAGGCTTTCACCTCGCCCGCGCTACCGCGGACGAGCTGGCTGCCGATGATCATTTCACCAGTGATCTGCATGGCTTACACCGGGTTCTTTTGTTTCTTGATCAGTTCCAGCAGCATTTCGTCCTCTGCCGGGGTCAGGTCGGTCAGCGGCGGACGCACCGGGCCTGCGCCGTGGCCAACCAGGCGGGCGCCGGCCTTGACGATGCTGACTGCGTAGCCGCCCTTGCGGTTGCGGATCTCCAGGTACGGCAGGAAGAACTCGTCCAGCAGGCGGTTGGTGGTGGCGGTGTCGCCGCTGGCGGTAGCGTGGTAGAAGTCCATCGCCAGCTGCGGCACGAAGTTGAACACGGCCGACGAGTACACCGGGGTGCCCAGGGCCTTGTAGGCGCCGGCATACACTTCCGCGGTCGGCAGGCCGCCCAGGTAGCTGAAACGGTCGCCCAGCTTGCGGTAGATCGAGACCATCAGTTCGATGTCGCCGATGCCGTCCTTGAAGCCGATCAGGTTCGGGCAACGGTCAGCCAGCTTGGCCAGCGAGTCCGCGCTCAGGCGGCAGGCGGCGCGGTTGTACACCACGACACCGATCTTCACGGAGCGGCACACCGCTTCGACGTGGGCGATCAGGCCATCCTGGTTGGATTCGGTCAGGTAGTGCGGCAGCAGCAGCAGGCCCTGGGCGCCCTGGCGCTCGGCTTCCTGTGCGTGGGCGATGGCGGCGCGGGTCGGGCCGCCGCAGCCTGCCAGGATCGCGACGCCGGTGCCGGCGCAGGTGTCGACCGCGGTCTTGACGATCTGGCTGTACTCTTCGCCATGCAGCGAGAAGTATTCGCCGGTGCCGCCGGCGGCGAACAGCGCGGTCGCGCCGTACGGTGCCAGCCATTCCAGGCGCTTCTGGTAGCCGGCTTGATCGAATTCGAGTTCGGCGTTGAAGTCGGTGATCGGGAAGGACAGCAGGCCGTGCGACAGGACTTTTTGTAGTTCGAGTGCTTGCATTACAGAGTCTCCAGGACAGATGTGTGAAATACCGGTGAAGAAAGGATTACCGCGTTAAGTTGTATGTCATCGTACAACCTAAGCGATGAGCTCGCAAGCAGAATGTGCGACTTTTTTTAATTGATCATGGATTCGATCCGGCGCTGCGCCTGCACCAGCCGTTCGCGGCTGTTGGACAGGTGGGTGCGCATGGCCGCGCGTGCGGCCTCCGGATCGCGGCGCTCGATGGCGCGGAAGATGTCGTCGTGTTCGCGGCCGACGCGCTCGTTGAAGTTCGCAGGCTTGTCCTGCTCCAGCTCCACCGTGTTCAGGCGCGCACGCGGGATGATCGCGTTGCCGAGCTGGGTGAGGATGTCTTCGAAATAGCGGTTGCCGGTAGCCTGCGCGATGAGCAGGTGGAAGCGCTTGTCGGCATCCACCGCCGACCTGCCGACCGCCATCGCCTCATGCATCTCGGCCAGGGCCACGCCCAGGTCCCGCACCTGCTCGTCGGTGCGGCGCACCGCGGCCAGGCCGGCCGTTTCGGTCTCGACGCCGATGCGCAGCTCCAGGATCGACAGCACGTCGCGCAGGGTCAGGATGCTTTCGGCATCGATGCCCAGGCCGGACTGCGGGCGTTCCAGCACGAAGGTCCCGATGCCGTGGCGCGTCTGCACCAGTCCGGAGGCCTGCAGGTGCGAAATCGCCTCGCGCACCACGGTGCGGCTCACGCCATGCTGCGCCATCATCGAGGACTCGGTCGGCAGTTTTTCGCCCGGCTTGAGGATGCCCTGGCGGATGCTGCTGCTGATCTGTTCGACGACGCCCTGTGCGAGGTTACGGGGCTTGCGCTGGGTGGGGAGCATGTGGTGAATAAAGGGTGGAATGAGAGATAAGACAATTATATATCAAGACAAGTTGTATGACGTCTTATGACAAGACATCTCTAATAAGCTGTATCGGCGACGCCACAGCGGGTATCGATCTCGCGCCGGCCTGACCGCTTGATAAATTGGTCAGGCCAAAATAGAATCTGGCGAACCTTTAGGAGTCCGCCCCATGTTACGTCCTGCCCGTTCCCTCACCTGCCTGCTTTCCCTGCTGTTCGCCGGCTGCGCCAATGCCGCCGCCCTGCCCGACCGTGTGATCCTGGTCGGCGACTCCACCATGGCCAGCACCACCGGCTACGGCGACGCCCTGTGCGCGCGCCTGACGCCGGAGACGGCCTGCCACAACCTGGCGCGCGGCGGCCGCAGCTCGGGCAGCTTCCGGGCCGAGAAGCGCTGGGACGAGGTCATGGAACTGCTGCGCAAGGGCGCGGGCTTCCGCAAGACCTATGTGCTGATCCAGTTCGGCCATAACGACCAGCCGGGCAAGCCGGGGCGCTCCACCGACTACGTCACCGAATTCCCCGCCAACATGCAGCGCTACGTGGAAGAAGCCCGTTCGCTCGGCGGCGAACCGGTGCTGGTGACACCGCTGACGCGCCGCATCTTCAAGGACGGCTACGTGCACAACGACCTGGCGCCCTGGGCCGCCACCGTGCGCACGATCGCCCGCGCCACGCATACGCCGCTGGTCGACCTGAACGCGCTGTCGCTGGCGGCCGTGCAGGAGATGGGGTCGCAGGAAGCGGACAAGCTGGCACGCCTAGGGGCCAACTTCGACCACACCCATCTCGGTCCGCTCGGTGCGGAACGCTTCTCCGGCATCGTGGCCAGGGAGCTGGTGCGCAAGGTGCCGGCGCTGTCCGCATCGATGCGGGGCGCACAGTGAAGGCGCCGCTCGCATTGATGGCGCTGGCCGCGGCCGGCGCCGTGGCAGCGCCGCTCACGCCTCCTCCGTTCCGGCCAGCCACCGCGGCCGTGCCGGTCCCGACGGCCGAGCGCCAGCATGCGCCCTTCGACGGCTGGGCCGCACAAGAGGGCGGCACCCGCGGCGGCGCCCTGGCCAGCCCCGCCCATGTGTACACCGTGCGCGACCGCGCCCAGCTGCTGGCGGCCCTGAGCGCAACAGCGCCGGCGCGCATCGTGCGCGTGGCGGCGAGCATCGACATGAGCGATGGCCGCGCCTTTGCCGACAGCGAGGACCAGGCAGAACGCGGCACGGTGCGCGTTCCGTCGAACACGACGCTGATCGGCGTGGCGCCCGGCGCCGGCTTCGTCAACGGCTCGCTGTCGGTGGCCAACGTCTCGCAAGTGGTCATCCGCAACCTCGCGCTGCGCAATCCTTGCGACGTCAATCCGCGCTGGGATCCGAGGGACGGCCCCAAGGGCAACTGGAATTCGCTGTTCGACGCCATCACGGTCTCGAACGCGCGCCACGTCTGGATCGACCACAACAGCTTTACCGACGCCCCCGGCACCGACGACAAGCATCCGGTCGAGAACGGCAAGCTGAAGCAATGCCACGACGGGGCGCTCGACATCAACCAGGCCTCGGACTTCGTCAGCGTCACCTACAACCACTTCGCCCTGCACGAGAAGAACATGCTGATCGGCTCGAGCGACCGCGCCGTCGGGGACCAGGGCCACCTGCGCGTCACGCTCAAGGGCAACCTGTTCGAGCACGTCGCCGAACGCGCTCCACGGGTGCGCTATGGCCAGGTCCATCTGCTCAACAACTACTACGTCGGCGACCGCAAGCATCCCGTCTACGGCCACGGCTACAGCGTCGGCGCGGCCCATGCCTCGCGCATCATCTCGGATGCCAATGCCTTCGATATCGCCGGCGCCACGAGCTGCAGGCAGGTGGTGCGCGACCCGGGTGCCAGCCCGGGCATCTTCAGCGACAAGGGTTCGCTGCTGAACGGCACGGCGCTGGCGGACTGCGCCTACAGCGGCGACGCCGGCTGGCGCGTACCCTACCGCTACACGGCGCTGCCCGCCAGCGAGGTAGTGCGCCACGTGCGCGAGCATGCCGGCCCGCGCCCCATGCAGCAAGCGGCGGACGGCTATGCCGAGGCACGCTTCGTCCCGGTGGCGGGCAGCCCCTTCCTGCTGCGCGCCCGCCAGGATGCGAACGGCGACTGGCAGGGCGCCAGCCTGCAGCTCAGCGACGACCGCAAGGTCTGGGTGGTGGAGCTGCTGGAGTCGCGCGGCGGCGAGGTCACGCGCATCAAGCAGGTGCGCCGCAATGCCTCCCTGCCGGGCACGCCGGTCGTGCTGCGCTATGCGGCCGAACCGGGACCGCAGGATAATGTGCTGAACGTCTCGGTGGACGGCGACCGCGCCACCTGGCTGGTGGCGCCGCCCTTCCCCGCGGTGCAGCCGGTCAGCTGGGAGGCGGGCGCGAATACCCTGATCGACCTGCGCGCCGGTCCTGCCGGCACGCCGCCCGAGCGCGTGACCGTCCACGTCGGCGCCGACCGCATCGCGCTGCAGGCCGGCGACACGCCCGAGACCATCCGGGTCGGCGGCGCCGGCGGAAGTGCGCACATCGCCGCGGTCTCCGCCGATCCGCGCATCGCGCATGCCGATGCCGCGAGCGGCGCCCTGCGCCTGGCCCCGCACGCCGCGGGCCGCACCACGGTGACGGTGCGCAGCCTCGACGATCCATGGGCGCAGGCCGTGTTCACGGTCGACGTGGGCGCCCCCTTCGCCGCGCCGGCCGGCACCACCCTGCCTCCTGGGGCCACCGCCCTGCCGGCCCACGGCGAGCGCGGCGTGCCGCCCGATACGCCGCTGCGCCTCGTCTTCGCGGAAGAACCGGTGCTCAGCGGCGAAGGCAGCGTGCGCGTCTACCGCAAGCGCGACAAGGCGCTGGTTGCGGTCATCCGCCCGGGCGAAACCGTCATTGCGCTGGCGCCGCAGGAGCGCCAGCGCCTGCTGCGCATGCATCCGATCACGGTGCAGGGCAAGGAACTGCGCGTGCGCATGCCCCGGCTGCTCGAGCGCGGCCTCGAGTACGAGGCGGTGGTCGATGCGCGCCTGGTGCGCGTCAAGGGTTTCGAGGGCGCGCGCTGGTCCTTCCGCACCACGCCCCACCAGCCGGTGGGCGACAGCGTCACCGTGGACACGGCCGGGCGCGCCGATTTCCGCACCGTGCAGGCCGCGCTCGACCACGCCATGTCGCTGCCGCGCGACAAGGCGGTGACGGTGAACGTGCGCGACGGCGTCTATCCGGAACTGCTCTACCTGGTTGATAAGGACAATATCATGCTGCGCGGCCAGAGTCGCGAAGCGACCATCATCCGCGCCGCCAACAGCGAAACCCGCAATCCGGGCTCGGGCAGCGGGCAGCCGGACGGCACGGCCGGCATCGACGGCGGCCGCGCCCAGTTCCTGGTCCAGGATGTCGACCTGTTCGAGATCCGCGACATCGCCCTGCACAACAGCACCCGCCGCAGCGACGGCCATTCGGCCCAGGCCGAAACGATCTTCTTCAGGAGCGAGAACGGCCGCCTGATCGCGCGCAATGCGCACTTCGTGAGCGAGCAGGACACGCTGCAGCTGCACGGCTACGCCTGGTTCTACAAGTCGCTCATCGAAGGCAACGTCGACTTCGTGTGGGGGAACAACCGCGCCGCCCTGTTCGAAGAGAGCGAACTGCGCACGGTAGGCGACAGCGCCAATCCGCAAAGCGGCGGCTACATCGTGCAGGCGCGTACCGTGGGCAAGGACGACCCGGGCTTCGTGTTCCTGCGTTCGCGCCTGACGCGCGGCCCCGGCCCGGCGGGCAACCTGCCGCCCGACGGCGCAACGTACTTCGCACGCTCGCCGGGCACCGCGAATACCTGGGACAACGTCGCCTTCATCGCGTGCAGCGTCGGCCCGCACATTGCCGCGGATGCCTGGTACCGCAAGCCGCTGCCGAATCCCCTGGAGGGCGGCTGGCGCGAATACGGCAACCGTTCGGAAAACGGGCAGCCGCGCAGCTACGGCGGCTACCAGATGGACCGGACGCAGGCCGCGCGCCTGTCGACCCGCGCCGCGGTGTTCGCCGGCCGCGGCTGGAATCCTCAGCCTTGAGGACATAGCGGCCACCCTGGCCGCATAAAGGCGCGCGCAGCGCTTGACAGTGCCGTTTACAGCTGTAATCATGAATTGAGATTACAACTGTAAATGGTGCTGTCATGTCGAATCCTTCCCCCATCAACATCAGCGACGCCGAGTCGCACGTCATGGAAGTGCTGTGGCGCGCGCCCGGCCCGGTGGTGGCCGAACAGGTCGTCGTCGCGCTGTCCGAGAGCCAGCACTGGCAAACCGCCACCGTCAAGACCCTGCTCAACCGCCTGCTCAAGAAGGGGGCGATCGCCGCGCAGAAGGATGGGCGGCGCTTCCTTTACCACTCCGTGCTGCCGCGCGAGGCCTGGCTGGCGCGCGAAAGCGAAAGCCTGGTGCAGCGCCTGTTCGGCGGCCGCATCGCGCCGCTGGTCGCCCATTTCGGCAGCCAGAAAAAACTGTCGCAGGCGGACATCCGGGAACTGCGCAAGCTGATCGACGAGCTCGATGATGGTCAGTGAACTGATGGCCATGGTCTTGCACGGCCAGCTGTTTACGAGCCGAACCATCCTCGTTGCCACTGGTATAAACCCGCCCATTAAGGAAATCGAGTCTAGTTGAACCGAATGGGATCTGAAGTGTCCAAACTTGGTCAGGAAAACATGATAGCGGGCTAACCGCCGCCAGCGGCACGCGGCATTGGAGATCGTCCATGCTGCTAGCGCACCGGATCAGGATTGACGCTTCACCCGCGCAGGCCGACTACTTTGCGCGCGCGGCCGGAACCGCGCGTCGGGTCTGGAACTGGGCCTTGGCGGAATGGCTGCGCGAGGCAGCTTTGGGCTTGAGGCCAAACGCAATGGCGCTCAAGAAAACGTTCGACCGCATTAAGTACATCGATCCTGCCTGGCTCGATGCCGACGGCCAGCCCTGGCTGCGCACTATTCACCGTGACGCCCACGCCCAGCCTTTCGCCAACCTGGCCAGGGCCTGGTCTCGCTACTTCGGGCAGCGCCGTGACGGCAAGATGGCCCACCCGCCGCGCTTCAAGAAGAAGGGACGTTGTGTCGACAGCTTTTACCTTGCGAATGACAAATTCCGGCTGGATGGCAGGAGTGCCGTGCTTCCTAGACTCGGCCGGGTGGCGCTGCGCGAGGCGCTACGCTGGCCGGGAAAAATCTCGGGCGCCTCAGTGTCGCGCGAAGCGGAACACTGGTTTCTTACCGTACAGGTTGATGTGCCGGATCAGGGCGCACGCAGAGCGCGCAGCGGTGACGCTGTCACCGGCGTCGACCTGGGAGTGAGCAGCGCCGCGACCCTTTCGAGTGGTGAGAAGATCACTGCGCCGCGTCCGTTGAGGGCGGCGCTGCGGCGGCTGCGCATCCGCAGTCGCCGCCTGTCGCGCAAGATCGAGGCGGCAAAAACGATGGCCGGCATCCCGGGCCGGATACCAAAAGGCACCCGGCTGCCGTTGTCAAACAATCGAACAAGGATCACCAAGGCGCTGGCGCGCCTGCAAACGCGCATTGCACGGGTGCGGCGCGACTTCATCCACAAGCTTACAACCGGTCTCTGTCGTGAAAACCAAACGGTCGTGATCGAGAAGCTCAATGTGAAGGGCATGATGGCCAACGTCCGCCTGTCGCGCGCGATCGCTGACGTCGGCTTTTACGAAATCCGACGCCAGCTAGAATACAAGGCGAAGTGTTACGGCACTAATCTGGTGCTGGCAGACCGCTGGTACCCGTCAAGCAAACTGTGCTCCGGATGTGGTGCGAAAAACGCTAGCTTGGCCCTCGGCCAGCGCACCTGGAGCTGCGACGGGTGCGGTGCCGTCCACGACCGCGACGTAAACGCCGCAATCAATCTACAACGGCTCGCCACCGGCGCCCTCGTGGCGGCAAGGGCGCTACCCGTGGCGAGTCTGGCGGCAACGCCGGGCACTGCCGCCGGCCTAGGGCTGGCGGGAGGCGGGGAAGTTACGCCTGTCAGGTACGAGCATGGTCAACAGGACGGCTCGGGGCAGGAAGAAAACGGTGCACACTTTTGCCCACATTTTCGATAGCAGCGCATCATGAGCCTGCAGCCACCACTCGGTCCATCCGCCGCATGGATGCCGCGGTCGAGGTCGACGAAGGCGAGAAAATTACAGCGTCGCAATGACAGTGACGCCACAACCGTAAAGACGGCTCCGTTAGCTTATAATTGGTTGGTCCACTTGCAACAATACCCGCACCAAACTAAGATCGCTGGTTTGGCATCGGCCACCATATTTTACAAACGACGGACCCATCGATGAAGAAAACCGCTGCGCTGAACGAGAACAGCGTCAACGAGCCACGCTTGTACCGGGTGGTCTCGGCCAAGATCGAGGAACTGATCCGCGCCGAAAACATCCGCCCGGGCGAGCGCCTGCCGGCCGAGCGCGAGCTGGCCACCAAGCTCGGCGTCAGCCGCACCTCGCTGCGCGAAGCCCTGATCGCCCTGGAACTGGGCGGCACGGTCGAAGTGCGCGGCGGCTCGGGGGTGTACGTCAGTGAACAGGCCCAGCCCCAGGCCGAGGTGCCGACCGCCGGCCCCGGCCCGTTCGAAGTGCTGGCCGCGCGCCGCCTGATCGAGGTCGAAGTCGCGGCGCTGGCCGCGAAGCACGCCAGCGATTCGGCCATCGACGCCATCCTGCGCGCGGTGGAAGAGATGGAGCAGCACCACGAAGACCGCAGCGGCAACGAATCAGCCGACCGCAACTTCCACCTGGCGATCGCGCGCGCCACCGGCAACAGCGCGATGGTCGGCGTGATCGAATACCTGTGGAGCCAGCGCGGCTCGCTCTGGCACAAGCTGAAGGAACACTTCCAGACCGAAGAACTGCGCCAGCAGACCCTGATCGACCACCGCAACATCTTCGCCGCCATCGCCTCGCACGACGTGGCCGGCGCCCGCACCGCCATGCGCGCCCACCTCGACCGCGTGACCCGCACTTTCTCGCGCGGCTGATGCCTAGTCCGGGCCGGGCCGTCGGCCCGGCTGTCACCTTTCCCGCCGTTCTCTCCCCTCCCTGCGTTTCCAGGTCGCCTTCGCGTTGCGAAAATATTGCTGTTTGAATAATTGGCCCAACCGCATTGTATTTACGAACAGACCAGAAAATAAGTGGTTCGTCCAGATTGCGAAAGCGGTCAGACCAAAGTAGAATCCGCTACAGACCAATCAATCATCTGCTGATCCCTTACCGCCGTCGCACGAGGATGGCCTGCCGCGGACCACAGCGCTGTGCATTGGACGGCAGTGACCTCGTCACCACCGCGCGGATACCCCTGCGTATCCCTTCGCGCGATCCAGGGACACACCCGGACGCAATTCTGATTTGAGCAGGAGACTTCCAGTGAAACAAACTCGTATCACCGAACAACGCTTCCTTCTGACGGCAATCACCGCCGCAGTGCTGACCCTGACGAACACCGCCATCGCGCAGGACGCGCCGATGCAGCGCGTCGAAGTGACCGGTTCCTCGATCAAGCGCCTCGCTACCGAGAATGCCCTTCCGCTGACCACCTACAAGGCCGAGGAACTGACCAACCAGGGCCTGACCACGATGACGGAAGTCGCCGTGGCCCTGACCGTCGCGGCGACCAACGAACCGGTCGGCGGCGGCGGCGGCGGCACCATGATCAACATGCGCGGCCTGAACACCAACCGTACCCTGGTGCTGCTGAACGGCCGCCGCCTGGCCAACGAGGCGCTGGGCGCGAGCTCGGTCAACGTCGACGTGATCCCGATGGCCGCCATCGAGCGCGTCGAAGTGCTGCGTGACGGCGCATCGGCCCTGTACGGCACCGACGCGATCGCCGGCGTGGTCAACTTCATCACCAGGAAATCGGTCAAGGACGTGACCGTCCACGCCAGCACGGTGCAGCCGGAAAAATCCGGCGGCGGCGACCAGAAGCGCGTCACCCTCGTCGCCGGCAAAGGCGACATGGCCACCGACGGCTGGAACGTCTACACCGCCTTCAGCGCCCAGCGCCGCGAGTCGCTGATGCAGAAGGACCGCCCGAACATCTGGGATCCGGTCAAGCTGGCTGCGCTCGGCGGCAACCCGTTCACCTCGAACACCTCGGGTGGCTCGGCATCGCCTGCGAACTACACCATCTACCGCAACGGCAAGTCGGCCAACATCACGGGCAACCCGTATTTCGCCTCCGGTTGCGTGGCGCCGGGCCTGCCGCAGACCACGGTGCCGTCGACCCGTACCAACGCCAACGGCGGCAAGACCTGCATCACCGACCCGACCATCTACCCGCAGCTGCTGCCGGAAAACCAGCAGGTCACCCTGTTCACCAAGGGCAGCCTGGCCCATGGCGACGGCGGCGTGCTGACGGTGGAACTGAACCTGTCGCGCTCCTACATCGACGCCATCAGCCCGCCGCAGCCCTTTGGTGCGAACACCAATTATGACGTCCTGACCGCCTCGCGCAAGCCCTTGATGATCACCAAGGCCAGCAAGTGGTACCCGGGCGGCAGCGGCGGCGTGCCGGCAGTGGCCGGCCTGAACGGCGAAGACCTGGCGCTGACCTGGAGCCTGGACGAGCTGGGCGCAGCCAAGCTGCACGACGTGCAAAAGAATGCCCGCCTGGTCGTGGCTGATGAAGGCCAGATCAAGGGATGGGATTACCGCGTCGGCGGCTCCTACGGCTACAGCCACCGCGATACCGGCTTCAAGGAAAACTTCGTGCGCACCCCGGCCGTGTACGCCGGCGTCGCCAACGGCATCCTGAACCCGTTCGGCGCCCAGGATGCCGCCGGCCGCGCCTACCTGGAGAGCATCTCGGCCGACGGCGAGGACTTCCGCATCGCCGACGTGCGCCACTATGGCCTCGACTTCAACCTGAGCCGCACCCTGATGGACCTGCCGGGCGGCTCGCTGGGCCTGGCCGTGGGCGGCGACTGGCACCGTGAAACCTACGAGGAAGATGCGCGCATGATCGCCAACGAGGTGGTCCATCGCGTCTCTGGCTCGCCGGGCAACAACCCGAGCGGCGCACGCCGCGTCGCCGGCCTGTACGCCGAACTCGATGCGCCGGTCACGAAAGAGCTGAACCTGAACTTCGCGGTGCGCGGCGACCATTTCAGCGATTTCGGTTCGACCTGGAATCCGAAGGCCAGCTTCCGCTACCAGCCGATGAAACAGCTGATGGTGCGCGGCACGGTCAGCACCGGTTTCCGTGCGCCGACCTTGCCTGAACTGTACGGCACCCCGCGCACGCTGACCCCGTCGACTTCGAGCTGGGACGATCCGCTGCTGTGCCCGAGCGCCACCCCGAACGTGGCCGGTTCCGGTACCCTGACCACCGATCCGCGCTATGCCGGCCTGGGCCTGGACGCCGAGCGCGTCTGCAACACGCGCCTGACCACGCTGGTCGGCGCCAACCCGGACCTGCAGCCGGAAAAGTCGAAGACCTATACCGTCGGCTTCGTGGTCGAACCGGTCAAGAACTTCGTCGCCACCGTCGACTTCTGGAAGATCGACATGAAGGGCACGATCGCCCAGATCAACGAAGACTCCATCTTCGACAACCTGGCGCGCTACCAGGACCTGTTCGTGCGTAACCCGGACGGCACGCTTCAGTACATCACGAAGACGCGCCTGAACATGGGTGGCCTCAAGACCCAGGGTATCGACCTGAGCCTGAATTACTCGTACCCGACCAAGAACTGGGGCCGCTTCGGCTTCTCGATGGACGGCACCTATACCGACAAGTACGAAGGCCAGAACGACGTCGGCAGCCCATGGGTCGACAGCGTCGGCCGCATCGGCGCCCTGTCCACCGGATCCACCTCGGCCAACACCTACATCTTCAAGTGGAAGCACCAGGCGCGCGTGAACTGGAGCTACGGTCCGTTCTTCGCCCAGTTGACGCAGCAATACTCGTCGACCTATGAAGACACCAACGCGCTGCCGACCCAGCAGCCGGGCCAGCCGTTCTACAACGTGATCGCACCGTACCGCGTGTACAACCTGTCGACCAGCTGGAAGGTGAACAAGCAGCTCAAGATCGGCGCCGGCGTGAACAACCTGTTCGACGAAGAGCCGCCGCTGTCGAACCAGCGCCTGTCCTCGCGTGTCGTGTTTGCGCAGAACATCGCCAAGCCGATCGGGCGTGCCTTCACGCTGCGCGCGGATTAGACGTTCTAAGCGTCTCCGGACCGTGACCAACGCAGGGCGGACGATGACCTCGTCCGCCCTGCGCACATGGAGCGACCCCATGACGCACCTCCCCTCATTCTCGCGCCCATGCCGGCGCCGGCCAACAAAAGGAAACACCATGACAACGCGACACATCAATCCGCAACGCCGTTCGCTGCTGTATGCTGCATCGGCATCGGTGGCCGGCCTGGCTGTGGGACCGGCGCTCGCCGCAAGCGGAGGAACCAAGGTGGCACAAGACGATCCCTGGGCGCGCGCCCAAAGCATCATCGACGGGTTCAGGAAACCGCTCGTCTTCCCCAAGCGCGACTTTTCCATCACCGCCTACGGCGCCAAGCCCTGCGAAGCAGTCATGGTGACGGGTTACGTGGCCGACCACGAAGAGGGCAAGGTCAGCACCCCGGCGCCCGGCGCCCATGACTGCTACGCGGCAATCGCGGCGGCCATCGCGGCCTGCAGCGCGGCGGGCGGCGGCCGGGTCGTGATCCCGGCCGGTAACTGGCTGGTGAAGGGGCCGATCGTCCTGAAATCCAACGTCAACGTGCACCTGGCCAAGGGCGCCCACGTCTACTTCAGCAACGATCCGGAAGACTTCGCCAAATACGGCGACTATGACTGCGGACCCAATGGCAAGCTGGTGATCTCGCGCTGGCAGAGCAACGACTGCCTGAACTATTCGCCGATGGTCTACGCCTACGGCCAGACCAACATCGCACTCACCGGCGAAGACTGGACCAGCATCCTCGACGGCCAGGGCGGCGTGCCGCGCGCCGATGGCGAGACCTGGTGGGACTGGAAGGGCAAGCGCAAGGGCGTGGCAGGAAAGGCGCACAACCAGCAGCGCACGCAGATCGCCGTCAACCCGCTCAATCCCTCCTCGATCCGGGCAGTGGCCCCGAATCTGAACGACGCCCAGGTCGCCCTCATGGAGGGCAAGAACGACAAATGGCGCACCGACGAAGCCTACCTGCCGACCCTGTCGGAAGCGGGCGTGCCGGCCGCGAAACGGGTGTTCGGCCGCGGCCACTACCTGCGCCCGTGCATGGTGGAGTTCATCGGCTGCACCAACGTCCTGATGCAGGGCTACCAGCTGAACCAGACACCATTCTGGCAGCACCACCCGGTCAACTGCAGCAAGGTCGAGATCCGCGGCGTGCACATGGACAGCATGGGACCGAACAGCGACGGCTTCGACCCGGAAGCCTGCAACACCGTGCTGGTCGACGGCTGCACCTTCAACAGCGGCGACGACTGCATCGCGATCAAGGCCGGCAAGAACCTCGACACCCAGTTCGGCCCGACTCAGAACGTGGTGATCCAGAACTGCGTCATGAACAGCGGCCACGGCGGCGTCACGCTGGGCAGCGAGATGGCGGGCGGGATCCAGCACGTATATGCGCAGGACATCGAGTTCCGCAACACGAACTGGGCAAGCGACCCGCTCAACACCGCGATCCGCCTGAAGACGAACATGAACCGCGGCGGTTTCCTGCGCCACTTCTACGTGCGCAACGTGACCATGCCAAACGGCGTCAACCTCAAGCCGCAGTTTTACACCCCGCTGCCCGGCTCGCCGATCAAGCCGAAGTCGGTGGGCGCCGGAGCCGGCGCCGTGATCACCTTCGACTGCGACTACGCGCCGAACGCCGACAACGTGCGCACCCGCCCGCCGGTGGTGGAGCACATCCACATCTCGGGTGTCAGGGTCGGCAACGTCGCCACGGAGAATGGTCCGCGCTCCTGCTACCAGGCGCTGCTCCTGCTCGGCCCGGTCGCCTTCGACTACAACGGCGACAAGCCGGTCGACATCCTGCCGATCCGCGACGTGACCATCACCGACTGCGACTTCGGCACCCCGGTGAACGCGGACCAGCCCTGGTTCATCTACAACGTCCGCAACGTCAAGCTGAGCAAGGTCACCATCGCGGGCAAGGTCTACAACACCACCCTGCAGGCCTGAAGCCTGCACCGGTTTCGGTGCAGGATGAGCTAGGATGTCGGACTGACAGCCTGCCCTCGCATCCCGGGGGCGGGCCTCCATGCCACCGTTCCCGACCCGACACCGATGCTCGACCTGATCAACGCCATCCCGCGCAGCCTGATTCTTCCTCCCGCCAACCTGTTCCTGTTGATCCTGATCGGCCTGGCGCTATGGCGCCGCTGGCCGCGCATCGGCCGCAGCCTTGCGGGAACCGGGCTGGCGCTACTGGCCTTGCTGTCGATGCCGAAGGTGGCCGAGCTGTTCGTCAGGCCGCTGGAGCGGATGACCGCGCCCCTGCACGCACCCGAACGCGCCGGCGCCCAGGCGATCGTGGTGCTCGGGGCCGGACGGCTGCGTAACGCCCCCGAGTACGGCGGCCGCGACATCCCCGATTATTTCGCGCTGGCGCGCCTGCGCTACGCGGCCCACCTGCAGCGGCACACGAAGCTGCCCGTCCTGGTCAGCGGCGGCACCGTCGGGAAGCCGCCCGCCGGTGAACGCGCTTATTCGCTGGCCGATGCGATGGCGACCGCCTTGCGCGAGGATTTCGGCGTGCCGGTGCAATGGGTCGAAGCACGCTCGCGCGACACCGCGGAAAACGCCGCCTACAGCGCCGCGCTGCTGCGCGCGGATGAGGTCCGGCGTGTCCTGCTGGTGACCGATGCCATGCACATGGCGCGCGCCCGCGCCGCGTTCGAACGCGCCGGGCTCGAGGTGGTCGACGCACCAACCATGTTCTTCACCGGCCAGGCCCGCAGCATCCACGCCTGGGTGCCCAGTGCCGAGGGCTTGCGCCGTTCCTGGTATGCCATGTACGAACTGATCGGCATGGGCTGGTACCGGCTGCGCGCGGGCGGCGCGCAGGCCCCTGAGCGCTGAGCGCTCAGCCGCCGGCCCGCTTCGGCTGGTGGCCGAGCTTCCTGAGCGTTTCCATGATCAGCTCGCAATGCTCGCCCTGCACTTCGATCACCCCATCCTTCACGGTGCCGCCGGAACCGCATGCCGTGCGCAGCTGCTTGCCCAGCTGGGCCAGTTGGGTGGCATCGAGCGCGAGGCCCTTGACGATGGTCACGCTCTTGCCGCCCCGGCCCTTGGTTTGCAAGGAGACGCGCACCACGCCGTCGCCCTTGACCGCGGCCCTGGCCTTGCACTCGCAGGCCGAGACGGGCTTGCGGCACTCGGGGCACATGCGGCCGCTCTCGGTGGAATAGACGAGGCCGCTGTTCGAACTGCTCTTCATGTTCTGCTCAAGAATATCTGTGAAATCGGGGGGACGAGTGTAGCAGCATCGGCTCCTCAAAGCTGCGGCAGCGCAGCTGGACGGGTCCTGCACCACTGCGCGCGCGGCGCGAACACGGCCGCGACGTCGCCGGCCGGCGTTTCCTGGTTCGGCCGCATCTCGACGTACTTCACCGCGGCATCGCAATGTCCCATCTTCGCGCCCAGGAGGAAGATGGCCCTTGCCAGGTCGAGATCGCCGTTCTGTTCCAGGATCAGCCCGTATTGATGGTAGGCCTCCGGAAGTCGACCTTGCATCGCTTTCTGGAACAGCCTGGACGCTTCGTCCGCGTCCACAGGAACTACGCGGCCCGATACGAGCAGCTTGCCCAGGGCGAGCTCGGCGCGCCCTTCACTGCGGCCAAGGGCCTTGCGGTACAGCGCCGCCGCCTGCGCGTCGTCCTGCACGTTCCCGAGGCCCAGTTCGAAGCTGCGGCCAAGATGGACCAAGCCTGACGCATCGCCCTGCGCCGCGGCGCGTGCGATCCAGGCCACTGCAGCCGTGCGCTCCTCGTCGGAGACGGCGCGCTGCATTTCCAGCAGACCGAGGCGCATCTGCGCCTCAGCCAATCCCCCCTCGGCGGAGCGCGTCAGCCAGGACAAGGCCTTGTCCATGTCGAGCTCTCCCGCGGTGCCGTACTGGTAGGCCCACGCCAGGTTGGCCTGGGCCCAGCCGTGCCCCTGTTCCGCCGCCTTCGCGTACCAGTAGACCGCCTGTTTCTGGTCATACGGCACGCCGAGGCCGCGGTAGTACAGCACGCCGAGATTGTTCTGCGCGAATGCATTGCCGGCTTGCGCCGCCAGCTGGTACCAGGCTGCGGCCTGCGCGGGATCGGCCTCGACGTGGGTGCCGTGCTGGTACCAGGCGCCCAAGGTATTCTGGGCGACCGGATCGCCCGCTTCCGCACGTGTCCTTGTGCCGGTGAGGAGCGCCGCGTCCTGCGCCTGCGTCTTCTGCGCCCCGCCGGGTATCCAGACAAATTGCGTCTTGAGCCAGCCGGTCGGCGCCTGGCCCGTGGCTTGCACGCCATGAAAGTGGCAGTTGCGCACCGCATCGAGTGCGGCCTTGTCGAGGTCTTCCCTGCCGCTGGACGTGTACACGCGCGCATCGGTCACGCGCCCCAGTTCGCCGATCAGCACTTCAACCGTCGTCTTGCCGCCGGCGCCCTGCGCCAGCGCGGCGGCGGGATAGACGGGGCGCCCGCAGGCATTCAGGTCCATGGCCATCAGCTGCTGCGGGTCGTGCAGGCGGGCGGCAAGCACGTGGGCGGGAAGGACGGCCGCGGCCGCGGCCGCGGCCAGGGAGAGGATGAGCTTCTTCATACCTGGAATGTACGGTATCGCGCGGTGCTACACATACACGCATTGTCACCTGTCGGCATGGCCGCAGGCGCCCCACCAGTCAGCGCACGCCGCTAACCGGCAGCCAGGACGGCTTGGTATCGGTGTGCAGTTCGATGTCGACCGGATCGGTAAAGGGTGCGTCCAGCGTGCCGAGGGTGACCGCGATGCGCTCGGGCGACTGCTCGCTGCGCCAGAACAGGGTGGAGCCGCACTGCCGGCAGAAGGCGCGCCGGCCGTGGCTTGAAGAGGCATATTCGGTAATGAACTCTTCGCCGCGTTCGATGCGCAAGCCGGCACGGGCAAGTTTGGCATAGGTGCCGGCTGCCGCCCCATGCTGTTTCTGGCACATGGTGCAATAGCAGTGGCTGGCGCTCTCGATCGGGCCGGTCGCCTGGTAGGCAACCGCGCCGCACAGGCAGCTTCCTCGTAACATGCTGGTCTGCTAGCAAAAACGTGCACAAAAGTGTGCAGCGTTCTCTTCCTGCCCCGAACC
>JAEAMF010000164.1_pt1 | contig 113266 bp, 115 predicted proteins | sample 8958721 | NCBI WGS metagenome assembly JAEAMF01 (sample SAMN16933255, study PRJNA681124) | bioreactor sludge metagenome | isolation source: anaerobic bioreactor treating anionic surfactant - SDBS | place: India: Bengaluru | collected 2019-02-28
CTTTTCATTTTTGATTTTTACCTCTATTATCTCTCTTTAATACGTCAATGAACGACCGCTTATTTTCAAACGGGCTGCAAAGGTAGCCGAATTTCCAGAATTCGCAAATTTTTGTTGGATTATTTCACTATTTTCGCAGTATGAAAGGGTTTTTCCTGTGTTTTCTTTTACAGGTTTTTTTGCCATCTCCAGATACATTGCCCGGGTACAAACGGCATGAAAAATCCGGTATTACCGTGGCCGACACTTCCCTGGGAATTCTGATTCTTGTCAACAAAAAGCACATACTCCCTCCGGGATACCGCCCGTATGATCTGGTGCCCCTGGATGAAAGGTACAACCGGAGTGTAATGAACCTTCTGCGCCACGAGGCAGCAACTGCCTTTTCCCTCATGTGCCGCAAGGCAGAGGAAGACAGCATCTTCCTGTGGAACATTTCTGCCTACCGGTCAGACACCGTACAGCGCCAGCTGTATGACAATGCCGTTGAGCGGAGAGGGGTTTACAGGGCAGACCGGGTTTCTGCCCGTCCCGGCCACTCGGAGCACCAGACCGGACTTACGGCAGACTTCAACAGTACACACGGTTCTTTTTCCAGAACACCCCAGGCGGCCTGGCTACGGCAACACGCCCATCTGTTCGGTTTCATAGAGCGCTATCCCCGCCATAAAGAAGACATCACCGGTTATGACCACGAGCCCTGGCATTTCCGTTATGTCGGGGTAGAAGCGGCTACTACTATATATACTAACAAACTTACTTTGGAAGAATACCATGGAACAATCCAAAAACCAACCCGGAACCCTGCCAGATAACGCTTACCGGGAATTAAAACCGGGAGAAACATACGAACCCCTGATGTCTCCCCATAAAAAACACCCCGAAGTCACCTTCTGGTCTGTATGCATCGGTCTGGTTATGACCGTGCTGTTTTCCGCAGCAGCCGCTTACCTGGGACTCAAAGTGGGACAGGTATTTGAAGCCGCCATTCCCATTGCCATCATTGCCGTAGGCCTTTCCTCGGCGCTTAAACGCAAAAATTCACTGGGAGAAAACATAATCATCCAATCCATAGGAGGCTGCTCGGGAGGTGTGGTAGCCGGGGCCATCTTTACCTTGCCGGCTATGTATATCCTGCAGGAAAAATACCCGGAAATGTCGGTGGATTTTATCAAAATCTTCTTCAGCTCTCTGCTTGGAGGCGTACTGGGAATCCTTTTCATCATTCCCTTCCGAAAGTATTTTGTTAAAGACATGCACGGCAAGTTTCCCTTTCCCGAGGCAACAGCCTCCACCCAGGTCCTGGTGAGCGGGGAAACCGGCGGCAAAGGTGCGCGGTATCTTCTGGCCAGCGGGCTGATAGGGGGGGTATACGACTTTGTGGTCTCCACCTTCGGCTGGTGGAGTGAAGTCTTTACCACACGGGTACTTCCCTGGGGAGCCGCCATTGCTGACAAGGCCAAGTTGGTGGGAAAACTGAACGTTAGCGCAGCAGTCCTGGGACTGGGGTACATCATCGGCCTGAAATACGCCTTCATTATTTGTTGCGGGTCTTTCCTGGTCTGGTTCGGGATCATCCCGCTGATGAACCTGATCTGGGGCGGACAGATCGTTGACCTGATGGGCAGTGGCATTATTCAGACTGTGGGGGAAATGAGCCCCGAGGTGATTTTTACCACCTACGCAAGGCATATTGGCATAGGTGGCATTGCCGTTGCAGGCATCATAGGGATTATCAAGGCCTCCTCAACCCTGAAAGCCGCCCTGGGAATGGCAGGGAAAGAACTCCGGGGCAAGCACGATCCGCAACAACAAGCCATCCTGCGCACCCAGCGTGACCTTTCCATGAAAATTATCGTTATCGGTACACTGGTTACCCTGGCTCTTGTTTTTGTTTTCTTCTATTTTGGCGTACTGAGCCTTAACCTGTGGCATGCCGTCATTGCCCTGGTTGTAGTGGCAGTTATTGCCTTTCTCTTCACCACAGTGGCTGCAAACGCCATTGCCATAGTGGGAACAAACCCGGTAAGCGGCATGACGCTCATGACTCTGATCCTGGCCTCGGTAATCATGGTAGCCTCGGGTCTTAAGGGGACCGCCGGCATGACAGCCGCCTTGATCATAGGCGGGGTTGTCTGCACGGCACTTTCCGTTTCTGGCTCATTCATTACTGATCTTAAAATTGGTTACTGGCTGGGAAGCACTCCCTATAAGCAACAACTCTGGAAGTTTGCAGGCACACTGGTTGCCGCTGCAACGGTGGGAGGGGTGATCATTGTTTTAAACAAAACGTACGGTTTTACAGGCCAGAATGCCCTGGTGGCACCTCAAGCCAACGCCATGGCGGCAGTCATTGAACCGCTTATGTCAGGAGGCGGCGCTCCCTGGCTTCTGTATGGCATCGGCGGCGTGATTGCCATCTTGCTCACACTCTTCAAGATCCCTGCTCTGGCCTTTTCACTGGGGATGTTTATTCCCCTGGAATTAAACCTGCCTCTGCTCGTAGGTGGGGCTGTTGCCTGGTTTGTTTCCACACGCAGCAAGGAAACCTGGGTTAACGAAGACCGCAAGGAACGGGGTACCCTGCTCGCTTCGGGCTTCATTGCCGGAGGCGCCCTCATGGGCGTTGTAAGTGCTATCATGCGCTTTGCCGGAATCAACCTGGTCAACACATCCTGGCAAAGTTCCACGGCCGGTGAACTCCTTTCACTGGTCGCTTACATCTGCATCATCATATACCTGGCCATCAGTAGTATGAAGGCCGCAAAAGACAAATAGACCTGATATTATGGAAAAGATCCTGGACAAGTTTCTCCGGTATATCTCCTTTGACACGGCTTCGGATCCGGAATCACAAACACAGCCCAGCACGACAAAACAATTTGCCCTGTTGGAAGTACTGCTCAAGGAATTGCACCAGTTGGGCGTTGCAGATGCCAGCCTGGATGAGTACGGGTACGTTATGGCTTCCATTCCTTCCAATATGGACAAGAAAGTCCCCGCTATCGGATTCATTGCTCACGTAGACACATCTCCTGATGCCAGCGGCAGGGACATCCGCCCGCAGATCATTCGGCAATACGATGGAAAACCCGTACTGCTGAACAAGGCAAAAGAATTATACCTTGATCCGGCCGAGTTCCCGGAATTGCTTTCCTATAAGGGCCAGACCCTGATAACCACAGACGGCACCACGCTTCTGGGGGCAGACGACAAAGCCGGCGTGGCAGCTATCATGTCTGCCGTCCAATACCTTATGGCACATCCGGAAGTAAAACACGGTCCGGTAAAGATCGCCTTTACTCCCGACGAAGAAATTGGCCGCGGTGTGGCAAAATTTGATGTAAAAAGGTTCGGAGCGGACTATGCCTACACCATAGACGGAGGCCAGATAGGAGAAATGGAATATGAGAACTTCAATGCTGCCATGGCCCGCATACATATCCAGGGTCGCAACATCCACCCGGGCTATGCCAAGGGCAAAATGATCAACGCCCTGATCATTGGCACAGAACTGAATAACATGCTCCCGGTAGAACAACGGCCCGAGTTCACGGACCACTATGAAGGATTCTTTCACATCATCTCATTCCGGGGCACGGTAGAAGAGGCAGAACTGAGTTATATCATCCGGGATCACGACTTGAGTAAATTTGAACAAAAGAAAAAGCTCATGCAGGAAATTGCAGGATTCCTGAACCAAAAATATGGTCGCTGTGTCACCCTGGAAATCAAGGACCAGTATTTCAATATGCGCACGCAGGTAGAGCCGTACATGCACATCGTGGAAAAGGCAGCCAACGCCATGAAGGCAGCGGGTATCACTCCCATAGTACATCCCATTCGCGGAGGAACAGACGGAGCCCAGCTTTCGTACCGGGGACTTCCCTGCCCCAATATTTTTGCAGGAGGACACAACTTTCACGGAAAAATGGAATACCTCCCCCTGGAAAGCATGGAAAAAGCCTCGGAGGTAATCCTGAGGATCATAGAGGAATATACACTTATTTGATAGCCAGGTGAAGCAAAAGCGCTGCAAAGGTCTCTACCCCCCAGTCTGCATGTGTGCCGGGGCCTGACTTGTATTGAATATAAGCCCCTGCTTTTTTGAATTCCCGGTAAGCATAGTTGGCGGCTTCCAGCGGAACGTACAGGTCTTCTGTGGAATGATACAGGTATATGGGCATATAGGGGACCCATCCGTCAACTGCGGAATTCAAATTCAGGATGGGTTGCAGCTTTCCAAATTCGGCATTTCTTTCTTCTGCCGGTTTAAAGAAATCGGGGTGCATATAGTTGCGCATATCTTCCCCTATTAAAGAAACCAATCCGCTGGCATTGCGTGTCCTGTCATACCAGGTGGCATAGTTGTCTGCCAGAGGCCCCTGGAAAATCTGATGGTAGTCCAGATCCAGATTGTAATAATAATCCAGGGACATAATGATGCCGGGTAAGAGCGGATAGGTACAGATGGGATTTTCTGCAAAACCCCTGAAGGTGGCATTCAGGTCACAGGCACCTCCGCCTATCACTACCCTTTTCACATAAACTTCATTCCGGTGGTTTTCCTGGTAATAACGGGCTACGGCCAGCCCCACTCCCCCTCCGTATGAATACCCGGCAATGATGGTGCTCCGGGGAATGTTGTACCCAATTTTCCTGAAATACTCCGTTGCTGCCAGACGCATATCCCAGGCCACTTTGCCTAAATTGTTCCTGATCATGAACGGGTGGGGCATCTGCTTGGTATTTCCGAATTTGCCATAACCGATCATGTCGGGAAGTATTACCGCATAACCAGCCAGTACAGGCAAGGCTTCCAATACCGGAATATCTTCCGAATTGCCATCATCTTTGTTCATGTGGGCAATCCCCGACATTTCCACTACGCCCCTTATTTCACAATCCAGCGGATAATACAGCGTTCCGTCTGCGACTACGGCGTTTCCGAAAGGGTCCGTAGTATGATAGGTGACAACGGAGGCACGAAAATTCCGGCTGGAAATGATGTATTCCAGTTTGGAAGTGATCTCGGGATAATCTCCGACTCCGAACGAACTGAACAATTCATCCAAATTCAGGTCTATGGTCTTATGAACCCCTGCAAGGTATTGATCAGGGCCCTGAGGTGCATCATGGAACGGCTGACACGAAACAAGCAAAGTGGCAATGATGCAGGTTGCTGTTTTCAGGATTGTTTTCATTTAATTCTTATCTTTATTTTTCAAAACAATAACAGGGCTTATGGAAGTAACACAGTATATTCATGGTTACTCTCCCCGGGGAGAGGCAGTTGTCAGTTACAAAATTACCAATAAAAAAAGATCTTACGTACAGTTATGCAACATCGGGGCTACGGTAACGGGCATTGGCGTACCCGACCGTAACGGTCAGGTTGAAGATGTGGTGCCGGGTTACAAGGACGTAATGCAGTATTTCCAGGATCCTCCGTATTTTGGCAAGACGGTGGGACGCTTCGCTAACCGCATTGCCCGGGGGTCATTCTCCCTGGAAGGAAAGCAATACCAGCTGGCCGTTAACAATGGTCCCAACCACCTGCACGGGGGCCCGCATTCCATGTGTGTACAGGTGTGGGTATCAAGAATAGAGGAGGGTGACGATGCCGTATCGTTCACGTATGCCAGTCCCCACGGAGAAGAAAATTATCCGGGGAACATGCAGGTAACAGCCACTTTTCGCTGGAGTGAAGACGATATCCTGACACTGGAGCTGCGGGCGGTCACAGACCAGGCGACCATCATCAATCTGACCAGCCATACGTATTTCAACCTGGCAGGGGAAGGCAACGGATCCATCCACAATCATATCCTGCAACTCAATGCCCAACATTACCTTCCCGTAGATCCCACCAGCATCCCCCTGGCAGATCCTGCCCCGGTCAGGGGAACTCCTTTTGATTTTACATTGCCAAAACCGATAGGCCGGGACATTGCCATGGATAATGAACAATTACGCATTGGCAACGGATACGACCATTGCTGGTGCCTGCCTTCTGCAGAGGGAATACTGCAACAGGCCGCCTTTTTAAAAGATCCTGTCAGTAGCAGAACACTAACCCTCCTCACGACACAGCCCGGGATACAGGTGTACACGGGCAACTGGCTGGATGGCAGCGGAGTAGGAAAAAACGGCATCCCGCACAGAAACCGTCATGCCGTAGCGTTGGAATGCCAGAATTATCCAGACAGCCCAAACCGTCCTCAATATCCAGACTGTATACTCAGGCCGGGGGAATTGTACCTGCAAAAAATAGTTTATGCTTTTGGAACCGATCAATCGACCGGTGGCAGATAATCCAGCAGCACGGCACGACAGGGAGAACCCTCCATCCTTCCCAGTTTTAAGGGAAGAGAAATCAGGTAATAATTGCCTTCGGGGACATCCTTCAAAACCAGCCCCTCCAGTATCACCAGGTTGCTTTGCAATAATTCATGGTGTACATCATCAATATGGGCCCCGTAACCGACAGACTGGCTTTCTGTCCCTACCATAACTATTTCACTTTCCGCCAGGGCCTTGGCCGCTTTCAGGGTAAGCCACCCTTTTCCTTTGAACAACAGCCGCTTGGCTCCCCTGCCCAATAACGGGGAAATAAAACCTTCATCAATCGGTCCGTTGGCAGACAGGACCGTGCAGGGACCAATACAATGTTCCAGCCTGATCTGGTCTATGGTAAGCCCGTCTTCCAGATAATGGGAGGGAGCATCAATGTGTGTGGCATTGTGCAGACACATAGATACGGAAGATAAATTGTAAGGGTATCCGTCTTTGATGCGATATAGCGGCGTGGCTGCAGGAACCGGATCTCCTTTAAATACGTCGCCGCTGAAAATTTCCTGTGAAATGTCGTATATTCGCATATCAGAATTTCAAATGGATCGGCAATTTACAAAATAATATAACATGTTACGTTATCTCTTAGTCTCCTTAATCCTGTCCCTTCTGCCTTCATTTTCCCTATGGTCACAAACCGGAATCATAGCCCACCGGGGTTTCTGGACTGTGGAAGGATCGGCGCAAAACTCCAGAAGTTCAGTACAAAATGCCGTTGATGCCCGTTGCTACGGAGCTGAAATAGATGTGTACCTGACTACTGATGGGAAAGTGGTGCTGGTGCACGATCCGGTAATAAAAGGAACACGTGTGGATGCGAGTTCCTACCGCGAACTCTCCGGCCATCTTTTATCTAACGGGGAAACACTCCCGTTGCTTGACGAGATTCTGCCCTTAATCGCTGCATCGGACCACACCAGACTTGTCATTGAGATCAAAACCCACCGGGACAAGCCTACAGAAAAGGCAGCCGTGGCAAAGATTCTGGAACTGGTAGAGCGTGCAGGTGTTCAAAACAAAGTGGAATACATCAGTTTTTCTTCTCATATCTGCGAGACGATAATCCAATCAAATGCAGATGCACAGGTGGCTTACCTGGGCGGCAGCCTGTCTCCGGACCAGCTGAAGGAAAAAGGATACACCGGACTGGACTACAACATGAGGGTCCTCAAGGCTAACCCGCAGTGGATTGCCCGGGCAAAGGAACTTGGCCTGAGCGTGAATGTGTGGACGGTTAACCGGCCGGAGGATTTTCATTATTTTATTCAATCGGGAGTAGATTACATTACCACCGATTATCCCCTGTACAAGGCCACGGAAGAATGGCAGGATCCTGCTGTGAACCAGATCAACCGTGCCCCCATGCGCACTTCCTTCTACGGGTATGAAACACGTCCCCTGGCCCTTGACGGTTGCCGGGAATCATCTCTGTATTTCAAAGACCTGAACGGCCTGTGGAAATTTGCATGGACCAAGGATGCCCCGGGAAGTTACACGGGGTTCCAACAGGCATGTTATGACGACAGATCCTGGGACATGATGGCTGTTCCCGGTCTTTGGGAGTTGAACGGGTACGGGCACCCGCTGTACCTGAACTACGGTTATGCCTGGTTTAATCAATACCGGTCTGCTCCTCCCATAGTCCCCTTGGCTAACAACCATACCGGCTATTACCGCCACACTTTTTTCCTTCCGCAGTCATGGGACGGCAGACAGGTTTTCATTCATTTTGGTTCGGTCACATCAAACATGAACCTCTGGGTCAACGGAATGTTTGCCGGGTATTCAGAAGACAGCAAGTTGGGAGCCGAATTTGATATCACCCCTTACCTCCGGCCGGGAGATAACCTCATTGCCCTGAAAGCGAACCGCTGGTGCGACGGAACATACCTGGAAGACCAGGATTTCTGGCGTCTGAGCGGAATTGGCCGGGAAGTGTTCCTTTATGCCAGGGAAAAGACACACATACATGATTTCACCTTGCTTCCTGTTCTGGATGAAAATTATGAAAACGGCACATTGGACATATCTGTTACCCTAAACAGGGCTTCAGGCCAGGCGCTTGTTCAGGCCGAGCTTATAGACCCCCGGGGCAAAAGTCTTGGGCTGAAATCCTTGTATGTTGCTGAAAACGGAACATATACCGGCTCTTTCCCCGTAAAAAACGCACAACCCTGGTCTGCCGAACTGCCTAATCTTTACACCCTGGTTCTATCGCTGGCCGATACCGGTACCGGGAAGGAAACGGAATTCATTCCCTGGAAGGTGGGCTTCCGGAACGTGGAAATAAAGAACGCCCAATTGCTGGTCAACGGAAAACCCATACTCATCAAAGGGGTTAACCGGCATGAGATGGACCCGTCCACAGGGTACATCGTGTCTGTGGAGCGTATGATACAGGATATTGAACTGATGAAAAAATTCAATATCAATGCTGTAAGAACCAGTCATTATCCAAATTCCCCAACCTGGTACAACCTGTGTGATCTTTACGGGATCTACGTGGTGGACGAGGCCAACATTGAATCCCATGGCATGGGTTATGGGGAAAAGACGCTGGCTGCCCGGCCCGATTTCCTACAGGCGCATCAAGAACGCATTGAAAGGATGTACCTCAGGGACAAGAACCACACCAGCGTGATCATCTGGTCTATGGGCAACGAAGCCGGGGACGGGGATAATTTTACCAGGGGCTACGACCTGCTTCGCAAGGCAGACGTGCAAAAAAGGCCCATACAGTACGAACGTGCCACCCGGCCGGAAATATCGGACATTTTTGCCCCCATGTACATGGGCTACGAGAGTTGTATCCGTTACCTGGAAAACAACCCCCAAAGGCCCCTGATACAGTGTGAATACGCCCACGCCATGGGAAATTCCATGGGAGGTTTTGACGATTATTGGCAGATCATCCGCCAATACCCACAGTACCAGGGAGGATTCATCTGGGATTTTGTAGACCAGGCACTTTTCCTGGAGCGTAAGGAAGGACATTTTGTTTATGCCTATGGCGGCGATTACAATCCCTATGACGCATCTGATCAGAATTTCAACAACAACGGGCTGTTCAGCCCTTCACGCGATGCCAACCCCCACGCTTATGATGTGGCCTATCATTATCAGAATGTGTGGGCACAGGATGTGGATGTGTCCAATGGAAGGATTGGCGTAAGAAACGAATATTTTTTCCGCGACCTCTCACACCTTTCCATGGAATGGGAACTGCTGGCCAACGGAATCCCCGTCAGGAAAGGACATACAGACAACCTGAAAACACCTCCGGGAAAAACAAGCGTGCTGGAGCTTGGATACAGCCAATCCGACCTGGTACTTTACCGTGATAAGGAATTGTTCCTGAACGTTTATTTTTCCACCCGTAAAGCCGAGGCACTCCTTCCGGCGGGCGTGGTCCTGGCCAGGGCCCAGCTCCCTGTTCATACCCCGGATGCCCAAAACCCCTCTGCAGAACAATCCGCAGAGCCGGCCTTTACCATAGACCAAAACGACAGGAACTGGCTCATAGCCTGCTCCGGGAACATGCGGGCGGAGTTCAGCCGGCACAACGGACTTGTCTCCCGGCTATTCTTTGGGGGCCAAAACATACTGGAGGAAAAATCGTGCATCACTCCCAATTTCTGGCGTGCCCCCACCGACAACGATTTTGGCGCATCGCTGCAATTAAAATACGCCCTATGGCGCAATCCCCTTATGGAGTTTACCGGATTCCAAACAAAAGAAAATGAAATTTGTGCCATATATGAACTGCCGCAGCTCAAAGCAAGACTGACCATGACCTACCGGCCAGAGCCACGGGGCGGGCTGCAAATAACCCAGAAACTGGAAACCCTGGCAACTGCAGAAGAAGCCGGGAAAATGCCCCCGATGTTCCGCTTCGGGGTACGGTTTAACACACCCAAAAAATACAACCACCTGGTTTATTATGGCAGGGGACCCGGTGAAAATTACCCCGACAGGGCCAAAAGTGCTTTTGTGGGCCTTTACAGGCAAAGCGTATCCAGCCAGTTTTACTCTTATATACGTCCGCAGGAAAACGGTACGCGTACCGGCCTGCGGTGGTGGGAACTGCTCGATGTTGCAGGCTCGGGTATGAGGGTAGATTCAGATTCGCTGTTTTCGGCTTCGGCACTTCATTATTCCATAGAAAGCCTGGACTCCGGCCCGGCCAAGCGAAACCTTCATTCCCGGGACCTGCAGGAGGAAAACCTTACTCAATGCTGTATAGACCTGCGCCAGATGGGCCTGGGATGCATCAACACCTGGGGCGCTCTTCCCCAATCCGGTTATATGTTGCCGTATGGCAATTATTCATTTACATTTACCCTGTCTGAAACCAACAACAAATACTGATATGAAAATCAACCCGGTAAAATGGCTGCAGACTCTGGCAGTTTTCGTATTCCTCACCTGCCTGAACGGCAGCGCACTGGAGGCAAAGGTAAAAATCCATTCCATCCTGTCTCCCGACGGCAAAATGGAACTTCAGGTAGTAACACAGGCAAACATCTCATTCTGCCTTCTAAGGCAAGACCAGGTACTGGTCTCATCCCCGGCCCTTTCACTAAGCCTGGAGGATGGAACAATCCTGGGGCCCAATGCCAGGGTTTCCCGTACCAAAACTACCAATGTACGGGATGTCATCTCATCCCCTATGTACAGGAAATCAGAGATTACAGCTGGATATAACCAGCTGGAAATTAGCTTTCGTGAAGGATTCGGAATTCGTTTCCGTCTGTATGACCAGGGGGCCGCATACCAATTCTACACCACGGGAAGGGATTCTCTGCATATTGTAAACGAATCGGCCGGATTCGTGTTCGAAAAAGATTACACCTGTTACGTTCCTTACAGCCCGGGTGAAGCCGGTTCTTTTGAGAATTCATTTGAAAACATCTATACGGTAACCCCTATAAGTGGTTTTAATTCCGGAGGCCTGGCCTTCCTGCCGCTTCTGGTCTGCCTGGATAACGGTTTAAAGATGGTCCTGACCGAATCTGACCTGGAGTCCTATCCGGGCATGTTCCTGCGGGGTGGAAAGACCAGCCGGGGTTTCGAGTACAGCGGGGTTTTCGCGCCCATCCCCTCCGGAACAAGAACCGATCCCGTACGGGGCCAGGTGATCCCCACCGGTTATTCCTCCCTGATTGCCCGCACACAGGGAACGCGTACTTTTCCGTGGCGAATTATGGCTGTGTCAGAAAAAGACACCGAACTACCCGTCAATGACCTGGTATATGCACTGGGCGCTCCCAACAGGACAGGCTCCACTGATTGGATAAAACCGGGCAAAGTGGCCTGGGACTGGTGGAATAACTGGGGAATAACGGGGGTGGATTTCCCGGCAGGAATCAACACCCAGACCTACAAATATTATATAGATTTTGCTGCTGCCAACGGAATAGAGTACGTTGTACTGGACGAAGGTTGGTCTCCTCCCTCGGACCAGGATGTCATGCAGGTAATCCCGCAGATAGACCTGCAGGAGCTGGTTACCTATGCAGGAAAAAAGAATGTCGGACTGATGCTCTGGTGCGTGGGTTATGTGCTGGATGAAAAGCTGGAAGAAGCCTGCAGGCTTTATTCCCGAATGGGATTCAAGGGGTTCAAGGTCGATTTCATCAACAGAGACGACCAACCCGCAACTGAAATGTTGTACCGTATAGCAGAAACAGCAGCCCGTCACCAGTTGCTCATAGACCTGCACGGGATGTTCAAGCCCGCCGGATTCAACCGCACTTATCCGAACGTGGTGAATTTTGAAGGCATTTTTGGTTTGGAACAATCCAAATGGAGCCGGGAAGACATGGTTCCCCACGATGTCACCTTCCCTTACATAAGGATGCTTGCCGGGCCCGTGGATTATACACAGGGCGGGATGCGCAATGCTACCCGCCAGGATTTTCGTCCTGTATACAACAATCCCATGACAGCCGGGACACGGGCAAGGCAGGTGGCCACCTACGTAGTCTTTGACAGTCCCCTGGTCATGTTGTGTGACAATCCCACAACCTACATGAAAGAACAGGAAACGACTTCATTTATTGCTGCAATCCCGGTTGTATGGGACGAAACACGTATCCTTCACGGAGAACTGGGAAAATACATTGTGACTGCGCGCAGAAAAGACTCGCAATGGTATGTGGGAGGTCTGACAGACTGGACCCGGCGTACCTTTACCCTGGACTTGTCTTTCCTGGAGGCAGGACGCACATACAAGGCAAAAATTTTCAGGGATGGTGTTAATGCCCACCGTCATGCCACGGACTACAAGATAGAAGAACTGGAAGTTACCTGTAAAGACAAGATTACGGTTGATCTGGCCCCTGGAGGGGGTTTTGCGATAAGCTTCTAAGTATCTGGTAATCACGGGTATTGTAGATTTTGATTTCCCCGGGCCCCTTTCCCTCGGCTATCAGGGAAGAGGGTGTGTCTGAGTTATTGATTAGCAGCAACCTGTCGCTCAGGGGCATGTATATGTTGAATAAGTTGTTAATTCCGGACCAGTACCTGCGGCGGATAACATTTTCAGGTATGGTGTGACCCCCGGCCATTACCCGGTTCTGAACCCGTTCCACCGCCAGGTCGGGGCTGTTGAGCCAGAAATATACCAGCATCACGTCGTATCCTTTTTTCTTGATTTTGCCAATCAGGTTGGCAAAAGAACGGACAGCCAGTGTTGTCTCGATGGCAAAGTCCTCCCTGGTCTCTGAAAGTTCCTTGATCCTCCTGAGCATCACCCGGCCTGCATCTATAGCTGCATTGGAAAGATCAAACGGAGAAATGCCCCTGGCAATTTCGTCTGAGTTGACAAAAGCCCTGCACTGGAGCATTTCAGATAAAATGGTATACGAAGCGGTTGTTTTACCCGATCCGTTGCACCCGCTTATCACATACATAGTTGGCATAATACAAATTTACACTAAAATCCCGTACATTTGCCATATGCCCAGAAAAATTCCAAACAGGGAACTCCGCCGTCTATCCCCCCGGGAGTTCCGCGCCAGTCCAAGGATGCCGGTGGTACTGATCCTGGACAACATCCGCAGCCAGCACAACATTGGCTCGGCTTTCCGCACCTCGGACGCCTTCGCCCTGGAGCACTTATGCCTGTGTGGAATCACGGCCTGCCCACCCTCGGCCGAAATACACAAATCGGCACTGGGAGCGGAAAACACCATGGAGTGGACGTACTTTGAGAACACACTGGATGCCGTCCGTTCCCTACAGGAAAAAGGGTATGCCGTTCTGGCGGTGGAGCAGGCCGAGGGAGCCGTTAATCTGGCGGCTTTCTGTCCCGCAGGGCATCAGAAAACAGCCCTGGTCTTTGGAAACGAGGTGCGTGGCGTCAGACAGGAAGTTGTGGACGCCTGCGACGGATGCCTGGAAATCCCCCAGCATGGTACAAAGCACTCGCTGAATGTTTCCGTTGCCATAGGGGTGGTTCTCTGGCATTATTACCTTACCATAAGGGTCTGATAGATTTCTACGGTCGCCCGGGATTTGTTGAGTGTATAGAAATGGAGGCCGGGAGCCCCCAGCATGAGCAGGTCACGGCACTGGCGTATGGCAAAATCCATTCCGGCTTTGTAGACCGCATCGGGGTTGTATCGGTTGCTTTCCAGTTGTTCCAGGAACGCTGGGGGAACAGATGCGCGCGACAGGTTCACAAAACGCTCCAGCTGTGCATATTTGGTCAAAGGAATAATCCCGGGAATGATCCGGCATTTGATCCCCGCCTTGCGGGCACGGGCGACAAAATCAAAGTAACGTTTATTGTCAAAGAAAAACTGGGTTATCAGAAAGTCGCAGCCGGCATCCACTTTTTTTTTCAGGTTTTTCATATCGATTTCTGCGCTGGGCGATTCGGGATGCACTTCGGGATAGGCTCCGCCGCCTATGCAACAATCATCAATATATTCGCGGGCAAATGAAATCAGTTCCGTTGCATTTGGAAATCCGTCGTAACAGGGAATAAAACCATACTTGGAACCTACCTCGGGGTCCCCCCGGAGCAGCATGAAATTCTGTAATCCCAGCTTGCGCAGAGTTTTTAGGTCTTCCAGCGTTCTGGACCTGGTGCTGCCCACACAGGTATAATGGGCCACAGTATTGAGTCCCACCCTGTTTTTCAGGTAGTCAACCAGGTCAAAGGTACGGGACTGTGTAGAACCCCCCGCTCCGTAAGTCACCGATACAAAGGAAGGGCTCAGTTTGATGAGTTGCCCTATGTTCAATCCAAAATCAACCGCTGCAATCTCGTCCCTGGGAGGATAGAACTCAAAGGAAAATGTTTTCTCGGAAACTTTAAATATCTCGGTCAGTTTCATAGGCCCGGATCCTTGTGAACGGTGAAATAATGTGCCTGCGGGTGCGTTATGTACATGCCGCAAATGGATGCGGAAGGCTGCAGCATATAGGACGATGTCAGGGTAATGTCCAGGTGCCCGTCAGGCTGCAAGAGTGCAACCACGTCTTTTTTTAGGGTGTGATCGGGGCAGGAAGGATAGCCAAAAGCCGGACGTATTCCCCGGGGTGTCCCGCAAGGATATGTCATCAGTTCCCGGTACAGGGCTTCGCTTGCAGCCTCGGCTAGAAGATCGAGTAATGTTTTTAGTATGAGCGCTTCATACACATTTCCGCACTTCTGCATATTTTCCGCCAGTGTTTCCAGCTCCGGGGACGAGGCCGTCAGCAGGAACAGACCGGCAGTATCGGGAGAACAAGCAGGATCTTCACCGGCTATGAAATCGGCCAGGCACAGGTTGGGCGATCCGTCCCCATGGCGCAGCAGGTCACGGTCCAAAGGCATGTCCAGGATGATGCGTCGGGAAGAAGCCTCGGCAAAAAACAAAATGTGATCCTGGGGAGTGGAGCAGGCAGGCCAGAAACCCACAGCTGCGCGGGCTCTGGCAATGTTCCCATAATGTCCCCCTACCAGGTCTTCCAGCAGACGGACAGCATCTTCTATGGCGATTTTTCCCTGTTCCCTGTTTTGACGAACCTCCCAGATGCTCAGGAACCCATCCCAATCCAGATATTTGCGGAGTTTTTCAAAAGGTATATCAAAATCCCGCACTCCAACAAAAGGAGGAACAAAATTATCTGTTCCGTGGTGCTGTCGGCAACAGGAGCAGGGTTCCGGTGTCTTAGGAGCAGCTGCAGGGATCCATTTGTTGGCACGTGCCTGCGGGGGGGACAGGTATTCTTTTCTGGCTGCAGCCTTCGTGTAGGCATTCCTCAGGCGTTCCTGGGTTGCATGCAGGTCTGCTAAAAAACGTTCTCTTTCACCGGAGTCCTTTGAAAAACAACCGGCCAAAACAGGGACTACCCCGGCTGCATCGGGACAATGTATGACCGGGCCGCTGTAGCGGGGGGCAATCCTCAGGGCAGTAAACAGGGCGGAAGTTGTAGCCCCTCCAATGAACAGGGGAATAGCCAGTCCTGCCTTTTCCATGGCACCGGCCACTTCAACCATTTCGTCCAGCGACGGGGTGATAAGACCGCTCAAACCCACAAAGGCAGCCTGCTCCTGAAGGGCAGCTTCCACTATCTTGTGGGCAGGTACCATCACACCCAGGTCAATGACCTTGTAATTGTTACATTCCATTACAAGGATCACCAGATTTTTTCCAATATCGTGCACATCCCCCCTTACTGTGGCAATGATGCCTTTTACCGTTCCTGATTTTGTGCCCTCTGTGTCCTGATTTTTCTTTTCCGATTCTATGCGGGGTTGCAAAATGGATACGGCCTTTTTCATGGTCCTGGCGGTTCTGACCACCTGTGGCAGGAACATTTTACCTTCTCCAAAAAGTTTGCCCACCCGTTTCATGCCTTCCATCAGGGTGTTTTCCACAATTTCAATGGCCGGAATATCGCTTATAGCTTCCAGGTCTTCTTCCAAATGTTTCTCAATCCCGTGCGCCAAGGCATAGTGGAGCCGTTCCCCCGCATCCAGGTCCCTCCAGGCTTCCCGTGCAATCACTCCTGTATCCTGTTGTCCGTGACTGGCTATGGTGCCGGCCATTTCTATGAGCCGGGAAGTGGCCCCGGCATCGGCATCCAGGATCACATCTTCCACAGCGCGGCGCAAGGATTCCGGAATTTCAGAATAAATGGGCTGTGCGCCGGGTTTGACAATGGCCATATCCAATCCGGCCGCTATGGCATGATAAAGGAAAACGGAGTGCATGGCTTCCCGGATTGTTTCGTTGCCGCGGAAAGCAAAAGATAAATTGCTGACTCCGGCTATGACCAGGGCCCCTTTCAGGTTTTGTTTCAGGTACCGGACTGTCTCCAGGAAATCAACGGCAAAATGCCGGTGTTCTTCCATCCCCGTTCCCACGGCTAGCACATTCGGATCCAGTATGATATCCTGTGGTTCAAACCCGGCCTCATCTACAAGCAGGTGATATGCACGGGTACATATTTCAATACGGCGTTCATAGGTTGCTGCCTGTCCCTGCTCATCAAAAGCCATTACCAGAGGCACCGCCCCATACCGTTTAATCAGCTTTGCCTTGCCAAGAAATGCTTCCGGCCCTTCTTTCAGACTGATTGAGTTTACAATGGACTTGCCCTGAACACATTGCAAACCGGCCTCTAGCACTTCCCAGCGGGAAGAATCCAGCATAAGAGGCACCTTTGCCACTTCCGGATCGGAACCCATGAAGAACAGGAACTCCCTCATGGAGGTTGGGGAATCCAGCATAGGATCATCCATGTTCACATCCAGTATATGTGCCCCGTCGCGGACCATTCCCTGCGCAATTTCCAGCGCCTGATCGTATTTTTTCTCATTGATCAGCCTGGCAAACTTCCGGCTCCCCGACACGTTGGTGCGCTCGCCCGCTATCAGAAACGCGGGTTCTTCGCGTACGGTAAGCATATCCAGGCCGCTCAGGGTAATCCTATGTGCCGGTTTGTTTTCTCCCCCGGCGTGAAGCTTTCTCAGGGGGGCTTTGCTCTGACGGACCATTCTGGCCAGGGCCTCAATATGGCCCGGGGTGGTGCCGCAACATCCGCCAATAATATTGACCAGCCCTTCTTCTACAAAAGGGTTTACCTGCCGGGCCATTACTTCCGGAGAAAGCGTATAGTTTCCATACAGGTCGGGCAATCCGGCATTGGGATGAGCACTAGTGAAAGTCTTGGCAAAACGGGACAGGATGCGCATGAAAGGCAGCATTTTGTCTGGGCCGAAAGAACAATTCAACCCCACGCAAAACAGTCCGGCGTGTGCTGTTGAGACCAGGAACGCTTCAATGGTCTGGCCGGAAAGAATGCGCCCCGAGTTGTCTGCAATGGTTGCAGAAAGCATCACGGGAATGCCGGGAGCTTCTTCTAAAATGGCAAACAGGGCCGCTTTGGCGTTGAGTGCATCAAAAACGGTTTCTACAAGTAACAGGTCCACCCCGCCTTCTTTCAAACCACGTGCCTGCTCACGGTAAGCCTTAACCAGAGTGGCAAAATCTGTTGCACGCACTCCGGGCCGGTTCATATCGGGTGAAATGGAGGCCGATTTGTTGGTAGGCCCCATGGAACCGGCTACCAGCAGGGCACCGCTTTGTCTTGCCAGGCGCGCAGCCTGGTAGTTCATCCTGTAAACCTGTTCCTGCATGCCGTAATCCTGCTGGGATATGGCGTTTGCATTAAATGTGTTGGTGGTGATGATGTCGGCTCCGGCCTGAACGTATTCCTTGTGTAAGGACAATATCAGGTCTGGCTGTGTCAGGACAAGAACATCATTGTTCCCCTGGTTTCCGGGGGGAAAAGACGGGGCAAAACGCTGGATCATAGTACCCATTGCCCCGTCCAAAATTAACGTTCGCCCTGTTAAAAGACTTGCGGGCAGACTATTTTGCCAATTCACTTATTTTTTCAAATAAGGCATCAATCCTGTTCAGAAAATCTTCTTTCAGTGCCTTTATATGAGGTTTTGCGGGTTTTTCGTGAATTTTGTTCAGACGATCAAACATTTCATCCCTCAGGGCAATGGCCTGGTTAATTACCTCCACAGCCTCGGCTTCTTTCTTGTCCGGATTGACATAAATGAAAGTACAACAATCCGATATTACCTCGTCTATCAGATAGTCAAAGTCTTTTTTTAATGTTCTTAAATTTTCAGGCATACACTTTTGGTATATAAATATTATAATGGTTCAACGCCTATCCCGGGTTTGTCTTCCAGGGTAATGTACCCGTCCACCACCTTCATTCCGTTAAATATATCGTTAGCTATCAGCCAGTTTCCATCCAGGTCTGCCCATTCCAGCTGACTGGCAAACTGGGCTGCTGCCGATATGGCCACCGATGTTTCTGTCATGCAACCCATCATGATGCGCATGTGCAGCGCCTTGGCCAGGGTGATCATTTCCCGGGCTTCGCGCATCCCGGTACATTTCATGAGTTTGATGTTAATCCCGTCGTAGGCTCCGTAGAGTTTACGGATATCAGACAGTCGCTGACACGCCTCATCAGCCATAATGGGAAGTGGGCTTCGGTCGCGAAGCCAGGCAGATTCATCCAGCATGAGTTTGGGCATGGGCTGCTCTACCATTTCCACACCCCGGGCAGCCAGCCATTCAATCATCGAAAGGGCCTGCCCTTTTTCTTTCCACCCCTGGTTGGCATCCACTACAATGGGTAGGTTGGTCACTTCCCGGATGGTGCTGATCATGATTTTATCGTTTTCCTCGGTATTGCCGAGTTTCACCTTGATCAGGTTGTAATCCAGGGTTTCCAGGGTCTTTTTGCGCACTTCTTCCCTGTCAATACTGCCGTCAGCCGCATAGGCCAGCCCCACGGTAACACAGGTGCTGGGCAGATTCCTGTTGCTCCATCCCCAGATCTTCCACCAGGGCTGTCCCATAAGCTTTCCGCACAAATCATGCAAGGCAATGTCCACGGAACATTTGGCCGCCGTATTGTTGGTTGTGATATTGTCTACATAGGTCAGGATCTCTTCCATCTGGAAAGGAGAACTGAAACGGCTCAGGTCAACGCGTCTTAGAAAATCCATAACAGAGGCCGAGCTTTCTCCCAGGTAGGGCGGCATGGAGGCTTCTCCGTATCCCACATGACCCTGGTATGAAATCCTGGTCAGCACGATGGGCGTGGTAGAACGGGAAGATCCGGAAATGGTAAAAACGTGCTTCATCCTGGCCTCAAAGGGCTCAAAAGTGAGTGCCATCTTATCTGATGATAATGCCTTTTGTGTTTGGCCTGTCTTTTTTGTTCCCGCCGCAAACAGTTTTGCCGGGCTTGCAAGCGCAGCCGCTGCCGCCATTGCCATGGATGTTTTCAGAAAATCGCGCCTTGTAGCATTCATAGTACTCTTGTGTTTATGGTAAACTATTGACCGGAAATCCCATACCAGGGATGCTCCCTTACAGAAACAACATGGGTGCTGTCGTCAATGTGATTCAGGATTCTGGCCGCCCTGAGCAACCGGTCGGATCCTTCGTAAAAAATGTCACTGGCCGGGTCCAGGGAATTGATCCTTACCCTGCCGGCGGAATGAATGAAACGGCTGTCTCCAATATATATGCCTACGTGGGTTATGCTCTCCTTCCTGCCCTCGCTGGCTTTCCGTCCAAAAAATATCAAATCTCCCATGGACAGGTGCTGCCATCCTTGGGTTATGTCCACTGGTTCACCCATGCGGGCCTGCTGGGACGCATCCCGCAATAACACAATCCCGTTCAGGTAAAAGGCGGTTTTTACAAGACCGCTGCAATCCATTGCCTTAACAGAAGTTCCGGCCCACTGGTATGGAAAACCAACGAACTGCATGGCCGTTGCAATGATATCCTCGGGTAGGGGATTCCCGGCTTCTGCCCACGTCAGGAAGGATTCCGCATCAAAGCGCGGCAGGTATGCCTGTTTTCCATCGGGTAGGCGGACCTTGTAAAATAAAGGTGTCTGACCCTCCAGTTCCACAATATTGCCCCATACCCCGTCGGAAACCAAGGGTGCTCCCGGGAGGGGTTGTTCCCTGAATAACGTATAGTGTTTGTTCACGATCACTTTGGGTGCTTTCATCCATTGTCCGTATGTCGCCTGATCCATTTCCTGAAGGCTTGAGGAAGTAACCCAGGCAATATAGCCTTCCGGGGTTCTAACCCTGGTCCAGCCCCCTTTTTTGTCCAATATCCGCAGGGGCATCCCCATAAGCGTCTGGGTGGCCAGTTCTGCTGCATACCTTGGTTCATACCTCAGGTTTGCTACAGACAGGCAGGTTACACCGTATATATTCCCTTCCAGGGCGGGATCCGGCAATAACGTAAGACTGTCTGCAAGTTCAATCCCCTGTGATGCAGCAGCTGCAGTCAGAGCCGGTGCCACATCAGGTTCGGTGGTGGAACCTTTCATTACATAGGTGCTTGAACCCTTCAATTGTTCAAAGGTGATTTCATAAACATGATCGCGCCTGTCAGGGGCGAAAGCTGTTTTCACATTTTCGGAAATAACGGCAAGTTTTTCCAGAGTACGGGCTTTCGCGCATCCGGCAAGGAGGGCCAATGCGGCCAATACTGCCGGCAGAAAATTGAGTTGCTTTTTCATATCTTACAAATTTACGGCAAATCTTTGATTTGACAAGACATACTTTTTACCTTTGCATTATGCAGCGTTACAAGTCTTTTACCAGGTATTTCATTAATAGATACGGGGCTCGCCTTCAGAAGGTGGTCGTTGATGCCGGCTTTTCATGTCCCAACCGCGACGGGACCGCCGGGACAGGCGGTTGTACCTATTGCGATAATCGGGCATTCCATCCCGGCTACAGCACCCCGGATAAAAGCCTGACCCTGCAGATAGACGAGGGCATTGAATTCCATCGTGTCCGTTACAGGAAAGCCGGAGGTTACCTGGCTTATTTCCAGCCTTTTTCCAACACCCATGCCCCGCTGGAGGACCTTCGCAGGATATACAGGCCCGCCCTGGAAGATCGGCGCATTAGCGGAATAGTGGTGGCCACACGTCCCGATTGCATGGACGACCAGAAGCTGGAATATTTCAGGGAGTTGTCACTGGGAAAGATTGTCATGCTGGAATACGGGGTGGAATCCTGCTATAACAGAACCCTACAGCGAATTAACCGGTGCCACACCTGGGAACAATCTGCCGCGGCCATCCGTGACACCGCAGCCCTGGGCCTTCATACCGGGGTACACATGATTTTCGGGCTGCCCGGGGAAAGCCGGGAAGAGATGCTCGCCGAGGCGGCCTTCCTGAATGAACTGCCCATTACCAGCCTCAAACTCCACCAACTGCAGATTGTCAAAGGAACACCCATGGAAAAGGAGTATGCCCAAAAACCCGGGGATTTTGTAACTTTTTCTCTAGATCAGTACCTGGACTTTATAACCGATTTCCTGGAAAGGCTGCGACCGGACATTTTCATTGAAAGGGTTGCCGGAGAAGTGCCACCCCGCTTTGTACACTCCAATCCGTGGGGGTTGATACGCAATGTGGAAATTCTGCGCCTGCTTGAAAAAAGGCTGGAAGAACGCTCTACTTTCCAGGGGGCCCTGTATGTCAATCCCAAAGAAAGTGCAACTGACGGCAATCATCCACGACCTGCAGGTGTGAACGAAACCGTTCCGTCATGAATCCCAGGTTAACCATATGATCCAGCTGGGCAAGCAACGGATCATAAAAGCCCCCGATATTGAGTAACACAATGGGTTTGTCAATTTTCCCCAATTGCTTGAGGACCAAAGCAGAGAACAATTCATCCATGGTTCCGTAACTGCCCGGAAAAACCACAATGGCATCGCAGTCTTCTATAAGCTTTTTCTTGCGTTCCTCCAGTGTTGACACCGGTATCATCCGGGTAAGGTGACGGTGGGCTATGCGTTTCTCCTCTATGAGCGAGGGCATCACCCCCTCCACCCTGCCACCCCTGTCCAGCACGCTGTTGGCCAGGATGCCCATGATTCCGATATTTGTTCCCCCATAAACAAGTTCAACTCCTTTTTCAGCCAGAATGGATCCCAGGAGTACCGCCTGCTGTACTATACGCGGGTCATTCCCCGCATGGGATCCGCAGAAAACACTAACCCTTTGCATAAATCTTATTGACTATAACGGCTATCGCCCCGTCTCCGGTTACATTGCATGCCGTTCCAAAACTATCCATAGCAATATACAGGGAGATCATCAGTCCAATGGCCTCGGGATTAAAACCCAGAACGGACTGAAGAACTCCAATGGCAGCCATTATGGCCCCGCCGGGAACGCCGGGCGCAGCAACCATGGTAATAGCCAGCAGGAAAATGAATCCCACAAAAACAGTCATGTCAACAGGGATGTTCATCATGATCATAACGGCCAGGGCACAGGCGGAGATTTTGAGCATGCTCCCCGACAGGTGGACCGTTGCACAAAGCGGGATGACCGATCCGGCTATACGTGGATCCACGCCTAAACTGATGGCCTGACGCAATGTCACCGGTATGGTGGCAGCAGAAGACTGCGTCCCCAGTGCCGTTACATAGGCGGCAAGCATGGTGCGCAGCATGGTAAACGGATTCCTTTTGGCCACCAGGCCCGCTATGGCGAACTGAAAGACCAGCAGGATAACGGTCAGAATGAAAATCAGTATAACAATCTTTACAAAAACACCCATTACTTTGGCTACGTGGCCTTCGGCGGCCATCTTCATAAATATGCCGAACACAAAGACGGGCAATAAAGGCACGATCACTCCGGAAATAGTCTTGTTCACAATCTCCCTGAAACCCAGTAGTATCTGCATTAAAGGTTCCCCGTTGTTGATAACCGTCAGTCCCAGACCCAGAACAAAGGCAAAGACCAGGGCAGGCATCACACCAAAGAGAGGAGGAAAATCCAGTGTAAAAAAAGGAGTAAGTGACTCACCCTCAGACAATGTTTCTCCGATAGTGGGGACCATTGCCATAGCCGTTTCTGCGCCTCCGAGCAAAACAGGATACATCAGTTTACATGAAAACAGAGCGAAAAAACCCGTCAATACAGTGGAGCCATACGCCAGGGCCATAGTCGTTCCCAGCATTTTTCCGGCCCCCCTTCCCAGCTCGGCAATTCCAGGGGCTATCAGGCCCACGATGATAAGTGGAACAATAAAATCAAGGAAATTACTGAAAAGACCATTGAATGTCAAAAACACCCTTAAAGCCCAGGTTGGAAAGAACAGTCCCGAAAGAATTCCCAGTAATATGGCTATTGCTACCCGGGCAAGCAAGCCTACCTTCCATTTTTTCATGGAGACAAATATAACACATAATCACTCGTTTTCTTTATATTTGCGGGATAAAATCTTAGGCCATGAAATCTTCAGCTGATCGTATACTCTTTGAAGGGCTTACATTTGACGACGTACTGCTCCTTCCTGCCGCCTCTGCTGTTCTTCCTCGCGAAGTGGACCTGACTACGCGTTTTTCCAGGAATATTATACTCAGTGCCCCTATAGTGTCTTCTGCCATGGATACTGTCACTGATTCAACCCTGGCCATAGCCATTGCACGTGAAGGCGGTCTTGGCGTGATTCACAAGAACATGACCATTGAACAACAAATGGAACATGTGCGCAAAGTCAAACGTTCCGAGAGCGGGATGATCTATGATCCCATTGTTATTGGGCCCGAAGCCTGTGTTGGTGATGCACTCCGTCTTATGGCCGAGAACAGCATTGGGGGAATCCCGGTGGTTGACAAAAAGCACAAACTCATTGGCATAGTGACCAATCGCGACCTCCGTTTTGTGGACAATGACTCAACACCCATCACAGAAGTAATGACCCGGGAAAACCTGATAACCATCCGCAACGGGGCCGATCTGGGCGCTGCCACCAAGCTGCTAAAAATATACAAGATTGAAAAGCTGCCAGTGGTTGACAAAAATTTCAAACTCATAGGACTGCTCACATTCAGGGATATAAAAAAAATCAAAGACAATCCCAAAGCCACCAAGGACAGCAAAGGCCGCCTGCGTACGGCAGCCGCAGTGGGCGTGAGGGCCAATACGCTGGAACACATAGAAAAACTCCTGTCGGTAGATATCGATGTGGTAGTTATTGATACAGCACACGGTCATTCCAGAAGCGTTCTGGAGACGGTGCGCAAAGCGAAAAAAGCTTTCCCGGAGCTTGATATAGTAGCCGGGAATGTAGCCACATCCGCCGGAGCACTCGCTCTTGCTGAATGCGGGGCAGATGCCATCAAGGTGGGTATAGGCCCCGGTTCCATCTGTACAACACGTGTTGTGGCCGGCGTAGGGGTTCCCCAGTTATCGGCCATCATGGGGGCATATGAAGCTCTCAGGGACAAAGGCATCCCAATTATTGCCGATGGCGGGGTTCGGTATTCCGGAGATATGGTCAAAGCGCTGGCGGCAGGAGCCGATACGGTCATGGCCGGTTCCCTGTTCGCAGGAGTGGAAGAGTCTCCCGGAGAAACCATCATTCTGAACGGAAGAAAATTCAAGAGCTACCGTGGCATGGGATCTCTGGAAGCCATGCAGCAGGGCTCCAAAGATCGTTATTTTCAAGATGCCGAGGAAGATGTGAAAAAACTGGTTCCCGAAGGCATTGTCGCCCAGGTTCCCTACAAGGGGACACTGAGCGAGGTCTTTTATCAGCTGGCAGGCGGACTACGAGCCGGAATGGGATACTGCGGGACACCAGACCTGGCTTCGCTCAAAAAAGCGGGGTTTGTACGCATAACCTCTGCCGGTGTAGTGGAAAACCACCCGCATGACGTTACCATTACCCGTGAAGCACCCAATTACTCCAGATAAATTACTGCCATGAAAAAGTGGACCCTCATCCTTTTTTGTCTGACAACACTGGCTTCCTGCCATCAGTTAAGGCGGTGGTTCGGGAATGAACCGGAAAGGGTGGCCCAGATCGGCAAGGAGATCCTGTATAAAAACCAGGTAGAGGGATTGTTGAAAAACGCCCCCTCCGCTGACGACTCCCTGAACCTGGTCAATCACTATATTGACCTATGGGCAATAGACAACCTGCTGTTAAAAAAAGCCGAGGTCGAACTCACTAAAGAAGAAAAAGATGTAGACCAGGAATTGGCCGACTACCGCAAATCCCTACTGGTCTTCAGGTATCAGAAAAAATATGTGGAAGAACGCATAGACACCCTCATTGAAGAAGAAGAAATCCTTTCCTATTACAACAACAACCAGGAGCTGTTCCTGCTGGATTCCCCGCTCTTTAAACTCCGTCTGATCAAAATGCGCCTCCACTCGCCTTACCTGCCCATGGTCCGCAACATTTACCGCTCGAACACAATTGAAGACCAGACGCAATTGAAGCTGTTGTGTGAAAGTTCCGCCGAAATCTATACCGATTATACTGGCAAATGGCTTTCCGGGCAGGAATTGGCACAGGATTTGCCCGTTGGAAACATGGACCGGATACAGGCATTAAAAACAGACGGATACATAGATACGCGCGACAGCCTGTATGCTTACCTTGTGCGGGTAGATGATTTTGTTCCGGCCCGGGAACCTGCCCCCATAGAACAGACAGTAGCAGGGATACGCCAGATTATTGTAAGTAAAAGGAAACAGCAATTGCTGAAAGACCTGGAAACTGAAGTGTTGAAAGAAGGCTGGAACAAACAAATGATAAAAATCTACAGAAAAGATGAAGATTAAAAAATCTGCCGCAAGTTTGCTGTTTTTCCTGCTGATAAGCGCTTCTGCATTTGGTCAGAGATATGACAATGGTCTGGTTGATAAAGTGATTGCTCTCATTGGGAACGAGATGATCCAGCTTTCTACCATAGAAGAAGATGTACAGATGCAAATGATGCAGGGGATCATCACAGACAAGAACCTGCGGTGTGAAATATTGGAAAACATGCTGATTTCCAAGCTCATGCTTAATCAGGCCCGGCTCGACAGCCTTACCGTTAATGAAGAATACGTTGAAATGGAACTTGAGAACAGGCTCCAGGACATCAAGACGCGGCTGGGCGGAGAAAAAGCGACTGAAGATTATTTTCATAAGCCAATCTTCAAACTCAAACAGGAATGGAGGGATTTGTTTCGTGAACAAAGCCTTACGCGAGACATGCAATATGCCGTAACCGAAAAAGTTCCCGACATGACTCCCAAGGATATCGAGGCTTTCTACAATATCACTCCAAAAGACAGCCTGCCTATCATCCCCACACAATACCAGCTCAGCCAGATTGTCCTATACCCTCCCAAAGAGGAAGCTATACTGCTGGTCAAAGAGCGTTTACTCGAGTTCCGTGAAAGGATTCTCAACGGAGAACGCTTCAGCACCCTGGCTGCCATGTACTCTCAGGATCCCTACTCGTCCCGCCGGGGAGGAGAACTGGGTATGGCCGCCAAACAAATGTACTGGCCGGCTTTTGGCGATGCAGCCATCATCCTCAAAGAGGGACAGGTGTCACAAATTGTGGAAACCCCCGACGGGTTCCATATAATCCAGATGATAGAACGGGAAGGAGATATGTTCAATGCACGCCACATACTACTCAAACCCCAGGTGCTGAGCACAGACCGGGTAAAATGCATGGACCGCCTGGACAGTATTGCTACCGCCCTTAAAGCAGACAGCACTACCTTTGAGAAAGCCGCGTTGTTTTATTCAGAAGATCCGCCCTCCCGGCTCAACGGGGGACATATGTCCGATGAAAACTCCGGGTCCATGCTCTTTGACAAAGACCAGCTAAAAACAAGCGATTATAATGTGCTCAAAGATATGAAGGAAGGAGATATTTCCGCCTCGTTCGAGAGCCGGGACAATGAGGGACGCGAGGGGAACGTAATCTACAAGATCATCCGCCTTGACAAGATCATTCCTTCTCACGTGGCCAACCTGCAGGACGATTACAACGTCATTCAGGACATGGCAAAGAACAAGGCAAGCCTGGACGCTGTAGAAAAATTCATCAGGGAAAAACAACAGACTACATACATCCGTATTGACCCCCTGTTCAGGGATTGTGCCTTCAGGCGGGAAGGCTGGATCAAATAATGAAAAAAATCCGGGTTCTGCTGCTCTTGGTCTTGCTGGCCGGGTTGATGACAGCCCGGAATGGCATGCTGGCCACGACGTTCAGACAGGAAAGGACAGAGGAAGAAAAAGTACATCTTATCAATGCCCAGATGGCCGAGATGTATGAACTTTTCGGGGTCAGTTACCGTAAAGTCACAGGTCCGGCCCGTTTCCTGCACAACAATACCTATATTCTCTGTGATACGGCTATCTGGAACACGGCAGACAATATCATTGACGCTGTGGGAAACGTCCAGATCATCCAGGAGGGAACGCGTCTGACCGGAGAAACCATACATTACCTGGGAGACCTGAACATTGCCGAAATCCGTGGCAGGGTGGTCGAACTCATAGACAAGGAAGAAAATCGTCTGCGCACACAATATCTGAATTTTAACACAAAGGACAGTATCGCCTATTTTTATAATGGCGGCAGCGTGGTAGATAACCAGGGAACCATACTGGAGAGCCGCAGGGGATATTACTATTCCAAAGAAAAGCTTTTCTGCCTGTATGAACATGTTGAAATGGGAACCGACACGCTCAGGTTAAAAGCCGATTCACTTTATTATCATTCTGACCTGAACCTGGCTGAATTCTGGGGCAACGTGCAAGCCTGGCATACTGACGGTTTTCTGACAGCCCGGGAGGGCACCTATAAAAGAGACGAAGAATTGTACCATTTCTTGCACGATGTGTTCATACACACAGAAGAACAGGAAATCCGGGCAGAAGACGTACATTACGATAAAGGCAAAAATTCCGGGTTATTACGTTATAACGTCCAGGTAAGGGATACCACCCAACAGGTCCACATTCTGGGCGACAGGCTGGATTTCCGGAGGGAACCGGATTGGGTGCAGGTAACAGAAGAGCCCGTTTTCATTGCATGGGAAATTAACCGTGAAACCAATAGCAGGGATTCGCTGTTTATGCGTGCCGATACCCTGCTTGCCTATACATCCACATACGGAGCTATGGACTCCCTGGAAAGAATGCGTGCCTTTGAGAGGCAGGAAATTCCCGAGCGGAAAAAAACTGCAGCCACAGCAGATTCCACAACCCGGCCAGACTCCCAGGCCTTACCGGGCTCCGTGGCTCTTAACGACTCCCCTTCCTTGCCCGCCAAAGACTCACTTCCCCTGGCCAAAGACTCACTTTCCTCGGCCAAAGACTCGCTTCCCCCGGCCAAAGACTCTGTCCCTGATCCTGTGACAGAAGATGCCGTAAATTACCTTAAATCCACCCTGCTTGAAGTGCAGTTGTCATTTATTAAGGTGGACAGCATCCTTCTGTCCAATGTGAGTTTTTTAGGTGACAGCCTTTTCAATACCACAGAAGTTCATTTTTTATATGGGTACAACAACGTCAGGGTGTATAAAAGCGACATCCAGTCTGTATGCGACTCCCTGGTATTCAATAGTATAGACTCAATGATGCGCCAATACGGCTATCCGGTGCTATGGAACCAGGAAAGCCAGTTAAGTGCAGACAGCATTCAGTTCCGTTTCAGCAGGGATTCCCTGTACCGGGTTGATTTTCTTTCCAATGCCTTTCTTATTTCTCAGGAAGAAGAGGTGTTTTTCCACCAGATCAAGGCTGACCTGATGTATGCTCACGTTCGCGACAACGACATTTACCGGTTTGACGCCAAAAAAAATGCCAGGGCTCTTTTCTATATCCCCGAAGACAGCATCATCACGTCCCTGAATATCAAAGAATGTGACGAAATGAACGTATGGCTCAAAGATAGACGGGCTCAACGGATTATCTACAAAACATCCATTAAAAGTGACATGATCCCGCTCTATGATCTAAAAAAAGACCAGGAGCGGTTATCCGGCTTTAAGTGGAGGGCACCCGACCGTCCACTGGACCGTCATGCCATCACGTCCCGTACGATTGAGGCAGATTTTACACAACCCGGCGCTGATTACATAGAACCACTTTTCCCCTATACACTCAAATATTTCCCGTCTGTTCATGCTTTGCCTTCTACACTGCGTACCGGTGTAACCACAGATGCCTTGAAGGAACTCACTCTGAGGGAAAGGGAAAACAGGATCAATCCGTACGTTCCGCTGAAAGAAATGCCAGTAACACCGGCAAAACCGGAAAGCACGCCTCCAAAGCCGGCAAGAATGCCTGAAAATGTCAGAAAAATAACACCCGCTCTAAAACGCAAACAGCTACAGATTCAGGAAATTGAACAATTGTAACGCATCCTTTGCGTCATTAAGGTTCAGCTTGTTTTCAGCTATATAATTCTCAATATCGTCCCGTCTGTCGGGAAACAATCTTTTGAAATTCTTTACGTTGGCAATAAACAATTTGCTGCCATCATACAGTAAGCCATAATGGGTAAGAGTATACGGAATATGCCTCAGGTTCTTCAACCGGGTAGCAGTAGAACCTTCCATACCATACATCATATCGACGTTGGTGATTGACGATGTGACATCAGCCGTTCCATAAGCTCCGATTTTTACATCCTCGTGTATTTTCACAACGGATTTCAGGCAGAAGGCAGATGTTCCGCTCGTAGCCAGGATCCTTACCCAGGTTTTGTTATGTCTCAGGTATGTATCGTGGCCTATAATAAGCAACCGGGCCTCATCCTGATTTCTCATCACCAGCGTATCCTTATTGGAGTCAATAAAGTAAAGTTGCAGTCCGGGCAAATAGATATTCATCACTCCCTCGGCTATGCTCCTGTCCAGGAAAAGCACGCTGCCTTTCAGAAATTCCGGATACATGTATATCATATCATCCGGAAGTATGTCATTGATATCAGTGCCTATGGCCGCATCAGCATAACCCCTTTTTTGGGTTTGTGATCCCGCTGTTGTGGATACCAGTAAAGCTACAGTAATCAGCAGGGCAATAGTCAGTAAGTATCTATTCATGGTAATTATATTTATTTTACCAGGCGTACAAGGGGAGTCCGCCCATCAGTTCTTTCACTTTTCTCTTTACCCGGTCAATGACGGCCTGATCGTCCGGATTGCTCAACACTTCATCTACAAGGGAAACAACGGTTTCCATATCCAGCTCCTTAAGACCGCGCGTTGTCACGGCCGGTGAACCCACGCGGATTCCCGAAGTCTTGAAGGGTGAACGGGAATCATAGGGAACCATGTTCTTGTTCACGGTAATGTCTGCCCTTACCAGCACGTTTTCCGCATCTTTGCCGGTCAGTTCGGGGAATCTGGACCGCAGATCTATCAGCAGCAAGTGATTGTCTGTGCCGCCCGACACCAGTGTGTAGTTACGCTTTTTGAAAGCCGAGGCCATGGCCTGCGCATTTTTCTGCACCTGAACCTGGTAGTCCCTGAACTCGGGTTGCAGTGCTTCAAAAAACGAGACCGCCTTGGCTGCGATGATATGCTCGAGCGGTCCCCCCTGCACTCCGGGAAAAACACTGGAATTGATGAGCGAAGACATTTTCCTGATAACACCTTTGGGTGTGGTGAGTCCCCATGGATTATCAAAATCCTTACCAATGAGGATGATCCCGCCCCTGGGCCCCCTGAGTGTTTTGTGGGTGGTAGAGGTCACAATGTGGGCATATTTAACAGGATTTTTAAGCAGTCCCGCAGCGATCAGTCCTGCAGGATGGGCCATGTCCACCATGAAAATGGCTCCGACCATGTCTGCGATCTTACGCATCCGCTCGTAATCCCATTCCCTGGGATAGGCAGAACCGCCCCCGATGATCATTTTTGGTTTGTGTTCCAGGGCCAGTCGTTCCATCTGATCATAATCAATAACGCCTGTCTCGCTGTCCAGTGTATAGGCAACAGGACGGTACAGGATCCCGGAAAAATTGACGGGAGAACCGTGCGTAAGGTGCCCTCCGTGTGCCAGATCAAGACCCATGAAGGTGTCTCCGGGCTTCAGACAGGCAAGGAAAACAGTCATATTGGCCTGAGCTCCCGAATGGGGCTGCACATTGGCATACTCGGCACCAAACAATTCACAAATCCTGTCTATGCAAAGCTGTTCCGATTTGTCAACAACTTCACAGCCACCATAATAACGTGCACCAGGATAGCCCTCAGCATACTTATTGGTAAGCACAGATCCCATAGCGCTTAATACCTGGGGACTGACAAAGTTTTCTGAGGCAATTAATTCTATGCCGTTGGTCTGGCGGTTCTCTTCTTTCCGTATAAGATCAAATAGGGCAATATCCTGTTTCATAAAAAAAATATTAGTTTTCAAAGATACAAAAAAACCCGGGATTCCCGGGTTCCTTATGACTTACGCGACTGGCTCATTCTTCACCAACAACTTCTACCTGTATGGTAGCGTTGATTTCACGGTAAATCTTGATGACCGCTTCATGAACGCCCACTTCCTTCAAGGCTTCTGCCCCTGTAAAGGTAATGTTGCGGCGGTCCACTTCAATTCCCTGTGCAGCCAGGGCTTCTGCTACCTGAATGTTGTTTACAGAGCCAAAAACTTTACCGTTGCTGCTTACTTTGGTAACGATCTTTATCTGGCATGCTGCCAGCCTGGCGGCCAGTGCCTGGGCGTCTTCACGTACCTTGGCTTCCTTATGGGCACGCTGACGCAAATTTTCCTGGTGCATTTTCACTGCCGAAGCAGTGGCCATTACCGCCATTCCCCTGGGAATAAGATAATTGGTGGCGTATCCATTACGTACCTTTACAATGTCGTCCTTATGTCCCAGATTATCAACATCTTGTTTTAAAATGATTTCCATAGCCTCTCTCCTTATTTAAGTAAATCGGTAACATAGGGCAATAATGCCAGGTGGCGGGCACGTTTGACGGCCTGGGCCACTTTGCGCTGGAATTTCAAAGATGTTCCGGTAAGTCTGCGTGGCAGGATCTTCCCCTGCTCGTTCAGAAAACGCTTCAGGAATTCGGGATCCTTATAATCAATGTATTTTATCCCGGCCTTTTTAAAACGACAGTATTTTTTCTTTTTTACCTCCACTGTAGGGGGATTCAGGAAACGAATTTCGTTGTTTTGTGCCATGATTTATTCCTCCTCTTCAATTTCAATTTCGATATCTTCTACCACAACGGGTTTCTTTACCCGGAGAGCAGGCTTTTCTTCCTTTTCAATAACAGAAACGGCTTCTTTGGCCGGGCTGTGCTTTTTCTCTGCATAGGCAATGGCATGTTTGTCCATCGCGAAAGTCAAGTACCGGATTACACGCTCATCCCTGCGGAACTGGAGTTCCAGCCTTGCAATAAAATCGGGATTTGCTTTAAATCCTATCAAATGATAAAAACCAGTGGTTTTTTTCTGGATGGGGTAAGCTAATTTTTTTAGTCCCCAGTCCTCTTCGTAAGCGATCTCACCTTCTGCGGCAAGAATCTGATCACGAAACTTAGCAACCGCTTCCTTCATCTGAATATCAGACAAAACGGGAGTTAAAATGAAAACGGTTTCGTACTGTTTCAACATAGTGATTATTTATTAATTAAAATTATAAAGGGCTGCAAAGATAGGAAATTCCCGCAGCCCTGCAAATTTTATTTTCTGTTAGAAGGACCTGCTATTTTACCGGCGTATTTTTCAATGTTTCTACCAGTAAGTCCCAGAACTTTTGTACTGTAGGGATCAGACAGCGTTCATCGGGAGAGTGCGGTGAACGCAGGGTGGGACCAAATGAGATCATGTCCCAGTGGGGATAGGAACCTCCCAGTATGCCACATTCCAGCCCTGCATGGATCGCCTTGACTTTTGCTTCCTGGTTGTACATGTTTTTGTAGATATCTTTCATCACCTTAAGTATGGGCGAATCCATATCGGGCTTCCATCCAGGATAAGCCCCTGTGAAAGACACCTGGGCACCAATGTTAGCAAAGCAACAGGCAAGGGCCGTCCCCATGTCTTCCTTTGCCGTATCTGCCAGGCTGCGTATCAGGCAATGAACAGCTATTTTCCCGTCTTTTGCCCTGAATATGGCCAGATTGGACGATGTTTCCACCAGACCGGGCATAGATGCACTCATTCCCCACACCCCGTTAGGAGCAGCGTATACGGCACGGATGACTTTCAGGGCCGTTTCTGCCGGAATCACATGGGAGGGTATCTCACACAAGTCAAAGTTGACTTCCAGAGCGGGATCCACTTGTCTGAGTTCATTGCCAATGATGCCTGCCATATATTCAACCCCGTTTTTCACGCATTTTTTCTGTTCAAAAGGAAAACAGATCACGGCATCTGCCTCGCGCGGGATGGCATTGCGCAGGTTCCCGCCTTCCACCCAGGCTATGCTGATGTTGCATTCTTCCAGCAAGTGGTACAGGATACGCGTGATAATCTTGTTGGCATTCCCCCGCCCCAGTATGATATCCATTCCCGAGTGTCCTCCCTTGAGCCCCGTAACATTGATGCGGGCAGCTTTCCATCCGGCAGGAACCCAGGAAGGCTGGTACTCCATCTCAAATGAGCCGTCCTCGCCTCCGGCACATCCCACGTAAAGCTCACCCTCGTCCTCAGAATCCAGGTTCAGCAGAATGTCGCCATGCATTACGCCCGGTTTGAGTCCTCTGGCCCCGGTCATTCCGGTCTCTTCATCTGTTGTTATAAGCACTTCTACCGGACCATGCACCAGATCATCGGCCTCCAGAACAGCCATGGCTGCTGCTATGCCCATGCCATTGTCGGCTCCCAGGGTAGTCCCGGTTGCATAGACCCATTCACCTTCAATCCTGGGAATAATGGGATCTTTTTCAAAATCGTGTTCGGTAGCATTGTTTTTCTGGGGCACCATATCCATGTGTGCCTGCAGGATGATTCCCTTGCGGTTTTCCATACCGGGGGTGGCGGGCTTACGTATGATCACGTTGCCGGTCTCATCCACAATGGTTTCCAGTCCCAGATTTTTACCAAATGCAGCCAGGAAAGCACGGATTTTCTCTTCTTTTTTGGAAGGTCGCGGTATTTGCGTGAGTGTATAAAAGTGCTTCCAGACCCTTTGGGGTTTAAGGTTGATAATGTTCATAAATGTATTTTTTTAATTAATGATAAAGTTCACAACGGGGCCTTTCTGGTAGATGGGTATACGGGCCTGGAGCAGTTCTTTCTGACCGTCAGTGAGCCGCACCAGAGTTATGACAGGTTGCCTGTAATAAAGACGTGTTCCTGTACGTATACGGCCTTCTTCTGTCTGAAGCCGGGGGATGACTTCTTCGGCAGCGGTGTCAACCTCCAGCAAGATGGGCCGTCCTCCCACGTTACCGGAGGGCAGCAATCCTTCCGTCTCTGAAAAACGGAAGGCCACATAACGGGTATTATTCTCATCGGGCAACACATCGGTGGATAGATGCGTTTTGCCTGTGATGGTCTCTCCCAAAAACAGCCTCAGGTATTCCTCTTCCATGCGACGCATCTCTTCCACCGCCGCTCCCATGGCTTCTCCGCTGTAAATGGCATCGGTGTCTCCGGTGATGATGGCAAAACGCATGTTGCGTAATTCAAAAACCTTCCTGGCAGCTTCTTCTGCCCGCTGTTCCAGTGTTTTTTCCACCAACTGTGTCTGTTGCACAGGAATGGCAGACACTTCACGACCCTGGACCTGGGAACGATACAGGGTAGTACGTTCTTCTTTGAGATTTTCAATGATTCCGGCATCGGAAACTTCCGGCGATCCGTCCGGGGAGGGAAACCGCCAGTGGTTCTCTTTAGCGGCGTAGCTGTCGGACAAAAAAACCAAGCCCTGGGAAGTCAGTTGCAGGAACCAGGGTTGTGCATTGCCTGCAGACAAGTTGACCACGTAGAGCTGGTGGGGATCGGCTTCCAGCATGGGTGTCATCTCAATGCGCGAAAGTTCATAGGTGGTGGTTTTTGCCTGACTGGCGTCAATGCCAAGGAATTTGCGGGCATAACGGGCATAGGGTCCGGGGCTGAAGCTGGTGTAGCAAGCCTCGGCCACTATGCGGACACAGGTGCGGGGCAGGCTGTAGACAACAGCTCCCTGGGGAATCTGCTGTCCTTCTGTTACGGGTTGTCCCTGTATGGGGACCCACAGACTTATGGCCAGCAATAAGATAATCAGCTTTTTCATACTGTAATTTTTTATGTTTTATGCAAATATCGGGCCTTGTAATGGCGGTGTGCGTTTCCAGCGTTTATGGCTCCAGAGCCAAAGGTGGGGATTTTCCCGGATATCCTGTTCAAGGAGCCGGGCAAATCGGCGGGTTACATAACCTTCCTCATGCGAGGCGGCATTTTCAGTTATCAGGGTCAAATGCAGCGCATAACGTCCTTTCCCGGTTTGACGTATCAGGCCGTAAACCACGGCAAATCCGAATTTTCGCGCCAGGGTTTCGGGCCCTGCTATCATGAGCGCAGGCTGTCCCAGGAAACTCACTTCAATGCTTTTCCCTGCCGGACCGGGACACTGATCCGAGATCATGGCATAGATTCCGGGTTCCTCCCGGTGCTTTGCCATATACCTGGCAATTTTCCTGCTTTCCAGAAGGCGCCACCCTGTCTTGTACCGGCTGCGTAGGGTATGCATCAATTTGTCAAACAAAGGCGAGTCCATCCGCTGGTAGACCATATGCAATTGTTTCTGGTCATAGCCGCAAATACTTCCCCGGCCCGGACAGCTGCACGCCATGAGAAATTCCCAGTTCCCGGTGTGCGGGAGCATCACTACAACACTTTTACCCTTGATTTTCAGAGATTCCAGCACTTCCCCGCCTTCTATTGATAAGCGTTTCATCACGCTTTTTCCCGACGCGGAAAAAAGCCAGATAATCTCTGCAAACAGGCGGCCAAGATACTGGTAGAAATCCCGGGCAAGATGCTGAATCTGGTGGTAGGATTTATCGGGAAAAGACCTGGCCAGGTTGGTAATCACCGCAGTTCGGCGGTAGCCTGCAAACCTGGCGGGCAGCACTACCAGAACATGGGAAAGGCCATAGAGGACAGGCAGCGGGAACAGGCTTACCAGGAAAATTACCGCGAAAAGAGCAAAATATCCAAGTTGCGAAAATAGTGCCTTCATAGGCAGACAAAGTTACCAAATTTATCGTATTTTTGCCGGATACAAACCTAAATAACCATCTACTATGTTCAAAGGACAACCTAAAGGATTGATTGCCGCTGCGCTGGCCAATATGGGCGAACGCTTTGGTTTCTACACCATGATGGCCATTCTGTCTCTGTTTTTATCGGCAAAATTCGGCCTGAGCGAAACGACGACCGGACTTATTTACTCTATCTTCTATGCCCTCATTTATATTTTAGCCCTGGTTGGGGGTATCATTGCCGACAAAACCAAAAAATACAAGGGAACCATCCTTACCGGGATCATCATGATGGCCGTTGGATACCTGCTTATAGGGTTGCCCACGCCCACACCTGTTCCCAACCTGCCCCTGTACCTTGCCTTAACCTGCATCGGCCTGTTTGTCATTGCTTTTGGCAACGGCCTTTTCAAAGGGAACCTGCAGGCTGTTGTAGGACAAATGTACGACAACTCCAAATTCGCAGGCAAACGGGACACCGGGTTTCAGATCTTTTACATGTTCATCAACATTGGAGCAATTTTCGCCCCGTTCTTTGCCATTGCGGTAAGAAACTGGTGGTTGCAGTCGCACAACCTGGTCTACAATGCCGAACTGCCTGCCCTTTGTCACCAGTTCCGTGCCAACGAACTGACCGGAGAAGCCATGGATAAATTCGTCCTTGCTGCCGCCGAGGCCAGTCAGAGTCCCGTAACCGACCTGGCCGCCTTTGCAGACAGGTACCTGAACGTGTTCAACACCGGGTTCCATTATGCATTTTTCGTAGCAGTTGTGGCCATGTTCATCTCTCTTGTGATTTTCATAACCACCAAAAAAAGGTTGCCCGATGTTAAAAAAGACGGAGCTCCAAAAGACAAAGCCGCCGCTACCGTTACAAAAATGGAAGTCGCCGAGGTCAAACAACGCCTTCTTGCCCTTTTCGCTGTTTTCGCCATTGTGATCTTCTTCTGGTTTTCCTTCCACCAGAACGGGCTGTCACTGACCTTCTTTGCCCGGGATTACACAGACCTTAGCATGATTGACATCAATATTGGTTTTACCCGGATTGTGGGAGCCGAGATCTTCCAGTCGGTCAATCCTTTGTTCGTAGTGCTACTTACCCCGATCATAGTGGTTCTTTTCTCCTGGCTCAATCGTAAAGGAAAAGAACCCTCCACACCCAAAAAGATCGCCATAGGCATGGGGATAGCTGCTCTGGCCTACATAATCATGACAGTGGCATCTGTAAACCTGCCTGCTTTCTCAGAAGTTAAAGCTGCCGGAGGTCTGGATCCCTCACTAAAAGTAGGACCGTTCCTGCTGATCTCCACCTATTTTGTCCTGACCGTTGCCGAGTTGTTCATCAGCCCTCTAGGTCTCTCTTTTGTCTCCAAGGTAGCTCCTCCAAATATGCAGGGATTGATGCAGGGAGGATGGCTTTCCGCCACAGCTGTCGGAAACCAGTTGCTATTCATAGGAGGCCTGATGTATTCCAGGATTCCCCTGTGGGCTACATGGTCGGTGTTTGTGGTTGTCTGCCTGATATCCATGATCACTATGATCTCTATGGTTAAATGGCTGGAACGTGTAGCAAAATAGCAGGGAACCTCCGCAGGCAGGCCGGTTTTTATGCCGCCATTGCCATAGCATGCTGGTCTACTGTGGCCACTGCTTTCAAATGGGCGCTTGAAGGACTGACCCCTGCATCCATGCTTTTTATAGCTACCACCTCTGCGATCGCCGCGTTATTCATCCTGCTTCTGGCAGAAGGGTATCGCGGCGATTTTTTATCCATTCCCTGGAAGGCCTGGAAAAGGAGTGCCCTTCTGGGACTTGTTAATCCTTTTCTCTATTACCTGATCCTTTTTAAAGCTTATAGCCTGCTGCCGGCACAGGTAGCCCAGGCCCTGAACATGATCTGGCCGCTGATCCTGGTCCTGTTATCCATTCCAATCCTGGGGCAGAAGATTCGCTGGGTTGGTATACTGGCCATGATCATCTGCTTTGCAGGGGCCATGTTCATTGCCTTGCAGGGAGATCCGCTTTCTGTCCTGCGGGAAGGCATGCGCATAAAAAATCCCTGGGGCGTTGTACTGGCTTTAGGCAGTGCTTTCCTTTGGGCCGTGTATTTTTTGGTCAACATGAAAAACACATTGCCCGATGAAATATCCCTGCTTATGAATTTTCTCTTTGCCTGGGTTTACATAGCTCTGTTTCTGTTGGTGAGCGGTCTCTTTTCCCTGAAGAACGGGCCTGGTATCTCATCGGCGGCCTCCCTGAAAAGCATTCTTTCAGGCATCTATATCGGAGTTTTTGAGATGGCTGTTCCGTTTGTTGTCTGGCTCAAAGCACTTAAGCTGGCAAAAAACACGGCAGTTGTCAGCTCTATGATTTATGTTTTTCCGTTCCTTTCACTCATTCTGATCCATTACGTATTGGGGGAACCCGTGTTTCTGTCCACCGTCATTGGATTGCTCCTGATTGTAACAGGCGTACTGTTATCGCGTTTTTCCGGAAAATCTGTCCAAAAATCTGCTCTAATTCCATAACATGAAACGCCTGCTCAACAGAATACTCCTGACCACCCTGATCTTTCTGATTTCAGGAACCAATGCCTTATTAGGACAAAGGGCCCTTAAAAATCTGGAAGACCTGGACAAACCGGATGTCCGCATAGGGGTTCTCATTGCCACATGGCAGGAAACTTATGCAAGAGAACACTTCCCGCAGGCTGGGATTTTGCCGCTGGCCAATACCACCGACCTGCTTTCCTTATTAAGGAACGGGGACTGCGATGTTGTTTTTCTGGCCCGCCCGGCATGCATTTATATTCTGGAAGAAGCCCGGGACCTGAGTTTTTTAGATGAATGGGTTGCTCCCACCTCTGTATCGGCCGGATTCCCGTTTCATGATACCATATTTTTATCCCGCTTTAATGAATTCCTGCAACAGATCCGGAATCAGGGAATCCTTAAGGAGATGGAAGAACGGTGGCTTGAAAAATCCGGCAACACCATGCCTTACTTCCCTGAAAGCACAGATAGTAAAGAGGTCTTGCGGATCGGGACAACATGCATGGATGTGCCTTTCACCTTTTACCAAAAGAACCAGCCCGCAGGATTTGATATTGAAATGAGCCGTCGGTTTGCTGCCTGGCTTGGTAGAAAGCCGGTCTTTGTGATCTCGGATTTTACCGGCATGCTGGCCGGCATGTCGGCCGGAAAAATGGACATGATGATCAACTACATCATGGTCACACCGGAAAGGTCACTAAAATATTCGTTTTCCGAAACCTATCTTGAAACATATTCTTCCATGGTCACCCTGCGCTCCAGGATGGAACAGGGAGTGGCCGTTGATAAGCCCAAACTGGGATTCAGGGAACGTTTTTACAACAACCTGATTCTGGACAAGCGGTATATTCTTTTATGGGACGGACTCAAAATCACCCTGCTGATAGCAGTCTTGTCTTCCCTGGGGGGCACCCTTACCGGGGCATTCATTTGTACCCTGCGCATGAGCCGCAGAAAAATATTACGCTTTCTGGCTTCCGGACATATTTCACTTTTCAGAGGCATTCCACAGGTCGTGCTTTTAATGCTTATGTACTACGTGGTCTTTGCTTCAACAAGAATGACGGGTATAACAGTATCTGTAATCACTTTTTCCATGATCTTCGGAGCTTACGTGTCTGAAATGTTCCGCGCTGCCATCCAATCCGTTCCCCGGGGACAGACAGAGGCGGGAATAGCTTTGGGATTTAGCAGGACAAGCACCTTCTTCCATGTTGTGCTACCACAGGCCGTTAAACAGGTGTATCCCATTTACAAGGGAGAACTCATTGCGCTTACAAAACTGACCTCCATTGTCGGATATATTGCTGTGCAGGACCTGACAAAAGCCAGCGATCTGATCCGAAGCCGCACCTTTGATGCCTTTTTTCCCCTGATCGTGATCTCTGTCATTTATTTTTTCATTTCCTGGGGACTGACCCGTTTGCTGGATACCGCCCTGCCCACCAGCATAAGACACTCCTGACAATCAAAGGTAACAGGAAAGCGTTTTTGCCCCCTGACAAGGAAAAGAGGTTCCTGCAATGCTCCCGGAATATTTTTCCCCCCCCGCGGACAATACCCCAGGGTCTGTTTCAGGCAATACCGTGAGATCATCAGAGGAGTTTGCTCTCCTATGGGAGTTGCCGCAGTAAGGAATGATCCCGACGGATATGCCTTTTGTAAAGCCAGCAAAGGATCCTGTTCCGGCTGTCCGGGCTCCCGGGTATCGCGAAAACCCCGGGCACTGCACTGAACCAGTTGTTCCAGCCTCTCCAGGGCTTCTCTTTTAGCCAGGGCCAGTGCAGAGGCAGGGATAAACCAGGGAAAGTCTTCTGGCGAAAACACCACCTTGCGTATTCTGTACGGAGTGTTCCCCATCCGGGAGACGGTTGCTGCCAAAAAATCCCTGGCCTGAACGGGATCCTTTGCTTGCTCCGGGACACAGTCCAGTGGTACGGTTACCCGGACAGGCGGCTCCCCGGGGAGGGATTCCCGGAGCAGGGTAAGAAATAATACCCCGTCCCGGGCCTCTGTCTCAATGTCCATATCTATGCGGCGTTCTGCCGTTTTTCCTTTCAGTTGCTTATCAAACAGCCGGTCGTAATTCCTGAATATTTTCATACCCTTTGTCAGGGGAATGCCTTTCTGGAAAATGCGTTTTGCCTCCACCCTGTTGACGGCAAAACCAGAAAAGGTGCCGTCAGGTAGTGTAAAACATAGCCCGTCCCCTGTGTTGACAAGCGCATCGGTTTCAAATCCTCCGGGAAAAACACGGTTAATTGTTCCCAGGTATTCTCCGGTTGATTTTGGGGTGTTCCACTGATGAACAGGCAAAGTAAAACGGCCGTTTTCCGGAAAATATTCGGTCTGGTCGCGGTGAAATGTTTTTCTTGGGTCGGGCTCGAAAAAGAATGTGCATTTTCCCAGGGAAGTTTTTTGCCCCTGCAACCGATCCAGTTGCTGCCTGTAATAGGCCGTTATGTTTTTCACATAAGATACATCTTTCAACCGGCCTTCAATCTTGAACGAATCCACCCCTGCATCAATCAACTCCTGCAGACGCGCCGAGCGATCCAGATCCTTCAGAGAGAGCAGGTGTTTGTTCCTGACAAGCACATTTCCCGTCGCATCTTCCAGGTCATAGGACAGACGGCAATACTGGGCACATTCTCCCCGGTTGGCACTGCGGCCACAATCTTCCTGGCTTATATAACACTTGCCGCTGTAGCTGACACACAACGCACCGTGCACAAAACATTCCAGTTCAAGGGATGTGTTTTCCCTGATCTGACATATTTGTCCGGGAGCCAGTTCCCTGGCCAGCACTACCCTGTCAAAACCTTCCCTCTCCAGGTACAGCACTTTGTCCCCAGAAGCATTGTCCATTTGCGTGCTGGCATGTATGGGAAGCGGAGGCAATACCTTATGCCGGCGAAGGTATAACAGGCGGATGTCCTGGATGATCAGCGCATCGGCTCCCACGTTGTAAAGTTCATGCGCCATTCGGACGGCCTCTTCAAGTTCGCTGTCGAACAAAAGCGTATTCATGGTAATGAAGACCCTGGCTCCGTAACGATGTGCATAAAGGACTGCCTGTTCAATATCGTTGAGCGTATTGCCAGCTGCCGACCGGGCTCCGAACCTGTTTGCACCCATGTAAACGGCATCGGCTCCATGTTTGACCGCTTCCCGGGCACATTCCAGATTTCTTGCAGGTGCCAGCAATTCCACTTTCCGTATCATGAGGCGAATTTACGAAAAACCCTTACATTTGTCTTATGATGCCCAAAGTAGCCATAGTGATCCTGAACTGGAACGGTCAGCATTTTCTGGAACGTTTCCTGCCTTTGCTCATAGAAAGGACTCCCGAACCCTGGGCGCGCCTATATGTTGCAGACAACGGCTCTGCAGACGGATCCGTATCCTGGCTCAGGGAACAGTTTCCGGATATGCCCCTGATCCTTTTTGACCGCAACCTGGGTTATACCGGAGGGTACAACAAAGCCCTGGAACAAATTGAAGCGCAATATTACATCCTGCTCAACTCAGACGTAGAGGTGACACCCGGCTGGCTGCCGCCTCTGGAACAGTTCATGGATACTCATCCCGGCTGCGGCGTGTGCATGCCAAAGATCCTGTCCTGGCAAAATCCCGGCCTGTTTGAATATGCAGGAGCCTGTGGAGGATTTATTGACCGTCTGGGATTTCCCTTTTGCAGGGGACGCATCCTGACTTCCATTGAAACGGACCATGGGCAGTACGATCATCCGGTACGCATTTTCTGGGCCAGCGGCACCTGCATGGTGGTCCGCTCAGACTTGTTCCGCAGCCTGAAAGGTCTTGATGATCTGTTTTTTGCACACATGGAAGAGATCGATTTCTGCTGGCGTGCACAATGGGCAGGCTATTCCATAAATGTGGTTCCCTCTTCAAGGATCCTTCACGTGGGCGGAGGTACCCTCCCCAACAATTCCCCGCACAAGCTGTATCTGAATTACAGGAACAACCTGCTGATGATGTACAAAAACCTTCGCAAAGCCGAGGCTGTACCCATCATAGCCCTGAGGCTGCTTGCAGATCACCTCTCGGCCATTGCCTATCTTTTTCAGGGCAAATGGTCTTTTACCGGTTGTGTGTGGAAAGCGCACTTTCATTTCTGGTCAATGCGCCGTACTGTGGAGCGGATAAAAAAACAGACCCACCCTGACCTGGGCGGGGTAATGTACCGGGGCAGTATTGTCTTGCGGTTTTTCTTTTCACTCAAAAAAGTGACTTTCAGCAAACTCCGGATGCAATAAGTTTTGAAAGACCCATCCCGTTGGATCCTTTGACCAAGACCGTAGCTTCCTCCAGTGGCCGGGCGCTCAGGTGCAGTATCAGTTCTTCCACTTTGGTAAAACACATTCCGGCAGCCCCTAGTTCCTTCACTGCTTTTGAAAAAAGCGGCCCTATCCAGAACACCTCATCCAGCCCCATCTGTTCCACTTGCTTTACAATGTCCAGGTGGGATTGGTGCGCATAAGCCCCCAATTCCAGCATATCTGCCAGGATCGCGCATTTGTTCCCTTCCCTGATCGAATCCAGGTTTTCCAAAGCCAGTGACATGCTCACGGGATTGGCGTTGTATGCATCGGCAATGAGTGCATTACGCCTGGTTTTGATCCATTGTGAACGGTTGTTGGAAGGAATGTAATCGGCAACCGCCTCTGCGGCCTTTGTGTTTTCAATCCCAAAATACCTGGCCACTGCAAGGGCCGCCAGTACATTGGGTGTATTGTATAATCCGGCCAGGTGCGTTCTGATTTGCGGATAACCTGACACCGTGATAACCAACACGCCATTCTCCAGTGCGGTCTGCACTGGCTGTCTGCTTATTCCATAAGGTATGACGTGATCGCGGATCGTTTTTTGTTCCAGCATTTCCGTTAACACTGGATCTTCTGCGTTGTAAAATATGGTTCCCGCATGGGCATGCAGGTAATCATACAAAGCCCCTTTACATTGCTTAACCCCGTCCAGGTTCCCGAATCCCTCCAGGTGAGCTCCGGAAATGTTGGTTATCAGGCCGGCATCGGGTTTTACCATGTCTGTAAGAAAGGCTATTTCTCCCGGATGACTCGCCCCCATCTCAAACAGTCCGGCTTCTGTTGCGGGGCCCATCTTCAGAAGACTCAGCGGAACCCCTATGTGGTTGTTCAGATTCCCTTGCGTAGCCGTCACATTATAGCGTACAGAAAGCACAGCATGAATGAGCTCCTTGGTGGTGGTTTTTCCGTTGGATCCGGTCAGGGCCAGGACCGGGCCGGTAAAACGGCTGCGGTGCACTGCGGCCATTTGTTGTAAGGCCTGCAACACATCGGGTACTATGATACAGCGTGGGTCGGTTCCCGGGTAATGATCCGTAACAGCGTATGCTGCTCCTTTTTCCAGGGCCTGGGAAACAAACATGTTCCCGTCAAAACGTTCTCCCTTAAGGGCAAAAAACAGGCAACCCGGACGGATTTGCCGGGTGTCGGTGCATATATCGGGATGCTTTTCAAACAGTGCGACCAGACGATCCATAGGCTAATGATTATTGATGACCGGTAGATCCAAAACCACCTTTTCCCCTTTCCGTTTCTTCCAGTTGCTCCACCGGCTCCCATGCCACCCTCTGGTGTGAAGCTACTACCAGCTGTGCTATCCGTTCACCAGGCTCGATTTCCGCAGCCTGGCCGGAAAGATTGACCAGTAAGATGCCAATTTCTCCGCGGTAATCGGCATCAATAGTACCCGGGCTGTTCAGAATGCCAATGCCCTTGCGCGAAGCCATACCGCTCCGCGGCCTGACCTGTGCTTCATAGCCCGCAGGCAATTCGATGAACAAACCGGTGGGAACAAGAACCCTTTCCAGCGGCTGCAGGGTAATGACCCCCGGAATATGTGCCCGCAGATCCATCCCTGCAGACAGGGGGGTTGCATATTCAGGCATGGGAAAGGGAGAATGGTTGATGATCTTGATTTTCATAAATACAAATATAAAAAAAAACGCTACCTTAGCCTTCCGGAAAGCTTAGAAATAATCACGTTCAGCTATATGAAAAAAACAACGTTAATAATTCTGATTGGTATGAGTGCACTTTGCATGGGATCCTGTAACAATACGGGTAAAAAAGCCAAAGAAGCGGCAGTCGCGACAGCGAATGAAACAACAACACAGGCCGCCCCGGAATCGGCCTTCGACCCGGCCACATTGCCCGCAGATCCTGTATTTGAACTCAAAACTACGGAAGGGTCTATGATTATAAGACTGTACAGCGAGACACCCCTGCACCGGGACAATTTTGTAAAACTGGCTTCTGAGCGCTTTTATGACAACATCCTGTTTCATCGTGTGATCAATGGTTTTATGATCCAGTGCGGCGATCCCCGATCACGTACCGCCGCTGCCGGAGATAGGCTTGGTTCGGGTGGCCCAGGTTATACCGTCCCTGCAGAATTTGTAACGGGACTGACACATAAAAAAGGAGCGATAGCCGCTGCCAGGACAGGAGACGCCGTCAATCCTGAAAAGGCTTCTTCCGGCTCACAATTTTATATAGTACACAGCCCTGAAGCTTGCCGCCAGCTTAACGGTAACTATACGGTGTTCGGGGAAGTCACGGAAGGGCTGGAAGTCATTGATAAGATCGCTTCTGTAGAAACCGGCGCAGCAGACAGACCGGTCAAAGATGTGCGCATCATAAGCATTCTGCCAGTACTCTAGTAAGATTCGTTTTTACCGCGGCATTCAAAGGTATACGTTCTGGATACGGCCAGAGGCATTTCGTATCCCTGAGCGATAGCATCTTCGGCTGTAAGGTACAAATGTACCGTGAACTTAACCGAGCCCGCTTCCCGGGACAGGTCCTGTGATAATTCCTGTTTTCTGGATGTAAACTCATCCCCAAAACTTTGCATTTCCAGGTCAAAGTTGGTCACTATGCTGGAAGTAAAACTGGCAATGGCTTTGCCAACAGCATTTTCCATAGCCGCTTCCCGGGTGTTTCCCGAGCTGGTAACCATCCAGTCAAATTGAAAGTCTTTTTGAATTTCGTCGCGTTTCTGGGTAAGCATTTCAGCCAGCTCCCTAAGGCCGGGGGTATTGGTTGAGGTTACTTCACTAAAAGCTATGTTGGCCCGGGACCCGAAATAATACGTTGCGGGATAGCCCCCTTCTTCCTGGCACGAAATGGCCAGGATGCCTGTTGCCAACAAAAGAATAAGTGTTCTGATCTTATGATTCATGGTATCAAAGTTACTGAAATATGCGGTTCGCTATCATCCCACTGGGGTGTAAGCCGCAAAAGGGCAAAAGCAATCCCTGCCCTGAGGGGTGCCTCTGTCCGGAGTGTCTGCCCAACCTTTCCGTCAGGTTCTTCGCCGATGAGCCACATTTCCTTCCCCTCCAGGGTAAATAACACCCGGCCCTCAGCAGATGGCACCGGATGACCCTGGTGGTCTACCGCTTTTGCGTAGACAAATAGCAGATCGTTGGGGGCGGCAGGAATGTTGCCCGTATCCAGCCACCATTCCAAGGCAACCGCTTCACCCGGGGTATGGACGCTGTCGCGTGCACAAACCTCTTCTCCGCAGTATGCCTCGGCCTTTAGCCAGCCTTTTTCAAAGTGGGGTACTACAAACTTAAATGGCGGTTCCCTGCGCTCTACCAGTTTCCCGTTCAGCCACAATCCCACCTGCTCTGCATTGCTCAACACCTGCACTTCCACCGGTGCGGTTCCGGTTCCTTCCCAATAGTCGGCAATAAAGACCATGGGGTGCTCCAGGGGTGAACGCTGCGAGCGGAAGAAGTGCCAGGAGAATTTTGGGAGCCTTTCCAGAGACATAAGGCCCGAGGCTTCCAGATCATCGGCATATCCCCGGTTGTAATCAAACATGACCCAGTAGTTGTCTGCACAGGCATCAACCAGGTAATTGCTCTTGTGGGCTTCCCGGATATTGGTCACCTGCTGGAGCAGTCGTGTCTGACCGTATTCCCTGAGTTGTCGGCTGGATCGCTCGGCAGGTTGCAGGTTTTCCCAGTTTTGCTGGGCAAATCCCGCATTCAATGCATAATATTCCCAGTCCCCGTATTCAGAGACGATCAAAGGCTTAGGGATTGCTGTGGACGGATGCCCCAGCCGGTGTTGTCTGGCCTGCAGGAAAATATCGTACCCGTATTCCTGCCAGCCGGCGGTATATATGGGAGCCGGCATTTCACTGCGGGAAGCTTCCAGTATCCTGTCTATGAAATCTTCACTCATCCACGATTCGTTCAAGGATACTTCCCAGGCCAGGACACACGGATGGTTGCGGTCCCTGCGTATCATATCCCGGGCTGTTTGAATGACCTGTTCCTGAAAAGCCGGGTCGTCAGAAAAATACTGCCAGCCCGGGATGGCATCCAGCACAAACAATCCCAGTCGGTTACAGGCTTCCATGAAATCGGGGGATTGCGGATAGTGGGACAGGCGCACCAGGTTAAAACCGGCTTCCTTAATCTTTTGGGCATCACGCCATTGTGCGTTCCCGGGTACGGCATAGCCCACATACGGGTACTCCTGATGGCGGTTTACCCCGCGCAGAAAAGTCTTGTTCCCGTTGATATATAGTTCTTTCCCCCGAAAAACGGCTTCCCTGATTCCTACGGTGGTATGCACCCGGTCTACGATCACTCTGCGGTTCCGGGGGCCGGGCACAACAATTCGCGTTTCAAGGTCATAGCAATTTGGCTGTTCAGGGCTCCATAGTGCGGGTTCCCACACACTGAGTACATCAAGGGCGGTATAGGAACGCCCACTTTCCAGGCGGATCTCCTGCTCAGAAGAGGCACACACGCTGTCTCCGGCCATAAGGGTCTGTTCCAGGATAAAGGTTTGCGTTTCGGCCTGGTTTTCATCCAGGGGGCTATACCGTATATGTGTCCTGACCTGAACCAGGGCAGAGTCCTTTGAAACGGAAGGGCAGGTCACTAAAACGCCCCCGCCGGCAGGTGTGTATTCAAGGATGGGATCTGTAATATGAAGGGGTGACTTAATGATCAGGCTGGCATCCCTGTAAAGTCCGCCGTACATGTTGAAATCCAGCATTTTCAATGGCTTGGGTCCGGTAACCGGGTTGTCGCGGTTGTCCAGGCGGAGCTTCAATTCGGCCTGTGGCGACAAGTCTCCGTTTTCTTTCATAATGCCCGTTACATCACAGACAAAGGGAAGGTATCCCCCCATATGTCTGCCGGCATAATGGCCGTTAATCCATAGCTCTGCAACGTTCATGGCTCCTTCAAAGCGCACCAGCAGGTGTCTTCCCGGGGGTATATCCACCACCTTCCGGTACCAGCAGATTCCCTGCCACTGATCATTCACCAGGTAGGGTTCCAACTGCGGGGTATGGGGAAGAAAAACGTTTTGAATCCCCTCGGGGTCCTGGTCTTTCCAGAATTCCCACCCCGTGTTCAGTTCCTGTACCTTAAAATAATCCGGGGTACTGCACGACAGGGCCAGCAAAAACAGTATCCATGTCAACTTTTTCATAAAACAAAGGTAATGGAATTTTACCTACATTTGGATTCATGAAAATGAACAGACTCGCACTACTGTCAGGCCTGATCCTGGTCCTGATCTTGACTGCCTGTGAAAAACAAATCCAGCCCGACCCAGAACCAGACAAAGAGAAACCGGTATACCTGGGATTGAGCTGCCAGGGGGCCATTGTCATTGATGCGGACAGCGGGGAGGCGCTGTACACCCATAGTTCCGATTCCCCGCTAGTTCCTGCCAGCATGACCAAAGTGATGACAATGTATATTGTCTTTGATCATATTGAAAAAGGATATTTGTCCCTGGATTCGCAGATTCCCATCAGTGCCAATGCAGCAGCACGCTCTGTAAACCCGGGGGAGTCCAATGTCCCCCTTAATGAACAGCTCACTTATTCTATAGATGAAATGATCGGGGCTCTTTGTGTTGTCTCGGCCAATGCCTGTGCCGTTGCTTTAGGGGAATACCTGTCCGGGGGCACAGAAACGGACTTTTCTGCAATAATGAATCGGTATGCCGACTCCCTGAAGCTTGAAGCCCGTTACTTCGATGCCGCCGGCCTGTCTTCAAAAAACGAGATCACCCCGCGCTCCATGGCGTTGCTCACCCGGGAATTTATCCGGAGGTTTCCGGTTATCCTGGAGTACACATCGCTAACCAGTCTGGATTTCAGGGGAACTGTATACGGGTCCACCAATAATTTGTTGCCGGGGAAAACCTACCATTACAACGGGTGCGACGGCTTTAAGACCGGGTATACCTCGGCGGCCGGCCTATGCATTACGGCCACAGCCACCCTGGCAGACAAACGGGTCATAGCCGTTGTCATGAAAGCCCCTTCATCCTATGCACGGGCACAGGATGCGGCACGCTTGATGGATTATGGTTTTACTATGCTTATGAACAAGGTCGCTGTCTATGGCATCCAATCCTCGTTCCTGTAATCAAGGATGCGTTTAATGGCTTCCGTTGCTTCGCGGGCAGCGTTGGATGCACCCAGTTCCATACATTTGGCATAAGCATTTAGGGCTTTGCCCCAGTTTTCCTGCTGACGGTATAATCCACCCAGCTTATACCAGGCAGTCTGGTCACGGGAACCTTCGGGTGTTTTGACGTATTTTCTCAGTTCTTCTATTGTTTCCATAGCTGTCTTTTTTATACAATGCCTGAAAATCCCATAAAGGCTAGCGACAGGATTCCTGCCGTGATGAGCGATATGGGCACGCCCCGGAATGGTTTGGGAACCCCGACAAGATCCATTTGCTCACGCATGCCGGCAAAAATGATCAGGGCCAGGCCAAAGCCCAAGGCCATGGATGCAGTGTAAACAAGGGATTGCGGCAGGTCGAGCATGTGAGGTGTTCCTCCAAAACTGAATTCCTTTGTCACCACCAGGATAGCAACCCCCAGAACAGCACAGTTAGTGGTGATCAGCGGCAAAAAAATACCCAGGGCCTGGTATAGTGCCGGAGAAATTTTCTTCAGGATGATTTCCACCATCTGGACAAGAGCTGCAATGACCAGGATAAAAGTCACTGTCTGCATGAAGGCTATGTTGAGCGGATCTAAAATATAATACTGGACCAGATAGGTGAACAAGGTAGAAAGGGTCATTACAAAAACCACAGCGGCAGCCATCCCTGTAGCCGTAGAAATTTTGTTGGATACTCCCAGAAACGGACATATGCCCAAAAACTGGTTCAACACAATGTTGTTGACAAAGACCGCCGATATAATGATGATTATGTATTCCATACGACTATGCCTTATTTAACTTATTGAACAATACCATAAGGTAACCCAGGGCTATGAAGGCACCAGGGGCAAGGATAAAGATCAAAATGGCATCTCCGGGTATGATTTTCATACCAAAAAAAGAACCAGATCCCAGCAGTTCACGTACCGTCCCAAGTACGGTAAGTGACAGGGTAAAGCCCAGACCCGAGCCCAGACCGTCAAGGAAAGAATCAAACGGTTTATTCTTGCTGGCATAGGCTTCTGCCCTTCCCAGCACTATACAGTTGACCACAATCAGGGGGATGAACAGCCCCAGCGTCTGGTACAATGCCGGAACGTAAGCCTGCATAACCAGTTGTACCACGGTGACAAAAACGGCTATTACCACAACAAAGGCAGGTATTCTGACCTTTGACGGAACCAGACCTCCAATAAGGGAAATAACCATGTTGGACAACATGAGTACAAAAGTGGTAGCCAGACCCATGCTCATTCCGTTTATTGCAGAGGTGGTTGTCCCCAACGTGGGACACATACCCAGCACAAGCACAAAAGTGGGATTTCCCTTGATTATGCCGTTGATTAAGGTTTTTAGCCTGCTCATTGGTCGCCTCCTTCTTTTTGAATTGATTGTCTAAAAGCCTGGTAAGCCAGGTCCACCACATCGCAGAAAGCCCTGGAACTGATGGTGGCCGCTGTTATGGCATCAACCTGGCCTCCGTCCTTTTTTACGGCAAGCCGGAAAGATTCGGGGTTTTTCTGATTGAATTGTAACGAAAATTTACTTTTTTTCGGATCTATCTTATCTCCCAATCCCGGGGTTTCAGTGTGCGATATGACTGCCGTGTTGTTGATGGTGCCATCGGGCAGAAATCCCACCATCACTTTGATCTGGCCTCCAAAACCTTTGGTGGTGGTTGCCTCAACGGCCACCCCGGTAAGTACTCCGTTCAGGGTGCCCGGGTAAATGGTTAGTTTTTTTCCGTATGCCTCCACCTGATAAGCTTCCTGTGCCGGCATGTTGTCAAATTGTGGCAATACACCGCCCAGTGCCTGGTTAACCCTGGCTTCCTGTGCTGCCACTATAGGTTCGTAAGTAATCAGGTATACACCGCCTAAAAGTGCTGATCCGCCAAAGCAAATGATCAGCAGACACAGGAACATGTTCCTGAAATTCGATTCTCTAGCCAAGGCTCACCTCCTTTTTGTACGGGATTGGTTTGATCTTGTTTAACAGGGGTGTCAGGGCATTCATGAATAAAATGGCAAAAGAAACGCCTTCCGGATAAGATCCCCAGACCCGGATGATTATGGTCATCACACCTATGCCCGCCCCATAGATGAGCATGCCCAAGGGAGACATGGGGGAAGTGGTGTAATCGGTAGCCATGAATACAGCACCCAGCAGCAATCCCCCGGTAAGCAGGTGAAAGAGGGGATCTGCGTTCATGGAAGGGTCCATCAGCCAAAGGATCCCGGAAAAAACAGCCACCGTCACCAGGATGGAAACAGGAATCATAGGCTTGATCACTTTCCTGAGCAGCAGGTAGGCAAATCCCAGCAAGACGGCCAGAGCCGAAGCTTCCCCCAAAGATCCGTCTATGTGTCCGAAGAGCATTTGCCAGTATGAAAAATCGTGTTGCTGACTCAATGTTTCCATGGTCAGTCCGTTTGCCAGTCCTTCTTTAATGATTCCCAGGGGTGTGGCCCCTGATGTTGCATCCAGAAATTGTCCCTGGGCCCCGAGCAGTCCTTTTGGCAGTTCCCATGTATCGGGCCTGAAGATGCTGTTGTTCAGGGACCAGTTGGTCATCTGCACAGGAAACGATATCAAAAGAAAAACACGGCCCACCAGGGCGGGATTAAACAGGTTGTGCCCTAGTCCTCCAAAGGTCATTTTTGCAATACCTATGGCGACAACGCATCCAATCAGAACCATCCACCAGGGGGAAGAAACAGGCAGGTTTACAGCCAGTATCAATCCGGTAACCACAGCGGAGAGGTCATGTATCGTTGTTTTTTTCTTCATAAGGTACCGGACAATCAGGTGTTCCATGAGAACACAACCGGCAACCGAAACAATAATTACCAGCAAAGAACTGAGTCCTGCAAAATAAACGCTCACAAGAACAGAAGGCATCAGAGCGATGATCACATCGCGCATGATCCTGCGTGTATTCTCTTTGCTGTGCAGGTGAGGAGCCGGTGAAACAATTAGTTTGTCCATATTATTTCTTGCGTTTATTCTTCAAAGAGGCGTTTCTGGCCAGACGTATCTGATCCAGCAAGGGCAGGTGTGCCGGGCAGGTATAAAGGCAACATCCGCATTCTATGCAATCAAAAACGCGGTGTTCTTCCAGTTCCTGAGTACGACCCGCCAGGGCCAGCTGATACAAGAGATAGGGTTGCAGCCGCATGGGACACGCTTCAAAACACTTGGCACAACGGATGCATTCGCCGGGTTCCTTACGTTTTGTCTCTTTTTCGGTAAAGAGGAGGAGACCCGAGGTGCTTTTCATAACTGGTGCTTCCAGGTTGGATACAGGCTTGCCCATCATAGGCCCTCCGTTCACCACTTTGGCAAATTGCTGGGAGAGGTTACCATCCTTGTCCATGGCTCCTGCATGTGACAGGATGTCTGCAATGGGAGTCCCTACCCTGAAGCGGTAATTCTTTTGGATGGAAAGGTCCGAACTGCTAACCGTCAATACTTTGGAAATAAGGGGCTTGTTTTTTTGTACTGCCTCATAAACGGCATAGGCAGTACCCACATTCTGGACAATGGCTCCGGTGGAAATGGGCAGGGCAAACGATGCGACCCTTCTGCCCAGAGCTGCATCGATCAGTTGTTTTTCCCCTCCCTGGGGATACCTTTTTCTGAGTGGCACCACCTTCCATTGCAGGGACTTTGAAGTCAGCTCCCTCATCAGTTCTATGGCACGGGGTTTATTCTCCTCAATACCAATTATGCCGCTTACATCTGCTCCCAATGCACGGCGCATCAGTTCACCCCCTATGAGTACTTCCTGTCCATGCTCTATCATCAGCCGGTAATCCGCGGTAAGATATGGTTCGCATTCTGCCCCGTTCAGGATCAGGTACTCCGGCTTCATCCCTACGAGCGGGGTCAGTTTCACATGTGTGGGGAAGGAGGCTCCGCCCAGGCCGACAATTCCCGAGCCGGAAATTTTTTTGAAAATTTCCTCGGGGGTGGCAATGATTTCATGCCGGATCTCGGGGGAACGTTCAATCCCCTCCTCCCATTGATCCCCGGTGGTGTCTATGACAACGGTCAGGACTTTTTTTCCCAGGAAATCGGGATAAGGTGCCACATCCGACACCGTCCCGCTTACAGAAGCGTGAATCGGGGCCGAGACATATCCTCCCGGTTCTGCGATCAGTTGTCCCACCTTAACCGTATCGCCTTTTTTGACAACCGGCACAGCCGGCATCCCCAGGTGCTGGTTCGTGGATATGAAAACCCGTTTTGGTATGGGGAAATTTTCTATAGGATAATCCCTGGAGAATTTACTATCATCAGGATGTATTCCTCCAACTGAAAATGTTTTACTCATTTACGGTCTCTTGTTTTTTTGGTGGAAAATTGATCTCTGTTATGCATCCCACCGGGCATACAGGGGCGCATTTCCTGCACAGGCGGCACTTTCCCGGATCAATGGTTGCCAGGTTGTCATTTATGGTAATGGCTTCAAACGGACAGGCTTTCTGGCACAATTGACAACCAATGCATCCCACTGAACAGACCTTGCGGGTTAAGGCCCCTTTGTCCTTATTGGCGCAAGCCACATAGATCCTCCGGTTTTTGGGTCCTTTTGGCCTTATTTCCACAATGTTGCGCGGGCAGGTATTCACACAGGCACCACAAGATGTGCATTTGTCTTCCAGTACCACAGGCAGGCACGTGAGCGGATCCATGACAATGGCATTAAACTGGCAGGCCTTAACACAATCGCCCATTCCAAGACACCCATAGGAGCAACCTGTCTGTCCGCCATACAGATCGGCGGCCACAGCACAACTAGGACTTCCATTGTAGGTGTTGAGCCGTGGCAGTATCTGACAGGAACCGTTGCAACGAATCACGGCCACTTTTGGCACCTGCTCCTTAGCCTCCCTGCCAAGAATCTGTGCAATGTGCCGCATGGTTTCATTTCCACCGACAGGGCAAATAAAGTCAGAAGAATCGGTGTTGTTTATATAATGTTCGGCAAATGCCCGGCAGCCGGCAAAGCCGCACCCACCGCAATTTGCGCCTGGCAGGGCCTCCAGAACTTGATCTATACGGAGATCTTCCTGCACTTTGAACTTTTGCGCCACAAAATACAATATAACTGCCAGGAGCCCTCCCAGTATGCTAAGGCTCAAGATGGTGTACAGTAAAGTAGAAGTCATTTTGGATGCGATCTTTTAACAAATATAGAACAAAGAAATAAATTCCTATACCAAAAATAACTATTAATCCCATCATCCACTCGGGTAAATTCAGGAGCACACAAACAGCTATCAATAGCCCCATAACGATAGCAGGCAAAACCATCGCGTACCACAATGCTTTAAATCCCAGGCGGGTATGCATTTCAATAGACACCTCCTGGCCTACTGCCGGGTGCCAGTCCTGAGGTTCCTTCAGACGGGTAATCTCTTTTTGTTTTGTCTGGCCAAGTGAACATAACCCTTTTGCGTGGCAGGAATTGCACGCCCCGCTGGTGGTGATTTCTGCCCTAAGCGGATTCACCCCTGTGATAATTCCCCTGTGTCTGATACATTGAGCGGAAGACATCCCTATTTTATTTTACTTGTCAGCGGATACCGCAGGTTTTCATAGCTGCCCAGCCTGCCGTTTACCCGGCCTATCACTACGGGGGATTCTATAAATAAGGGGATCCTGTTGCGGTCGTCACTGATCCAGAAGCGCAGTTCTTCCTTGCCGTCAAATACCACACCCGCTACTGTCTGTGCGGAAAATTTCAGACAACGGAATGTCCCTATACCCTGAATGCGTATTTCATCCCTGCCATCAAATCTGAGGTACAAATCATAGATCTCCTCGTCAATGGCAAAAGATATGGGAGAAATGTCGCCCGGATTCATGTTTTTGAATTCCAGATTTCTAAGATAATAGAACAGGGTTATAAAATCAAATGTGCAGACCCTTCCGGGCAATATAGTATCCTGGACCGAGCCATCCTTGCGGATAATCCTGGCATTGATGGAATGATCTGTATTGTAATGGTAATAATTCTGGATGGTATACTTGCCTTCATGAATATCCCGCATAAAATATGTGGGACGCAGGTCTGTTTGCCTGAAATGACTTTCGTAGTAATCATCCATACGGAAAAACGCATTGAAGAAACGCGCTGTCTGAATGCGCCCTGTTGCCTGGAACAGCGGTACTACACCGTTGTTTTTTTCGGCAATCTCAAGGGTTACAGTTCCCACATCGGTATTAAGCACACCCCAGGTATAACTGGCAATGATGGTCAGTTTCTCTCCGCCTGCGAAGGCCAATTGTGAAGAAGCGACCTCCCTCAGGGGGAGGCAAGGTTTTTCAGCTTCCTGTGCAGAAGAAAGCCATGATACGGTCAACAGGAATAACGTAAGGATGGAATATCTATAACCCGCCAAAGTTGTCATTCAGATCATTCATTTGATTCATCCGCGAGGCATAAGTCATGCCCTCTCCTGTTGCAAAATCCGGACCACCTTCATTCAGATCCATAAAACGTATCTCGTTGCTGCGGAAACGCATCTGGAATTCCCCGACAGCTCCGTTACGGTGTTTTGCCATGATAACCTCTGCAATTCCTTCCAGTGAACGCCCGCTGTCATCTGCTTTAATTCCGTAATATTCTGGACGATAGAGGAATATAACTATGTCGGCGTCCTGTTCAATAGCCCCTGATTCCCTCAGGTCACTCAGCTGAGGCCGGCGGTTGCCTCCCCTGGTTTCCGAAGAACGGTTCATCTGCGACAGGGCGATCACCGGCACATTCAGTTCCTTGGCAATGGCCTTCAGAGACCGGGAAATGGCGGCCACTTCCTGTTCACGCATACCCCTAAGCTCAGGAGGTCCTGCCATTAGCTGCATATAGTCTATGATAATGAGTTTAACGCCTTTATGGGCAACCAGGCGCCGGGCCTTGGACCTGAATTCAAATATGGAAAGGGACGGGGTGTCGTCAATGAAAAGCGGGGCTTTGGTCAGGTTTATGATGCGTTGGTTGAGCTGTTCCCATTCAAAATTTTTTAATTTTTTACCCCCTCTGATCTTCTCAGATGACAAGCCCGTTTCACTTACCAGTAAACGTTTGGCCAGCTGGACATCAGGCATTTCCAGAGAAAAAAAGGCCACCGGTATATTATGGTTTACTGTCATGTTCCGGGCCATACTCAGCACAAAAGCCGTTTTTCCCATAGAAGGTCTTGCCGCGATCACAACCAGGTCTGCCTTCTGCCATCCCAGTGTCATCCGGTCGAGTGAAGTAAAGCCCGATGGAAGTCCGCTCAATCCGTCATCTCTTGTCTGTACATCGGACAATTCGTCCAGTACTTCTCCCAGGATGGAACGTACGGGACGCGTATCCCTGCGCAGGTTCAGATCGCCCAGGTCAAAAAGCTTTTGCTGTGAAGCATTAAGCAATTCGTCGGCAGGTATGGCGTCATCAAAAGCATCGCGCAGGATGCCGTATGCTGTGGTGATCAATTCACGCTGAATGAATTTTTGCGTCAACACCTTGGAGTGATAATCCAGGTGCGAGGCGGCTGCCACCCGCATGGAAAGCTGACTCAGGTAATAGGGCCCTCCCACTTCGTCCAGCAGGTTGTTTTTCTTCAACTCTTCAGCAACCGTATAAATATCAACAGGGTTGTGGGCCGAGACCAGGTCAGTTATGGCTGCAAAGATCTTCCGGTGACTTTCCTTGTAGAAATATTCCGGTTTTACCACCCCCACAATGTCGATCGATGCGTTTGGCTCTAGCAGCAACGCCCCGAGAACGGCTTCCTCCATGTCAATGGCCTGGGGAGGGACCTTTCCCATATCCAGACCCACGGTTTCAACCTGGGCCTGTCCCTTACCCTTTGCAGTGCTGGTATCAGGTGCGCGTTTTGCCATATATATCTCCTTTTTATTTCAATTTATCCAATGCCCTGGAAACTATACCGGCAGTAAGGTGCAATTCTTCCCTGTTTATACACAAGGGCGGAGCTATCCGGAATGCCGTATCGCAGTATAAAAACCAATCTGCCATGGCGCCTTCTTCCAACAGCAGGCGGATCATATCCTGTACCTTTTGGGCCGAGCCCAGTTCCACCGCAAGCAACAACCCTTCTCCCCTTACCTCCTTAACTGCGGGATGTGCGGCCAGTGCTTCTTTCAGAAAAGCTGCCTTTTCCTGTACCAGCTCTGTCCAACCTTCGCGCAATAGCACCTGCAGGGCGGCAAAACCTGCAGCACAACAAACAGGATGTCCTCCAAAAGTGGTAATATGCCCCAGAACAGGGTCAGATTTCCAGGCTTTCATCAACTCCCTGTTACAGACCAGAGCCCCCAGGGGCATCCCCCCTCCCAGAGCTTTGGCCAGAGTAACCATATCGGGTGTGACCCCATATTTTTGCATGGCAAAGAGGCTGCCTGTCCTGCCGAAACCTGTCTGGACCTCATCAAAGATAAGCAAAGTTCCCGTATCGTTACAACGTTTGCGCAGGGATTCCAAAAAACCCGGTTCAGGAAGGCGAACACCGGCTTCTGCCTGAACAGGTTCGATAATTACACAGGCAGTAGCCCTATCAATGAGCGCCAGATCTGCCAGGTTATTAAACCGCATTTCTAGTATGCCGGGCAATAAAGGCCTGAAAGACCGGCGGTATGTTTCATTGCCCATAACACTCAGAGCACCGTGCGTGCTCCCATGGTATGCATTCCGGAAACAAGCGATTTTATGCCGGCCGGTAATGCGTTTGGCCAGCTTCAGGGCTGCTTCGTTGGCTTCGGAACCTGAATTGACAAAGTAAACAGAATTGAGTGTCGCGGGAAGAAGTTCTGTCAGCAGGGTGGCCAGAAGTACCTGTGGTTGCTGAATAATTTCACCATAAACCATAAGGTGGAGGTGATTTGCTGCCTGGTCCGCTATGGCCTGGATGACTTCCTTGCGGGCATGGCCCACATTGCTTACAGAAACACCCGAAATAAGATCTACGTAACGTTTTCCGGAAGGCGACAGAAGAAATATCCCCTCTGCTTTCTGAATTTCTAACCCAAGTGGAGAGGGGGAGGTTTGGCCCAAGTGGTCAAAAAATTGCTGGCGTATGGAAGGCTTATTCTTCAAAATCAGGATCAACCAGAATTCTTCCGCAGTATTCGCATACAATGATTTTTTTGCTCATCCTGATGTCCAGCTGGCGCTGGGGGGGAATATTGTTGAAACACCCGCCGCAGGCACCCCGTTTTACCGTTACTACGGCTAGACCGTTGCGTGCGTTTTTCCGGACTTTGCGGTATGCAGAAAGGACACGTGCATCTATCTGGCTTTCTATCTGTTCCACCTTGCGAAGCAGGACTTCTTCTTCTTTGGCGGTTTCATTTATAATGCTTTCCAGTTCTTTTTTCTTTGCTTCCAGGTCTTTCTGCCTTTCGGTGTGGGCCTCTTTGGTTTTCTCCAGGTTTTCTTTTCTGTCTTTGAGCAACAGCGAAAATTCACGGATATATTTTTCTGCCATTTCGGCGTCTAATTTCTGGTTTTCGATTTCTTTGGCAAGGGAATCAAATTCGCGGCTGTTCTTCACATTGGCCTGCTGGGCTTCATACCTGCCGACCATTCCACGTGCATTGTCGGCATCGATTCTGCGAAATGCAATGTCTTTTTCAATATCACGGATTTCCTTTTGCAGATTCTCCATCCTGGTGGCCAGCCCTTTGATGTCGTCTTCAAGATCCTGTACTTCCAAGGGAAGCTCGCCGCGAAGCAGGTGTATTTTGTCTATCTGTGAATCTGTTGTTTGAAGTTGAAAAAGAAGACGCAATTTTTCCTCCATTGTCAGCGTTCCTTCCTGTTCGGCCTTTTGCAGGGCGGTAAATGAACCGGCTTCGGTCCCGGCTGTTTTTGTCGTTTTCTTTGTCATAGTATAATTGATAACTTAGTAATATCTGATGGGATTTGTGAAGATCTCTGTTTTGCGGACGGCAAAGGTAGGGAATTTTTTAATAAGCTGGTTGACTATCTGGTCCTGCACACCGGCCTCCGATTCATAATGACCGATATCTGCCAGCATAATCTGCGGAACCGTTTCAAAATAGGAGTGATAATTAAAGTCTGCACTAACATAAACTCCTGCTCCGGAACGCAAGGCATAGGGTATCAGGGAAGATCCGCTGCCCCCGCACAGGGCTATCCTGGAGACTTGCCGTTGAAACGGGACCGAGGCTTTAAAATGTTGCAGGGAAAAAGTGGTTTTGAGCAGGTTGAAAAAATCTTCTGTAAGCATTGGTTGCTCAAGATCCCCCACCACCCCCAACCCGCAAGGTGCAGCGTCCCGGTTCAGACATGATTCAGGGGCCAGAATGGAAATATTTTGCAGATTCAGTGCGCGTCCCATGGCCCCGCTCACACCGTCCATGATTTTGTCGGCATTGGTGTGTATGGAATATACAACCAGGTTGCCGCGAATGGCCCGGGCAACAGTCCGCTCAACAGGGGTTGTGTCCTTCAGGCTTTTCAAGCCTTTAAAAATGAGCGGATGGTGTGATATGATCATGTTAAGACCACCTGAAATGGCTTCTTCAACAACCTCCGGAGTGCAATCAAGGCAGACCAGGATCCCGCTCACCGGGGTTGCGGGATTCCCTATGCAAAGACCGGAATTATCCCATTCTTCCTGTAATTCCCAGGGAGCCCATTGTTCCAGGACTTCTATGATATCTGCTGCTAAGAGCCTCATCCCATCATATCCTTAATTTCTGTGAGCTGTGTTTTGATCCGGTTGAGAGACGCAATGATGTCTACCGTTCTGTCCTCCCCTTCCTTGTTGTCCCGAAGGCGCTTTTTTGCTCCTTCCAGGGTCATTCCGCGTTCCTTTACCAGGTGATAAATAATTTTGAAACTGGCCACATCATCTGCCGTAAACAGCCGGTTACCTTTCTTGTTCCTTACCGGTTTAATAAAATCGCAAAAAGTGGTGGACCAGAAACGCACAAGAGAGGTGCTTTCTTCAAGCATTTCGGCCACTTCTCCAATGGAGTAGTACATTTTATCCATAATCGGTTAATCTAAAGATTGTCCTGTGTTATATGCCGTGAGCATAATCTGTCGGTATTCGGCGGGCATAACGTCCATAAAATAATAATGAACCGGGTCCATTACCTGATCGTTCTGCCAGACTTCATAATGCAGGTGGGGCATAAAGGACATTCCGGTAGATCCCACCCGCGCAATGGTCATTCCTCTTGTAACATACTGGCCTTTTCTAACAAACATGTCACTCAGGTGAGCATAAACGGTAGAATAGCCCCTGTAAGGATGCAATATCTCCACCACATTACCCTTGCCCCTTGCCGAGCGGGCAACGTTGACAACCTGGCCGTCGGCTGTTGCCAGCACATCTGTTCCCAGTCCAACCAGAAAATCCATCCCCGTATGATCCATCGGGATTTTATAAAAGGGATGTATACGATGTCCGGTAGTGGCCCCCATGGCTTCCAGGGAGGGGTTGCGCAGGGGGAAGGCGGCCGGCAGGTATTTCAGGCTGTCCAATTGTTTGTACACTATGTTTGACACCCGGAAGAGGGCCTCGGTTACCCACACAGCGCGTTGTTCCAAACCGGTGATGACCGAATCGGCATGATAGGCCAGTGTGAAAGAAGGATCTTCCATGAGCAGCCGGTAGTGGTTTATATCGGCTTCCTCTGTCAGTTCAAGCGGCTGTGAATGAAGAACCGTTCCGTAAATGCTCTTGTCCCTTACTTCCAGTTCTTCCAGAACCTTGTTCAGGTTATTCATTTCACGGCTGAGTCTGTCATATTCACTTTGCATGATTTCTGTTTCACGAATAAGGTTTCTTTCGGCCGGGGAGAGAATGAACATCCCGAAGATCAGATAATAGAGCAGGGCCAGGCCAATGCTGCCCAGGAAAACCCACAAGGTGCGCTTTAAGATGGCTTTGACATTGAGACGCACCCTGGTGAATTCCAATTTTTCCTTATTGAACTGATACCGGTTCATTTTCAGAAACTATTGGCGTCCGCCCAGAATTACCGCATGGTAATCGTCCGTTGCAATATTGTTGTTGAAATAATTATAGGGATTGACTGCCCGTCCCATATATATCACCTCGTAATGCACGTGATGACCTGTAGATTTTCCGCTCGATCCCAGCAGGCCTATCTGCTCCCCGCGTTTGACCAGCTGGCCTTCATATACAACGGTCTTATTCAGGTGGGCGTAACGAGTTTTATAGCCAAATCCGTGGTCAACCAGTATATAACGTCCATAACCGTTGTACTCGTATTTTATTGCTTCAACCAGACCGTCACCTGTTGCATAAACCGGTGAATTGGGAGCGCCTGTCAGGTCAATTCCTTCATGCATCCTGATATCTCCGTAAACGGGATCTTTTCTGTACCCGAATCCTCCTGACCACCTGAAATTTCTTGTATCCTCCGGTATGGGCAATATGGAAGGAATACATTTGGCCACTTCTCCCACCTGCCCTGCCACACGCTCAACATCGTCAAAAGATTTTGACTGGATATAGGCTTTCTTCATGATCTTGTCAAAATTCAGGGCGGTTGTCATGAGCAGGCTGGAATTCTGGGCATACTCCAGGTAGGGATACCGGTTGGATCCGCCAAAACCTGCATCTCTGACCTCTGTGGGGATTTGCTCCATCCCGAAAATATTTCTGTAGATATTGTTGTCACGGAGTTGCAGATTTTCCAGTCTTTTTTCAGATTGTGCCATTTGTTTATTGAGCAGCTCCAAAGATGACCGGGTATTTTCGAACTCCCTTTCGAGCCTCACGGTTCTGGGAGTTTTCAGTTTCAATCCCTCTGTATAAACCATGTAATATCCCAAGGCCACTAGCAGGCTTATGGGAAGGATAACCAGGGCCCTTATCAGGTAAAAGCGCAATGATGTCCTTTGCAGCTCGTAAGAAAGTGTTTCCGGGTTGTATTTGTATTTTCTTTTTCCCGCCATTAGGGTTGTAAATACGTTGTCAGCGAGCAAAGATAAGTATTTTTCTAAAAAGCGGTATATTTGTCCGTTAATATTATATCAACATGACTTCTGGCGATATCAGGAAAACTTTCCTGAACTTTTTTGAAGAGAAAGAACATACTATTGTCCCCTCTGCTTCTATGGTGGTTAAGAACGATCCCACCCTGATGTTTACCAACGCAGGAATGAACCAGTTCAAGGATTGGTTCCTAGGCAACGAACCTGCAACTTACAAACGGGTTGCCAATACCCAGAAGTGTCTTAGGGTAAGCGGCAAACACAATGACCTGGAAGAGGTTGGACACGACACTTACCACCATACCATGTTCGAGATGCTGGGCAACTGGAGTTTCGGAGACTATTTCAAAAAAGAAGCCATTGCCTGGGCCTGGGAGCTGCTGCACCAGGTTTTCAAGTTGGATGCTGACCGCCTTTATGCCACCGTTTTTGAAGGATCGCAAGAGGACAATCTGGGACCCGATGACGAATCACGTCGCATCTGGGAACAGTTCCTCCCCCCGGAGCGTATCCTGGCAGGAAGCAAGAAAGACAATTTCTGGGAAATGGGAGAAGCCGGACCCTGCGGACCCTGCAGCGAGGTCCATATTGACCTCAGGACACCCGGAGACCGTGCGCAGGTTCCCGGGGTAAGCCTGGTTAACCAGGGACACCCCCTGGTTGTGGAAATCTGGAACCTTGTCTTTATTCAATACAACCGAAAAGCAGGCGGGAAACTGGTTGCCCTTGACCAAAAGCATGTCGATACCGGGATGGGACTGGAACGGTTGTGCATGGCCATCCAGGGTAAATACAGCAATTACGACACCGACCTGTTCCAGGGACTGATAGGGGCCATAGGCCTGCTGTGTAATAAGGAATATGGCAAGGACAGTCACGTAGATGTGGCCATGCGTGTTATCGCAGACCACCTGAGGGCCTTGTGTTTTTCCATTGCCGACGGACAGTTGCCTTCCAATGTTAAAGCCGGGTATGTCATACGGCGCATTTTGCGCAGGGCCGTTCGTTACGGACACACCTTCCTTGGATTTGATAAACCGTTCCTTTGCGACCTGGTGCCGGCACTGATACGGCAGATGGGAGAGGCATTCCCGGAGCTGGTTCAACAAAAAGACCTGATTCAAAACATTATACGTCAGGAAGAAGAAGCTTTTTTACGGGCACTGGAAAAGGGGACCCGTTTGTTTGAATATTTTACCAAGGATAAAACGCTGAAGGAATTCAGCGGCAAAGACGCCTTTCTGCTGTACGACACCTACGGATTTCCCCTGGACCTTACCATTCTTATGGCAAAGGAAAAAGGCCTGGGTGTGAATATTGCCGAATTTGAAGAAGAGCTTCAGGCCCAGAAAGACAGGGCGCGCAAAGCTACCCTGGTAAAAGAAGGTGACTGGATTGAGGTGAGGCCCTTTGTTCAGCCGGTATTTCTGGGTTACGAAACCACACAGGCTTATGCCAGAATTACGCGTTACAGAAAAGTCAGGACGAAAACCCGCGAATTTTACCAGATCGTACTGGACCAGACTCCTTTTTATGCCCAGAGCGGAGGACAGGTAGGGGATTCCGGTTTCCTGGAAAACGCTCAGGGAGAAAAAATCCCTGTTACAGACACGATCAAAGAAAACAACCTGATCCTGCATCTGTCGCCTCAAGCCCCTTCAAATCCCGAAACGGAGTTTCTGGCAGTTGTGGATCAGGGCCGGAGGCAGATTATTGCCAACAATCACACAGCCACCCACTTGCTTCACCATGCGCTCAGGCAGGTTCTGGGATCGCAGGTAGAACAGAAAGGATCCCAGGTTTCGGAAGAGGGACTGCGTTTTGACTTTTCCCATTACGCCCGTATGGAACCGGAAGATATCCGGAAAACTGAACGCCTGGTCAATGAGCTGATCCGGAAAAATATCCCGCAGGACGCGCTTCTTGATGTTCCCCTTGAAAAAGCCGGCCAGATGGGAGCTATAGCCTTGTTTGGGGAAAAATACGGAGAAAAAGTGCGGATCATCCGTTTTGGCGATTCCATTGAATTGTGCGGCGGAACACACACCACGGCAACGGGGAATATCGGGATTTTCAAAATTGTGAGCGAAGGGGCCATTGCCGCCGGTGTACGGAGGATAGAAGCCATCACAGGTCTGGCCGTGGAACGGAAAATTGAAGAAATGGAAATGATGCTCAGCGGGGTCAGAGGCCTGATAAACGATCATCCCGATGTTATTGCCTCTGTTAAGAAAATCTTATGTGAAAACGAAGATTTGCACAAAGCCGTGGAACAAATCCGGCATGAAAGGGCGGTTGCTCTGGGAAAATCTATCTGGGAACAGCGTTCCGTCCTGAACGGCATTCAATTTGTACAATTGCGGGGTATATACGTACCCGAGATGATAAAAGATGTAGCTTTCTCTTTCCGCGAGGGCAACTATAACAACATGGCCTTTGCCGCAGCCTACGAACACAACGGAAAAGCCAACCTGACCCTACTCCTTTCCAGGGACCTGGTGGGTGCCGGATTGAACGCGGCAGAGATCATCCGAAAGGCTTCCTGTCATATTGGCGGTGGAGGAGGCGGGCAGGATTTTTACGCAACGGCCGGAGGAAAAGATCCGGGGGGTTTACAGGCCGCCCTGGATACCATAGCCGAAGCATTGAAGAACCATTAATTACCTTGCGGTGAAAATATTTGACCGTTTTCTGGTCCGCTCATTCCTGGGCCCTTTGTTCCTGACTATTTTCATAGTGCTGTTTGTTCTTGTATTACAGTTTCTGTGGGTGTACATAGATGAACTGGTGGGCAAAGGGCTGGGATTGAAGGTGATTCTTGAATTCCTTTTCTGGGGAACCTGTACCGTAATTCCCATGGCCCTGCCCCTGGCTACCCTGCTGGCCTCTATCATGACCATGGGAAACCTGGGAGAATTCAACGAATTGCTGGCCATGAAGGCGGCGGGTATTCCATTGCAACGTATCATGCGCCCACTCATTATATTGTCTTTTTTCATATCTGTGGGTGCCTTTTTTGCCGCCAACAACCTGATGCCGCTGGCTTACAAGAATATTTTTGCTTTACGCGACGACATTTCACGTACCAAAGAGGAAATCCGTATTCCCAACGGAATCTTTTATAACGGAATTGATAATTACAGCCTCAGGATTGAAAAAAGGGACAAAGTTACCGATATGCTGTATGATGTGATGGTATACGATCACAGTTCCCGAAGGGGGAACAATAGCGTGACCCTGGCCGATTCGGGTTCCATCCGGCTGACAGAAGATAAGAAAAACATCCTTTTCACCCTGTACAGTGGTGAAACATATGAAGAGGGTGAAAGAAAATCCGTTGGCGATACTGCTTTTGCCCTGCAGCGGATTATATTCGATAAACAGGAAATCATCATAGAGCTTAACAACTACGCTTTTCAACGAAGGGACGGGGACCGGTTCGGTACCGACGTGATGGCACAAGGCATACGCAGCCTGGGCTATCGGCGTGACTCGCTGGATTCTCTTTATACCATTGTCCTGGAACAATACCAGAAGCGGATGCTCATAGCCGGGGGCCTGAATTATGCCCTGCAGCTGGATTCGGCAAACCGGGAACTGTACCAGGGATATTTTCCCATCGACCACCTTTCAGTGCCAGAAAAAAACATGCAATACCCCGACCTTTTAAACCGGACCATCGGGAAGGTGGACCAGATGTTGAACCAGGTGGACAACTATATGATAGAAGAGATCCAGATACATCTTCCCCTGAGAAGAACAAAGGTTGAATGGTTCCGCAAGTTCACCGTGGCGTTCGCCTGTTTTATTTTCTTTTTTGTGGGAGCGCCCCTGGGAGCCATAATACGCAAAGGCGGTCTGGGTACTCCCGTGATCGTTTCCATGCTCTTTTTTGTGGTCTATTATGTTATCGACATCTCCGGGAAAAAGCTGGCCACGGACGGATCTGTTTCGGCTGCCATGGGGACGCTTATCTCTTCTCTGGTGTTGCTGCCTATAGGGGTGTTCCTGACTTATAAGGCCACTACCGACTCGGCTTTGTTCAATAAAGATGCTTACCTTGCAATGATCAAAAAGCTCAGGAAGCATTTACGCTGTTATCATGACAAAGAAAAAAGAAAAGCCTGAACTTGTCTTTATGGGCACTCCCGGCTTTGCGGCCGGGATACTGCAGGAGCTGTTGCGACTGGGATATTCCATTAAGGGCGTTGTCACCGCACCCGACAAACCGGCCGGCAGGGGTCTTGTACCGCAACCTTCTGCTGTTAAGACCAAGGCCCTTGAAAACAAAATACCGGTTCTGCAGCCGGTTTCATTAAAAGAAAGTCTGTTTCTGGATAGTCTTTCCCAATGGGATGCTTCTATTTTCGTAGTTGTGGCTTTCAGGATGTTGCCCGAGCAGGTCTGGAAAATGCCATCCCACGGGTGCCTGAACCTTCATGCTTCCCTGCTGCCCGAGTACCGGGGTGCCGCTCCCATCAATCATGCAATTATTAACGGTGAGAGAGAAACCGGGCTTACGACTTTTCTTATTGATAAACAAATAGATACCGGGGCAATACTCCTTCAGCAGCCCATTCCCATAGCCCAGACGGACAACGCAGGGACCCTACAAGATAAAATGATGGCCGCCGGAGCCCCCCTGGTGGCAAGGACCATTGACGGGCTGTGGCAGGGCACCATAAAACCGGTTCCCCAGCCTTTCGTCGCACCCGGGGAACTCAAACAGGCTCCCCGGCTCAGTCGGGAGACCTGCCGTATCGACTGGAGCCGGGAATCCGGGGCGATTGTCAATCTTATCCGGGGTCTGAGTCCTTATCCATGTGCTTTCTCTACCCTTAAGAAAGGAGAGACCCTGATGGATATTAAGGTTTATGAAGCCCGTGCCGAAATTGCCCGGCATGGCGATATCCCGGGAAAAGTTGTCTCGGACTGGAAAACAACGTTAAAAGTTGCCTGCCGCGGGGGATATGTCCATCTGCTGGAGGTCCAGGCTCCGGGAAAAAAACGGCTTTCTGCCGGGGCATTCCTTGCAGGATTCAGAAATACAGGAGAACTGAACTTCCGGTAATCATGAAAGAAGCCGTCATACTGGCCCAGGGGGCATACCCGGTACACCCTTATCCGTTACACCTGCTGAAAACGGCAAAAACACTCATATGCACAGACGGGGCAGTGAACAATCTGCAGGGACTGGAACCGGACTGGGTTGTTGGTGATTTTGATTCCTTGTCCGAAACTTCACGGGAAAAATACATCTCCCGCATGGTCAGAGACACCTCTGAAGAGACCAATGACCTGACAAAAGCCGTCCGGTTTTGCTCCGGGAAAGGCTTCAGGAGCATTGTCATTCTGGGTGCCACCGGATTGAGAGAAGACCATACACTGGGGAACATCTCCCTTTTAGGGTCTTACGCCCTGATGATGGATTCCGTGCGCATGGTAACAGATCAGGGCGTTTTCCATGTTTTTGCACAGGGAATTCAAAAGGCCGATGGCTTTATGGAGGTTTCGGTGCCCTGCTCCGGGGGAAATCCCGTCTCTTTTTTCGCCTTTGATCCGGCCCTGAAATTACGGGCCAGGGGCGTGCGTTATCCTGTGGAGCACGTGGTTTTTGATTCCTGGTGGAAAGCCACACTTAATCAGTGTACGGCAAACAATCTGGTATTGTCTTTCCTGAACGGGCCTTTGCTGGTTTTCCTTCCCTACCCTACTATCTGGAAGGAAGCCCGGGACATTCCGGAAGAGTAACCGATTTGCGGCTCGATGCAAAAGAGCCGAAGATTCCCAGCGCCCCGCCTGTAATATTGCCGGTAACATTGCCCCTGGGGCCTGAAAAAAGGGGGAATTGCTGGTTTTTTTCAATTTTGGCCTCTCCCAGAAACAGGTAATACTCCTTGCTCAGTGTCTGCAATTCCAGGGTCAGCACATCGCCGGCATAAAGATCGTAAGTGGTTCCGTTGTCCCACACCAGCGACTTGGTTATGATCCATTCCGGAATGGGATACCTCAGAAACTCCCCGTCTTGTGAATAATCGTTAAACATATGGATGTAATACCTTAGGATCCTGTTGCTGTAAAGCACGTCGTTGATCCAGAGAGCGCCTCCGTAGTAATCTTCTCCGGGGGTGTCCTGAAAACTTGCCACTAGCAGGAAGGGCGTGTCTGCTCCCGAAGGGATCAGTGACCTGAGTACAAGCGATTCCAGGGTATGTATATAGGGAATGGTAGTAGTAGCGGTATAATATTCGTCTTTCCCGTCCCGGTTATAATCAATCCATACTTCCAGCAGGTACGTTTCTCCCTGCTGGGCTGAATAATTTTCACCTGTTGAATATATGCCCGGGGCATCCCGCCTAAGACTTTCTCCGTTCAGGCTAACTTCTGAAGCATCTATGTTCACCGGCAGTTCCGAACCAAAATACGGCGCCGTGGAGGAAATCTCAATAATCTGGTTCCCAGGATTTGTGGAAAGGGTTCCTGTAATAACCAGTCTGGGTTCCATATCGTCACTTCTGAGCGCTATTGGTTCTGTGCAACCAGCTGCCAGTAAAAGCAACAGCAGCCATACCGGGATTGCGGTCCTGTTGTTTTTCATGGTTAAAAACTGAAATTCCATGTTATTGAAGGAACTATGCTAAAAAGGTACGTCATTTCAATATATTGCTCACCGGCCGGATTCAACCGGTAATTAATTGCCCAGGGATTCTTGCGCGCGTAGAGGTTGTATACAGACACATTCAGTGAATGTTTCCAGCGCTTGCCCGGTTTGCCCAGCCGTATGTTCAGCGAAGCATCCATCCTATGGTAATCTGCCATGCGGTATGAATTCCTTTCTGTATACACAGGGATCAGTTCATTGTAAAACCAGTAACGGCCTTCGGGCAGGGTAACTGGCATTCCGGTGGCATAAACCCAACTGAGTGAAGCCTGCAGGCGTTGTGAAATGTCATAAAAGACCACTATGTTGATATTGTGAGGACGATCAGAGGGGGCGCGGTATGTCTGATTGTTGTTTACTCCGGGGATGGTTCTGAAAGAGCGGGACCAGGTATAGCTTATCCATCCGCTTAAGGCGCCTGTATTTCTTTTGAGCAGGAATTCCACCCCGTAACTCTTCCCTTTTCCAAAGCGGAGTTCGGTCTCAATCTTGTCATAGAGTAAAAGGTTGGGATGTTCTTTAAAATCAAGGACATTATCCAGGTGCTTATAGAAAACCTCAACCGACGCCTCATAATCCTTATTGAAAAGATTGGCAAAGATGCCGGCAGAGATCTGGTGGGATGCCTGGGGAAGGATGGAGGGGCCGGAAGGAATCCAGATTTCCATAGGAGAGCCGGCAGAAGAGAAAGACAACAGGTGAACGTACTGGAGTGTCCTGGAGTAGGACGCCTTCAGGGAAAGCTCTGGAGTAACAAGGAACGACAGCCCCAGTCGGGGTTCCCATCCGTATCGGTGATGAAAAAATTGACCGGACGGTATTTCCGTCCCTTCTTCATCAATCAGATTGTACCGGTCATCCACCTGGTACAAGGTCGTTGGCCCCACATTGTCAAAGCGTGTAAAGCGGAGGCCATAGCGCAGTTCAATCCTTTGCCCGAACAGCTTGTGTTCGTTGGAAAAATACAAAACGTTCACAAATCCCTGGCGATGGGACATGGTAATGTCCTGCTCTACGTGTGTTCCCGTCCCCATGGTTCCGGTTCCTATGGCTTTCCCTGGCTGAAACCACTGGAAATTAGACGTGTACCCAAATTCAAAAACGTTTTTCTGGTTAGGAATATAGGAAAAATCCACACGCAGGCCGGCATCCTGGATACGGGATATCCATTCCAACTCCATTTCGCTGGTTGATCCCTTGAAATCGTAATCGTAATTGGTGTACGTGGTGAAAATCCTCATAAATAAATGGTCAGAAATGGCATGGTTCCAGTTTACGGCTGCCGCGGCATTACCGAATTTTAATCCCATTTCCGAGATTCTGAAACGGTCCCTCCCATTGTACAGGCTCATGTAGAGGTAATTGTTGTCATTAACCTTCCACTTCATGCGGGCGTTCAGATCGTAAAAATTGATGGTTGTGTTTTTTATGATTTCTTTCTTTGCAAGGGGAAGGAACAGGTCTGCATACGTTCTGCGGCCGGCAGCAAGGTAAGTCAGCCTGTCATCTGCAATCCCTCCCTGAACGGTAAGACGGCTGGAAATCAGCCCGAGTCCCCCGTCAACGGAAAAACGTCCTGCTCCGTCGGCCGGTATGACCTCGAGTAAAGAGGACAGCCGGCCTCCAAAGCGGGCCGGTATATCTCCTTTATATAAAGTCATGGTTTTGACCGCATCTGAATTAAAGATGGAGAAAAACCCCAGCATATGGGAGACATTGTACAATGTGGCATTGTCAAAAAGGATCATGTTCTGATCGGGGCTGCCTCCGCGCACATGAAAACCGCTGCTCCCTTCCGAGGCAGCCTGTACCCCCGGAAGCATCTGTACCACTTTAAGCAAATCCACTTCTCCAAACAACGTGGGGACACGCTGAATGACCTCGGCGTCTATGCGCTCAATGCTCATCTCGGCCCGGCTGAGCCGTTTTGCAGGACTATCGGCAAAGACGGTCACACCCTGTATGTAATAAGACATGGGCATGAGAGTGAATACAGTGTCCTTGTCGCTGTCTATGGCTACTTCTGTCAGCTGTGTTTTATATCCGATATAGGAAACCTCAAGCCCGTGATTTCCCTGCGGAAGCTTGATCAAAAAGTGGCCCCGGGTATCTGTAAGTGTCCAAAGACCACCCTCTCCGGGTAAACGGATCACGGCCCCCGGCAACACCTCTCCAGACACAGCATCCATTACCTTTCCTGAAAGTGCATAATTTGTCTGCGCTTTCAGCCCGGCTGACGTCATAATCAGGAATCCCATCAGCAGAGGGATGCCCGCCAACAAAGTAATGATGTAACGCCTCATTGATCCTTTACACATAAAAAGGAGAACATGGTTGTCCTCCTTATCATTTCCTGACTTATGTCAAGCGGAAACTGTACCGCAGGCTACAATTTAATACTGGGACGGAATTTAACGACTTTTTTGGCTTTAATCTTGATCGTAGCTCCTGTACGAGGATTTCTCCCTGTTCTTTCACCTCTTTTTCCTACAACAAATGAGCCAAACCCTACTAAGGTTACTCTTTCACCTTTTTTCAAGGCTTTGGTTGTGGCAGCAAGGAAAGCATCCAGTGCTTTTTTTGAATCAACTTTTGAAAGTCCCGATTCAGCAGCCATTGCGGCAATAAGATCTGCTTTGTTCATGATAATAAATTATTAGGTTAAATGAAAGTTTTTCTTCCGGTAACACGCACAAATCTAACATATTTTTCTTTTGTTTCCAATAGCTTGCAGCAATTCAGTCTTCTGTTTTTCAAGTTTTTTTAAAAAAAGTGCGTTTTGGTCAGAAAAAGGGAAAAGAGGCCTGTGGGCTAGTGAAGCATTCAGTTTTTGCATTTTTTTAACAAAAGCCTTTGTTTCTTCATCGGCAGCAGTTTCCAGAAAACGCTCCAGGATATATTCTGTTGTCTGTTCAGTCAGGTGGCACCGGTCGGCCGCATAATACCTGTAGTCCCTTAACTCGTCCATTATCAGTTCATAGGATGGAAAATAATACACGTTGGGAAAAGTGCTTTGTATATGGTCAATGGCCAGGTGAAGGGAGGCTTTGCTCAACTGGTTGCCGTGGGCCCCGTCTGCCCAATGACGAATGGGGCTCACCGTCATGATCCACGTCTTGTCCCGGTGGCGTTGCAGCAAGGGAGCCATCAGATCAGCCACCTGCTCAGGGGCAAGGAAATTACGGCTGAAAAATCGGGCCGGCAATTTGTGGCAATTTGCCGCCACCTTGCCATTATGGGCGTATGTCCAGGCTGTTCCAAAGGTTATAACCACAAAATCAGCGGTATGGAAAAAGTCCGATGCTTCTTTGAGTTGATCATTGGTATGAGCAAGAAAACTGCCGGCATCCTCCCTGGAAAAAGAGGTATGATGATCCAGGGAGCCGTAAGCCCCATAAGGAAATTTCATCACCTGAGCAAGTCCAAAGGGAACGGGGTCCTCAAGGCGCTCCAGTGAAGAGGCAATGGATGAGGGATTGAACAACGGGCCAAAGGCATCGGGGGCAACCAAAAAATGCAATTCCCGCATTTTTTGTGCAATATCACTGGCAAAACAGGATCCTGCAAAGTAAAACCGGGTTGCATAGGAAAAGCGTCCCGGCAAGGGTTGGACTGTAACTTTTGTTTGCCATTCCATAGAGCAAAGTTAGCATTTTGTTTATCTTTGTTCAGTTAATTCTAAAACACCCCCTGTGAAAAAGATCATATTTCTGCTGTTTTGCATGACATTGCCAATGCATATCATGTTGGCTCAAAACAACTCAATTCCCGGGTTCAATGCCAAAACCGATACACCCGTTGTGGAGGAGGTGATTCCTTCTGACGAGGCCATACCGGCACTATTGGCTGAAACTGAAACATCCGTTGTAGAGCAACCTGTAGTGGACAAGGCAAATCCTTATAAAGGCATTCTTGAAAATCGTCAGTTTGTCTTTAGCGTCAAATCCATCCTCAGGGGTCTTCTGGGCCTGGTTTCCATACTGCTGATTGCCTTTTTGTTCAGTACCAATCGCAGGAAAATCAACTGGAAAACCGTTGGGATAGCTTTGGCTATTCAATTGCTCATAGCCCTTGGAATTCTTACAGTTCCGGCTGTACAAACGCTCTTTGAAATATTTGGAAAGGCTTTTGTCGTAGTGCTGGACTGGACAAAAGCGGGTTCCAACTTTCTGTTTGGATCTTTGATGGATCAGAATAAGTTCGGGTACGTGTTCGCCCTGCAGATCCTGCCAACGATCATCTTTTTCTCTGCCCTCACATCCCTGCTGTTTTACTGGGGTATTCTGCAGAAGGTTGTATGGGTTATGGCCTGGGTCTTCACAAAGCTGATGAACCTATCGGGGGCAGAAAGCCTTTCAACAACCGGCAATATTTTCCTGGGACAAACAGAGGCTCCCTTGCTTGTGAAAGCTTATGTTCCTACCATGACCAAATCAGAAATCATGCTGGTTATGACTGCCGGTATGAGTACCATGGCCGGAGGGGTGCTGGCTGCCTATATAGGCATGCTGGGCGGCGGGGATGTTCAGATGAGCATTGCATTTGCCAAACACCTTCTATCCGCTTCGGTCATGGCCGCACCAGGGGCCATTGCCATGGCTAAGATAATTGTTCCTCAAACAGAAGAAATTGACAATAAAGTTAGTGTTTCAAAAGAAAAAATCGGAAGAAGCGTGTTGGATTCCATATCTAACGGGACCATAGACGGATTAAGGCTTGCGGCCAATGTGGCTGCCATGTTGCTGGTTTTCTATGCCCTGATTGCCGGAGTCAACTATATTTTCGGAAAAGTAGGGTACTGGACTCACCTGAACGACCTGATTGCCAACTGGACCAATGGAATGTACACCAGCCTATCGCTGGAGTGTGTCCTGTCTTATCTTTTTGCACCCGTCATCTGGCTTACCGGTGTTACAGGGCAGGACATAGCCCTTGTGGGACGTTTGCTGGGAGAAAAGCTTATAATGACCGAATTTGTCGGTTACAGCAGCCTTGCCCAGATGATCCAGGACGGGGTGTTTACGCATACAAAATCTCTGATCATAGCCACTTACGTACTTTGTGGGTTTGCTAACTTTGCTTCTGTTGGAATCCAGATAGGCGGGATCGGCGGCATTGCACCCAATCAAAAACACATCCTTGCAAGGTTCGGATTCCGGGCACTGCTGGCAGCTACTCTGGCAGGATTGTTATCTGCCTCCATGATAGGCATGTTCCTGTAGTATCACTTAGGTGCCAGACGGTACAACACAAAAGCGATCAGCGCATAAAGGACGTTGGGTAACCAAAGTGCAATAGCCGGCGGCAGCACATCGGCATGGACAAACATTTCAGAAAATCTCAGGAACAGTATATACGAAAAGCTCAGGGCTATGCCTATTCCAATGTTCAGTCCTATGCCGCCCCTTCTTTTGCGTGAGGATAAGGCCACACCCATTATGGTCAGGATAAAGGAAGAAAAGGGAATGGCAAGACGCGAATTTTTCTGGATCAGAGCAAATTTAATGTTGGTATCGCCACGCAGGCGCAGGGTCTCGATGAATCGGTTCAGCTGTCTTAGGTTGAACTGTTCAACAGATTCCTTTCTTCTCACCAGGTCGGCTCCCGTAATATCAATCAGAGTGTCCAGCTGCCTTCCCCAGGTTACCGTGTTGGATGTGTCGGAAAAACGGCGTAGGTTGTATTCGTTCAAACGCCACTTCCCTGTGGTGGAATCCCAGCGCGCTGTCTCGGCAGACAGTTTTGAGGCAAGTTCGTTCCCTTTGAATGACTCCAGGGTAAAACGAATGGCGGTGCTGTTCCAGGCGTTGTAAGATTCCATATAGACATAAGTGTCCGGCTCAACCTGATAATGGATATTCCTGTTATATTCTGTGCGCGTTTTCAGATACTGCTCCTCAAAGGCCAGGCGTTGCCGGTTAGCTGGCGGTATCACAAACCAGTTCAGCGACAGGGACAAAAGGGCAATGAGCAGTGCAGACAAAATATACGGGTACATGATCCTGTTAAAACTGATCCCGCCGCTTAGCATAGCAATGATTTCGGTGTGACTCGCCAGTTTTGAGGTAAAGAAGATGACTGAAATAAAGACAAACAGCGGTGAGAACATGTTCATGAAATAGGGAATGAAATTCATGTAGTAATCCACCACAATGGCGCGTAAAGGAGCTTCCTTGTCCACAAAATCATCAATCTTTTCACTGATGTCAAAAATAATGACTATCCCTATAATGATCAGAATGGCGAAAAAATAAGTCCCCATGAACTTCCGGATAATGTACCGGTCCAGTATGGTTACATTAAAAACATAGGATCTTTTATTTAGTTTTCCATTCATTACAACCTCGTTTCAAGTTGTCCGACCATTTTGTTTTTCCATGGGGTAAAATCTCCCGCCTTTATATGCAGTGCCGCTTCTCTGACCAATTGCAAATAAAAAGCCAGATTGTGCAGGCTGGCTATCTGGGGACCCAGCATTTCGCCGGCAATGAACAGATGACGCAGGTAGGCCCTCGAATATATTTTATCCACAAACGATGTCCCTTCCGGATCTATCGCTGAAAGGTCATCGGCCCATTTCCTGTTCTTTATGTTGATCATTCCTTTTCCTGTAAAAAGCATTCCGTTGCGGCCGTTTCTTGTGGGCATCACGCAATCAAACATATCAATTCCCCGGGCAATTCCTTCAAGGATATTTGCCGGAGTCCCCACCCCCATAAGATACCTGGGTTTATTGAGGGGCAAATAAGGATCTACCGTTTCTATCATCTGGTACATAACCTCCGTGGGTTCCCCCACAGAAAGGCCTCCTATGGCATACCCTTGCGCATCCAATGAAGCGGCATACAGGGCAGCCTGTTTGCGAAGTTCCGGATATACACAGCCCTGCACCACCGGAAAAAAGGACTGGCTGTAGCCATACAAGCCGTCTGTACTGCGAAAGCGGGCCAATCCCCTTTCAAGCCACTGCTGGGTCATGGTAAGAGACTGCGCGGCATAATCGTACGGGGCATCTCCCGGAGTGCATTCGTCCAGGGCCATTATGATGTCTGCACCAATAAGCCTCTGAATATCCACCGCCTTTTCCGGCGAAAAGAAATGTCTGGATCCGTCTATGTGCGATTGGAAAAAATATCCTTCAGGTGTCAGCTTCCGCTTTGCGGCCAGTGAAAATATCTGGTATCCCCCGCTATCGGTCAGTACCGGTCTGTCCCAGCTGCAAAATTTATGAAATCCTCCTGCTTTCTCTATAACATCCAAACCCGGTCTTAAATACAGGTGATACGTATTCCCAAGAATGATCTGTGCCTTCACATCTTCTACCAGATCCCTGTGAAATAAACCCTTAACGGTTCCCAAAGTGCCTACCGGCATAAAAATGGGAGTGTCTATTTCTCCGTGATCTGTAACCAACTTCCCGGTACGGGCCCCACTGCCCGCATCTTTATGCAAAACGCTAAAATTCATCGCACAAATATATATCTTTTAATTTTCTTCCTGCCTCCAGGCTGCTCCTGTCGGTTGCTCCTGCCGGCTGTCGCTGACACAACTTGAAACGGAGCGCTTTTTCTTTTTGCCGAGGCGCTCCGTTTCAAGTTGTTTCAGCGATAGCAACCTGCACAAAAAAAGACTAACCAATAATTTATGTTGGTCAGTCTCTTTTTTTGTTCATTCTGCCGGTTCTGTTGCCAGCAGTACTTAATAGTTACTCTGCAGCAGGCTCTTCAGCAGCTTTCTCAGCAACTTCTGCTACAGCTTCCTGAGCAACATCAGCTGCCGCTTCTACTATTTCAGCTTCAGGTTTTGCCTTTGCTTTTGTTGTTTTGGCTTTCGGCTTGGAAGGAATCTCTTCGGCTGCGTTTACCTTGTCCGTTGTTTCCGTTTTTTCCCTGGAGCCTCTGGAACGGCCGCGGCGGGTAGTTTTCTTTTCTTCCTTTTTGGTTGTTCCGGCCAGGGCCAGCTCGTTAAAGTCTACCAGCTCGATCAGGGCCATGTCAGCAGCGTCGCCTGCACGGAATCCTGTTTTCAATACGCGGGTATAACCTCCGGGACGGTCTGCAATCTTTGGTGCTACAACACGAAACAGTTCGCTAACGGCATCTTTGTCTTTAAGATAGGCAAAAACCGTACGGCGGGAGTGGGTCGTGTCGAGTTTAGATTTGGTAATCAGCGGTTCTACGTAAACCCTTAATGCTTTAGCTTTGGCTACCGTAGTTTCTATCTGCTTATGAATGATTAGGGACGATGCCATATTGGCCAGCATGGCCTTACGGTGTCCTGATTTGCGTCCCAGGTGATTAACTTTCTTTCTGTGTCTCATGTTTCCTTACTTTCTTTTCAATGTTATACTTGGTAACGTCTATTCCAAAAGAGAGGTCCAGACGTTCCATAAGCATATCGATCTCGGTCAGTGATTTCTTCCCGAAATTGCGGAATTTCATTAACTCATGCCGGGGTATCGAAACCAGATCGGAAAAAGTTTCAATTTCCGCTGCTTTCAGGCAGTTCAGTGCCCTAACGGAAATCTCCATATCCGAGAGTTTGGTAAGCAGAAGCTGACGCATGCGTAAGGATTCCTCATCCAGCTCAGAGCTGACATCTTCCTGAGGCAGCTCCAGACTGATACGTTCATCGGAGAACAGCATGAAATGATGGATCAATATCTTGGCAGCTTCTTTCAACGCATCTTTAGGATGAATAGATCCGTCTGTTGTCACTTCAAGTATTAGCTTTTCGTAGTCGGTCTTCTGTTCTACCCTCCAGTATTCCATGGAATAATTGACATTCTTTATGGGAGTGTAAATTGAATCCAAGGCTATTAAGCCTAATGGGGCGTTCTCCATCCGGTTTTCTTCTGCCGGCACGTAACCGCGTCCTTTTCCAATGTGGAGTTCCATGGACAGGGTAACCGAGGGGTCCATGTTGCAAATAACAAAGTCCGAGTTGAGCACCTTGAAAGAGGACAGCTGTCTGGATATATCTTCGGTAACAAAAGTCTCTTTGCCTTTAACCGTGACCCTGACCGTCTCTTCGTCCATGTCTTCGATCATTCTTTTGAAGCGCACCTGTTTCAGGTTAAGAATAATGTCCACCACATTCTCCATCACACCGGGAATGGTTGCAAATTCGTGTTCAACTCCGTCAATCCTGACGTAAGTCAGTGCGTATCCTTCCAAAGAAGACAATAAGATCCTGCGGAGCGCATTGCCGATAGTCGTAGCGTATCCGGGTTCCAGAGGACGGAACTCAAAACGCCCAAAGGTGTCGGTTGCCTCGAGCATGATGACTTTATCGGGTTTTTGAAATGCTAAAATGGCCATGGTAAAAATTTAAAATTTTACTTGGAGTACAACTCCACAATTAATTGTTCATTAATGGGTTCAGGTATCTCTGTCCTGTCGGGATAATTGAGAAACTTACCCGTGACCGATGCTGCATCCCATTCTATCCAGGAATATTTGCTTACCGAACGTGAAATGTTGTCCTGTATAACTTCAAGGTTCTTTGAGCGCTCCCGTACTGCGACAACGGATCCGGGGCGCACCAGGGCAGAAGGTATACTACACACATTCCCGTCTATGGTAATATGACGGTGTGTAACCAGTTGACGGGCAGCGGCTCTGGTAGGGGCAATACCCATGCGGAAAACGATATTGTCCAGCCTGCTTTCCAGTAAAAGCAAAAGGTTTTCGCCCTTACGTCCTTTCATGGAAGATGCCTTCTTGAATAAATTGTGAAACTGACGTTCCAAAATTCCGTAAGTGTACTTCACTTTTTGTTTTTCCTTAAGCTGGGTCCCGTATTCAGATGTTTTTTTACGTTTTTTGGTCATCCCGTGCTGTCCGGGAGGATGGTTCTTCCTTTCGTAATTTTTATCGGGGCCATAAATCGGTTCTCCGAATTTACGTGCGATCTTGGTCTTTGGACCTGTATATCTTGCCATCTTATTTCAATTTTTTTTGATCAACAATTATACCCTGCGGCGTCCTTTGGGACGGCACCCGTTATGGGGAAGCGGGGTCACATCAACTATTTCTGTAACTTCTATACCAGCTCCGTGGATTGTGCGAATGGCAGATTCACGTCCCGATCCCGGTCCTTTGACATAGGCCTTGACTTTGCGCAATCCCAGATCATAAGCGACTTTGGCGCATTCTGTCGCAGCTGTCTGGGCGGCATAGGGGGTGTTCTTCTTAGAACCGCGGAACCCCATCTTCCCGGCCGAAGACCAGCTGATGACCTGTCCCTCGTTATTGGCCAGGGTAACGATCACGTTGTTGAATGTAGAAGAAATGTGGGCTTGCCCGTAAGCATCCACTTTTACCACTTTCTTCTTGTTTGTAGTATTAGATTTTTTTGCCATAATCTGAGTTGTTATTTGGTTGCTTTCTTCTTGTTGGCCACTGTTTTCTTGCGGCCCTTACGGGTACGTGCATTGTTTTTTGTAGTTTGTCCGCGTACTGGCAATCCAAGACGATGACGGATGCCCCTGTAGCAACCAATATCCATCAACCGTTTGATGTTCATTTGGACGGATGAGCGTAATTCTCCTTCAATTTTATACTCCTCCGTAATCAGCGAACGGATGGCTGCGATCTGATCGTCATTCCAATCCTTCACTTTGGTGTCATAGTCGATTCCTGCCTTGGCCAGGATCGTCCGGGCAGAACTGCGACCGATTCCGAAGATATAGGTCAGTCCTATTTCTCCGCGTTTGTTATTGGGTAAGTCAACACCGGCTATACGTGCCATAATTTATAATCCTTTATTTATTTACTGGTTTATCCCTGGCGCATTTTGAACTTGGGATTCTTTTTGCAGATCACGTAAAGACGGCCTTTGCGTCTTACGATTTTGCAATCTGCACTGCGCTTTTTAATGGATGCTTTCACTTTCATTGTAGTGATCTTTATAAATAATTACTTGTATCTAAAAGTTATGCGGCCTTTAGTCAGATCATAAGGAGACATTTCCACCCTAACCCTGTCCCCGGGCAATATGCGGATGTAGTGCATCCTCATCTTTCCTGAAATGTGGGCAATTATCACATGACCGTTGTCAAGTTCCACACGGAACATGGCATTGGATAATGCTTCAATAATTACACCTTCTTTTTCAATAGCAGACTGTTTGGGCATTGTTTGTTAATCCTTAATCACTTAATAACTTCAAATTCTCACCTTCTATGAAGGCGAAAGTAGACAGGAGTTCAGCCTTTCCCTTGCGAACAACTATTGTCAGTTCGTAATGAGCTGAATTCCTGTTATCTGCTGTTCTGAGTGTCCATCCGTCGCGTTCTACATAAACGCCCCTTCCTCCCTGGTTGATCATGGGCTCGACACATAACACCATTCCTTCATCCAGATGTTTTCCCTGACCTGCGCGGCCAAAATTCGGCACATCCGGCTTTTCGTGAAGGTGGGCACCAATACCATGGCCTACCATTTCTCTTACTACGGAAAAACCCTGTTTTTCTACATACCTCTGGACAGCTTCACCGATATCGCCAATGCGGTTACCGGCTATGGCTTTCTCAATTCCCCTGAAAAGTGATTCGCGGGTTGTTTGCATAAGGAGTTCAGCCGCTTGGGAAACTTTCCCCACACCAAAGGTGTAAGCCGAGTCCCCAAAATAACCCTTATACTTTGTTCCGCAATCGACGGACACAATATCTCCTTCCTCCAGCCGATAATCGCCGGGAAAACCATGGACCACCGCTGAATTCACAGAGATGCAGAGGGAATAGGGAAAACCGTTGTATCCGAGAAAAGCGGGAACCGCTCCGTGGTCGCGAATGAAAGCCTCGGCAATCGCGTTGAGTTGTTTTGTGGCAACTCCCGGGGCAATATGCCTGCCTACTTCGGCCAGGGTTCTGGAAACCAGCATCCCGTTTTCGCGCAAAAGCGCAATCTCTTCTTCGGTTTTCGTAATATTCATTAATCAAAGAACAATTTCAAATCCGGGTCTTACAAATTGGAACGGCCTTTGAGCCTTCCGGTTTTCATAAGTCCGTCATAATGACGCATCAGAAGATGACTTTCTATCTGCTGCAGGGTATCCAATATTACCCCTACAAGAATCAGAAGTGAAGTTCCTCCGTAAAACTGTGCAAACTGAGCATTAACCCCCAGCATCTGGGCAAACACCGGCATTATGGCAACCAGGCCCAGAAAAATGGAACCTGGTAGGGTTATGCGGGACATCACACTGTCTATATACTCGGCCGTCTTTTTACCCGGTTTGATCCCGGGAATAAAACCGCCGTTCTTTTTAATGTCATCGGCCATATTGGTGGGATTAACCGTAACTGCCGTATAAAAATACGTAAAGGCAACCACCATTATGAAAAACACAAAATTATACCAAAAACCCTGCATGTTACTCATTACTGCCGCAAAGCCACGAGTGGCATCAAAGCTGGCAAAAATCATGGGAAAAAGCATCAGGGCCTGTGCAAAAATGATGGGCATAACTCCTGCGGCGTTGATTTTCAGGGGGATATATTGTCTTACGCCCCCGTATTGCTTGTTACCCACAATACGCTTTGCATACTGTACCGGAATCTTGCGGACTCCCTGCACCAAAGCGATGGATGCCACAAAGATAAAAAACAGGACAACCAATTCAACCACAAGCATCAACATACCGCCCGCTGACTGGGAGAGGCGATCACCTGCCTCGGCCACAAAGGCAAATGGCATGCGTGCGACAATCCCGACCATGATGATCAGGGAAATCCCGTTCCCCAACCCGCGGTCTGTAATCCTTTCTCCAAGCCACATAATGAACATGGTCCCTCCAATGAGCACTATCGTGGCAAAGATGTTGAATGAAAAACCTTCTATCAAAAAAGCCGAAGGCGGAAGTTGTGTATGCAGGTTGGTCAGATAGACAGGGCCCTGCAGGGCCAATATCACAATGGTCAGATAACGTGTCCATTGGTTCAGTTTCCTGTGGCCACTTTCCCCTTCCCGCTGCATCCTTTGAAAATAGGGGATCATTATCCCTAAAAGCTGGATTACGATTGAAGCAGAGATATACGGCATTACGCCCAATGCGAAAATGGAGGCATTTCCGAATGCTCCGCCCGAAAACATATTCAGCAAACCAACAAGACCCCCGGAAGCCTGTGCCTGTAGATTGCTCAGTTGCATGGGGTCTATTCCGGGAAGGACAACAAAGCTGCCCAGCCTGTAAATCAGAAGAAGAAATACAGTATATACAATCCGCTTGCGCAGCTCTTCAATCTTAAAAATATTCTTTATGGTTTCTATCAGTTTTTTCATTAGTCAGGCGTGTTCTGGGTTATTCAATGACTGTAATCTTCCCTTCCTTTGCCTCTATTGCTTCTTTCGCCTTTTGGGAAAAACCGTGAGCAGTGACATTCAGTTTCACATTCAGTTCACCTTTTCCAAGGATCTTAACCAGGTCATTGCCAGATATCAGGCCTGCGTTGCGCAATACGTTGATATCGACATCAATGATCCCTGTTTTTTCATGAAGTGACTGTAAAGTGGAAAGGTTAATGGCTTTGTACGCTACCCGGTTCCTGTTTTTGAAACCGAATTTGGGGAGGCGACGTTGCAAAGGCATCTGACCGCCTTCGAATCCGGGTTTGCGGGAATAGCCGGAACGTGACTGGGCACCTTTGTGTCCGCGTGTAGATGTTCCGCCCCTGCCTGACCCTTCGCCGCGTCCAATGCGTTTCTTCCTGGAAACTGATCCCTTGGCGGGTTTTAAATTAGATAAGTTCATTATGTTTCCTCCTTTACTTTACTTCTTCAACTGACACCATATGACGCACCTTTTCCACCATACCCCTGATGACAGGAGTAGCTTCCTTCTCCACACTATGGCTCATCCTGCGGATTCCCAAAGCGGCTAGAGTGGCAAGCTGTCTTTTAGTGGCAGAATTACTGCTTTTTATCTGGGTAATTTTCCATACTTCCATGATCTTTCCTCCTTATCCGTTAAAAACTTTTTCCATTTTCACACCCCGGACACCGGCCACCTGGTAAGCATCGCGCATTTCCATCAAAGCATGTACCGTAGCTTTTACTAGATTGTGGGGATTGGAAGATCCTTTAGATTTGGCAAGGACATCGTGCACTCCGACAGACTCAAACACAGCCCTCATGGCACCACCGGCTATAACCCCGGATCCGGGAGCGGCGGGTTTCATGAATACGCGCGCACCGCCAAACTTGGCTTCGATTTCGTGCGGAATGGTTTCCCCGTTCAGGGGAATGCGGTACAGATTCTTTTTTGCATCCTCAATACCCTTTGCTATGGCAGAGGTTACTTCGCCGGCTTTACCCAGGCCGTATCCGACAACCCCTTTTTCATCACCTACTACCACAATGGCGGCAAAACTGAAATTTCGGCCCCCTTTGGTAACTTTAGTAACACGCTGAATGGCCACAAGACGGTCTTTCAATTCAAGATCCGTGGCTTTTACTTTTTTTGCTCTACTATTTGCCATATTCGTATTAGAATGTTAGACCGCCTTCTCTGGCGGCATCTGCTAAACTTTTAACTCGTCCGTGATAGAGATACCCTCCACGGTCAAAAGAGATAGTGGTTATGCCCTTTTCGAGGGCACGCACTGCTGCAAGCTTTCCTACTAGGGCAGCAACCTGTACGGGCTTTTTCCCCTTGATCTCTTCGGCCAGGGAGGCGTCTTTTGACGAAGCCTGTAGCAGGGTTATCCCTTTTTCGTCGTCTATCATCTGAACATAAATCTGTTTATTGCTCCTGTAAACGGCCATTCTGGGGCGTTCAGAAGTTCCGGAAATCCGCTTGCGGATGCGGTAATGAATCCGTTGTTTTCTTGCTAGTTTTGATAAAGCCATAATTTCACCTCCTACTATTTAGCTCCTGCAGATTTACCGGTTTTACGGCGAATTTGTTCATCCACAAATTTAATACCCTTGCCTTTATATGGTTCGGGAACACGCAGCGAGCGGATCTTGGCAGCAATTGTTCCAAGAAGCTGTTTGTCGTGGCTTGTAAGGGTCAGGACCGGATTTGCGCCTTTACGGGCGATCTCAACGGTAGCCTTTACTTCTTTGGGTAACATGAAATGGATATCATGGGAATAACCCAGATTGAATTCCAGCATCTGACCTTTAACTTCGACGCGGTATCCCACACCTACAAGTTCCTGTTTAATGGAGAAACCCGTTGAAACGCCAACGACCATATTGTGGATCAGGGCACGATACAAACCGTGCATAGACCGGTGGCGTGGTTGGTTCGTAGGGCGATCCACTTTAAGCTCTGTCCCCTCCACCGACACCTTCATGTCCGGATCTACTTTTTGTTTCAGTTCTCCGAGAGGGCCTTTCACCACAACCAAATTGCCTGGGCCTACAGATACGCTCACGCCTTTTGGCAGGTTTACAGGGAGTTTTCCTATTCGTGACATATTATTCTTTTAATTAATATACGTAACACATAATTTCACCGCCAACGTTCAGCGTTTTTGCTTCCTTGTCGGTAATAATGCCCCTGGATGTAGATATGATGGCTATACCCAGGCCATTGAGTACCCTGGGCATATTATCTACATTGGTATAACGACGTAAACCGGGACTGGAAACGCGGATGAGCTTTTTAATGGCCGGGCGTTTTGTCTCAGGATGGTATTTCAGGGCGATTTTGATGGTGTTGGAGGGTTTTCCTTCTTCAATCCTGTAACTGAGAATATACCCCTTTTCATGTAAAATACGGGTGAGTTCCGTTTTTAACTTGGATGCGGGAATCTCCACGATCTTGTGTCCTGCATTCACCGCATTACGAATCCTTGTCAGATAATCTGCTATTGGATCAGTCATAATTAATGTTTTTTAAATTTGTTTTCGGCAATAAATTGCCCGATATCCAATAAAATATATATATGGCCGGCCCTTTCGGGGCCTTTTTACCAGCTTGCCTTTCGTACGCCGGGGATGAGGCCGTTGCTTGCCATTTCGCGAAACTGAATGCGGGAAATACCAAAGTCCCGCATATAGCCTTTAGGCCTGCCCGTAATAGAACAACGGTTGTGCATACGTACCGGGCTGGAGTTCCTGGGCAGTTTTGCCAGTCCGCTCCAATCGCCAGCCTCTTTCAGGGCTTTCCTCTTCTCTGCATACCTGGCAACCAGACGGGCGCGTTTCACCTCGCGTGCTTTCATTGATTCTTTTGCCATCTATTGTGCTTTTTTAATGTTTTTAAACGGTAAACCAAATTCCCTTAGCAGGGCGAAAGCTTCTTCATCCTTGCTGCTGGATGTGACGAACGTGATCTCGATTCCCATAATTTTGGAAATCTTGTCAATATCAATCTCGGGGAAAATGATCTGTTCTTTGACCCCTAGCGTATAATTGCCCCGGCCGTCAAATTTTTCAGTAATTCCTTTGAAATCGCGGATACGCGGCAAGGCTATTGAGATCAGCCGGTCCAGGAATTCATACATTTTTGCCGAGCGAAGCGTGGCTTTTACGCCAATGGGCATTCCCCTCCGGAGTTTGAAGTTCGAAATGTCCTTTTTTGAAAAGGTCTGCACCGCTTTCTGACCTGTGATCAGGGTCAGTTCACCTTGGGCCACTTCAATAAGTTTCTTGTCTGCCGTTGCAGAGCCCACACCTTCGTTCAAGACTATTTTTTCAAGCCTGGGAACCTGCATAACCGACGTGAAACCAAATTCTTTCATCAACCGGGGAACAATCTCTTCCCTGTACTTCTTCTGCAGTGTGGGAACATAACCTTTAACCACTACAGGGGCCTGTTGCTGTTTTTTAACTGCTTTTGCCATTATTTGATCTCCTCTCCCGATTTTTTTGCATAACGAACCAATTTCCCCTTGCTGTTGAGCCGGCGTCCAATACGTGTGGGGCCTCCCTTGGATGGATCCACCACTTGCAGATTGGAAATATGTATGGCTCCTTCCTTCTTAACAATGCCTCCCTGGGGACTTTTTGCCGATGGCTTGGTGTGCTTGCTTATCATCCTGATTCCCTCAACAATGGCCCGCTGATCTGCGGGTCTTACCTCCAGCACCCTTCCCGTCTTTCCCTTATCTTCACCGGTATTAACAAATACCGTGTCGCCTTTCTTGATGTGCAATTTTGTACTCATAACTCAATTCCTATAATACCTCCGGGGCCAGTGAGACAATCTTCATATAACGATCCCTGAGTTCCCTGGCTACCGGACCAAATATGCGCGTTCCGCGCAACTCTCCGGTATTGCTAAGCAAAACACAGGCATTGTCATCAAAACGGATATATGATCCGTCAGGACGACGGATTTCTTTTTTAGTTCTCACCACCACCGCCTTGGAGACAGAACCCTTCTTGGCTTCCCCTCCGCCCGGGATGGCGCTTTTGACCGAGACTACAATGGTATCGCCTATACGCGCATACCTGCGTTTTGTGCCTCCCAGAACACGGATGCAAAGGACTACCTTAGCTCCGCTGTTGTCAGCCACCAGTAAACGTGATTCTTGCTGTATCATGGCTATTTCACTTTTTCAATGATTTCTACCAAACGCCAGCACTTTGTTTTGCTCAGAGGCCGCGTTTCCATAATGCGTACGGTATCACCCTCACTGCATTCGTTGTTTTGATCGTGGGCGACGAATTTAGTGGTTTTATTCACAAACTTACCGTATATGGGATGTTTTACCTTCCGGTTTACAGCAACCACAATGGACTTATCCATTTTATTGCTGACCACCAATCCCGTTCTTTCTTTTCTAAGATTTCTTTCCATGAATCAATGATTATAGATTCTGTTTGGTTTGTTTTTCACTCAAAATAGTAAGCATCCGGGCAATATTGCGGCGTGCTTTTTTTATTTGTGACAAATCATCTACGGGAGAGATGGAGTGGTTCATTTTAAGACGAAGCAAACTGGCTTTTTCCGCCTCAATACGATCGCTTAGATCTTTCACAGATAACTCGCGTATTTCAGGTGCTTTCATTGTTGTTAAACTAATTTTGTTCTACATAATCCCTGCGGACCACAAATTTGGTGCTTACAGGCAGTTTCTGGGCGCCCAGCCGGAGGGCTTCCTTTGCAATTTCAAAGGGAACACCTTCCACTTCTATCAGGAGCCTGCCGGGAGTAACGGGGCAGACAAATCCTTCCGGAGCACCTTTCCCTTTACCCATACGGACTTCAGCAGGTTTCTTTGTAAAAGGCTTGTCCGGAAATACACGGATCCAGATCTGTCCTTCACGTTTCATATGACGTGTAACTGCCTGACGGGCCGCCTCAATCTGGTTGCCGGTCAGCCAGCAGGACTCCATTGTCTTGATTCCGAAAGAACCAAAGGCAAGCTGGGTCCCTCTCTGGGCAATCCCTTTCATACGGCCTTTCTGTTGCCTTCTGAACTTGGTTTTTTTAGGTTGTAACATTGCTTTTTTCTAGACGTTTAACGTAACGTAAAATATAGTTTGTTGCTTCGGTGCACATTTTGTGGGGTTCACTTTGTAACCCTTTGTCCTGCAATTTGTTAGATACAATCTACTCTAAAATTGCGGGTTGCAAAGATAGAACTTAATTTCTGATTTACAAAAATTTATGAACAAAAGAAAATGAAAAATGTTAGAAACTGCCTGCATTCCGGGCAACCTCCTCCATCAAACGCAAAACATTGCCGCCCCACAATTTGCCAATATCCCCTTCTGAATACCCCTTCTTCAGGAGGGCGCGGGTAATGGTTTTCATCTTTCCCATATCCTCTACCCCCACAATGCCTCCCCCTCCGTCAAAATCACTGCCAATTCCCACATGGTCAATTCCTACCAGGTCTACAACATATTTAATATGCTCCAGAAGGTGCTCCAGTCCCACTTCCGGCTTGGGCAGGAATGAAAGAAAATACCGGCCTATGGAAATCTGTATCAGACCGCCTTTTGCTGCAATGGTAAGGATTTCTTCATCTGTCAGGTTTCTTGGGATCTCTTTCAGGTTATAGACTCCTGAATGACTGGCCATAACGGGGGCACGGCTTTCCTGTACAGCCTGAAGGCATGTTTTACGCGATGCATGGGAAACATCCACTATCATTCCCAGGCGGTTCATTTCCTGTATGACCCGGTAGCCAAAGGGTGAAAGTCCTCCGTGAATTTCCAGGCTGTCCATCGCAGCATCAGCCACACAGTTGCTGCCATTGTGAGTAAGGCCTATCATCCTGACACCCATCCTGTAATAATGCTCCACCAATGAAATGTCCTGCCCCAGGCAATAGGCATTTTCTATGGAAAGCAACATGGCTGCTTTGCCCTGCTCCTTAAGCTCCTTTACATCCCCGGCACTGTAAGCCACACCTGCCAGCTGCTCATGTTCTGCAGCATACCTGTGCAATGAGCGCAGCATGCTGTCGGCCAAATATTTTGCCCTTTCATGGCCTTCCAGGGTACGTGGCCCCTGCTCCTGGTAGGCCGAGAAAAAGGCGGCATCCAGGCGGCCCTTTTTCATCTGTTCAAAGGAAACCTGGCCTTTTGCCACCGTGGATCGCCGTTCGGGAAAAGCCAGTGCCATGGCAAAATCGTTGTGCGTGTCCACAGACAGGATGACATCATGCAGGTGTTCAACCTTAATGTCCAGAGAATCAGTCACGGGAGATTGAGCTAGCAGACAGAAAAGAAAAAGCAGTTTCATCCTGCAAATATAGAACGTGAATCCTAATTTTGTTACATTTGTAAGAATATAAAGCTTGCCGGTCTTATGAAACGTTATTTTTTCTCTTTCGTTTTCCTGTTAATGTTTACCCTTCCGGCCATCGCACAAAAGGATACTTACAGACTCCTCCTGCACTGGTATCCGCAGGCTCAGTTTGCGGGTTATTATTATGCCCAGGAAAAAGGTTTCTACAAAGAGCTGGGTCTGACCATAGAAATAATCTACGGGACCGTCACCACCCCATCCTCCCATATCATCAAAACGGGTGATTTTGATTTTGCCACCCTCTGGCTCTCCACCGCTATGCAACTTAAGGAGGCAAAAGTCCCCTTGCAACTCCTTGCCCAGACCAACCAGAGTTCTGCGCTGATGCTTGTAAGCCACAAAGGAAGGGGCGTGGACAGACTGGAAGAATTCAACGGGAAAAAAATCGGCATATGGAGCGGGGATTTTGAGTTGCAGCCAATAAGCCTGCTCAGCAGGAACAACATAGAGATGAATGTCATAACCATCAACAATTCCATCAACCTGTTTCTTAGGGGTGGTGTAGATGTATGTATGGCCATGTGGTACAACGAGTACCATGAAATTCTCAGTGCCGGTATCAGGGAAGAAGACCTGAACGTTTTCCGCATGAGTGATTATGGAATGAATTTCCCCGAAGACGGCATCTATGTGAACGAAAAGCTGGCCTGGAACCGGCCCGGAATGTGTAAAAAATTTATCGAAGCCTCTCTGCGTGGATGGATGGCAGCCTTTGATGACATAGAAGGAACGCTTGATATTCTGGAAAAAGCCTGCAACAAGGCAGGGGTGCCATTCAGCCGTGCACACCAGCGCTGGATGCTCAACTGCTTCCGGGAACTTCTGGTCCATCCCCGAACCAGGAAAATTGAAACGACGCTTCCTGTGCATGCGTATAATTTTGTGGGATCTGTACTCATGGAACGTAATTTCATAAAATCCATCCCTCCTTATGAAACATTCATCGCAAACCTTTAAAAAAAGGAAAAGCATATCCTCCACAATTGCTAGGTATGTGTTTGCCGGAACAGTCGTGATCCTGGTCATAATTCTGGGATTGAACTACAACTCTTCCAAAAAACACATGACAGCAGTGATCCTGGAAAAAGCACAACACCAGGCAGAAGAATTTGCCGGAAGCATCAATCAGGTTTTTGCCTCTGCCCAGAGGATCCCTATCGTGATGGCCTCACAGCTGAACCAGATGGAAGACTGGTCTTCCCGGGACCTTAGCCGGATGCTGGAATCCATGCTCCTTGAAAATCCCGATATCTTTGGGGCAACCATTGCCTTTGAACCCGGCATGTACCAGGGCCTTCCACATATGGCTCCCTATGCTTACAGAAAAGACTCTGTGGTGGCATCCACCCTTCTTTTCGAGGGCGGGAACAATTATTTTATGGAAGACTGGTATATCATTCCGGTGCAATTGCAGGAGCCCTACTGGTCCGATCCCTATTATGAAACTTCTGCCGGCCAGGAAGAGGTGCTCATGATCACTTATTCTGTTCCGTTTTTCACACAACAGGACGGCAAGAGGGTGGTTGCCGGTGTAACCACTGTGGATATTTCGCTCCGCTGGATCAACAACCTGATGGAGTCCCTGGCTGTTTACCAAACTGGTTACGGATTTTTGATCACCAACAGTGGCCGGTATGTATACCACCCCGACCAGCACCTTAGAATGAACGAAACCACCTTTTCTGCCATGGACGAATGGATTGTTAGCAATCAAGACCTCTCGGCCGCAGAGGCAGACACCATCCGCAACCAGCAATTTTCCGTCTACCGAAAAATGCTGGCCGGTGAAAGCGGCCTGTTCATGGAATCCTTCATGTTCCCCGACTGGAAAGAAAAAGCCTGGTTCGCCTATGTGCCCATCCGCTCAAACCACTGGTCGCTTGCCTTGGTTTATCCGCGGGACGAGGCACTTGCCGAGTTGCGCAGCCTGAACACCATCCTGGTTTTGGTAGGCCTGTTTTCGCTCTTTGTTTTGCTTGGATTTGTCTTTATTGTTACCAGGGTGCTTACCCTGCCCATTGTAAAGCTTACACGTTATACCAAATCTGTTGCCGAAAGCGGCGACTACACCAGGGCCGTGCCCGAATTGTCCTCGAACGATGAAATTGGCGAACTGGCCAACTCCTTCTCCGTTATGATGCACGAAATAGACCAGGCGCAAAAAACACTGGAAGACCGCGTGAAAGAACGGACAGCACAGTTGGTACAGACTCAGGAACAACTGGTGCAGTCAGAAAAAATGGCCTCCCTGGGACAACTCACGGCCGGGGTGGCTCACGAGATCAAGAATCCCCTCAATTTTATCAATAATTTTTCGGAATTGTCTGTGGATCTTACAAAAGAACTAAACGAAGCGCTTGTCCCCATAGATATGAAAGAAGACGACAGAACCTACGTTAACCAGATCCTGGGGGATCTGTCTTTGAATTCCGCCAAAATTCTGGAACACGGCAAACGCGCCGACAGCATAGTCAAGGGAATGCTGCTCCATTCAAGGGGCAAGAGCGGAGAGTTCCAGCTCACCGATATCAACAATATGCTTACCGAGGACATTGCCCTGGGATACCACGGCATGAGGGCACAGGACAACTCGTTTAACATCACCATTGAGGAAGATCTGGCAAAAGACCTTCCCCAGATCAGCGTGGTTCCGCAGGATTTGAGCCGGGTGTTCCTCAACCTGATCAACAATGCCTGCTACTCAGTAAAGGATGCCACCGCCAACAAACCTTCAGGATGGGTTCCCACGCTTCGTGTCAGCAGCCGCAAGGCAGGTAATACAGTGGAAGTGCGCATCCGGGATAACGGAAAAGGCATTAGCCCGGAAAACATCAAAAAGATTTTCGATCCCTTCTTTACCACAAAGCCGGCGGGCAAGGGGACAGGTCTGGGTTTGTCTCTGAGTTACGACATTGTGGTCCAGGTGCACGGCGGACAGATACAGGTTGAATCAGAACCCGGAGAATACGCAGAATTCATAGTGAAAATCCCTATAAAACAATAATTATCCATGGCAGCAGAAAAGATTTTAGTGGTAGACGACGAAACCGATCTCCAATATGTTATCAATCAGAAATTCAGAAGACAGATCCGCAATGGACAGTACGAGTTTCATTTTGCTTTCAACGGACTGGAAGCATTGGCTAAACTCATTGAGGTGCCCGATATTGGAATTATTCTGAGCGATATCAATATGCCCGAGATGGACGGCCTTACCCTGTTGAGCAAGGTGCGTGAATTGAAAAACCCGCTGCTCAAGACTGTCATCTGTTCGGCTTACGGCGACATGGGCAATATCCGCACAGCCATGAACCGCGGGGCTTTCGACTTTGTCACCAAACCGGTCGATTTCAACGACCTGGAGATCACCCTGGAAAAAACAATCGGGGAACTGAACGTGGTAAGGGAAGGTCTTGCCTACCACGACAAACTCCTGTCCATAGAACACGATTTGATGGTGGCGCGCGAAATACAAAGGGCCATCATGCCCAAACGCATCCCGGACCTGGGGTGGGCAGACATTAACGGATCCATGGAGGCCGCAAGGCAGATCGGGGGAGATTTTTATGATTATTTTCTGATTGACGGCCACCGGATGGGCTTTGTCATAGGGGATGTGTCGGGGAAAGGGATCCCGGCTGCCATCTTCATGGCGGTCAGCAGAACCCTGATCAGGGCAACGGGACTCAAGGGCATGTCCCCCACAGATTGCATGAACTATGTCAACCACCTGTTGTGTACAGAAAGCGTCAATTCCATGTTTGTCACCGTCTTCTACGGGATGATAGATAAAGAGACAGATACGCTCCACTATGTTAATGCCGGGCACAATCCCCCCATACTGCTGCATCATGACGGAACCTCAGAGGTGTTACCCCTTACAAACAACATAGTACTGGGGGTTTATGACGGTTACAGCTTCAAGTCCCAGAGTATGCCTTACCTTAAAGACGACATGCTGGTCATGTACACAGACGGGGTTACGGAAGCCTTCAATAAACAGCAGGAAGAATATGGGTTCGATACGCTGCACTCCTTGCTTCGGGAACAGGTTCTTGGGAATAAAGAGATCATGAACGCCGGAGATGCCCCGGGGCATGTTTGCCGGATCATAGCCGGGGATGTGGCCCGCTTTGCCGGTGAAGAAGAGCAAAGCGACGACATCACCATCCTGGTTGTCAAACGAAATTAGGACATCCTGATGAAACGCACACTGGAACTTGAAAATCAATTGTCCGCCTTGTCCCGGTTACTGGATATCACAGGCGATTTCCTTGATGCAAACAAGGTCCCGTTTCCAGTACAATACAAAATCAAACTTATCCTGGACGAGGTCTTCAGCAACATTGTATCTTATGGTTACCAACCCCAGGATCCTCCCGATACCGTCGTTATAGAGATGAGCATCACAGAAGGAAAATTCACCGCCCTGATCAACGACGGGGGACTGCCCTTCAACCCGCTGGAATACGACCCTGTGGACACCGGCCTCCCTACCGAAGAAAGGCCAATCGGCGGGCTTGGGATCCATCTTGTCAGAAACCTGGCCAGTGAACTTACATACGAGAGAAAAGAAAATAGGAACGTTTTTTGCTTCTCCATAGAGATTGGATGAAAACAAATCTGACCATCGCGGCAACAGTCCTTTACCTGCTGGCCCCCCTGTGCATGCAGGCACAGACGGTAAAACAGCCTGAAGGGTATCTGATGGGTTACATTGTAGAAAACGGGGACACCCTGTTCGTTGCTTCCATACCCGACCTTTACGTGTACAACCGGAACAATAAGAAAAGCGATCGGGAATGGAGAGAATATTACAGGACCGTTCATAATTTTGCCCGTGCCTATCCCTTTGCGCTACAAGCCCGGGAACGTATTGACAGGGCAGACAGCATTCTGGAGGTCAGCAACTTCACCCCAAGGGAACGGGAACGTTTTCTGGAAAAAACCGAACGTGATCTTTATGCCGAATTTGAAGCCCCGCTCAGGAAACTGACTTTCAGCCAGGGTCGTATCCTGCTCCGCCTGATTGACCGTGAAATTGGCCAGACACCCTACGCCGTGGTGAAGAGTTACCGGGGCGGACTGACCGCCTCATTCTGGCAGGGGGTGGCACGCATTTTCGGAGCCGATATGAAAAAACCGTACGACAAGTACGGAGAAGACATACTCCTTGAAGAATTAGTCCGTATGTACCACGACGGGCGCTTTTATTATCTCTATTTCTCCCTTTTCGGTCCCCCCAAAGATCCCAATATCTCCCCGTACGGGACCCGATGGGCCAACTGACAGCCAGTCTTCCAGAACAATAAGTTCTCCGCCGGCAGGCAGGGGACGGCGTACAGACTGGTGTATGTGCCCGACAATACAGAAATCGACCGGACGTTCATACGCGGCGGCATATTGGTATATGGGCTCTTCCAGACTTCTGCCCGATGTGTCAGTAGCGTGATTGTCCCTGTTCCAGACAGACCATTTCCGGGCAAGGGCAAACGCCCAACGTGGATGGACACAGCTGAACAGTATCTGAAGGACCCTGCTGTGAAACAACTTGTGCAAAAAACGGCTTTTGAACGGATGGCGCCCCATACGGTGCCCGTGTGCCAGGAGAAAATCTTTCCCCCCCAGCTTGACATACAATTCATTGTGATGTACCTGCATGCCCAACTCCTGCTCCAGGTATCCGAAAGTCCACAAATCATGATTGCCTGCAAAAAAGTGTATTGGTATTCCCCGGTCCCTCACACGTGCCAGCGCTCCCAGCGTACGGGTATAACCTCTGGGAATCACATATTTGTATTCGTACCAGAAATCAAAGATGTCCCCCAGAAGGAACAGGCCGTCCGTATCGGGGCCCAGACTGTCCAGAAAAGCGGTAAAACGTGCTTCCCTGAAGGCCGGGTCTCCGTTCCTGAGACCCAAATGAACATCGGCAACAAAATAATACTTGCTCATAACAATGGCACAATCAGGCAGGCAAGTCCCGCCAACAGACAATACACTGCAAACCAGGTGAACTTCACTCTGCGCACAATAGAAATCATTACACGGCAGGCCAGCAATCCCGAAACAAAAGCAGCTGTGAAACCTATGGCCAGTGCATAAAAGGGGATCCCGGTGCCGCCCTGGGCAAAGCCTCCGGATAAGATTTCCAGGAATGCTTCTCCCAACACCGGGATGAGCACCATCAGAAAAGAGAACGGAGCCACCTTGTCTTTATCTCCGCCCAGCGACAGTCCGGTTGCGATGGTGGCTCCGGAACGCGATAATCCCGGCACAACCGCAATAGCCTGGGCCACTCCTATCATGAAAGCTTCCCGGTAGCCGATGGGACGGACTGAGCCTTTTTTCTGCCTCAGGGCCGAGAGCCACTGGGAAACAACCAGCAGCACCGCTGTCAGCAGCAACATCCAACCAACCAGCGTCAACCCTTCGGTAAAGAGGGCCTCTACCCGCTCCTTGAAGAACAATCCCACAATCAACACAGGAATGGCCGAGAACAAAAGCCGGAGTGTCAGTCTGGTCGCCGGGGTATCCCGGAAACGGAGCGTGTCGGAAATCATTTCCGAGATCTGTTTGCGAAAAACCACAATGGTACTCAGAACAGTTGCCAGATGCACCACGATCTCGAATGAAGCATCTCTAGTTTCAATTCCAAAAAGTGTCTTTACTATAACCAGATGGCCACTGCTGCTGACCGGAAGAAACTCGGTCAACCCCTGCAGCAGTCCGAGTACCAGCGCCTCAAGCCCGTTCATTCCCCTTATCTTTCTTTATGTGCATTATGGCAATTATCTCAAAGACAAAGCCGCCGCAAACCAGCAGGGGGGCAATAACCATCCTGCGAAAATTAAACATGGCCTGGCCTGTAAATACCTGAGGGTCATCGGACCCTCCTCCTGCCATTAAAACAAATCCCAGGGCTATGACCGCCAGGCCTATAAGCAAAAGATACACGTTTCTTGCAGGCAGGGCAAATTTCCCTTCGGCTTCTTTTTGATTCATTTTCTGTTTCTTCATTGCAGTTTAATAATAAAAGGCAGAAGCCTTAAGCTTCACCACACGGTTTACGACAAAATAAGTAGATATCCTGCACAGCAGAATCCCGGTAATTATCATGCCGCCCATGACCAGCAGGAACATCTGGCGCGATATGAGCATCAGAATTCCGGGAAATTCCCTTTGCAACAAGTAGAGTACGCCCATGAGCAATACAATGGCAATGAGCGAGGACAACAAGCCCTGTATGAAGGCTTGCGCCATAAAGGGTTTTCGGATGAAACGCCTGGTGGCACCCACCAGCCTCATGGTATATATGGTAAAGCGGCGCGCAAAGACAGACAATCTGATGGTGTTGTGTATCAAGGCAAAGGATATGATCAAAAGCACAAGAATGATGACGCCAAGAACTATGCCGATATTGCGCAGATTCCTGTTAATTAACGTGATCAGTGGTGCCTGATAAGAGACTTCCTCAACATACGGGAGTTTTGACAAGTGTGTTTCCATGCGGGCAATACTATCATTGTGGACGTAAGCTGCTTTCAGCCTTAACTCCACAGATGCAGGCAGTGGGTTGTATTCAAAGATGTCCAGAAATTCGCTGCCCAACAACTGCGCCATTTCTGCCGCTCCTTTTTCACGCGATATGAACGCCGCTTCCCGGACCGCGTCCTTAACGTACGGGGTTGCCATAAACTGTTTGATAATTAAAGTGGAATCGGCATCTTTTGTTTCCTGGTCAAGAATGACCGAAACCCCCAGGTGTTCCTTGAAATAGTCAGAGACGGTCCGGGCATTGACCGCGAGCAAACCGGTTATTCCCACCAGAAGCAGCACCAGGGATATGCTTATCACAGAGGATAGATAGGACTGTACAAGTTGCTGGTTGATAATATTTTTCTCCTGTTGTGCCATCGTTAATGGTTCCAAAGATAATGAAAGTATAAGAAATTTTTGCTACCTTTGTGTGATTTCAAGCGGTAAAGCACTATGACAAAAGCCAAAAAGATCCTTTATGTGAGTTCGGAAATTTTCCCTTTCCTTCCACAAACGGATATGTCCTATGTCGGCCGTCATTTACCTCAGGCAGTGCAGGAATCAGGTGGCGAAATCCGTTCATTCATGCCAAAATACGGATGCATCAATGAACGCCGCAACCAGCTTCATGAAGTGATCCGCCTGTCGGGCATGAACATCATAATCAAAGATATTGACCGTCCGCTAATTATCAAGGTTGCCTCTATCTCTACTGCCCGCATGCAAGTCTACTTTATTGACAACGAAGATTATTTCCAGAGAAAAAGTATGCACAGAGACCCGAATGACGGTTTTTTCGCAGACAACGATGAAAGAGGCATATTTTTTGCTCGGGGTGTGTTGGAAACTGTGAAAAAGCTTCGCTGGAAGCCCAACCTGGTTCATTGTCACGGATGGCTGAGCCATCTGCTGCCTTTGTTTCTGAAAAAAGCTTACCATGATGACCCTCTTTTCACAAATGCCCGTGTGGTCGTTTCACTTTACAACGATCTGACCAACGAAACTTTTAACGAGAACATGCGGTCCAAAGTGATTATGCCCGGCATTAAGACAAAAGATGTGGAATTCCTGGAAGAACCCACGGCCCTTAATCTGACCAAAACAGCTATGCAATATGCCGACGGGATAATTCTGGCCAGTCCCGGTGTTGACCGCAAACTCACGCAATACGCCGTATCCCGGAAGATCCCCCTTCTGCCGTACATCAACCCACAGGACCTTGCAAGCACCTATATCCGGGATTACAACAGCTTTTACGATCAAATTTTAGAAACCCAATGATAAAAAGGACCTGCAGCATTATCCTGTCTGCTTTTCTCCTACTCCCGCTAGCCTCTTGCATTACGGTAGACAACCGGATGGGTTCCGACCTGATACCCTCCAACCAGGTATTGTCCATCAACTGGGTGGAATTTGAAGCCCCCATGTTTACTGCTGTTGCAGACAGCATGAACATGTCTGCCCCCGCCTATCTGGCGTTCGGCTCTGTTATCTCTCCCCTGTTTGGCAAGACAAGCACATCAGCACTGGTACAGTTTGCCCCTTATACCTATCAGACCGAATATGGTAAAGACCCCATCGTGTCAGATATGTTCGTGAACATTCCGGTTGGCGGTTTTACCGTTTTCAGCGATAGTGACCGGTATATTCCCCAAAACGTATATGTTTACAGACTCGTTAAGGACCTTGATCACCTGGACATATACCATAAATCCTTTTCGGAAGAATACATAGATCCAATCCCTGTAAGCAAACCGGGGATGATTTTTCTGGGGCGGGACACATTGCGAATTGACTTCACAGAAGCCTTTGCCTATGAATTGCTCCAGGCAGATTCCATTGAAAGGGACAGCACCGATGCATTCATTAACAGGTTCAAAGGATTGTATATTACCACAGACCCACTGGGTTCGGAAGAAACCGGCGGTCGGATCAATTACCTGAACATCAGTGAAGCCAACTTATACCTGAACTATAAAAGCGGGGATGGCGACAGCCTGCTTACCTATTTTTTCAACATATACGGCACCTATTACAATATTTCTTCCCACCAATCCTCACATCTTGCCGTGGAGGCGCCTTCTGAACACCTTTATTATGAAGGCCTTGCCGGGGTAAAACCATGCCTGAACGCCGCCGTCCTCGCAACCCGGATCAAAGCCTGGGGGCAGGCACAGACACCCCCTGTAGAACCCGGCCGCATCATGATATCCCGTGCCGACCTGGTCATGCCTGTTGAAATACCATCCAACCAGGATTACTCCATGGTAAACAGGGCACCGGGCAACCTATATCCCAGCCGCCTGGTGTCGGGCGATACCCTTACCTTGTACAGCCCGCTCAAAGAAATTTACTACGACAATTCGGGGGGAACCATGAACCGTACCCACTGGGAATACACCTTTGAGATCACCTCTTACCTGCAGGAAATCCTCAAAAAAGGCACCATCACCCCCAGTGACAACCTGTGGATCATGCCCACCTATGCCGTTTCCGGAAACTCTTCAGACACTTGGTATGTAGACAACTATACCTACCGGAACACCATTTTGAACGGCAACCTGTCGGACAGACCTCCTTATGTGAGGATCACCTATGCTGTGTTGCTACAATAAAAATAATCGTTACATTTGCACCCCGTTTTAAGGACTTCGTAGCTCAGCTGGTAGAGCAAATGACTCTTAATCATTGGGTCGAGGGTTCGAATCCCTCCGAGGTCACAACATGATACCCATTGTTCCCTTTCTGTTGCTTTTGATGCCTTTTCAGGTACTTTCGGCACAGGTTTACAATCTGGACCCGGCGGATTTTTTGAAGATGATTGAGGAGAACCCCCGCGCACAGGTACTGGATCTGCGGGAACCCTCGGATTATGCTTACCGGCATATTCCGGGTGCGGTCAACATCCTGCCTGCTGGCGTTTCATTCCTGGAAGAAGTCCACGACCAATTATCCGCTTCCGATACCTTATATATTTATTGCCGCATGGGCAAGACATCAAAACAAGTAACACAACTGCTGCTGGACAACGGGTATAGCGTGATATACAACCTCCGTGGCGGCTCTGTTGCCTGGGATGCTTACCTGGATAAGGAAAGGCGGCGTAAGTCCCGTTAAATACCCCTGTTGAATTCGCGTAACCAGGCTTGGCGGGAAGCCTCCTGCTCGGCATCCTTTTTTGAAGGTCCCCGGCCCGTACCCAAAACAGTGCCGTCTGCTACGGCTTCTGCCTCAAACAGGGATTGGCTGCCGGGTACCGGAGGCAACATGTGAACACGGAAACCGAGCGATTTCCCTTTTTTCTGACAACGCTCCACCATACGGGATTTATAGTCAGTTTCCGTACATTCAAGCTCCTGCCAGTTCACATGGGACAACAAATGATTCAGGAGAACCTTCCGGCATTTTGTAAATCCAATATCCAGGAAGACGGCCCCGGCAAGTGCTTCAAACATATTGCCGCCAATATTGCGTGACTGATTGTCGTTCCCCCTTACATCCATCCATGGGAGCAAGCCTGTCATTGTTGCGATCCTGTTCAGGGAGTCCCGGCTCACTATCCGGGAACGCATTTGGGTCAGATACCCCTCGTCGGCATCGGGATAACGACGGTATACAGCTTCTCCCACAACAATATCCAGTACAGCATCGCCCAGGAATTCCAGCCTCTCATTGGAGTTTTTATTGTCAGAGACGGCAGATCGGTGGGTAAGCGCGATTTTGTAAATATCCAGATACTTTGGTTCAAAGCCCAGACAACCACGTAAGGCAATCCGTAGTTTTTTGTCTTTGGTGTCTTTATCCGCGGGGCGGAAAATCATTCTTCGGTATTTTTGATCAATAGACTGGAGTTGTGTCCTCCAAAGCCAAACGTATTGGAAAGCGCTACGCGTACTTTCCGCCTTTGCGCCTGGTTGAACGTAAAGTTCAATTTATAATCAATATCAGGATCTTCCTCTTTGAAATTGATGGTTGGAGGGATCATATCCCTTTCCATGGCACAGATACAGGCAAGTATTTCTATGGCTCCGGTAGCCCCCAGGGCATGTCCTGCCATAGATTTGGTGGAACTCAGGCTCATTTTGTAGGCATGATCACCGAAAAGATCTTTTATGGCCTTCACTTCCACTACATCTCCCAAAGGGGTGGAGGTTCCGTGAAGATTTATATAATCCACGTCCTGCGGCTTTAACCCGGCTTCGCTTATGGCTTCGGCCATGACCCGGCGTGCGCCTTCTCCGTCGGGATGCGGTGCTGTAATGTGGTATGCGTCGGCTGTCATGCCGGCGCCCCCCACTTCGGCATAAATTTTCGCTCCGCGGGCCTTTGCATGATCGTATTCTTCAAAGACAAGAATACCGGCTCCTTCTCCCATCACAAAACCGTCACGCGTTTTGTCAAAAGGCCGGGAGGCAGTCATGTATTCATCGTTGTTGGTTGAAATCGCTCTTGCTGCATTGAATCCGCCAATGCTTGCCTGGTTTATGGGTGCTTCCGAGCCCCCTGTCACTACAACAGTTGCCTTTCCCATACGAATCAGGGTAAAGGCATCGCTCATGGCATGATTTGATGTGGAACAGGCAGAGACCGTAGCGTAATTGGGGCCACGGAATCCGTATTTCATAGAAATCATTCCCGAGGCAATGTCTGCGATCATCATAGGAACAAGAAAGGGACTGAATCTGGGAACCATACCGCCCTTGTAAAACTCCCCGATCTCCCTGAGCAGTGTTTCTATCCCGCCTATGCCCGATCCCACAATCACGCCCACCTGGTTTTTATCAAGGGCATCCAGGTCCAGATGGCTGTCCGTTATGGCTTCATGGGCAGCGATCAGGGCATATTGTGTAAAAGGATCGTTTCTGCGGGCATCCTTCTTGTCAATCCCGAATTTTTCCGGATCATAATCCTTGATTTCACAGGCAAAACGGGTTTTGAACAAAGAAGCGTCAAAACGGGTAATCAAACCTGCGCCGGACTTTCCGGCTACCAGATTGTCAAAATATTCCGGGACATTATGCCCCAGGGAATTGATTGTCCCCAATCCGGTAATGACTACCCGTCTGAGCTTCATGGTTTTAAATTATTCGGCTTTTACGTTGTCTTCGATGTATTTGATGGCATCGCCTACTGTAGATATTTTTTCAGCGGCCTCGTCTGGAATGTTGATGCCGAAAGCTTCTTCAAATTCCATAATCAGTTCTACGGTATCCAAAGAATCCGCACCCAAATCATTTGTAAAGTTAGCAGTGGGGGTAACCTCATTCTCGTCTGCACCCAGTTTGTCCACAATAATTTGCTTAACTTTTTCTTCAATGTTAACTGCCATAATTTAGTGATTAGTTAATAAAATGTAGTTAATAATGCAAAATTAACGAACTTTGCAGTTGACAAAGTAAAAAAAATTATTCCAATTAACGAAATCGCGGGTTTTCCTGACCTATGAAAAACACCTTTCTAAATGGCGTTTCCCCTTTTCTGGCAATCCTTCTGTTGCTGCCTGCCGGTTTCCTGGGAGCCCAGGTACAACGCGGTGACTGCCCTTTCTATGAAAAATTCCGCACCTTGTCAATGGAAGAACGCGAAGAACTTGCCTGCAACCAGATCCTGGAAGGGAATGTCCCTGAATATATGAAAGGATTCGTGCGCATCACCACCCACCAAAGAGATCTCAACGGGAAGAAACACCGCCTCACCCTGTTTGTCAAACCGGATTATCTGACCGTATTGAGCGGCAATATGCCCTTTATTGTTCCGCTCACCCCCATGACTGCCACCAGAATTGCCTGTTCACTGGATTGTTCCCTACCTACGCCAAAAATCGTTGACATAATCTATAGCAAGGCCACGGCCAGGGCAGAACCGTTCAACTACATCCCGCGGGAATACCGCAATCTGGATCCAGACCTTTTCTTTGACCATTCGCAGGTGATCTTTGCCCAGCTCAAAGCTGCAGGCAAAAAACCGGGAGAACTTACAGCCGGCACAAAAAAAGACATTGTCATTACAAAAACGCCCCCCAATCCCTCCCGCACACATCATGTCATCATCTATGGTTGGCATCGGCTGGATGGCAAGCCCATCCAGCCCGTATATGACGGCCACATCAATACCTATGTAGATTACAGCCACGGAGTACGTCTTATCTCAAACAGGGTGCTTGTAGACGGAAAGGAACACCGGCTGCAGGAGCTGCTTCAGGATCCTGTTCTTTGGCCCCTTATATACGGTGATTAAACCTGTTGGATGAATCTGGTTTGATTTTTGCAGAATTTTCCGTAATTTTGATTTAAATAGAGGATACCGCTGATATGAGAACGATAAAGTTGTTGCTGCTGACTGCTTTTTTGGCTGGGATTTCACAGATTGCTGCCGGACAGAACCCCAGTTTATTCACTACCTCCATAGATGCAGAAGCCTCCATCACTTTAGGGATAGATCTGCGGATAAGCAAATTGACCGACCTGCTTTTCGGGAACATCGTAAGTAATACGGCGGGCGGATCTGTCGTGCTTGATGCCTCATCTGGCAACCTTTCCAATGTCTCGGGCACTTTTCAGTTCATGGGTACCAGTACTGCCGCAAGTTTTCAAATCATAGGGATGCCCGGTCAGAGTTTTGTAATTGCAGCTGGCAGTTTCCCCTCTCAGATCACTCTGACAGATGAAGGTGGCAACACAATGACTGTGAATAATTTTCAGTTTCTTCCCTCTGGCGGACAAATCGGCCCTGATGGTACAGCCATACTAAAACTCGGGGGCACACTCAATATCGGATCAAACCAACCGGGCGGAAATTATACCAACACGTCACAATTAACCGTTACTATTGCTTACCAATAGTTTTGACCTTCACCTCCATGGTCAGGTCTATTGACTGAACCTGTCCTGCCTGTTCAACCACCAGTTCACCGCGCAGCGACTGGGTTCCGCTGCTTTCAATCACCCATCCGCTTTGAATATCGATTACCGAGGTGCCTTCGCCATTTCCCGAGAGTTGCTCCATACGCTGAGCCGTTTCGGGTTTTTTGGCATTTGGATCGGGCATGATGACCGATTTGGCAGTCATGCTGGCCCGGTTGCCCGACAACTGGGTCAAACGCTGCTGCACCGTGACAATGGCGCTTAACTCTTCGCTGGGCTCCTCATCTGTCCAGACAGAAGGAATAGTCATTTCTCTGTCAGGGAACTTTGTCAGGCCAGCCTGCACCACACTCTTTATGGTATTCTGGCTGAACAACTGCTTGATCTGTTCCATAGTTTGCTCCCTCCGGCGGCGGGCATACTGTGTGGCCAGTATGCTATCGGCTTCTGTATAAAAGGCTTCCTCCACGGGCATTTGCTCTAAAACCTCTCCCCTGCGGGAAATAACCATTTTCATGGGTTTGCCCATCATGCTTTTAATGGCCTGGCTCATGATATCCTCCCCTTCCGAGTCAAACACCTGGGATTGTCCCTGGCCTTCTGCCTTGACCGTCATTCGTGTAAGACGGGCTTCCACCAGGTACCCCAGTTCCACCTCTTCTGCCAGTGTGACTACAGCCCCTATTGTCTGGTCTGTCTGTGTGACAACGTTCCCCATACCGGGAACAATCAGGGTCATCGTCTGGTTGACCTCCATAGATACCGGGTATTCCACCCCCTTAACCGGTTTGAACTCCAGTTTAATGCTTTGTGCCTGCACAGAAAGGGCGGCAAACACAAAGAACAAGCTTACAAGTTGTTTCATTGCTCTTTTCTTTAAATTTCCACAAACTTACAATTTATTCACTAATTTTGAAGTCAAACCACAACTATATGAACAGAACAATCTTAGTGTTTATGATGCTTACAGCCTCCCTGGCTCTGTCGCAATGCTCGGGCAACGAGCAAAACAAAGCCCCCCTGATCGGGAAAAACACAGAAATACCGGAAAATGACCTTATTAATGCCTCCCTCCTGAATCTCTTCGGGCGCGTTACAGATCCTCAGGTTTCACCCAACGGGAAAAGAATTGTCTATGGAGTAACCTATACCTCTATTAAAGAAAACAAACGCAACCGCGAACTTTTTGTAATGGATACCCAAGGGCAGAACAACCGACAGATCACCCAGACATCCGCAAGCGAATCCAACGCACGGTGGCTGGACAACGACCGCCTCCTCTTTGTCTGCGAAGGCAAATTATGGATAATGCAGGCCGATGGAACGCGACGGCAACAGATCACAGGAACGGACAAGGCCATATCGGAATTCAGTATTTCCCCCACCCGGGACAGGATCCTTTTCGTTTCCACGGTCCCCTCTGCCATTAAACCCACCGACCTTGACCCCTCCCTGGATAAGGCCACCGGACGCGTCATTGACGATCTGATGTACCGTCACTGGGATAGCTTTGTAGAAGAGATCCCTCATTCCTTTACAGCCCTGTTTGACGGAAAAACCCTCTCCAATGTGACCGATCTGCTGGAGGGACAGCCCTACGAGCTGCCCACGCTTCCCTTTGGGGACATCGGGGAATTGAGCTGGAGCCCCGATGGAAAACGCATCGCCTATTCCTGCCGCAAACTGACCGGCAAAGATTACGCCGTATCTACCAATACAGACATATACCTGCGGGTCCTGGAAACAGGACATGAAACCAACCTGAGCCAGGGCATGATGGGTTACGACACCGCACCGAAGTTTTCACCCTGCGGCAACTTCCTGGTATGGAACAGCATGGAACGGGACGGGTACGAGGCAGACAAGAACCGGCTTATGCTGTATTCCTTTGCAGAGGGTACCATAAAAGACCTTACTTCCTCGTTCCGTTACAATGTGGAAGGGGTTACCTGGAGGGCCGACAGCAAAGGACTGTATTTTAATGCCTATGCGCAGGGGATCAACCAGCTGTTTGACCTGGACACAGAGACAGGCGAGATCCGCCAGATCACTACCGGATGGTACGATTGCAGTCCGGTTCAGATTTCCGCTGACACGGTGTCGGGAGAACGGCTCATCGGTACATATGTTTCCATGTCCATGCCGGCCGAGGTGGTTTCTATTCATCCCCAATCGGGAGAATACACCCAATTGACCTCTGAGAACAGCCACATACTCAATTATCTCACGATGGGCCAGGTGGAGGAACGCTGGATCACCACTACTGACAACAAGAAAATGCTTACCTGGGTGGTATACCCGCCCCACTTTGATCCGCAAAAGAAATACCCGGCTGTGCTCTTCTGTGCCGGCGGACCCCAGTCCACCCTGTCTCAGGGATGGTCCTACCGCTGGTGCCACCAGCTGATTGCCGCCAACGGGTATATAGTAATTCTGCCCAACCGCCGGGGTACAACGGCCTTTGGACAGGAATGGACAGAACAGATCAGCGGGGACTATACCGGCCAGAATATGCAGGATTACCTGAGTGCCGTGGACCACATGAAACAAGAACCCTTTGTTGACGGAAGCCGTATTGCTGCTGTGGGTGCCAGTTATGGCGGATATTCGGTGTTTCACCTGGCAGGAGCGCACAACGATCGGTTTGCCGCCTTCATTGCGCACGCCGGCATTTTCAACACCCAACACATGTATATGACCACAGAAGAGGTCTGGTTTCCGCACTGGGACAACGGGGGTGCCCCCTGGGACACTAACCCTGTAGCCGTGAAACACTATGCCCAATCCCCGCACACACGAGTACAATACTGGAACAAACCCATCCTGATCACCCATGGGGAACTGGACTACCGTATTCCCGCGGACCAGGCCATGGCCGCCTTCAATGCCGCCAAGCTGCACGGAGTTCCTGCAAGGCTGGTCCTTTTCCCCGATGAGAACCACTGGATCCTCAAACCGCAGAACAATATGCTTTGGAATAAAATTTTCTTTGAGTTCCTTGAAAAATATATGTAGATTTTTACGATAGAGGTCTTTTTTTACACACCGTTGTTGTAGGTTTGGTGCGTTTAACTAATAATAACGCATTATGGAACAATCTATCAACAAAGTAGAATTGATGGGACGTGTTGGGGCCGATCCCAGGATTGGTCAATCCGAGGAAGGAAGAAGGGTTATGAATTTCAACCTGGCCACAGGCGAGGTGATAAAAACAGGTTCGGGGGCACTCAAGGAAGAAACCACCTGGCACCGGGTCGTTGCCTGGGAAGGGAAGGATATCGCTCCATTTGAATCGGTCAAAAAGGGATCCCGCCTGGCCATCACCGGCAAGATCCGGACCAATGCCTACGAAAAAGACGGCCAGCCTCGCTATTTCCAGGAAGTAATAGCCCAGACACTCCGGGAAGTGCTGCCCCAAAAGCCCGGGGAAGTGGTCCCAAGTTAAAAAATTGTACATTTGCAGACATAATTACCAACCCGCATGCCACCAGAACTATTCATATACAACACCCTTACCAGAGAAAAAGAAAAATTTGAACCACTGGTTCCCGGGCATGTGGGACTTTATGTCTGCGGCCCCACCGTGTACGGCGATCCCCACCTGGGACATGCCCGTCCGGGGGTGGTATACGATGTTTTTGTACGACTGCTGAGGTACCTGGGGTATAAAGTCCGTTATGTGCGCAACATAACAGATGTGGGACACCTTGAAAACGACTCGGACTCGGGAGAGGACAAGATCGGCCGCAAAGCGCGGCTCGAGCAGGTCGAACCCATGGAGGTGGTGCAGCATTACACCATCCGGTACCACCAGGCCATGGCCAGTCTCAACACCCTGCCACCGAGCATCGAGCCAAGGGCCTCGGGCCATATAACAGAACAGATAGCCATGATAAAACAGATTCTGGACGCCGGCATGGCTTACCAGGTTAACGGATCTGTTTATTTTGACGTTGAAAAATACAACAAAACACACCGTTACGGGATCCTTTCAAGGCGGGTTCTGGAAGACCTGCTGGCCAACACGCGTGAGCTGGAAGGCCAGGACGAAAAACGTTTTCCCTTTGATTTTGCCCTGTGGAAAAAAGCATCCCCCGAGCACATCATGCACTGGCCCTCCCCCTGGAGCGAAGGTTTCCCGGGCTGGCACCTGGAATGCTCGGTCATGAGTTCCAAATACCTGGGACTGGTTTTTGATATCCACGGCGGGGGGATGGACCTGCTCTTTCCGCACCATGAATGTGAACTGGCCCAGAATACCGTCACACGGGGAAAAGACAGCGTACGGTACTGGATGCACAACAACCTGATCACTATCAACGGCCAGAAAATGGGTAAGTCCCTGGGGAATTTCATCACCCTGGAAGAATTGTTCAACGGAACGCACCCGCTCCTGACACAACCCTTCCATCCCATGACTATCAGGTTTTTCATCCTGCAGGCACATTACCGGAGAACACTCGATTTTAGCAACGAAGCCCTGGTGGCCGCCGGAAAAGGCCTTAAAAGACTGCTCCAGGCACGCAGGGTATTTGCAAAGTTGCCCGTTTCACAAGAAGCAGCCGTTTCCCCGACCTTGCAGGAAACCGAAGAAAAGATTTATCAGGCTTTGTGTGACGACATGAACACCCCCGTGGCCCTGGCAGCACTTTTTGATCTGGTCACATGGATCCATACCGCATCGGATGCTGCCCGGCCTGTTTCCCTGGCAGACAAGGAACTAATAGAAAAAATATACAGCCGGGTGGTGGACGGTATCCTGGGACTGAAGGAAGAAGCAGACCAAGTTCAGCTTCCCCTGATAGAAGGACTGGTAGATCTGGTGCTGGAATACCGGACTCAGGCCAGGGTCCTGAAGAACTGGGCCGAATCGGACCGGATACGCGACCGGCTCTCCGGCCTGGGCGTGCAGATCAAAGACTCCAAGGAAGGAACCGGCTGGGAGTTGTAAATCCCCCATAGGCAAAGAGGGATACTGTCGCCTATCAGTATCCCTCTTTATTTCGTGGCACGACCAATGGATCTTCTGTTTGCATGAAAAAATTCCGCGTGCTCACTGCTTTCGTTATCCATTTTATACTCAAAATGCGTTCCAGAAACATTCCCCAATTTGAAAAACAATCAAAAACGACTCCAATAAAAAATTATATTTTTAACTCATTGGTTGTCAGATTGTTTTTTTGACAACAGAAAGACACTCCCCCCAGGATCGCGCTAATTGTTGGGGAATTATGCACCACAACTTGGGGTATATTTTCCCACTTACACTTTTTCCTCTCCCCTTTTGTGCTGCGGGGATTTCTTTATATCTTAGCTTCATGAAACAAGATGTGGGGTTTCGCCTGAAAGTGGTCTTCAGCTATGTCTTGCTGGTGGCACTGACCGTTGGTGCAGCCTGGTACGTATACAAACGTGTCTACCCGTTCCTGTTTCAGAGCGAAGACCGCCGCGAGGAAATCCTGGAACGAAGCCTTTTGATTAGCAATACCATATCATTGCTGTATGAGGCCGAATGGCTGGGAACCCGCTTTATCCAGGATCCCAAAGCCGAAAACTACGACCTCTACCGCAACGCCCTGGACAAAGTAGACGTGATGCTCGACTCCCTGGGCAGGGGAACCGCCATGGAGCGGCAAAGGCAGATCCTGCTGGAAATTGACAGCCTGCTGGTGTACCGCAACATCAACATCCAGGATATCGCACGCCAGCAACAGGAACTCAGCCAACGCAGCAATCGCACGGTGGCGCAAAAGGTAGACAGGGCCCTTCCCCGGGTCCCGGCCATGACGCAGGCCCCAAAATTAACCGAAGTAACTTCACGGCCCATGCCACCCGTGGTCATCCGGGAAGAGGTTATCTACGATACCATCACAACGGCCGTGCGCAGGCCCAAACAGAATTTCTTTGAACGCTTGGGCAATGCTTTCGCTCCTTCCCGCATGCAGGACAGCATTACCGAGATCAAACAGATACGCCGCACCATAACCGATTCCCTGGTCCGGATCATTCCGGGAACCCCGCAGCCTGTGGCCGTTCAGACCACAGACCGTGACACCGTGGTCCAGGCGGTGATGAAAGTCCTGGACGATGTGGAAGCAGAACGGCAGCGCCAGCTTAGGTCCATCTCGGCACAACTGCAACAGCTAATAGAAACAGACCGCGCCCTGAACCTGGAGATAAATAAATTGCTGGAAGAGTTGAACCAGGAGTGGTTTAGCACCACCCTAACAGCCCTGGAAACCCGCAGGGCCTCTCTGGAGGAGGCCGGAAACTCGCTTTCCATACTGGGTGCAGCCGCTCTGCTCATCATCCTACTATCCACCCTCCTCATATTCACAGACCTGAACAAAAGCCGTAAATACCGCCGGGACCTGGAGGTTGCACGGAACAGGGCAGAAGAATTGATGAAAAGCCGGGAAAAACTGTTGCTCACCGTGACTCATGACATCAAGGCGCCCCTGAGTGCCATCATAGGATACCTGGACCTGCTTGGGCACCCCTCGGACAAAAGCCCCGGACAGCAACTCAAAGAATACCTGGATCCCATGATGCACTCTGCCGGACATGTAATGGAACTGCTGGGCAACCTGCTGGAATACTACCGCCTGGATGCACATAAAACGCAGCTTAATCCCACCGTCACCTCTGTAAGGAAGCTTTTTGAAGAGGCTATAGACGTATTTGCCCCCATGGCCGGAAAAAAGGGCGTGACACTAAATCTGCGGACCGCCATCTCCCCGAAAATCTGCGTTATAACAGACCCCATGCGGCTTCGGCAGGTGGTGATGAACCTGTTGTCCAACGCCGTCAAATTTACCGACAAGGGGCACATAGACCTGCATGTATCGCTCGACGGCCCGGAATTATTCTTTTCTGTGTACGACACGGGAACGGGCATTGCCCCGGAAGCGCAGCAGCGCATCTTTGATGAATTCATGCGGGTGGAGACATCCCGCACCCCGGAAAAGGAAGGCGTGGGGCTGGGTTTATCCATAGTTAAACGCACTATGGACCTTTTCAAAGGCAACATCACCCTCTCCAGGAACGAAGACTCCGGAAGCACTTTCTGTGTTTCCATCCCCGTGGAGCCAACCAGCGTCCAGGCTCCGGACATTCCCACGGAAGCAAAACCAGTTTCTGTGGAACCATCTCCCGTCCCCCTGCGGGTTCTTGTGGTGGACGATGATCCGGCACAATTGGCCCTTTCTGCTGAAATGCTCCGCCTCTCGGGCCATCTGGTAGCTACGGCCCTGGGCTCACAGGCAGCCATGGCCATTTTGTTAAGTTTGCCGGTAGACCTGGTCCTTACAGATATCCAGATGCCAAACGGGGACGGATTCCATTTGCTGGAACAGATTCGCAGCTGCAGGGAAATCCCGGTGATTGCTGTAACGGCAGACAGCCTTTACTCTGCCCGCCATTACATAGATAAGGGATTTACTGGCCACCTGGCAAAGCCTTATGTGAAAGCGCAGCTGAACCAGGTACTTGCACCCATAAAATCTGCGGTTCCCTATGACCTTTTCTCTCTGGCAGAAATGGGACATATGGTAGAAGCAGACCTGGATGCCGTAACCCAGGTATTGCGTGTTTTTCATACCGCAGCTGGCGAAAGCCTTAAAATCATGGAGGAATCCCTGGAGCGTGGCGATTATGGAAGGATCGTCTCTGTAGCGCATAAAATGCTTCCCATGTTCCGGCAGCTGCAATCGCCCCTTGTCAAAGACCTAGCCACCCTGGAGCGTTCCGGCAAAGAAGATCCCGCTACTGTGCAGCGTGTGATAAAGCAGGCCCGAGCATTACTCCAGGTTATAGAGCTTCATTTTATTATATAAAGTCTTGCGGTCAATGCCCAGCAGACGTGCTGCGCGGGTACGGTTGTTCCTGGTACGGGCAAGGGCATCTGTGATCATTTGCCGTTCGTGCTGTTCTTTCAGGTTATGGGCATCCTGCCCTTCGCGCACAGACTGAAAACCGCGAATCTCTTCAGGCAGGTCGGTGGCCTGGATCTCGGGCCCTTCGCTCAGGAGCACGGTGCGTTTGACCACATTGAGCAATTCGCGAAGGTTGCCCCTCCAGTTGTATGCCATCATCAATTGTTCGGCCCCGGGTGCAAATCCCGTGATTTCCCGGTTCATCTGGCGGTTGGCATATTCCAAAAAATGACGGGCAAAGAGCATTACGTCCTGTTCCCGTTCCTGCAGGCGCGGTATATGGAGCTGGAATTCATTGATGCGGTGGTACAGGTCTTCCCGGAACCTTCCCTGTTCTATCATTTGCTTCAGGTCCACGTTGGTGGCTGTGATTATGCGGATGTTGACTTCTATGATCCGGGAACTTCCCACCGGCTTTATCACTCCCTCCTGCAGTGCCCGCAGTAGCTGCATCTGCACATCGTGCGAGAGGTTCCCCACCTCGTCCAGGAACAACGTCCCCCCGTCTGCCATCTCGAAAGCCCCTTTTTTGTCACTAATGGCCGAGGTGAAAGACCCTTTCAGGTGCCCGAACAGCTCGCTCGAGGCAAGATCCCTGGGAATGGCACCGCAGTCAAGGGCCACAAAAGGTCCTTCCCGCCGGGAACTGTTCTGGTGAATGTGGTTGGCCACATATTCCTTGCCCGTGCCGCTCTCCCCCCAGATGAGCACAGAAAGCAGCGTTGGGGCCACCAGCATCATGTAGTCGTACATTTTCAGGGAAGCCGGACTTTCTCCTTTAATAAAAGGTATGCGCTCATGTGGCCGGTCCTTTTTCCGGAGCACCTCGTCAATTTTCTCTCTCAGGATTACAGGATCCACGGGTTTTTCCAGGTAATCGGCCGCCCCCAGGCGGATGGCCTGTACTGCGGTCTGGATATCGGCATACCCGGTCATGATGAATACAGCGCTGTCCGGAGAGGTTTCCCGGATCCATTTTAGCAGGGTCAGCCCGTTGGTGTCGGGCAGCCTCAAATCAGAAAGAACAATGTCATACACTTGTCCCTGTACGGCCTTCATGGCTTCTCCTGCAGACAGAACGCCTTCAGCCCGAAACCCGGCTTTGGTAAGCCAGGTTTTCAAAAGGGCGTTGAAAGCGGCGTCGTCCTCAATGATCAGTATTTTAACCATAAATACAAATGTAAAAAATATTTTTATGTATCTTTGGGGCATCATGAAGGCTCGTACATTCTCTGTCATTCTTCTGGCGTGCCTGTTCTGCCCGGGTTTCTCCCCGGTGTACGGACAGTCCCTGACAAAGATTGTATCCATTCCTTCCGTTCTTGAAATTGAAGTGATCATTCCTCTGTCCATTGCAAAAGAATCCAATCTTTCATTTGGGTATGCCTCTCCCGGACAGGGAACGGGATGGGTAACGCTTACCGCTGCCGAAAATCCGCAAAGAACGGCTTCCGGTGTGGCCACACTTTTGCCAAGTCCAGGAGCGGTTTACGCCGGCAAATTCAGGGTGACGGGAGGGCCCAATGCATCGGTCAATGTTACTGTCCCCACATGGACCCATACCCTGTTCCACAGCAACGTCACTGCTAACCTGAATCTTGAATTGACCACCCCCTCGGCCACCCTGCAACTGAGCTCTACGGGCGAGGCCGTGTTTTATGTGGGTGGTACCGTCACCATGTGGTGGGGCCAGGCACTGGGCCAGTACACCGGCACCTTTACCGTGACCATAGCGTACCAGTGATTTCTGGGGTTGTTGAAGAAAGAGTCCATTTCGTAGATTAATTTCCGGTTTATGTTGAAATCGTTTTTTTGTTTGGAGCCGAGGGCATACTTTTGTACCGCGTTTGAAAATTTAGTTTAAAAAACATCTTAAAAATATTCATTATGAAAACAACACTCAAAATTTTCGCTCTCACAGTAGCCCTCTTCGGAATCACCAACATTTCTTTCGGACAAAACACTGCAGAAGCTACTGCAGCAGCTGGTGCCAGAATTATCACCCCCATTACTATCGAAAACAACAAGGCTTTAGAATTTGGCGATAT
>JAEAMF010000165.1_pt1 | contig 112816 bp, 95 predicted proteins | sample 8958721 | NCBI WGS metagenome assembly JAEAMF01 (sample SAMN16933255, study PRJNA681124) | bioreactor sludge metagenome | isolation source: anaerobic bioreactor treating anionic surfactant - SDBS | place: India: Bengaluru | collected 2019-02-28
ATACCGGCCTGTCACGCCGGGGGTCGCGGGTTCGAGCCCCGTCCGCTCCGCCAGCTTAAGAAGAAGGGTCCGAGAAGTCGGACCCTTTTTTCGTTCAGCGATCAGAGTGTCTGTCCCTGCGGACAGACACGGGCCGTGGGCTCGAAGGGATTGCCTTGCAAGGTAATCCGCGGCCCGCGGCACGTGGGCGAGCCCCGCCCCTTCTCAAGCCCGCCGCTGCTGCGGCCTCCCCGCTTCAACCCGATCCCTTCCCCCGCTCTTCGCCGCATACAGCGCATGGTCCGCCCTTGCCAGCGCCATCCCCAACGTCTCGTTCGGATCGAGCACGACAACGCCGATACTCACCGTCATCGTATAGTTGCTGCCGCTGGTGATCACGACCGCCTCGCGCACGGCCTGGCGCAGGCGTTCGGCGGCGGCCAGCGCACCGGCCAGTGCGGTGCCCGGCAGTACCATCGCGAACTCCTCGCCACCGAGGCGACCGATGGTCTCATGTGCGCGCAGGGTCGCGCGCGCGGTGCAGGCGAACACGTTCAGGGCCTCGTCGCCGGTGGCATGGCCGAAACGGTCGTTGATCTGCTTGAAGTGGTCGATGTCCATCATCGCCAGCGCCAGCGGCTGGCGCTGGCGCAGCGCGGCCTGGCGTGCGTTCTCGGCACGCTCGAGGAAGGCGTGGCGGTTCGGCAGGCCGGTGAGGCTGTCGGTGGTGGCCAGGCGCGCCATCTCGGCATCGTCCTTTTCCTTGCACAACAGCAGAAAGCCGAAGCCGTTCACGATCATCAGGAGATAGCCGGCCAGGTAAGCCGACTCCTGCGCGGCACGCTGGCCCAACGGGGCATCGCTGCCCAGGCAGTTGGCGGCCCATAGGCCGACCGAGACCGCGAACACCGCGTCATTGGCGCCGATGATCCGTTGCAGCAGGGTGGCGCGGCGCCGCGGACGCAGCAGGATCCAGGCCATCGCCGCCGAGAACAGCGCGAGGACGCCGGCGACCAGCGCGGTGAGATAGGGCACGGGTGCACCGGCGCTGCCGGCCGCCAGCACGATGGCCAGGGCCAGCGCCGACATCGGCAGCAGCACGCGCTGCCAGCGCTCGAGCCCGAAGAAGATGCAGTAGGCGGCCACTTCCAGCGAGATCGCGAGAACCCAGCCGGCGCCCTCGATGCCATTGAGCATGGGAACGTCGAAATAGACACGGCACCAGCCCAGCAGCTGGCACACGCCCATGCCGAAACGCGCCCACATCCACAGGCGCAATCCCGGACTGGGCGCGGCGCCATGCGTATAGCCCGCCATGAGAACGGCAAACGCGATGTTGCCAACGCCTAGCGCCAGCAGGAAGGAATGAATGTCGAGCACCGCTGATCCCATGGGTGAGGCCTTGACCCCACCGCAATCATGTTTATCTATTAATATATGTTTCCGTAGAGAACTATATTACACGCTTTCCCCGCTGTGGGTTCGCACAATTGAATAGACATGTGTAGAGCGCAACACTTTCAGTTGGGACATATGCGGGTCACAGCTTTTTTGATGCGCAGCAGCACCCGATAGCGGATAATCATCCGACAACATACCAACGCACCATGCTGGAGCAATCGTGATTTTCGGTTTCCTCAAGTCGCCCAAGATGTCGCCGCGCCTGCACCGCCTGAAGAACCTGGCGCTGTTCTCGGCATTGACGCCACTGGAACTGGAAATCGTCGACGGCCTGCTGCACGAGCGCCGCTACCTCACCGACGAGATCGTTTTCGACGAGGGCGAGGAAGGCCAGGCGCTGTACCTGATCATGAGCGGCCGGGTCCTCATCAGCAAGCTGCACGAAGGCAGCAACCAGGTGGTAGCCGAGCTCGGGCCGGGCAGCTTCTTCGGCGACCTGGCCCTGCTCGACAACTCGCCGCGCAATGCCCAGGCACGCGCCGTCGAGCCCTGCGAGATGGCGGTGTTCTTCCGCGCCGACTTCCTCGGGCTGCTGGAGACCGATGCCGTAATCGGCTACAAGATCTCGCTGGCGCTGGCACGCCACATCGGCCTGCGCCTTCGCGAATGGATGGGCACCGGCCGTCCCCAGCTGGAAGCCCTATGAACCGCAGCGAGCGCGCCGGGCCGGTCGTCTGGACCGGCATCATCGCCGCCACCTGCGTGCTGCTGCTGGTGGTGCAGCAGATGCTGTGGCTGGCCCTGCCCTTCCTGTTCGGCGGGGTGCTGCACTACATCCTGGTCGGGCCGATGCAGCGCCTGGTGCGCGGCGGCTATGGCCGCAATGCCGCGGCGATGCTGGTCTGCCTGGGCTTCTTCGCCTTCCTGACGCTGGCCCTGACCGCGGCTTTCTCGTGGAGCCGCGGGCCGGAAGAAGAATCGTGGGAACAGACGGTCGGCCTCTACCTCGACGGCGGGATCGCCTTCGTGCACAACACCATGACCCTGCTCGAGAAGCGCTTCCCGCTGCTGGCCGAGATGCGCCTGACCTCGACCGTGAACGGCATCTTCCGCGCCCATACCGACAACTTCGCCGAAAAGCACCTGGGCGAGATCCTGGTCGCGCTCGCGACCTGGGTGCCCTCGCTGCTGCTGGCACCCTTCCTCGCCTTCTTCTTCCTGCGCGACGGCCTGCGCTTCAAGAAATTCCTGGCGCGGGCAGTACCGAACGCCTATTTCGAGCGTGCCTTGTACCTGCTGCACGAAGTCGACCAGACCGCGCGCCGCTATTTCGAGGGCCTGCTCAAGCTGACCGTGCTCGACACGGCGGTGCTGGCGCTGGGCCTGTGGACCATCGGCGTGTCCTCGCCGCTGCTGCTGGGCCTGTTCTGCGCGGTGCTGGCCTGGGTGCCTTTCGTGGGCTCGGTGGTCGGCTGCGTGCTGGTGGTGATCGTCGCCTCGACCGATGCGCCCAGCAATCCCTTCATCGCCTACGGCGCGATCGGCGTGTTCGTGCTGGCGCGCCTGCTGGACGACTTCGTGTTCATGCCCCTGACCCTCGGGCGCAGCATCCGCGTCCATCCCCTGGTGACGGTCTTGATGATCTTCATCGGCGGCGCGCTGGCCGGCGTGGTAGGACTGATGCTGGTGCTGCCGCTGCTGGGCGTGGTGATGGTGGTGGGCGAGACGCTGGGGCGCCTCGTCACCAATCCGCGCCTGCGCGCCCGGCACCGCTACGCGCGCACCCTGCGCACGCGCCAGGCCAGCATCGACCTGGATGTCGCCCATGAGCGGCGCGCACGCACGGTGCCGGGTTTGGAAAGCTAGTGCATCTGGATTCTACACTGGGGGTCAGGTCTGACATTTGGACACGAACTCGAGTATTACTTGCTTGTATTGCTCAGTCCGTGTCCAAATGTCAGACCTGACCCCATAAAAAAACCGGAGACCAGCTCCGGTTCTTGTGCAGGCAAAGCGGCTTATTTACGCGCCGCTTTCGGCTTGGTCTTGATCGTATCCAGGATCGAGGGCCGGGCCTTGGACGATGCCACCACGGCCGTGGCCGGCGCACGTTCCACGCGCACCTGCACCTTGTCGCGTCCGGCACGCGCCGGGCCCGGACCACGCTTGCCGACCTCGCGCTCGCTCACCGGCGTGCCGCCCGGCACCATGCGTTTACGGTCCCAGTCCGGCGCCGGCTCGGCGCCTGGCGGCGGCACCAGGTGGCGCTCGCCCGTGCCGATCAGGTCGCCACGGCCCATGCGTTTCAGGCCCTCGCGCAGGACCGGCCAGTTCTCCGGATCGTAGTAGCGCAGGAATGCCTTGTGCAGCTTGCGGGTCTTGCCGCTCTTGGCGGTTTCGACGACTTCCGAATCTTCCGTCACCTTCGCCAGCGGATTCTTGCCCGAATGGTACATGGTGGTGGCCATCGCCATCGGCGTCGGCGTGAAGGTCTGCACCTGGTCGAGCCTGAAGTTGTTCTTCTTCAGCCACAGGGCCAGGTTCAGCATGTCCTCGTCGGTCGAACCCGGGTGAGCCGCGATGAAGTAGGGAATCAGGTACTGCTTCTTGCCGGCCTCGATCGAGTACTTGTCGAACAGGCGCTTGAACTCGTCGTAGGCGCCGATGCCCGGCTTCATCATCTTCGAGAGCGTGCCCTGCTCGGTATGCTCGGGCGCGATCTTCAGCAGGCCGCCCACGTGGTGGGTGACCAGTTCCTTGACGTACTCGGGCGAACGCACGGCCAGGTCGTAGCGCAGGCCGGAACCGATCAGGATCTTCTTGATCCCGGGAATGGCGCGCGCCTTGCGGTACAGCGAGATCAGCTTGCTGTGGTCGGTGCCGAGGTTGCTGCAGATGGTCGGATACACGCACGACAGGCGGCGGCAGGATTCCTCGATTTTCTTGTCCTTGCAGGCCAGCCGGTACATGTTGGCGGTCGGACCGCCTAGGTCGGTGATGGTGCCCGCAAAGTTCTTGGTGGTGTCGCGGATCAGCTCGATCTCGCGCAGGATCGAGGGTTCCGAACGGCTCTGGATGATGCGGCCTTCGTGCTCGGTGATCGAGCAGAAGGTGCAGCCGCCGAAGCAGCCGCGCATGATGTTCACCGAATAGCGGATCATCTCCCAGGCCGGGATGTGGGCCTTGCCGTAGCTCGGGTGCGGGGCGCGCGCGTACGGCAGGTCGTAGACGTTGTCCATCTCGTCCATGGCCAGCGGCAGCGGCGGGGCGTTGAGCCAGACGTCGCGGTCGCCGTGCTGCTGCACCAGCGCACGCGCATTGCCCGGGTTCGACTCGAGGTGGAACACGCGCGAGGCGTGCGCGTACATCACCGGGTCTTCGCTGACGGTCTCGAAACTCGGGAGGCGCACCACGGTTTTTTGGGCCTTTGCGCGGGCGGCGGCCTGGCGCTCTTCGCGCGTCATGATCACCACCGGTTTCACTTCCGGTTCCGGCTTCGCGTTTTCGGTGGCGCAGGCCTTGGTGTCTTCCTGCGCCATCGCGTAGGGGTTCGGGTGCGCGTCGACGCGGCCCGGCACGTCGACGCGGGTCGAGTTGTGCACGCTCCACTCTTCGTCCGGCAGCCAGCCGTGCGGCACCAGGAAGGCGGTGCCGCGCAGGTCGCGGATGTTCTTGATGTTCTCGCCCGCGGCGATGCGGCGGGTGACGTCCACCAGCGCGCGTTCGGCATTGCCGAAGATGAGCAGGTCGGCCTTCGACTCGAACAGCACCGAGCGGCGCACCTTGTCCGACCAGTAGTCGTAGTGGGCGATGCGGCGCAGCGAGGCCTCGATGCTGCCGGCGATCACCGGCACGCCCGGGAAGGCTTCGCGGGCGCGCTGGCAGTACACCGTAACGGCGCGGTCCGGGCGCTTGTTCGGCTCGGCGTTCGGGGTATAGGCGTCGTCGGAACGGATCTTGCGGTCGGCCGTGTAGCGGTTGACCATCGAGTCCATGTTGCCGGCGGTAATGCCCCAGTAAAGGTTCGGCTTGCCGAGCGCGCGGAAGGGCTCGACCGAGGTCCAGTCCGGCTGGCTGATGATGCCGACGCGATAGCCCTGCGCTTCCAGCAGGCGGCCGACCAGCGCCATCCCGAAGCTCGGGTGGTCGATGTAGGCGTCTCCGGTGACCAGGATGATGTCGCACGAATCCCACCCGAGCTTGTCCATTTCGGCACGGGACATCGGGAGGAAAGGCGCGACGGGAGCGCGGCTGGAGCGCTTCGGGACGCTCGCGAAAAGGTTTACTGGGGAGTTCATTGGCCGGTATTGTACCGGAAAACCATTTTTGGGTCTCCCTCAGGCCCAAAAAATGGCTTACTTATCAATGAGTTGCAGCACGGATGTAATCTCAGATACCCATATTGGACAGCATATTGCCGAGCTGGCGCAGGCCGGCCGAGAAGGTCGGGTGGTTCGCATCGAAGCGGGCCGCCAGTTCCTGGGTACGGGAAGACAGGCCATAGGTGTTCTCGTCGAGCTCGTTCTCGGCATGGCGCGCCAGGGCGCGGTCGATGTCGCCGTCGAGCTGGCGCAGCAGGGTTTCCAGTTCCGGGTCGACGTTATCGGTTTCCTGCAGGTGGCGGTGCAAGGCTTTCAGGTGCGCCTTCAGGTTCGCATCGCGTTCGTGTTCGTTCTCGTTCAGCATTGTCGCTCTCGCTAGTTGGTGAAGCGGGTCTCGAGGTACAGCGCCTCGACCTGCTCGCGCGCCCATGGGGTGCGACGCAAAAACTTCAGGCTCGACTTGATGCTCGGGTCTTTCTGGAAGCAATTGATGTCGATCCGGCGGCCGAGTCCCTCCCAGCCGTAGTGCTCGACGAGGCGGGTTAACAGGGATTCTAAAGTAATACCGTGGAGGGATTGAACACTCATCGCTTGGGGTGGCTTTAAAAGGGATGAGGGCAGTTTAACAAACTTGGGTTCCGGCCTTCGCCGGAACGACGGTCTTTCGGACACTGGCTAAAGAGTTAGCCAACGATTATTCTGCCCTCAAACTACGTCGCTCCGGCGAAGGCCGGAGCCTAAGTTTGCCTGAACAGCAAAGAACGCCGGCCGCATTGCACGGCCGGCGCGAAACCTGCTTATTCCCCCGTCAGGCCGCGGCGTTCCAGCAGCGGACGCACCTGCGCATCACGCCCGCTGAAGTTGCGGTACATCTGCATCGCATCGATGGTGCCGCCGCGCGACAGCAGGGTCTTGCGGAAGTGGTCGCCGTTCTTGCGGGTCAGGCCGCCGTTCTCCTTGAACCAGTTGACGGTGTCCGCGTCCAGCTTCTCGGCCCATAGGTAGCCGTAGTAGCCGGCCGAGTAGCCGCCCGAGAAGGTGTGCGAGAAGTAGGTGCTGCGGTAGCGCGGCGGCACCAGCGCGAAGTCCACGCCCGCTTTCTTCAGCGCGTCAGCCTCGAAGGCCAGCACGTCGGTCGGGATCTGGTTCGGCGACAGCTGGTGCCAGGCCTGGTCCAGCAGCGCCGCGGCCAGGTACTCGGTGGTGCGGAAGCCTTCGTTGAACTGCTGCGAAGCCTGCACCTTGTCCAGCAGCTCCTTCGGCATCGGCGCGCCGGTCTGGTAGTGCTTGGCATAATTCGCCAGCACTTCCGGCCAGGTCATCCACATCTCGTTCACCTGCGACGGGAACTCGACGTAGTCGCGCGGCACGCGCGAGCCCGAGAAGCGCGGGTACTTCACGTCCGAGAACATGCCATGCAGGGCGTGGCCGAATTCGTGGAAGGTGGTGCGCACTTCGTCGTAGGTCAGCAGGGTCGGCTCGCCGGCGGCCGGCTTGGCGATGTTCAGGTTGTTCGCGATGACCGGCTTGGTGCCCATCAGCTTGCTTTGCGGGACCCAGGCATTGGCCCAGGCGCCGCCGCGCTTGTTCGGGCGCGCGTACGGGTCGAAGGTGAAGATCGCCAGCTGCTTGCCGTCGTGGTCGAACACGTCGAACACGCGCACGTCCTCGTTATAGGCCGGCAGGTCCTTGCGCTCCTTGAAGCTGATGCCGAATTCCTTGTTGGCGGCGAAGAACACGCCATCCACCAGCACGCGGTTCAGCTCGAAGTAGGGCTTGAGCTGGTTGCCGTCGAAGGCGTACTTGGCGGCGCGCACCTTGTCACTGTAGAAGGCCCAGTCGTGCGCGGCGGCCTGGAAGCCGCCCTTCTCCTGGTCGATGGCCTGCTGGATCTCGGCTGCTTCCTTGCGCGCGTTGTTCACGGCCGGCTTGGCGAATTCGGCCAGCAGCTGGTTCACCGCCTTGGTGTCCTTGGCGGTCTGGTCGGCCAGGTTGTAGGCCGCGTGGTTCGGGTAGCCCAGCAGCGCCGCGCGCTGGGCGCGCAGCTTGGCGATCTTCAGCACGACGTCGCGGTTGTCGAATTCGCCGCCGCGCGAGCCGCGCGCCAGCGAAGCCGCCAGCAGCTTCTCGCGGGTGGCGCGGTTGGTCAGCACCGACAGGCCTGCCTGCTGGGTGGTGTTCACGACCGGGATCACGAACTTGCCGTCCAGGCCGCGCTTCTTCGCCTCTGCGGCGGCGGCGTCGATCGCCTTGTCGGACATGCCGGCCAGTTCGGCGCGGCTGTCCACCACCAGGGCCGAGGCATTCGCTTCCTTCAGCACGTTCTGGGCGAACTGGGTCGACAGCCCGGCCAGCTGGCCGTTCATCTCTTTCAGTTTCTGCTTGTCGGCGTCGGACAGCTGGGCGCCGGCGCGCACGAAGTCGGTGTGGTAGCGCTCGATCAGGTACTGGCCCTCTGGGTCCAGGCCCAGCTTGCTGCGCTTGTCGTACAGCGTCTTGATGCGGGCGTACAGCTTCGAGTTCAGGCGGATCGCGTCGTTATGGGCCGACAGCTTCGGCGCCAGCTCCTTGTCCAGGGCCTGCAGCGCGTCGTTGGTGTACGAACCCTTCAGGGTGCCGAAGGCGGCGCCGACACGGTTCATCAGCTGGCCCGAACGTTCCATCGCGACGATGGTGTTTTCAAAGGTGGGCGCTGCCTTGTTGTTGGCGATCGCCTCGATTTCCAGCGCTTCCTGGCGCATCGCTTCGGCAAAGGCCGGGGCGAAGTGCTCGTTGCTGATCTTGTCCCAGGCCGGATAGTTGAACGGCAGGGTGCTCGGCTTGGCGAAGGGGTTCGAGGCTTCGAGCATCGAAGCCGGAGCGGCGTAGGCCATGCTGGCGGCGGCGCTGGCGGCGGCGACCAGCAGGATGTGTGGACGGATCATGGTGTCCTCGTTATGGTTTTAGTTGAAGGATGCTGCAATCAAAAAGCCGGCGCGAGCGCCGGCTTCATCGACATCAGTTCAGGCCACGGCGCTCGAGCAGCGGCTCGATGACCGGATCGCGGCCGCGGAAGTCGCGGTACATCTGCACCGCGTCCATGGTGCCGCCCTTCGACAGCACCATCTTGCGGAAGCGATCGCCGTTCTTGCGCTGCAGACCGCCGTTTTCCTTGAACCACTCGCCGGCGTCGGCGTCCAGGCGCTCGGCCCACAGGTAGCTGTAGTAGCCGGCCGAGTAGCCGCCCGAGAAGGCGTGCGAGAAGTAGGTCGAGCTGTAGCGCGGCGGGACCGGCGCGAAGTCCAGGCCCGCGTCACGCAGTGCCTGCTCTTCGAAGGATTTCACGTCCGTCGGGATGGCCTTCGAACCGAGCTGGTGCCAGCGCTGGTCGATCACCGCGGCGGCCAGGTACTCGGTGGTGCGGTAGCCTTCGTTGAACTTCTGCGAGGCGCGCAGCTTGTCCAGCAGTTCCTTCGGCATCGGCTCGCCAGTCTGGTAGTGCTTGGCGTAGTTGGCCAGCACTTCCGGCCAGGCCATCCACATCTCGTAGACCTGCGACGGCAGCTCGACGTAGTCGCGCGGCACGCTGGTGCCCGAGAAGCGCGGGTACTTCACCTTCGAGAACCAGCCGTGGGTGCCGTGGCCGAATTCGTGGAAGGTGGTGCGCACTTCGTCCCAGGTGAGCAGGGTCGGCTCGCCCGGCGCCGGCTTGGCCAGGTTCAGGTTGTTGGTGATGACCGGCTTGTTGCCCAGCAGGGTGCTTTGGCTGACCAGGGCGCCCATCCAGGCGCCGCCGCGCTTGTTCGAGCGCGCGTACGGGTCGAGCACGAAGATCGCCAGGTGCTCGCCGTTCTCTTCGAACACGTCGTACACGCGCACGTCGGCGTCATACACCGGCAGGTCCTTGCGCTGCTTGAAGGTGATGCCCCACAGCTTGTTGGCGGCGAAGAAGGCGCCGTCGTTCAGCACGCGGTCGAGTTCGAAGTAAGGCTTGAGCTGGTTGGCATCGAAAGCGTACTTGGCGGCGCGCACCTTGTCGCTGTAGTAGTTCCAGTCGTAGGCGGCGACCTTGAAGCCGCCCTTCTCCGCATCGATCACTTCCTGGATCTCGGCGGCTTCCTTCTTGGCGTTGCGCACGGCCGGCGCGGCCAGGTCGGACAGCAGCTTGTTGACCGCCGTGGTGTCCTTGGCGGTCTGGTCTTCCAGCGAGTAGGCGGCGTGGCTGCTGTAGCCCAGCAGCTCGGCGCGCTCGGCGCGCAGCTTGGCCAGCTGCAGCACGATGTCGCGGTTGTCGAATTCGCCGCCGCGCGAACCGCGCACGGTCGAGATCGACAGGAGCTTCTCGCGGGTGCCGCGCACGTTCAGCGTCGACAGCGGGCCCTGCTGGGTGGTGTTCACGACCGGGATCACGAACTTGCCGTCCAGGCCGCGCTTCTTCGCTTCGGCGGCGGCGGCGTCGATGGCCTTGGCCGGCAGCCCGGCCAGCTCTTCGCGGGTGTCGACCACGAAGGCCGAGGCGTTCACTTCCTTCAGCACGTTCTGGCTGAACTGGGTCTGCAGGGCGGCCAGCTTGCCGTTGTACTCGCGCAGCTTCTGCTTGTCGGCATCCGACAGCTTGGCGCCGGCGCGCACGAAGTCCTTGTGGTAGCGCTCGATCAGGTATTTGGACTCGGCGTCCAGGCCCAGCTTGTCGCGCTTGGCGTACAGGGTCTGGATGCGCTGGAACAGTTTCGGGTTCAGGCGGATCGCGTCGCCGTGGGCGGCCAGTTTCGGCGCCAGCTCCTTGTCCAGGGCCTGCAGGCTGTCGTTGGTGTAGGAACCGACCAGGGTGCCGAAAACGGTCGATACGCGGTTCAGCAGACGGCCCGAACGCTCCATCGCGACGATGGTGTTCTCGAAGGTCGGCGCGGCCTTGTTGTTGGCGATCGCTTCGACCTCAAGCGCCTGTTCGCGCATGCCTTCGGCGAAGGCCGGGGCAAAGTGCTCGTTCTTGATCTTGTCGAAGGCCGGGTAGCCGTACTGGAGGGTGCTCGGCTTGGCGAACGGGTTGGTCGCATCGAGCGGCGCGGCATAGGCCAGGTTGGCCATCGCGACGCTGGCCGCGATCAGGAGCATACGGGGACGATTCATGGTGTCTCGGATGGTGATTGAACTACGTTGGAACACGCCTGCCTTTCGCCGCCGGGCTTGTGGCCCGGCGGCGAAAGGCGCAGCGCAGGAAAAGATTTAATTACCGGTCAGGCCCCGGCGTTCCAGCAAAGGCTCGATGACCGGATCGCGGCCACGGAACTGGCGGAACAGGTCCATCGCATCGGCGCTGCCGCCACGCGACAGCAGGGTCTTGCGGAAGTGGTCGCCGTTCTTGCGCGACAGGCCGCCGCTCTCGGTGAACCACTGCACGGTGTCGGCGTCGAGCTTTTCGCTCCACAGGTAGGCGTAGTAGCCGGCCGAATAGCCGCCGTTCATCGAGTGCGAGAAATAGGTCGTGCGGTAGCGCGGCGGCACCGGCGCGAAGTCGACGCCGGCGTCCTTCAATGCCTTGGCCTCGAAGGCCAGCACGTCGCTCGGGACCTGGGACGGCTTGAGCTGGTGCCAGCGCTGGTCGAGCAGCGAGGCGGCCAGGTATTCGGTGGTCATGTAGCCCTGGTTGAACTTTTTAGAAGCGACCACCTTGTCCAGCAGCTCTTTCGGCATCGGCGCGCCGGTCTGGTGGTGCTTCGCATAATTGGCCAGCACTTCCGGCCAGATCGCCCACATCTCGTTGACCTGCGACGGGTATTCGACGAAGTCGCGCGGCACGTTGGTGCCCGAGAAGTGCGGATACTTCACGCTTGAAAACATGCCGTGCAGCGCGTGGCCGAACTCGTGGAAGGCGGTGCGCACCTCGTCATAGGTCAGCAGCGTAGGCTGGCCCGCGGGCGGTTTCGGGATGTTCAGGTGGTTGCCGACCACCGGCTTCTTGCCCAGCAGGTGAGATTGCGACACGTATTCGTTCATCCAGGCGCCGCCCTGCTTGTTGCCGCGCGCATAGGGGTCGAACAGGAAGATCGCCAGCTGCTTGCCGTCGTGGTCGAACACGTCGAACACGCGCACGTCCGGATCGTAGACCGGCAGGTCCTTGCGTTCCTTGAAGGTGATGCCGTATTCCTTGGTGGCGGCGAAGAACACGCCGTCCACCAGCACGCGGTTCAGCTCGAAGTAAGGGCGCAGCTGGTTCTCGTCGAAGTCGTACTTCGCGGCGCGCACCTTGTCCTGGTACAGCGGCCAGTCGTAGGAGGCGACCTGGAAGCCGCCCTTCTCCTTGTCGATCACCTTCTGGATTTCAGACGCTTCCTTGCGCGCGTTGTTCACCGCCGGCTTGGCCAGCTCGGCCAGCAGCCTGTTGACGGCAGCCGGGTTCTTGGCGGTTTCCAGTTCCTGCGAATAGGCCGCGTAGTTTGGGTAGCCCAGCAGCGCGGCGCGCTCGGCGCGTAGCTTGACCAGGCGCAGCACCAGCTGGCGGGTATCGAACTCGCCGCCGCGGCTGCCGCGGTTCAGCGAGGCCGCCATCAGGCGCTCGCGGGTGGTGCGGTTGGTCAGCGTCGCCAGCGGCGGCTGGCTGCTGGTGTTGACGATGGCGATCGCGTACTTGCCCTTCAGGCCACGCTTTTCCGCCTCGCTTGCCGCGGCATTGATCTCGGCGTCGGAGAAACCGGCCAGTTCGCCGCGGGTGTCCACGATCAGCGCCGAGGCATTGGCTTCCTTCAGCACGCGCTGCGAGAAGTCCGACTGCAGCGAGGCGATCTCGGCGTTGTATTTCTTGAGCTTGTCCTTGTTTGCGGCGGACAGGTTGGCGCCCGCGCGCACGAATTCCTTGTACACGCGCTCCAGCAGGTGCTTCGATTCGGCGTCCAGTCCCAGGGTGGCGCGCCTGGCGTGCAGGGTCTTCACGCGCTGGAACAGGGCCGGGTTCAGGTAGATCGCGTCGTTGTGCGCGGCAAGCTTGGGCGACATTTCGCGGTCGACCGCGTCCAGCACGTCGTTGGTGTTGGCCGTCTGCAGGTTGGAGAACACGGCGGCCACGCGCGCCAGCATCTGGCCGGCACGCTCCATGGCGACGATGGTGTTCTCGAAAGTAGGCGCCGCCTTGTCCTTGGCGATGGCGTCGATCTCGCGCAGGTGCTCGGCCATGCCGGCGGCGTAGGCCGGCAGGAAGTGCTCGTTCTTGATCTTGTCGAAGGCCGGGTAATTCAGCGGCAGGCTGCTGGGCTGGGCGAACGGGTTGGCGGCGTCGAGGGCAGGCGCTGCCGGTGCAGCCACTGCGGCGTGCGCGAGCGCGAGGCTGGCGGCAACGATGAACAGGTGTGGTCGGTTCATGCGATCTTTCGGACTCTTTTGAAGGAGCTGCCGGGAGTGCTCGACAGCCGTTGCGCGACGATCATAGCAGGCTTATACGCACGTCGTCACAATAAAAAAGGTATGTATGGCACATGTATCGGCCATGTATCGGCATGTATCGGCCATGTATCAATTCTGGCCGTGCTAGCATCCGTTTTCACCATGGAATCCCTCACCCAACGCTCCTACGACGCCATCGTCGTCGGCACCGGCCCCGGCGGCGCCAGCACGGCGCGCGAGCTGGCGCGCGCCGGCGCCCGTGTCCTGGTGCTCGAACAGGGCAGCGCCGCGCCCCTGGCCGGCACCCTGGGCCAGATGGCCACCATGGCCCTGCCCGGCCGCGGCGCCTGGCTGCACCGCGACGCCTCGCTTCTGGTGGCCGGCAGCGCCCTGGGAGGCAGCTCGGCGCTGAACTTCGCCACCGCCGCCCCGCCCCCAGCCGCCATGTTCGCCGCCCACGGCATCGACCTGGCGCCCCATCTCGCCGCCTTGCGCGCGGAACTGCCGCTCGCGCCCCTGCCCGACAAGCTGGTCGGCCCGATGGCGGCGCGCATCATGGCGGCGGCACGCGCTGCCGGTTTCAACTGGGAAAAGCTCGACAAGATGATCCGCCCGCAGGCCTGCCGCAGCGGCTGCTGGCGCTGCGTGTACGGCTGCCCCTACGGCGCCAAGTGGAGCGCGCGCGATTTCGTCGAGGAAGCCTGCCGCCACGGCGCCGTGCTGCAGGACCGCAGCCGGGTGCGGCGCGTGCTGGTGGAAGACGGCCGCGCCGTCGGCGTGGAATACCGGCGCGAAGGCGGCACGCATACGGCAAGGGCGCAGACGGTGGTGCTGGCGGGCGGCGGCATCGGCAGTCCGCGCCTGCTGCATGCCTCCGGCCTGGGGCCGCGCCTGGCGTCCTTCTTCAGCGATCCGGTGGTGGCGGTGATGGGGAGCGTGGATGACGTCGATGGCGGCGCCGAAGTGCCGATGGCGGCCGGCGCCAGTTTTACTGAAGAGGGCATCGCGCTGGCCGACCTCACGCTGCCGGCGCCGATGTATGCGGCTTTCGCGCTGCAGGCCGGCCGGGTCGACCGGGTGGGTGCGCACAGGCGCACGCTGAGCATCATGGTGAAGATCCGCGACGACATCGGCGGCGCGGTCGGCCCGCGCTGGGTGGACAAGCGCCTGAGCCCAGGCGACCGGGCGCGTCTTGACAAAGGCATCGGAATGGCGCGCCGGATCCTGGAACAGGCGGGCGCGCGGCAGGTGTTTGCAAGCCACCATTTTGCCGCCCATCCCGGCGGCAGCGTCCGCATTGGCGAAGGCGTGGACAGCGCGCTGCGCGCCGCGCCCGGACTCTACGTGTGCGACGCCTCGGTGATCCCGCAGCCATGGGGGTTGCCGCCGACGCTCACCCTGCTGTGCCTGGGCAAGCGGCTCGGCGCCATGCTGGCCGGCGCCGCTGTCAGTAGTGAGGCGGTTTCTCGTTGACCGGTCCCTGGCGGGTGGACTGCAGGGTGCGGACGTGTTCCACGAGGGAGGCGACCAGGGCTTCGAGCTGGTCGATGCGGCGACCCTGGCGGTAGATGGTGTCGTTCAGCGTCTCGACCAGGTCTTCCTGGTGCGCGAGCTTGATTTCAATATCGACGAATCGGTCTTCCTGGCTCACGATTGGCTCCGGCGCAAAACCGGCATTATGCCAGTCTCGCGCCGGTTCCTGGTTCAGCCGCCGGTCCAGGGCGTGTAGTCGATGCCGCCACTGATGCTGCCGATCACCTGAGCCTGGTTTTCGAAACCTTCGCTGAATTCCATCAGGATCTGCTCACGGCTGCTATCGACGATACGTCCCACCCAATACGCGTAACCGGCAGCATCCGGTTCGCGGTCGAGGATGTTCGCGTACAACTTGATCAGGAACTCGCCGTCGCTCGGGTTCGCGCCATAGAGTTTGTCGAACTCTGGCTGGTTGGTGATGAACTCCTTGGATACCTGCAGCAGGCTGGTGCCTTTTTCCATGCGGTCGATCCAGTAGCCCATGCCGGTCTTGTCCGACGGACGGCCGAAGACCGCCTCGTACAGGCGGTAGACCTGGCCGCCGATGCCGTCGATGTCGATCGCCTTCCAGCCGTCGGCGAACTGGATCCGCTCGACATTGATCAGGTTGTCGGTGCCCAGGGCGCCAGTCTTGTCGGTGACGGTCACGCCATAGATGCCGCGTGCGATCGTGAAGTTGCTGCTCGCGCCGGCATAGACGACGGTGTCGATGCCGCCCATGCCGTCGATGGCATTGTTGCCCGCGCCCGGTGTGAAGCGATTGTTCCCCCCATCACCGCTGAGGTTCAGCGCGCTGTTGATGGTGAACTGCAGGAGCGTATCGGCAGTGGTGGCGTTGCCGGCAATGTCGACCGAGGCGGTCATGACGTCGTAATTGCCATTCGGAAGTGCCGCCGAATCAATTTTCCAGGTGCCGTCATTGTTGACGACGGTGCGACCGATCTCGACAAGGTCGCTCATGCGTACCAGCTGCATGGTCGTTCCGGCTTCAGCGGTGCCGCTGAAGACCGGCTGGTTTCCTCCCTGGCTCAGCGACATGCTGGACGTCGGCTTCACCGGCGCGGTGGCGTCGACGTTGAAGCTGAGGGGGGCGCTGCGCACGGATACATTGCCGGCGCTGTCGGTCGCGGTCGCGTACACGGAATAGCCGCGTCCGTCGGGGAACCTGCTGCCCACGATGCTGAAGACGCCGCTGGCGTCGGTGCGGGTTTCGGCAACGACCTGGTCGTTGTAGTACACACGCACCACGGAATTCGGTTCCACCTGGCCCGTGAAGACTGGCGTGGCGCCGGTCGGAAGGTAGTCGGCGGCATTCTTGCGCACCGTCAGCACCGGCGCAGGGGGCGCCACGGTATCGGTCGTCACCTGGGAACGCTGGTACTGCCCATCGGTGAAGGCGAGCAGTTCGATGTTGGTGAGCGTAACCGTGCCCAGTGTTGCATGGGTCGCGAGCAGGCTGCCGCCGGCGTTCTCGCTGAAGCTGTATTCGCTGCGGCCCCGGCTGAACACGACCGTATCAAGGCCGCCCCCGCCGTCCACGATGTCGTTGCCGCCGAGGACGACGATGCGGTCGTTGCCGGCCGTGCCGGTGATGCGGTCGGCCCCGGTGGTGCCGGTGATGAAGCGCCCACCCGCATCGACGCCGAGCGCGCCGCCCAGGCCATCGCCGCCGTACAGCCAGTTCAGCGCGGCGATGTCGTATGGGCTGAAGGTGCTGTACGGTCCGCCGGTATCCGTGTACGACATGATCGTATTGCCGGTGTTGTCCTGCTGGAAGGGGAGATGGACGTGGTCCTTTTCCTCTCCATTCTCATGGAATGGATGCGCCAAGCCGATGGCATGCCCCAGCTCATGTAACAACGTTTGGTAACCCTGGGTTCCTGGTACCAGCTCACTGTTCGCGTTCTTCCACTCGACATTATCGAGATAAACATACGCATCAGGCTTGTAGTCAATTACGTTATTGCCGATATAAGAATATGGTCCATACCAGCTGCAAAGGCCGGTTACATTGCTTTTTTCAAGATCGAGGTTGGCCAAGTGGATCTGGGCATTGCTTCCGCTCTTGGTCTCAACAAATTGGATACCGGTAATCTGTTGTAAGTAGGACATAGCAGCGCGTGTACCGATCTGCTGGTCGATAGTGAAGGCGACTTGCCCCGTTACCGGCACTTTGGTTTTCTGATCTACTTCGTTTCCAGACGAAATATCAAACGTGTAAAAAATCGTGTTCGGCGTCACGCCGATCATGTAGTTCCAGTCGGGGCCGATATCGAGCAGCGCATCGATGTGATTCAGCCCGGACAGGGGGGTCGTGGTCAGGTCGGTAACGGTTGCCATGCTTGAGATAGTCAGAAAGTGGTTGCAAGACTCTACATTGAGCTCGCTTTGCGGAAAGTATTTCCTGCGGCACAAATGAAGTCAAATAAGAATTTCAATCGTGCGCGGCTATTAGCAGGCCGACAAGGCTGATGCGCAACGCCTCAGCCGCCATCCATGCCCACGGCACGGATGGCCTTATGCTTTCGGCATGGCCAGCAAGGCCTTCAGGTTGGCCAGCCTTTCCTTCGGACTGAGCACTTCGGTTTCCTTGGGCGGCGCGTCGCCGACGTCCAGCGCCATCTCCTTGATGAAGCGCGAGGGTTCGCAATGCACCAGCTCGCCGGCGCGCTTGCGCTTCTTGCACCAGGTCAGGCGCAGGGTGCGCTGGGCGCGCGTGATGCCCACATACATCAGGCGGCGTTCCTCCTGGATGCGGGCCGCCATCACTTCCACCGGCGCGTCCGGGTCGCCCTTGTGCGGCAGGATGCCCTCTTCCACCCCGACCAGGAACACGTGCGGGTATTCCAGGCCCTTGGAGGCGTGCAGGGTCGACATGCGCACGGCGTCCTGTTCCTCGTCCTGGCCTTCCAGCATCGACATCAGGGCCACCATCTGGGTCAGCTCGAGCAGGTTCTTCTCTTCGCCATCGCGGTCGCGCCCGCCCCGGCCGCGTTCCTTCAGCCAGTTGGTGAACTCGAGCACGTTCTGCCACTTGGCCTGGGCCGCGCGGTCGTCGAAGCTCTCGTACAGGTAGTGCTCGTAGTTCATCTCCTTCATCATGTCGTCCAGGACCTCGGCGGCATTGTCGCCGCTGCCGGAGGGGCCGGGCCGGGTGGCGCGGTCTTCCAGCTCGAGCAGGAAGCGGCAGAAGTCGCGCAGCGGCGCCAGCTGGCGCTCGGCCAGCTTGGCTTCCAGCCCGTTCTTGCGCGCGGCCTCGAACAGCGAGCAATTCCACTGCTTGGAGAATTCGCCCAGCGTCTCGAGCGTGGCCATGCCGACCCCGCGCTTGGGCGTGGTCACGGCGCGGATGAAGGCCGGGTCGTCGTCCTGGTTCGCGATCAGGCGCAGGTAGGCGATGATGTCCTTGATCTCGGCTTTATCAAAAAAGCTCTGGCCGCCCGACATGGTGTAGGGGATGCGTTCCTTGCGCAGGGCCTGCTCGATGATGCGCGCCTGGTGGTTGCCGCGGTACAGGATGGCGTAGTCGGTCCACTTGTTCTTGCGCTGGAAGTGGTCGGCCGAGATCATGATGGCCACCTGCTCGGCTTCCTGCTCGTCGCTCTGCATGCCCAGCACTTCGATCGGCTCGCCCAGGCCGTGTTCGGACCAGAGCGACTTCTCGAACAGCTTCGGGTTGTTGCCGATGACGGCATTGGCCGCCTGCAGGATGCGGGTGGTGGAGCGGTAGTTCTGTTCCAGCTTGATGACGCGCAGGTCGGGGAAGTCGGTCTGCAGGGTTTTGAGGTTTTCGACCGAGGCGCCGCGCCAGGCATAGATCGCCTGGTCGTCGTCGCCCACGGCCGTGAACATCGGCTTTTTACCCAAGCCCGTGACCAGGAGTTTCACCAGCTCGTACTGGCAGGTGTTGGTGTCCTGGTACTCGTCCATCAGCAGGTAGCGCAGGCGGCGCTGCCAGCGGTCGCGGATCGATTCGTTGTTGCGGAACAGCTCCACCGGCAGGCGGATCAGGTCGTCGAAGTCGACCGCCTGGTAGGCCTGCAGGGTGGCCAGGTAGCTGCGGTAGACGCGCGCCGACATGGCTTCGTCCTCGTCCTTCGCGTTACGGATCGCGTCTTCGGGGTCGACCAGGCCGTTCTTCCACAGCGAGATCGCGTTCTGGATGCGGCGGATTTCCTGCTTATCGGTGGTGAGCGCTAGGTCGGAGACGACGGTGTAGCAATCGTCGCTGTCCATGATCGAGAACTTGTCCTTCAGGCCGACGCCGGCCGCTTCCTGGCGCAGGATCTTGACGCCCAGCGAGTGGAAGGTAGAGACGGTCAACTGCTTGGCCTGCTTGGGCTGCTTGAGCAGCTTGGCGATGCGTTCCTGCATCTCGAGCGCGGCCTTGTTGGTGAAGGTCAGGGCGGCGATCGTGCGCGGGTCGTAGCCGCGGTCTTCGATCATGTACGCAATCTTTTGCGTAATGACGCGCGTCTTGCCCGAGCCGGCACCGGCCAGCACCAGGCATGGGCCGTCGAGATAGAGCACGGCTTCGCTCTGCGGCCCGTTGAGGCCGAATTTTGGTGCGTTGGACATGGGAAAGATTTCTGCAGAATGGCCGGGTATTGTAAGGCTGAGTTCGAAACCGCGCCAAAAGGATGCCGTAAAAAAACCGTTTTGCAACACCCTTCTATGCGAGCAATGCCACCGCCTTGACCTGGGCCCAGACCTGCAGGCCTGGGCGGATGTCCAGCTCGCGCCGCGAGCGTTCCGAAATGCGGGCAAGCAGCGGCACCTCGCCCATGCGCATCTGCACCAGCACGTGTCCCGGCGTGTCGGTGGCCGCGGTGGCCGTCACGACGGCGGGCAGGAGATTCACGATACTGCTGCGCTGGGGCCGCTCCAGCGCGATGCTGACATCGCGTGCATGGATGCGGCAGCGCAGGCGGCTGCCCACCGGCTCGCTGCGGCGTCCGACGAACAGCGCACCGCCCTCGAACGCCAGGCGCGAGAGATCGTCGGCTTCGTGCCCGGCCAGCACGGTCTCCAGCACCACCCCGGTATCGTCGGCGAATACCGGCGGCAGGTCGGCGCGGGCCAGCGTTTCGGTGAGCGGGCCGCTGGCCACCACGCGTCCGGCGTCGAGCAGCACCAGGTGGTCGGCCAGGCGCGCCACTTCATCCGGCGCGTGGCTGACGTAGATGATGGGAATGGAGAGCTCGTCATGCATGCGCTCCAGGTAAGGCAGGATTTCCTGCTTGCGCTTGAGGTCGAGTGCGGCGAGCGGCTCGTCCATGAGCAGCAGACGCGGCGAGGACAGCAAGGCGCGGGCGATCGCCACACGCTGGCGCTCGCCACCGGACAGGCTCGCCGGCTTGCGCTCGAGCAGCCGCTCGATGCCGAGCATGGCGGCCACCGGCCCGAGCTCGAAGCGGCGGTCGGCGCCGGCGACCCGCTTCAAGCCGAATTCCAGGTTGCCGCGCACGCTCACGTGCGGGAACAGGCTGGCTTCCTGGAACACGACGCCCAGGGCGCGCCGGTGCGTCGGCACGAAAGCCTTGCGCGCCTCGTCCTGCCATACCTCGTCGCCCAGCGCGACATAGCCGTTCGGTGCGCGCTCCAGGCCGGCGATCGCACGCAGGCAGGTGGTCTTGCCCGAACCCGAGGGGCCGAACAGGGCGCTCACCCCGCGCCCCGGCAAGGCGAGGTCGACATCGAGCATGAAGCCGCCACGGTCGATGCGGAAACTGGCGCGGATGCCGCTCATCCCTTGATGCCTTTCACGGCCGGCGGATTAAAGGTGTACAGGGCCAGCAGAACAAGGAAGCTGAACACGAGCATGCCGCCCGCCAGCCAATGCGCCTGCGCATATTCCATGGCCTCGACGTGGTCGTAGATCTGGACCGAGACCACACGGGTCTTGTCCGGGATGTTCCCGCCGATCATCAGGATCACGCCGAACTCGCCGATCGTATGCGCGAAACCGAGCACGGCGCCAGACAGGAAGCCGGGGCGCGCCAGCGGCACCACGACCGACCAGAAGGTATCCCAGGGGCTGGCGCGCAGGGTCGCCGCCACTTCCAGCGGGCGCTCGCCGATCGCCTCGAAGGCATTCTGCAGGGGCTGCACGACGAAGGGCATGGAATAGAACACCGAGGCGATCACCAGCCCGGGAAAGGTGAACGGCAGGGTGCCCAGGCCGAGGGCATCGGTGGCGCGACCCACCGGCCCGTTCGGACCCATGGCGACCAGCAGGTAGAAACCGAGCACGGTCGGCGGCAGGACCAGCGGCAGCGCCACGACCGCGCCCACCGCGCTTTTCATGCGCGAGCGCGTGCGCGCCAGCCACCAGGCGATCGGCGTCCCAAGGATGAGCAACAGGACCGTGACGATCGACGCCAGCTTGAGCGTCAGCCACACGGCTGCCAGGTTTTCCTCTGCCATGCCGGATTACAGCGCGTAGCCGAAGGACTGGATGATGGCGCGGGCCTTGGCCGACTTCAGGTAGTCCAGCAGGGCCTGTGCGGCAGGATTGCCGCGTCCCTTGGCCAGGACCAGCGCGTCCTGGCGGATCGGCTCATGCAGGCTGGCCGGCACGATCCAGCCGGAACCCGAGGCGATCCTGCCGTCCCTGGCCACCTGGGACAGCGCGACGAAGCCGAGCTGCGCATTCCCGGTGCTGATGAACTGGTGCGTCTGCGCGATGTTCTCGCCCTGCACCAGCCTGGCCTGCACCGCGTCGAACAGGTTCAGCTTTTTCAGGACGGTGACTGCTGCCGCTCCATACGGCGCGGTCTTGGGATTGGCGATGGCGAGATGCCGGAAATCCCCTGTCCGCAACACCTCGCCTTTGGCATCCACGTAGCCGGCCCGGGCCGACCACAGGACCAGCTTGCCGATTGCGTAGGTAAAACGGGTGCCGGGCGCCGCCTGGCCCTCCTTTTCCAGCCGCGCCGGGGTCTCGTCGTCCGCCGCGAGCAGGACCTCGAAGGGCGCGCCGTTCCTGATCTGCGCATAGAACTTGCCGGTGGAACCGAATGCCAGCCTGGCCCGGTGGCCGGTGTCCCGTTCGAATTGCGCGGCAATGGCGTGCATCGGGGCCGTGAAATTGGCGGCGACCGCTACCTGGACTTCCCCGGCGCGGGCGCCCGCGGCGCATGCCATGGCGATGAGGGCGAAACTGAGGAAACGCTGCATGACACCCTTTCGAGACGGGGACGGTGAAGAACTATCGCTATATTACCAATGTACCAATGAAAGCGCGCCTGCCCGCCGGGGCAGCGGCGACGCCGGGACACGCAATCGGGTACCATCGCAGCCTTGTGGCGCCGCGCGCCAGGCCTTATTCGGACTGCACCATGAAATTTGAACATCTCATCCAGATCAACGATCCGCTCAACCCGCTGATCGACACCATTTCGATCGAACAGCTGTGGCGCGGGCTGGTGCTGCGCGCCGAATCGCCGACCATGTTCGTGCCGCACCTGGACGAATGCACGATCGGCGACAGGACCAGCGGCAGCTTCGCGCGCCGCCTGCGCTACGGCGACCTGGTGATCGACGACGTCGTGTACCTGACCCCGCTGAAGGAAGTGCGCTACGAAGTGCCGGCCCAGGGCGAGATCGCCGCCTCCAGCCTGAAGATGATCATCGAGGCGCCGAGCGACGCCCTGCTGCTGGTGCGCTTCTGCTACGACGACGGCCAGGGCGAGCACACCGACCCGGCCAACGCCATGTACGACGACTTCAAGCGCTCGGCCTATCAGGAAGCCGACATCGACACCGTGCGCATCCTGCGCCAGCTGGCCGGCGAGGGCAAGCTGGATGCCAGCTACCTGAATTAGTAGGGTGGGCGGGTTTCCCGCCCACGCGGTGATCGATATCGGCTCCGCTTTCGTGCTCGGTGATCTTGCTGCAAACTATCACCGCGTGGGCGGCACAGCCGCCCACCCTACTCTTACGTACCCGGCTCGGTATCGGCCGGGTCGATCTCGCTCTCTCCCTTGGCCAGGTTGTGCGCCAGGTCGCGCAGGGCGGTGCGCACGCCCTCCTCGATCACCGGGTGATAAAAGGGCATCTCCAGCATCTGGTCCACCGTCATGCGCATCTGGCAGGCCCAGGACAGGGTGTGCGCCAGGTGCTCGGCGCGCGGCGCGATCATCTCGGCGCCCAGGAAGCGGCGCGAGCCGTATTCCGCATACACCCGCAGCATCCCCTTGTTCTGCAACATCACCCGGCTGCGCCCCTGGTTCGCGAACGAGACCGAACCGACCGCGAACTTGCGCTTGCCCCCTTCGCACAGGCTGCGGTAGTTCGCGCCCAGGGTGGCGATGTTCGGGTCGGTGAAGGCCACCGCGATCGGCGTGCGGCGCAATCCCGGACGCACGTCCGGATAGCGGCCGGCGTTGTCGCCCGCGATCTTGCCGTGGTCGGCCGCGTCGTGCAGCAGCGGGCGCTCGTTGTTGGCGTCGCCGGCGATGAAGATGTGGCTGGTCCCGCACTGCATGGTGCGGACGTCGAACAGCGGAATGCCGTCCGGGCCGCGCTCCAGGCCCGTGTGTTCCAGCCCGATGTCGTGCACGTTGGGCGTGCGGCCTGCCGCCATCAGCACGACCTGGAAACGTTCGGTCTTCTCTTCGCCGAGGGCATCGCTGTAGCGCAATGCCACTTCGTCTCCTTCCTGCACCGCGCCCACCACCTTCGACTGGAACTGGATATCGAGTTCCTCGGTGAGCACGCGGGTGGCGCTGCGCAGCACTTCCGGGTCGCTCAGGTGGGCGATGCTGCCGCCGCGCGCGAACAGCTTTACGCGCACGCCCAGGCGCTGCAGGGCCTGGCCCAGCTCCAGGCCGATCACGCCGGTGCCGATCACGGCCACCGATTTCGGCAGCTCGTCCCAGTAGAACACGTCGTCGGAGGTAGCGATGCCGGGGCCGACCGTCTCCAGCACCGGCAGGCGCAGCGGCGTGGAGCCGGTGGCGATGACGACGCGGCCGGCGTTGATCTCGGTGTGATCGTCCACGAGCAGGGTATGCGGGCCGGTGAAGCGCGCATGGCCGCGCAGCTTGTCGGCGTCATCGAAGGACTCGACGCTTTCCAGCACGAAGCCCACGAAGCGGTCGCGCTCGCGCCGCACGCGCTCCATCACGGCGCGGCCGTCGATGCGGACTTCGCCCGCGTGCACGCCGAAGGGCGCGCTGTGCTGCATCACGTGCGCGGCCTCGCTTGCGGCGATCAGGAGCTTGCTGGGCATGCAGCCGACCCGTGCGCAGGTGGTGCCGTAGTGGCTGCTTTCGATGACCACCACCCGGGCTCCTTGCGCCTTCGCCGCCCGATAGGCCGTCATGCCGGCGGTGCCGGTGCCGATGATGGCGACATCCACATCCAGTTTGTTCATCGTCTTCTCCGGGTCTCTCTACAGATGATGACGAAACGATACGCGATTTTCAGCCGGACCGCCGGAACCGGGCCAATGTGCCACCATGATCGCCTGTCACCATGGGAGGGCGAATGCTGGAACCGATCAGGGAGCTGCTGCGTCCGCCTCCTGGCATGGCCTTCGACTTCAGCCAGCCGGCGGGCGAGCCGGCGCTCGCTCCCCGCGACGGCATCGCCTGGCGGGTGTTCGCCAATCCGGTGGTCCTGTTCGTGGGCGGGGTGGCGGCGGTGCTGCTCGAGCTGAGCGAGCCCTCGGTCCGCTCCGGCGTGTGGGACCAGGGCGGCTTCCGGCAGGACCCGGCCATGCGCCTGCGCCGCACCGGCTTCGCGGCCATGATGACTGTCTACGGGCCGCGTTCGGCGGCCGAGCAGATGATCGCGCGCGTGGTGCGCATGCATGAGCGGGTGCGGGGCACGACGCCCGCAGGCCTGCCCTACCGCGCCAACGACCCGCGCCTGCTCGACTGGGTGCAGGCCACCGCCGCCTTCGGCTTCACCGAAGCCTACCACCGCTACCTGCGGCCCCTGTCGGCGCTGGAGAAGGACGCTGCCTTTGCCGAAGGCGAAAGCGCGGCCCGGCTGTATGGCGCGCTTGGCGCGCCGCGCTCCTGGGGAGCCTGGGAAGCCTTGCTGGCCGAAACGGCGCCCCGGCTGGAAGGCTCCGCCATCCTGGCCGACTTCCTGCGCATCATGACCGAAACGCCGCTGGTGCCGGGACCGATGCGGCCCCTGCAGCGACTGCTGGTACGCGCCGCCGTGGACATCGTGCCGGAGCCGGTCGCTTCGCTGCCCCAGCTGCGCAAGCAGGGCCTGCGTCCCGGCGAGGGCGCGCTCGTGCGTGCGCTGGCGCGTTCGAGCGTCCTGCTGCCGCTGGGGGATACCCCGGCCGCCCAGGCTGCCCGGCGGCTCAGCGCATCTGGTACTGGATCCCGAAAGTGAATGTCGTCTCGATCAGGGTATCGGCCGGAATACCGCCGGGATGCGGGTAGCGCTGCAGCGCGCGATTGGCTACGCGGCTCAGCTCCGCCTCGAAACCGTTGGCCATCCGCCTTGTCTTGCGGTCGCGCAGCGTGTCGGCCATGACCCAGCCCACCATCTCGTACTCGCGCGATTCGCCGCGCTGCAGGTCGATGCGCGGTATGCCCGGCAGGAAGCGCAGCTTCACGTCGCCGCCGATCGCATGGGCCGCGGCCTGGTCCGGATACTTCACCTCGGCGGCAATGGTGGACAACACGCCCGCAACGTAATTGCAGGCCGCCAGCCGGGCCGGCGGCCAGGTCTTCAGTTCCGCGACGAAGCGGTCGGGGTCCGCCGTCGCTTCTTTCGGCATGCCGCACGCTCCCGACCGGAATGGGGGCGTCTTCATCGCCCACCAGAGCGCGGCCGCCACGTCGGCTCCATTGGCCGGGTCGGCGTAGCCGGCCGCGATCCGCGCGGCGCCATCCTTCTCGCCCGCGTCATGCGCCTGGACGTAAAACGTGACCGCGCGATCCCAGTCGCGCCGCACGCAAATGCCGTTCTCGTACATCGAGCCGGCCAGCAGGAAGACTTCCGGGTACTCGTTCTTCAGGCCGCTCTTGAGCCGGTCCACGGCCTGCCGGCAGTCCTGCGCGGCGATGCTGACGCGGATGGCGTCGACGGCCAGGGCGCCGGAACGGGTGCCCGCGCCGGCGTGGTGGGATGCCCCGAGCAGGGCAAGCATGAGGAAAGCGGTTGTCAAAGCGCGCATGGCGGGCCCCAGTCGGAACGAGGGAACAGTCTAGCAGCGCGGATGGACGTGAATTCTCTCGGATTGCCTCATTCGCGCTTGAACAGGAACTGGACCCCGGCCTGGGCATCGGCGGGAATGCCGGCCGGCTGCGGATAGCGGCGCAGGGCATCATTGACCAGCGCGTGCATCGAGTGCTCGAACGAGCCGGTCAGCGGCGCCAACGGCGCCAGAGGGCGGCTGGGCAGCGAATCGCCCTTGACCACGCCGTACGGAACATAGGCGCCGCTGCCGCCCATTTTCAGGTCGATGCGCGGCACCCCGGGCAGGAAGCGCAAGCTCACTTCGCCACCCAGCCCAAGCACCTCGGCGTGGCCCGGATAGCGCATTTCTGCGGAAATCGTCGAGATCACGCCGACGACGTAGTTGCAGATCGCCAGTTTGGACGGATGCCAGGTACGCAGTTCCTCGACGAAGCGATCCGGGTCCGTTGCGGCCTGCGGGCTGACGGCGCAGGCCTCGGCACCCGCGCCGGCACGGCCCCGCAGGTTCCACCACAGCGCCGCCGCGGCATCGGGCCCCCTGGCCGGGTCGGCAAAACCGGCGGCGATCCGTTCGGCGGCTTCCGGCGCCCCGCGCTCGTGGGCCCGGACGTAGAAAGTCAGCGCAGTGTCCCAGCTGGCCTTGACGCAGATGCCGTGCTCGTACATCGATCCGGCCAGCAGCACCACCTCGGGATAGCCCCATTTCAGCCCACTCTTGAGGCGCTCCACGGCGGCCCCGCAGTCGCCTGCCGCGATCCGGTTGCGTACCTCATGGACCACATCGAGTCCGGCACGCGTCGCGGCCCCAAGCTGCGCCGCGGGCAGCAGGGCAAGCAATGCAAGCAGAAGCGGGAGGCGTGCGGCAGTCGGGAAGCTCATGGCAGGCTTTCGGCACGTTGGCTCAGATATCGAGCGGATCGACCTCGAGCGACCAGCGCACGCGCGATTTCATCGCGCGCAGGATCTCGACCCACTCGCGCAGGAAAGCCTGCAGGGCCGGGCGCGAGCTCGATTCCACCAGCAGCTGCGCACGGTCGACGTTGTGCACGCGCGTCATCGTCATCGGGATCGGGTCGTTGATCATCACCGCATCCCACACCAGGCTGTCGCGCGCCGCCTCCAGGAAGGCGATCGCATTGGCCAGCTCGGGCGCCTCGGCGCGCAGCAGCGCCTGGTACATGAAGGGCGGCAGGCCGGCCTGGCGGCGTTCTTCCAGCAGGCTGCCGGCGAAGCGGTCGTAATCGTGGCGCACGACGGCGCCGTACAGCGGGTGGCTGGCGTAGCGGGTCTGCACCAGCACCTCCGAAGCGGCTCCGGCCCGTCCGGCGCGCCCCGCCACCTGCATCAGCTGGGCGAACAGGCGCTCGCTGGCGCGGTAGTCCTGCGAAAACAGGGCGGTGTCCGGGTTCAGGATGCCCACCAGGGTGAGCTTCTTGAAGTCGTGGCCCTTGGCGACCATCTGGGTGCCGACCAGGATGTCGACCTCGCCCCGGTGCACGGTGTCGAAAGCCGCCTGGGCGCTGCCCTTCAGGCGCGTGGAATCGGCGTCGATGCGCAGGATGCGCGCTTCCGGGAACATCGCCGCCAGGCCTTCCTCGATGCGCTGGGTGCCGCGCCCGAGCGGCTGCAGGTCGACGTTGCCGCAGGTCGGGCAATGGCGCGGGATGCGCAGCTCCAGGCTGCAGTGGTGGCAGCGCAGCCGGTGCTCGGGGCGGTGCAGCACCATGAAGGCGGTGCAGCGGGTGCAGTTGCTGATCCAGCCGCAGGCGTCGCAGCAGATCACCGGGGCGTAGCCGCGCCGGTTCAGGAACAGCAGCGACTGTTCGCCGCGGTCCAGGCGCCCCCGCAGCGCGGCGATCAGGGCGCTCGTCAAGCCATCCTTGGGGCGGTCGCGCTCCATGTCGACCAGCTTCACGGTGGGCAGCACGGCATCGCGCACGGCGCGCTCGCGCAGCTCGAGCTTGCGGTAGCGGCCGGACTGGGCGTGGTGCCAGGTCTCGAGCGAAGGCGTGGCCGAGCCGAGCACGATCGGAATGCCCAGCTGGTGCGCGCGCCACACGGCCAGGTCGCGCGCCGAATAGCGCAGGCCTTCCTGCTGCTTGTACGAGGGGTCGTGCTCCTCGTCGATGATGATCAATTTCAGGTTCGGCAGCGAGGACAGGATCGCCAGGCGCGTTCCCAGCACGATGCGCGCGCGGCCCTCATGGGCGGCGAGCCAGTGCAGCATGCGCTCGCCCTCCGACAGGCTGCTGTGCAGGGTAGCCAGCATCACGCCGGGGAAGCGCGCGCGGATGTTCCCTTCCAGCTGCGGGGTCAGGTTGATTTCCGGGACCAGGATCAGGATCTGGGCGTCCTGCTCGCGCGCCAGCACCTGGGCGCAGGCCTGCAGGTAGACCTCGGTCTTGCCGCTGCCGGTGACGCCGTACAGCAGGATCGGGGTGAAGCCCTGCGCCCCGCCGATGCTGCCCGCCGCCTCCTGCTGCGCCGGGTTCAGCACGGGCATGCCGGACGGCGTCGGATCGTGCGGGCTCCCCTCCTTGGCCAGTTTTTTCAGCGCGCGGTCCAGCGCCACGGTCTTCGGCACCCGCAGGTTCTTGGGCAGGCCGGGCAGCGCCACCTCGCCGAGCGGGCGCTGGTAATAGTCGGCGGCGAAGCGCGCCAGCGCCACCCAGCGCTCGGGCAGCGGCGACAATTGGCTGCGCACGGCGATCGCATCCTTCAGCTTGTCCGCCGGGACGTCCGTATCACCCTTGACGGCGACGATCAGGCCCACGACCTCACGGCGCGCGAAGGGCACCAGTACCAGTTGGCCCACCGCCGGCTCTTCGCCCGGCTGGCATTCCCAGCGGTAATCGAAGCAGCTGTTGAGCGGTGTATCGAGCGCAACCTGTAGGAAGCAGTGTGCCAAATCCAACCTTCTTGAGTAAGGAAACCAGAACCAATAAGCTGTGGAAAACTTTGTGAATAGCGCTGTACTTGACCCCGTTCGAGGTTTACGTTAGATCAACTCCAAACGCGCGATTCACTGGAACAACAATAAATTATTCAGTAAATTCAATGACTTGCAAGGATAGAGTTATCCCTGTTAACAACCCGGGCTGGAATCGCCTTGCTGTGCATAACTGCACATGTGTGATGGGAAAACTCGTTGCGGTGCACCAGAATCTTCACACCTTACTTGAAGAGTTGAGCTAAGTCCGCGTAAACGAAGCACTTTTCACAACTCATCCGTCATCCTGTGCATAACTTTGTGAACAATGGACAGGAAGCCGGGACAATTTACCTGCAAACGGTCTGGCCTACTGTGTATACCTACAGTTCAACATGAAAAAAACGCTTAAGAATCATTGATTTGCGTATTTTCAGGCTTGACAAAGATGTCCACAGGAATAATTTTGCGGTTTAACGAACTTGTGAACAAGTGAGATTTTGCTGCAGCAATGCTTGCTGCAGCTGGGGACAATACCGGCCGCTTATGCGGCGCGCTGCTGGCGGCTGAAGTTGTGCACAGCCTCGACCATGGCGGTCACCGATTCCGGCGGCGTGAACTGCGAAATGCCGTGGCCCAGGTTGAATACGTGGCCATGGCCGCTCGATGGCGTGCCGTAGGCGGTCAGGCTGCGCTCGACTTCGGCGCGGATCTGCTCCGGTTCGGCGAACAGGATGGCCGGGTCGAGGTTGCCCTGCAGGGCCACGCGGTCGCCCACCAGCGCGCGCGCCTTGCCCAGGTTGACGGTCCAGTCCAGGCCCAGCGCGTCGGCGCCGATGTCCGCCATTTCGTCCAGCCACAGGCCACCGCCCTTGGTGAACACGATCGCCGGGATGCGCACGCCATCCTTCTCGCGCTGCAGCTGGCTCAGGACCTGCCGCATGTAGTTCAGCGAGAACTCCTGGTAGGCGCCGTCGGCCAGGGCGCCGCCCCAGGAATCGAAGATCATCACGGCCTGGGCGCCGGCGTCGATCTGGGCATTCAGGTACTGGCTCACTGCGCGTGCGTTGGTGTCCAGGATGTGGTGCATCAGGTCGGGGCGCGCATACATCATCTTCTTGATGGTGTGGAATTCGCGCGAACCGCCGCCTTCGACCATGTAGCAGGCCAGGGTCCAGGGGCTGCCCGAGAAACCGATCAGGGGCACGCGGCCGTTGATGGCGGTGCGGATCTGGGTCACCGCCTTGAAGACGTAGTCGAGCGACGCCATATCCGGTACCTGCAGGGCGCGTACCTCGGCTTCCGTGCGCAGCGGGCGCTCGAACTTCGGGCCCTCGCCGTCGGCGAAGTACAGTCCCAGGCCCATTGCGTCCGGCACCGTCAGGATGTCCGAGAACAGGATCGACGCATCCAGCGGATAGCGGTCGAGCGGCTGCAGGGTGACTTCGGTGGCGAAATCCGGATTCTTTGCCAGCCCCAGGAACGAGCCCGCCTGCTTGCGCGTGGCGCGGTATTCCGGCAGGTAGCGGCCCGCCTGGCGCATCAGCCACACCGGGGTGTAGTCGGTCGGCTGGCGCAGCAGCGCACGCAGGAAGGTGTCGTTCTGAAGCGGGGCGAATTGTGGCATGGCTGACAATGGCGGCGGAGGGAAAACCTCCATTATCGCATCTTTGGGGGCACACTTATAATGCGTTTCTTGTCGATGAAAGTACTGCCATGAGCAAACAGCAAGCACCCTGCGGCACCTGGACCTCCCCGATCACTGCGTCAAGCGTCGCGGCCGGCGCCACGCCGCTCGCCTCGCTGGTGCTCGACGGCGCCGACCTGTACTGGCTGGAAGGACGGGCCAGCGAGGCGGGACGCTCGACGCTGGTGGGCAGCCGGGGCGAACTGACGCCGGCCCCGTTCAACGTGCGCAGCAAGGTGCACGAATACGGCGGCGGCGCGGTCACGGTCGCCGATGGCGTCGCCTGGTTCTCGAACCACGCCGACAGCCGGCTGTACCGGGTCGAGCCGGGCGCACAGCCGGTGCCGGTCACTGCCGAGGACAACAAGCAGCGCTACGCCGACTTCGTGGTCGATGCACGGCGCCGGCGCCTGGTGGCCGTGCGCGAAGACCATGCGGCCGGCGGCCACTACCCCGAGAACACGATCGCCGCCATCGGCTTCGACGGTGTCGAAACCGTGCTGGTGGATGGCAACGACTTCTATGCCGCGCCGCGCATCTCCCCGGACGGGCGCCACCTGGCCTGGCTGTGCTGGGACCATCCGCGCATGCCCTGGGAAGGCAGCGAGCTGTGGCTGGCCGACATCATGGACGACGGCACGCTGGCGAATGGCCGGCTGGTGGCGGGCGGGCCGCAGGAATCGGTCTGCCAGCCGGAATGGTCCCCTGGCGGCGTGCTGCACTTCGTGTCCGACCGCAGCGGCTGGTGGAACCTGTACCGCTTCGAACATGGCGTGGTGGGGGCCCTGTGCCCGCGCGAGGCGGAATTCGGCGGGCCGCTGTGGACCTTCGGCGGTTCGCTGTACGGCTTTACTTCGGACGAGGCTATCGTCTGCGCCTACATCGAGGGCGGCGTCAGCAAGCTGGCGCGCCTGCGCAATGGCCAGTTCACCGAGGTGCCGACGCCCTACGAGGAAATCCGCGAACTGCGCGTGAACGCGCACACGGTCGCGCTGCTGGGCGGCGCGCCGACCGTCGCGCTGGAACTGGCGCGCATCGACCTCGACGGCGGCCGGCATGAGGTACTGGCGCGCTCGATCGCGCAGTTGCCCGATGTCGGCTACCTGTCGGTGCCGCGTTCGATCAGCTACCCGAGCGCGAACGGCCGCAGCGCCTACGCCTTCCACTATCCGCCGACCAATGCCGATTTCGTCCCCTCGACGGGCGAACTGCCGCCCCTGATCGTCATCGGCCACGGCGGCCCGACCGGCATGGCGGCCAGCACCCTCAAACTGGCGACCCAGTTCTGGACCAGCCGCGGCTTCGCCGTGCTGGACGTGAACTACGGCGGCAGCACCGGCTTCGGCCGCGCCTACCGCGACCTGCTCAAGGGCCAGTGGGGCGTGGTCGACGTGGAGGACTGCGTGGCCGGCGCCCGTTACCTGGCGGAGCAGGGTCTGGTCGATCCGGAGCGCCTGCTGGTGCGCGGCAGCAGCGCCGGCGGCCTGACGACCTTGTCCGCCCTCACCTTCCACGACCTGTTCAAGGCCGGCGCCTGCTACTACGGCGTGTCCGACCTGGCCGGACTGGATGCCGATTCGCACAAGTTCGAATCGCACTACAACCAGTACCTGATCGCGCCGCCGGAGCGCGCCGAACAGGTCTACCGCGAGCGTTCGCCGATCCACCATACCGACAAGCTGAAACGGCCGATGATCTTCTTCCAGGGCCTGGACGACATGGTGGTGCCGCCCCAGCAATCCCAAACCATGGTCGAGGCGCTGCGCGCACGCGGGGTGCCGGTGGCCTACATCACCCTGGAAGGCGAAGGCCACGGCTTCCGCAAGGCCGAGAGCGTGGTGACGACGCTGGAATCCGAGCTGGTGTTCTACCTGCGTGTCTTCCACATCCCCGTGCCTGCCGGCCTGCCGGCGGTGGAGATCGAGAACCTGCCGGCTGCATGATTTTTCAAGAACTGGAAAGCGGCGAGCAGGCGCTCCTGTCCCTGCTGGCGCTGGGCGGCGAGCCCATGGGCCGCCAGCGCATCCTCGAACACCTGATGGCCGCCGGCCTGCCGCTGCCGCCCGAGCAATGGGCGGCCGAACTGGCGCGCCTGCGCGAAGCGGGCCTGGTCCTCGAGGCGGGTGAGCGCGGCGTCACGATCGCGCCGGGCGCCGTGTGGCCGGCCATCGAGCACGCCTTGTCGGGAGACTTGTTCGCCGGCCTGCGCGCGGCCTACGAGCGCGTCACGCCGCTGCGCCGCGACTGGCAGGGCACGCCGGTCCTGCGCAGCTACCGCCAGGGCCTGGCCCTGCTGCGCATGGCCCTGCTGGCCGGCGAGAACGGATCGACCGTCACGCCGCTGCTGGCCGCCTGCCTGCGCTGCCATGAAGCATCCTACCTGCATCCGCTGGTCGAGGTCTGCGCACGTCCCTTCGAGCCCGCCCTGCTCGATCGCATCGATCCCGCGCTGCGCGACGGCGTGCTGGCGACCCTGGTCCAACATGCGCAGCGCGAACCGCAACTTGCGCCCGCGATCCGCGCCGCCGCGGAAAGCCACGCGGGCCAGGGCGATCCCTCGATCGCGCTGCGCATCGCGCTGGGCGAACACCTGATCCTGTGCGGCCGGCTCGACGACGCCTCCAGGCTGCTGCAGGAGGTCGACGACGCGGCCGGCCTGTTCCTGCGCAAGGTGATCGCCCTGCTGCGCGACGAGCCCGACATCGCCCTGCCCGGCATCGAGGCGGCTCTCAAGCAGCTGCGCCGCGAGACCGGCAAGCGCAAGGCCGTGTTCGACGGTATCGGCGCCCACCTCTACCTGGCCGCCCTCCTGCGCAGTAACCAGTCGGCGCAGCTGAAGCTGGCCGACGCCTGGCTGGAGATCGCTACCCGCGCGGTGCAGCGGCCGGAGACGGCCGTGGTGTTCCAGCTCAGCATGCTGCAGGAGATCCGGCGCGGCACGGTCGACGCCGAGGTGCTGGCCTCGCGCAGCTGGGAGATGGCGCTCGAGCCCTTCACCTTCCGCGCCCTGATGCACCACTGGCTCGGCCTGCCGCAACTGCAGGGCAAGCGCAAGGACATCGAGGACATGCTGGCGCAGTCCGAGCGCGCCGGCTTCGACCTGCTGTCGGCCCAGCTGGCCGCGCTGCTGGGCCAGATCGGCGGAGCGGGCGCCATCACCCATGAAGCACGCGCGAGCGAGCTGCGGCGCCGTCATCGGATCACCGACCTGACCCACTGGTTCGAGCGCGAGGAAGCCTGGGAGCGCCAGCTCAACGCCCTGATCAACCTGCAGCCGGCGCTGAATGCCGAGGTGGTGCGCGAATCGCGCCTGGTGTGGATGATCCGCTACGACGAGCACATGGGCGTGCGCGAGCTGGAGCCGCGCGAGCAGAAGCGCGATGCGCAGGGCGGCTGGAGCCGCGGCCGCGCCGTCGGCCTGAAGCGCCTGGCCGAGGATGCCCAGCAGCTCGAGTTCCTCACCGCCCAGGACGTGCAGGCGGTGGCGACCATTGCCGGACGGCGCTACTACGGCAGCACCGGCATCCGTTTCGAGTTCGAACGCGACAAGGCGCTCGCTGCCCTGGTCGGCCATCCGCTGCTGTTCTGGATGGATGCGCCCGGCACCCGCGTCGAGCTGCTGCCGGGCGAGCCGGAACTGCTGGTGAAGGCGCGCGGCGGCAAGGTCACCATTTCGCTCCACCCCGCGCCGGGCGAGCAGGACGGCGAAGTGATCGTCACGCGCGAGACGCCGACTCGCCTGCGCCTGGTGCGCGTCAACGAGGAACACCGCCGCATCGCCGCCATCGTCGGCGAGGGCCTGGAAGTGCCGGTGGAAGCCGAACGCCGCGTGCTGCGCGCGATCAGCGCGATCTCCTCGATCGTCACGGTGCAGTCGGACATCGGCGCCAGCCCCGGCGACATCGAGCAGGTGGCGGCCGACCCGCGCCTGCACCTGCACCTGCGCCCCTACCAGCAGGGCCTGAGCATGCAGGTGCTGGTCCGTCCGCTCGATGGCGGCGCCTATTACTCGCCCGGCACCGGCGCGGAGAGCGTGATCGCCGACGTCAACGGCATACGCACCGAAGCGCGGCGCGACCTGAATGCGGAACGCGAGGCCGAGCGCCAGCTGGTCGGCGCCTGCCAGGCGCTCGAGCACGGAGAACTCGAGCACGGCGAATGGCTGCTCGGCCAGCCCCTGCTGTGCCTGGAACTGGTGGAGGAACTGCGCAGCCTCGATCCGGGCAAGGTGGTGGTGGCCTGGCCGGAGGGCGAAAAATTCCGCGTCACGAAGCGGGCGAACTCGAAATCGGTGCGCATCCAGGTCCGGCGCGACCGCGACTGGTTCGCCGCGAACGGCGAGATCGTGGTCGACGAGCAGCGGGTGCTGGACCTGCGCTCGCTGCTCGAACGCGTGCGCGAAGGGAAAAGCCGCTTCGTGGCGCTGGGCGACAACGAATACCTGGCACTGAGCGACGAGCTGCACCGGCGCCTGATGGAACTCGGCGACTACGGGACCATCATTGGGGACGAGCTGCGCATGCATCCGCTGGCCAGCTTCTCGCTGGCGGAGCTGGCGCGCGACGCCGGCAGCGTGGACAGCGACGCCGCCTGGCGCCAGCACCTGAAGCGCATCGCCGACAGCGAAGCCTTCACCCCCGCATTGCCGTCCACCCTGCAGGCCGAGCTGCGCGACTACCAGCGCGAGGGCTTCGAATGGCTGGGACGCCTGGCCCATTTGGGCGTCGGCGCCTGCCTGGCCGACGACATGGGCCTCGGCAAGACGCTGCAGGCCCTGGCCCTGCTGCTCACGCGTGCGCCCGATGGTCCGGCGCTGGTGATCGCGCCGACCTCGGTCTGCCTGAACTGGATCGCCGAAGCCCAGCGCTTCGCGCCGACCCTGAACCTGAAGCTGTTCGGCCCCGGCGACCGCGCCGCGATGCTGGATGGAGCCGGTCCCTTCGACGTGGTGGTGGCCAGCTATGGCCTGCTGCAGCTGGAGGCGGCGTTGTTTGCGAAACGGCCATGGCACAGCATCGTGCTGGACGAAGCCCAGGCCATCAAGAACATGCACACCAAGCGTTCGCAGGCGGTGATGGCGCTGCAGGGGAACTTCCGCATGGCGGCCACCGGCACCCCGCTGGAAAACCACCTGGGCGAGCTGTGGAACCTGTTCCGCTTCATCAACCCCGGCCTGCTGGGCAGCGCCGACCAGTTCCAGCTGCGCTTCGCCGGGCCGATCGAAAAGGCCCAGCAGGATTTCAAAGATCGGCGCGCCGAGCTGGGGGCCAGGAACCGCCTGCGCCGGCTTACGCAGCCCTTCATCCTGCGCCGCACCAAGGCCCAGGTGCTCACCGAGCTGCCGCCGCGCACCGAGATCGTGGTGCCGGTCGAGCTGACCCAGGAAGAAAGCGCGCTGTACGAATCGCTGCGCCGCGACGCGCTGGACAAGCTGGCCGCGCTGGAAGCGCCGGAAAGCCAGAAGTCGATCGAGATCCTGGCCGAGATGATGCGCCTGCGCCGCGCGGTCTGCAATCCGGAACTGGTGGCGCCCGGCGCCGGCATCGCCAGCAGCAAGCTGATCGCCTTTGCGCGCCTGGTCGACGGCCTGCTGGAGAACCGCCACAAGGTGCTGGTGTTCAGCCAGTTCGTCGACCACCTCAGCCTGATCCGCAAGTACCTCGACGGCAAGCACATTCCCTACCAGTACCTCGACGGCGCCACCTCGATGCAGGAACGCAAGCGCCGCGTGGATGCCTTCCAGGCCGGCGAAGGCGAGCTGTTCCTGATCAGCCTGAAGGCGGGCGGCGTCGGCATCAACCTGACCGCGGCCGACTACGTGATCCACATGGACCCGTGGTGGAACCCGGCGGTGGAAGACCAGGCCTCGGACCGCGCCCACCGCATGGGGCAGCAGTGCCCGGTCACGATCTACCGCCTGGTGGCGCGCGGCACCATCGAGGAAGGCATCGTCGAACTGCATGGTCGCAAGCGCGACCTGGCCGACAGCCTGCTGGAAGGGACCGAGATGGCGGCGCGCATGTCGCCGGGCGAGATGCTCGCCATGCTGAAGCAGGGCCTGGCGTAGGACGGCATTCCATGTGATTATGCCGATTTTTACAGAAGAGTAAAGACGGATGGAACTGGACAAAGCGGCAACGGCGGCACAGGCGCGCGTCATCGGCGTCAAGTCGTGGACGGCCTATGCCGGCGTGCTGGCGCTGGCCGCGCTGCTGTTCCTGGTCGCGCTGCCGCTGGCCTTCCGCTGGAACGAACTGGCCGCCGCCGCGGTACTGGCACTGTCGGCGCTGGTGGTCGGCTACCGCTTCCTGCTGGTGCGCAGCGTGCAGCTGTACTACGACGACATCGGCGTCTGGGTGGTCTCGGGTGTCCTGCCGTGGGCGCGCGGCGTCCGTGGCGTGAAGTGGCGCGACATGATGGAGGCCAGCTACGCCGGCGGCTTCTTCGCCTGGGTGACGCGCTCGTACACGGTCCACATCGGCCACCGCTTCGACCGCGGCAACAGCATCGTCCTGCATGGAATCGCGCGCGGACGCGAAGCCGTGGAAACGGTCAATGCGATCCACCAGCAGATGATCCGTTCCGGCGCCGTCGATTAAGTTTGCGCTAAGTGTCGGAATGTTTCAGCAGTCCGCAAGCGGACTGAATGGTGCTACTCTTCCGGGCTCCGCCTTGCGCTTGCCGCGCGGGGGAAGCCGACCTTTTAATTGACAGGGTTCGAACAGGATGATGAAAACAAAGATTGCGCTGGCAGTCCTGCTGGCGAGTTTCGCGCTGGCGCCGGCCAGCGCCAAGCCCACCAAGCCCGCCAAGGGCAAGGCCAAGGCCACGAAAGTGGTCAAAGCGAAAACGAATAAAACGAAAGCACCAGTCAAGAAGGGGGCAAAGAAAGCCGCCGTCGCCACCGCTGCCGCAGCGACTGCCGCCACTGCCGTCGCCGTCGCCCCGGCCGCCAGCGCAAGCGAAAAGCGCCTCGACCGCCGCTTCGACTCGCTGAGCATGCAGTACCTGACCGCCCTGTGGCGCGTCGATCCGGAAGGCGGCATCTACGTCGGCAAGTTCGACCAGGCCGCCAACCTCACCATTCCGGACGCCGCCACCCGCGCCAAGAAGCTGGCCTTCGCCAACGAATGGCTGGACAAGTTCGGCAAGCTCGATACCCGCCAGTTGTCGGACCGCCAGCGCACCGATCTGGCCCTCCTGGTGAACAAGCTGGAAAAGGACCGCTGGAACCTGACGACCTGGCGCGAATACGAGTGGAACCCGGCGCTGTACAACGTCGCCCAGCCGCTCGACCTGATCCTGAATACCGAATACGCCGCCAAGCCGCAGCGCCTGCGCACCATCCTCAAGCGCCTGGCCAACGTGCCGGCCTTCTATGCGGCGGCGCAAGCCTCGATCGCCAACCCGACGCGCGAACACACCCAGCTCGCCATCGCGCAGGCGCCGGGCACCATCGCGGTGCTGGCCGACCTGGGCAAGGCGGCGCAGGAATCGATCCTGACCACGCAGGAAAAGGCGATCTTCGCGCAGCGCATCGCCAACGCCGGCACTGCGGTGCTGGCCTACGTCGACTTCCTCGATGCACTCGACAAGAACGCAGCCAAGCCGCGCCCCTTCCGCGCCGGCAAGGCGCTGTACGAGCAGAAGTTCGCGCTCGAGATCCAGTCGTCCAGCACCGCCGAACAGACCTTCCGCAAGGCCCTGGCCACGCGCGAAGAGCTGCTCGCCCGCATGGATACGATCTCGGACGAACTGTGGCCGCGCTACATGGCCGGCGTGGCCAAGCCGCGCGAGCGCTTCCAGAAGATCGGCATGATGATCAACAAGCTCTCCGAGCGCCACGTCTCGCGCGAGAACTTCCTGCCCGAGATCCGCCGCCAGATCCCGGCGCTGCACAAGTTCGTCACCGAAAAGAATCTGCTCACCCTGGACGCCGACAAGCCGCTGGAAGTGCGCGAGACCCCGATGTACCAGCGCGGCGTGGCCGGCGCCAGCATCGACGCGCCGGGCCCCTACCGTCCGAAGGACAAGACCTACTACAACGTCACGCCGCTCGACGGCTTGAGCCCGGAACAGGCCGAGAGCAGCCTGCGCGAGTACAACGAGTGGATCCTGCAGATCCTGAACATCCACGAGGCCATCCCCGGCCACTACGCCCAGCTGGTGTATGCGAACCGTTCGCCCTCCCTGGTGAAGTCGCTGTTCGGGAACGGCGCGATGGTCGAGGGCTGGGCAGTGTACGGCGAGCGCATGATGCTGGAGAACGGCTACGGCGACAACGCGCCCGAGATGTGGCTGATGTACTCGAAGTGGAACCTGCGCAGCGTCACCAACACCATCCTCGACTACAGCGTCCACGTGCTCGGCATGCAGCAGCCGGAGGCAATCGACCTGCTGGTGCGCCAGGCCTTCCAGACCCGCCAGGAAGCCGATGAAAAATGGCGCCGCGTGACGCTCACCTCGGTGCAGCTGACCAGCTACTACAGCGGCTACGAGCAGATCATGGAGCTGCGCGAACGCCGCAAGCAGCAGCTGGGCGAGCGCTTCAACCTGAAGGAATTCCACGACCAGTTCCTCGGCTATGGCAATGCGCCGGTGAAGATGATTTCGGAACTGATGCAGTAAACATAGTTTGATGTTGCACAGGAAACCGCCTGTGCAAAAGCGCACAAGCGGCGTGCTCGCGCGTTCGCTTGTGCGCAATATCTCCAAGGCTAGAATGGGTATGCAGCACCCATACCCATAAGCCGGAGACCTTCGATGACTTCCCTCCCCGCACCGTCGTCCTAGCGGACGCGCAGCGCCAGTCCTTCCTTGATCCCCATGGTCCCTTCCGGCACCACCTCGAGCAGCGTGGCCAGCAGCTGCAGCTCCTGGGCCGGCAGCAATTCCAGCCATTTCGCGACCCGGGTCGCTGGCGTGGTCTGGGGCACCAACGACTACACCGTGGCCCAGGCCTACGGGCCGCTCAACGCGGCGGCCATGCGCCAGGTCTACGGCGGCAGCTACACGAAAGGGGCGGCAGTCACGATGCCGACGGGCGGCAGCAACGTGCCCTACACGGACAGCAACGGCAAGCTGCGCACGTCGGAGATCGTGGTCACCGGCATGGGCCATGCCTGGCCGGCCGGTACCGGTGGGCAGAACAGCAACTACGTCGATGCGACCAAGGTCAACTACCCGGCCTTCGTGATGGATTTCTGGTTCAGGAACAACCTGCGGGTCGCACGCGCGGCGGCGCCCAGTATGACGTCATGCAGCGCCAGCGTGTCGGGTTCGACCGTCACCGTGAACGGCGCCGCCACCGATCCGGCCGGCAGCATCGGCAGCTACCGCGTGGTGCTGAACGGCCCGACCCCGGTCGACGACAGCGCGGCGGGCAGCGGCGCCGGCTTCAGCAAGGCCTATGTGGCGCGCGCCGACGGCTATTATTCGGACACGGTCAGCGCCACCAACAACACGACCGGGCTGAGCTCCAGCGCCTGCAGCATCCCGCAATTCCTGGTCGGCGCGGCGCCGGCCCTGCAGCCGCCCGCCGGCCTGGCGCTTGGCGCCCGCACGGCGAACAGCATCGCGCTCAGCTGGAACGCCGCGAACGGCGCCACCGGCTACAACCTCTATCGCAACGGCGCCAAGCTCAATGGCACGCCGCTCACCGGCACCGGCTATCTTGACACCGGCCTGGCCGCGGCCACCAGCTAAACCTACCAGGTATCCAGCACCGGCAATGGCGGCGTCGAGAGTGCGAAGTCGGCCAGCCTGACGGCATCGACCACCTCGGGCTTCGTGTGCAGCACGACGACGGCCAGCAATTATGCGCACGTGACGGCGGGACGGGCCCATGCGAGCGGCGGCTACGCGCTGGCCAACGGCTCGAACCAGAACATGGGCTTGAACAATACCTTCTACACGACGACGCTGGCGCAGACCGCGGCAGGGTATTACGTCATCGGCAACTGTACGTAAAGCCCGGGCAAGGCCGGGGTGCTGCCCCCGGCCTTGTTCGTTCTTACTCAACAGCTCGCTTGATGGGGGATAAGCCAGGCCGGACAGTGCTACGTAGCATTAGGTGTCTCCGTTTTCACAATAAGGATGCCTGAATGAAATCAACCCTGCCCCTGCTGGTCCTCGCTTCCCTGTCCCTCGCCGGCTGCGCCACCTCGCCCAGCATCGGCGCATCCGGCGCCAAGACCGTGGCCACCGGCTCGGCCGGCGGCAGCAATGCGGTCGGCGCCAACACGCAGCTCGAGCGCTGCGACAAGAGCGTCGGCACGCTGGCCATCGTCGAGGAAGCGAACCAGCCCTGGCTGAACCAGTTCACCACCGAGTACCGCATGCAGAGCACGGTACCGCTGCTGCGCATGATCATCCAGCAGTCGAACTGCTTCGTCATCGTCGAGCGCGGCCAGGCCTTGCGCAGCATGCAGGGCGAGCGCGCACTGATGGAATCCGGCGAACTGCGCAAGACCAGCAACTTCGGCAAGGGCATGATGGCCGCCGCCGACTACACCATGACGCCCTCGATCACCTTCAGCCAGAAGGGCACCGGCGGCCTGGGCGGCCTGGTCGGCGGCAGGATCGGGGTCGTGGCCTCGCTGGTCGGCGGCTCGATGAAGTCGAACGAGGCCTCGACCATGCTGCTGCTGACCGACAACCGCTCAGGCGTGCAGCTGGCCGCGGCCGAGGGCAGCGCGCAGAACTGGGACTTCGGCATGCTGGCCGGCTTCTTCAAGGGTGGATTGGCGGGCGCGCACGGCTTCAGCAACTCACCGCAAGGCAAGGTGCTGGCGGCATCCTTCATGGATTCGTATAACCAGATGGTGAAGGCGGTGCGCAGCTATAAGGCCCAGTCGGTGGAGGGTGGACTGGGTAATGGCGGGGTGCTGCGCTCAAACTGAGCGGGCGCAGCGCGAGATCGCTTACGCGTGCTCTTCGGGAGCACGCGTCATGCGCGAAAACATCGGCGCCACGATCAGGCCCAGTTCGTAGAGCAGACACATCGGGATGGCCAGCGCCAGCTGGCTGACCACGTCCGGCGGCGTGACGATGGCGGCGATGACGAAGGCGCCGACGATCACGTAGGAACGGATCTCGCGCAGCTTCTCGATGCTGACGATCCCCATGCGCACCAGGATGATGACGACCACCGGCACCTCGAAGGTGGCGCCGAAGGCCAGGCACATCGACATGACGAAGTCGAGGTAGTTCTCGATGTCGGGCGTGACCGCGATGGACGTCGGCGCGAACTCGCCGATGAAGTGGAACACGCGCCCGAACACGAAGAAGTAGCAGAAGGCCACGCCGCCGATGAACAGCAGCGAAGACGAGATCACCAGCGGCAGCACCAGGCGTTTCTCGTGCGCGTACAGGCCGGGGGCGACGAAGGCCCACAGCTGGTAGAACACCCAGGGCAACGACAGGATGAAGGCCAGCAGCAGCGTAACCTTCATCGGCACCAGGAAGGGCGAAACGACGCCGGTTGCGATCATCTTGGCCCCGGGCGGCAGCGACGCGATCATGGGCGCGGCCAGCAGGTCGTAGACCTGCGAGGGTCCCGGCCAGATGAACAGGGCCGCGCAGGCGATGGCGATCCCGATCGACGCCTTGACCAGGCGGTCACGCAGTTCGACGAGGTGGGAAATGAAGGTTTCGCCTGCGGCTTCTTCGGTCATCTAGAAAAAGGAAGTCTTGGATTTGCTTGAACCCGGCCGGAACTTGCGCACGCGCGCGGCGCCGGAGAGCACATGGGTCTTGCCGCCGTTGCGGTGCTTGTACCAGGCCGGCACGGCCGAGGTGCGCACCAGCTTCTTGCGCCGGAAGTCGCGCGCCTTGCGCTCGATGTCGCCGGTGCTGACGAAGGGATACGTGCCGGACGAGGAGGTGCTGGAGGTGGAGGAGGAAACATGCTCCCTGCCGTCCCACAGCGCCTCGACCTCGTCGACGTGGCTGGACATGGACTGCTCGACCTCGTCCTTGAACGAAGCCGCGCTCTCGTGCACTTCCTTGTGCAGGTTGCGCAGCTCGTCGAGCTCGATCTCGCGGCTGACCTCGGACTTGACGTCGTGCAGGTAGCGCTGGGCGCGCCCGTACAGGGTGCCCGCCATGCGCGCCACCTTCGGCAGCTTTTCAGGGCCGATCACGATCAGCGCGACAACGCCGATGATCGCCAGCTTCGACAGTCCGAGATCGATCATGCCCGTGGATCAGTGACGGGTCTTGTCGCGGGCTTCCACGTCGATGGTGGACTTGTCGGCCACCTGCTGCGGCGGCTGGGTGCTGGTCGAAGCAGCGTTCGGATTGGCCTTGTCTTCCTCGCCCTTCACGCCGTCCTTGAAGCCTTTCACGGCCTTGCCGAGGTCGCCACCGATGTTGCTGATTTTCTTGGTGCCGAAAATCAGCATCACGACCACCAGGACGATCACCCAGTGCCAAATACTCATCGAACCCATGTTTATCTCCTAGCAAGGCGCATCGCGCCTGTAATTCGGGAAAGCGTACGTTTCAGTATACGCCATACGGGGCGTCTTGCCCCCACTAAAATCTTAGTTCAGGCTTACGTACCCAGGCCGCGCCATGGGCGCTTGCCGCCATACACATGCAGGTGCAGGTGGTAGACCTCCTGCCCGCCGTCCGGTCCGCTGTTGATCAGGGTCTTGTAGCCGCCGCTGCGTCCGCCGTTGCCGTCGGATTTGACGGCAATACCATGCTCTTCTGCAAGCTTCGGCGCCAGCGCCAGCATCTTGCCCAGCACGGCCGCGTGATCCATGCCGCAGTCGGACAGGCTATCCACGTGCTGCTTCGGGATCACCAGCAGGTGCACCGGGGCAGCCGGGTTGATGTCCTTGAAGGCCAGCACGTCGTCGTCTTCATAGACGACGCTGGCCGGAATCTGCTTGGCGACGATCTTGCAAAAAATGCAGTTATCCATCTTGTCTCCGATCTTGTTACAGCGTTCCCTGTCAGGAACCCGTGCATCCTACCGGCATCGCATGACATCGATGTGACGGCGGAGGCCTGATTATGACATCGCTTGCAGGCATGGCAAGCGTGAGTAGGTACTTACTGTTTGCTTATTGTCTGTTTATTCTTTGCGCGCGGCTTTTTCTTCGATTCCCGACACGCCTTCGCGGCGCGCCAGTTCGTCGATCACCTGCTGCGGGCTCAGGCCGAATTGCGCCAGCAGGACCATCGAGTGGAACCACAGGTCGGCGGTCTCGTAGAGTACCTTGGAGGCGTCGCCCGAGACGCGCGCGTCCTTGGCGGCCATCACGGTCTCGGTGGCTTCTTCGCCGATCTTCTTCAGGATGGCGTCGTCGCCCTTGCTGAACAGCTTGGCAACGTAGGAAGTCGCAGGGTCGCCGCCGGCTGCCGGCTTGCGCGATTCGATGGTGGCCGCGACGCGGGCCAGGATCTCACTCATGGGATTTCTTGTTCTGGGAATAGATGGTGTCGGGGTCCTGCAGCACGGGATCGACCGCCTGCCAGTCCTCGCCGTCGAAGCGCTGGAAGAAGCAGGAGTGGCGCCCGGTGTGGCAGGCAATGCCGCCCTTCTGCTCGATCTTGAGCAGCACGACGTCTTCGTCGCAGTCGAGGCGCATTTCCAGCACTTTCTGGGTGTGGCCGGACTCTTCGCCCTTGTGCCACAGCTTCTTGCGCGAGCGGCTCCAGTAGACGGCTTCGCCCAGCTCCGCCGTCTTCGCGAGCGCGTCGCGGTTCATCCAGGCGAACATCAGGATGTCGCCGGTGGCGGCTTCCTGGGCGATCACCGGCACCAGCCCGTTCTCGTCCCAGCGGATTTTATTCAGCCACTTGTTCGGCATGTTCACTCCAGGCGCATCGGGATGCCGCGCTCGTGCATGAAGCGCTTGGCTTCGCCGACCGTGTGCTGCCCGTAGTGGAAGATGCTGGCGGCCAGCACTGCGTCGGCATGGCCTTCGAGGATGCCGTCGGCCAGGTCCTGCAGGCCGCCTACGCCGCCCGAGGCGATCACGGAAATGCCGACCGCATCGGACACGGCGCGGGTCAGGCCCAGGTCGAAGCCGGACTTGGTGCCGTCGCGGTCCATCGAGGTGAGCAGCAGCTCGCCGGCGCCGAGCGATTCCATCTTGCGCGCCCACTCGACGGCGTCCAGGCCGGTCGCGTTGCGGCCGCCATGGGTGAAGACTTCCCACTTGCCGGGCGCGACCTGCTTGGCGTCGATCGCCACCACGATGCACTGCGAACCGTGCTTCTGCGAGGCCTCGAACACCAGCTGCGGGTTGGTGACGGCCGAGGTGTTCATCGACACCTTGTCGGCGCCGGCATTGAGCAGGCGCCGCACGTCCTCGACCTTGCGTACGCCGCCACCGACGGTGAGCGGGATGAACACGGTCGAGGCCACGGCTTCGATGATCGGCAGGATCAGGTCGCGGCCGTCGCTCGAGGCGGTGATGTCGAGGAAGGTGATTTCGTCGGCGCCCTGTCCGTCATAGCGGCGTGCGATCTCGACCGGGTCGCCGGCGTCGCGCAGCTCGGTGAAGTTGACGCCCTTGACCACACGGCCGCCGGTGACGTCGAGGCAGGGGATGATGCGTTTTGCGAGCATAAAAATTCTAGCGTTAGCCTATGAACGTCGTTCCCGCGAAGGCGGGAACCCAATTCCTGTGTTCAGTGTGAACGCATGCAGTTCGGCATGCACGCAAACTTGGATCCCCGCCTGCGCGGGGATAACGTGCTGAGGAACGTGGCCGTAACCACTTTTACCTTACGCCTGCGCCCCTTCAGTCAGTTCATCGGCCCGTTCCTGCGCCGACGTCAGGTCCAGCGTGCCTTCGTAGATCGAACGGCCGCAGATCACGCCTTCGATGCCTTCATCCTGCACCGCGCACAGCGCTTCGACGTCGGCCAGGTTGTGCACGCCGCCCGATGCGATGATCGGGATCTTGACGGCCTGGGCCAGCTTGACGGTCGCTTCGATGTTCACGCCGCCCATCATGCCGTCGCGGCCGATGTCGGTGTAGACGATCGACTCGACGCCGTAGCCTTCGAACTTCTTGGCCAGGTCGATGACTTCGTGGCCCGACATCTTGCTCCAGCCGTCGGTGGCGACCTTGCCGTCCTTGGCGTCCAGGCCGACGATGATCGAGCCCGGGAAGGCGCCGCAGGCGTCGTGCAGGAAGCCCGGGTTCTTCACCGCGGCGGTGCCGACGATGATGTAGGTGATGCCGTCGTCCAGGTAGCGCTCGATGGTGTCGAGGTCGCGGATGCCGCCGCCCAGCTGGACCGGGATCTCCTCGATGCCCATCTCTTCGGCGTAGTCCTGCACGGTTTTCAGGATCGACTTGATCGCTTCCTCGTTCTTCGGCTTGCCCGCAAATGCGCCGTTCAGGTCGACCAGGTGCAGCCGGCGCCCGCCCTTCTTCAGCCAGTGCAGCGCCATTTCGGCGGGGTCTTCGGAAAACACGGTGGCGAGGTCCATGTCGCCCTGTTTCAGGCGAACGCAGTGACCGTCTTTCAGGTCGATGGCAGGGATCAGCAGCATGGTCGTTGTCGGTTGGTTGGCAGCGGATTAAGGTTGAAACTCACGGTTTCCAATGGATGAAATTGCGGTACAGGCGCAAGCCGGCGGCTGCGCTCTTTTCGGGGTGGAACTGGGTGGCGACCAGGTTGTCGCGCGCGACGGCACAGGTGTACATGCCGCCATAGTCGGCCTCGCCGATCGTATCGGCAGGCTCGTCGGGCGCAGCATAATAGCTGTGCACGAAATAAAAATAACTGCCGTCCTCCACGCCTTCCCACAACGGGTGGGCGCGGGTCTGGCGCACGCGGTTCCAGCCCATCTGCGGCACCTTGAAGCGCGAGCCGTCGGCCTGCAGCTTGCCATCCAGCTGGAAGCGCACGACCCGGCCCGGCAACAGGCCCAGGCCCGGCGTGCCTTCGTTCTCTTCGCTCTCGTCGAACAGCATCTGCTCGCCGACGCACACGCCCATCACCGGGCGCGTCTTCACGGCGCGCAGCAGGGCTTCCTCGGCGCCGGATTCGCGCAGGCTGCGCATGCAGTCGCGCATCGCGCCCTGGCCCGGCAGCACGATGCGGTCGGCCGCATCGATGTCGGCCGCGTTGTTGGACACCAGGATGTCGGCCTCGGGCGCCGCGGCGCGCAGCGCCTGCGCCACCGAGCGCAGGTTACCCAGGCCGTCGACCACCACAATCTTGTTCGTCATGATGGTTTTACAGGGTGCCTTTGGTCGAAGGGATGATGCCGGCGGCGCGCTCGTCCAGCGCGGTGGCCATGCGCAGCGCGCGGCCGAAGGCCTTGAACACGGTCTCGCACTGGTGGTGCGCGTTCACGCCGCGCAGGTTGTCGATGTGCAGGGTCACGCCGGCGTGGTTCACGAAACCGCGGAAGAATTCGCCGGTCAGGTCGACGTCATAGGTGCCGATCATGGCGCGCGTCCAGGGGATGTGCATTTCCAGGCCCGGACGGCCCGAGAAGTCGATCACCACGCGCGACAGCGCTTCGTCCAGCGGCACGTAGGAGTGGCCATAGCGCACCATGCCCTTCTTGTCGCCCACGGCCTTGGCAACCGCCATGCCCAGCGTGATGCCGGTGTCCTCGACGGTGTGGTGCGCATCGATGTGCAGGTCGCCGACGGCTTCGACTTCGAGGTCGATCATGCCGTGGCGCGCGATCTGGTCGAGCATGTGGTCGAGGAAGGGGACGCCGGTATTGAGATTCTGGCGGCCGGTGCCGTCGAGGTTGATCGCGACGCGGATCTGCGTCTCGTTGGTGTTGCGCGTGATGTCGGCGGTGCGGTTCATTGCTGGGGGCTCGTCAGTGCGGCCTGCCCGGAAGGGGCTGCCACGGATAACACTTTATAGGGACGCTTTCAGGGCATTCAGGAATGCGGTGTTTTCTTCGGGGGTACTGACCGTGACGCGAATGCAATTGGCCAATACCTGGTCCATTTTACTCAAATTTTTAATCAGCACCTTTTCGTCGCGCAGTTTTGAACAGGTACGGTCCGCGTCCGGCACCCGCATCGAGATGAAATTCGCCGCCGATGGAAACACTTCGACTCCCGGCAGGGCCGCCAGTTCGGCGGCCAGGCGCGTGCGCTCGGCGTTCAGCATCTCGGCCTGCTGGTCGAGCACGTCGAGGTGGTCGAGCGCGAACTCGGCCGCGACCTGGGTCAGCACGTTGACGTTGTAGGGCGGACGCACCTTCTCGAACTGCTCCAGCAGTTTCGGATCGCCCGACAGGTAGCCGAGGCGGATGCCGGCCAGGCCCAGCTTGGACAGGGTGCGCATCACGACCAGGTTCGGGAATTCCGGCAGGCGGCCCATGAAGCTCTTCTTCGCGAAGGGCTGGTAGGCCTCGTCCACCACCGCGATGCCGGTCTCGCCCAGCGCGCGGATGATGGCTTCCATGTCTGCGGCATCGAACAGGTTGCCGGTCGGGTTGTTCGGGTAAGCCAGGAAGACCAGCGCCGGCTTGTGCTGCGCGATGGCGGCCAGCATGGCCGGCAGGTCGAGCGAGAAGTCGGCTTTCACCGGCACGCCGACGAAATCGGCGCCCGCGAACCCGGCCGAACGCGCGAACATCACGAAGGCCGGGGTTGGCGCCATGACGACCGCCCGTTTGTCCTGGCGCGCCACGGCGGTGGCCATGATCGAAATGAGCTCGTCCGAGCCGTTGCCGAGCAGGACGTCGTATCCGCCCGGCACGCCCAGGCCGGCGCAGATCTTCCCCTTGAGCGTGGTGTAGGAAGGCGGTGGATAGCGGTTCAGCGCGGCGTCGGCCAGGCGCTGGCCCAGCTCGGCGCGCAGCGCGTCCGGCAGTTCATAGGGGTTTTCCATCGCGTCGAGCTTGATGTAGCCGCTCGCATCCGGCACGAAGTAAGTGGCGGTGTCGCGGACGTCTTGGCGGATGGTATTGGCGATCAGCTTGTCGATCGCAGTGACGCTCGATGTCATGCGGTTTCCTCGTTCAGGGGAGCGTTCTTCGCGCTCTTGCGTTTTTTACCTGCGACCGGCACCTCGGGCGCGGCCAGGCGCGCGCGGATGATGTCGCAGTAGGCGGGGTTCAGTTCGAAGCCGGTGAAATGGCGCCCGGTCTGGCGCGCGGCGATGGCCGTGGTGCCGCTGCCCATGAAGGGGTCGAGCACGACGCCGCCGGGCGGGCAGGAAGCTTTCACCATGCGCTCGATGATCTCGAGCGGCTTCTGGGTCGGGTGGTCGGCACGCTCCGGGTGCTCGCGGTGCAGGCGCGACACGCTCCACACGTCCTTCGGGTTGTAGCCGACTTCCAGCCACTTGGCGCCGATGAAGATCGAGCGCGAGCGCGCCTTCTTGGTCTCGGCGTCATAGGGGATGCGCACCGCATCCAGGTCGAAGTAATAATCCTTGCGGTTGACGAAGAAGCCGATGGTGTCGTGCACCGAGGAGAAGCTGCGCACGCTGCCGCCCATCGAGGGCACGCGGCGGTCCCAGATGATCTCGTTCATCATCGTCATGCGCCGTTTCAGCATCACGAAGATCTCGGGTGCGAAGCGCCAGGTGAGAAAAATGTACAGGCTGCCGTTGGCTTTCAGCTTGGGCAGCGCGGCATCGATCCATTGCTCGGTCCAGGCCAGGTAATCCTCGACGCTCTGCTGGTCGGAGGCATTGCCGTAGTCCTTGCCGAGATTGTAGGGCGGGTCGGTCAGGATCAGGTCGATGGACGCATCCGGGATGCGCGCCATGCCGGCGAGCGCATCCTCGCAGAAGACCTGGTCGACCCAGGTGCTCATGATTTCAGGCGGAGTTCTGCGCTGCGGGCGTGCGCCTGCAGGCCTTCGCCATAGGCCAGCTCGGCCGCCACCTTGCCCAGCGTCTGGGCGCCCTGCTCGCTCACCTGGATCACGGACGAGCGCTTCTGGAAGTCGTACACGCCCAGCGGCGACGAGAAGCGCGCGGTGCGCGAGGTCGGCAGCACGTGGTTCGGGCCGCAGCAGTAGTCGCCCAGCGACTCGGACGAGAAACGGCCGAGGAACATGGCGCCCGCATGGCGGATTTTATCCGCCCACTGCAGCGGCTCCTCCGCGGAAATCTCGAGGTGCTCGGCGGCGATGACGTTGGCGATCTCGCACGCCTCTTCCATGTCGCGCACCTTGACCAGGGCGCCGCGATCGCTCAGCGAGGTGGTAATCGTTTCGGCGCGCGGCATGGTCGGCAGCAGCTTGTGGATGCTCGCTTCCACGCGCGCGATGTAGTCCGCGTCCGGGCACAGCAGGATGGCCTGGGCCAGCTCGTCGTGCTCGGCCTGCGAGAACAGGTCCATCGCCACCCAGTCCGGGTCGGTCGTGCCGTCGCACAGCACCAGGATCTCCGACGGGCCGGCGATCATGTCGATGCCGACAGTGCCGAACACGCGGCGCTTGGCGGCGGCCACATAGGCGTTGCCCGGGCCGACGATCTTGTCCACCGCGGGAATGGTCTCGGTGCCGTAGGCCAGTGCGCCGACCGCCTGGGCGCCGCCGATGGTGATCACGCGGGTGACGCCGGCGATCGCCGCGGCAGCCAGCACCATCTGGTTCTTCACGCCATCCGGGGTCGGCACCACCATCACGATTTCCTGCACGCCCGCCACCTGGGCCGGAATAGCGTTCATCAGGACCGAGGACGGATAGGCGGCCTTGCCGCCCGGGACGTAGATGCCGACGCGGTCCAGCGGCGTCACGCGCTGGCCCAGCACGGTGCCGTCAGGCTCGGTGAAAGTAAAACCGTTCAGTTCCTGCTTCTGGCGCTCGTGGAACACGCGAATGCGCTCCGCCGCGGTACGCAATGCCGCGCGTTGCGCTTCCGGCAGCGAGGCCAGGGCCGCATCCAGTTCGTCCTGCTTGACGTCGAAGGCGCCCATCGACGTGGCGCCGCCGTTCGGGATGCGATCAAAACGGTTGGTGTACTCCAGCACGGCAGCGTCACCGCGATGCTTCACGTCCGCCAGGATCTTCGCGACGCTGAACTCGATGGCGTCGTCGGTTTCGGCCTCGAAGGCCAGCAGGGCGGAAAGCAGCTGCTTGAAGTCGGGGGCGGTGGAGTCGAGCTTGCGGATCTGTACTGCCATGATGCTTTAGCCTTGTGTCTGGGATGCCCGTTGGAAGGCATCGAGGATGGGTTGCAGGCGCTCGCGCTTGAGCTTGAGCGCGGCCTGGTTGACCACCAGGCGCGACGAGATGTCCATGATCTTTTCGACTTCCACCAGGTTGTTGGCGCGCAGGGTGCCGCCGGTGGAGACGACGTCGACGATGGCGTCGGACAGGCCGACCAGCGGCGCCAGTTCCATCGAACCGTACAGCTTGATCAGGTCGACGTGCACGCCCTTGCGGGCGAAGTGCTCGCGTGCCGTGTTGACGAACTTGGTCGCCACGCGCAGGCGCGCGCCCTGGCGCACCGCGCTCTCGTAGTCGAAGCCGGCGTTCACCGCCACCGACATGCGGCAGCTGGCGATGTGCAGGTCGATCGGCTGGTACAGGCCTTCGCCGCCATGCTCGAGCAGCACGTCCTTGCCGGCCACGCCGAAGTCGGCGGCGCCATGCTGGACATAGGTCGGCACGTCGCTGGCGCGCACGATCAGCACGCGCACGCCGGGGTCGTTGGTCGGCAGGATCAGCTTGCGCGAGGATTCCGGATTCTCGAGGACGGTGATGCCGGCGCTTTCCAGCAGCGGCAGGGTGTCCTCGAAAATGCGGCCCTTGGAGAGGGCCAGGATCAGTCCCGGCTCTCCGGTTTTGGTGGTGATAGTCATTCTTTGATGCGGACGATGTCGGCGCCGACGGCCGAGAGCTTGACTTCCATGCGGTCGTAGCCACGGTCGAGGTGGTAGATGCGGTCGACCAGGGTGGTGCCCTGCGCCGCCATGCCGGCGATCACCAGCGAGGCCGAGGCGCGCAGGTCGGTCGCCATCACCGGCGCGCCGACCAGGCGGTCCACACCCTTGATGAAGGCGGTATTGCCTTCGGTGGAGATCTGGGCGCCCAGGCGGTTCATCTCCTGCACGTGCATGAAGCGGTTTTCGAAAATGGTTTCGGTGACGCGGCTCGGGCCGTCGGCCAGGATGTTCACGGCCATGAACTGGGCCTGCATGTCGGTCGGGAAGCCCGGGTATTCGGTGGTGCGGAACGAGACCGGGTGCGGACGCTTGTCCATGCGCGCGCGAATGGTGTCCGTGCCGACGTCGAGCTGCAGGCCGATCTCGCGCAGCTTGTCGAGCGCCACGTCGAAGATGTCGATGCGGGTGTTGCGCAGCATGATGTCGCCGCCGGTGGCCGCCACCGCGCACAGGAAGGTCGCGGCTTCGATGCGGTCCGAAATCACGGCGTGCTGCGCGCCATGCAGGGCTTCGACGCCCTGGATCACCAGGCGGTCGGTGCCGATGCCCTCGATCTTCGCGCCCATGGCTACTAGCAGGTTGGCCAGGTCGGTCACTTCCGGCTCGCGCGCGGCGTTCTCCAGCACGGTCTCGCCCTCGGCCAGGGTGGCGGCCATCAGGAGGTTCTCGGTGCCGGTCACCGTGATCATGTCGGTGTGGATGCGCGCGCCCTTGAGCTTGCCGTTGGTCCGGGCATGGATGTAGCCGCCTTCGATGGTGATCTCGGCGCCCATCTGGCGCAGGCCCTTGATGTGCTGGTCGACCGGACGCGAACCAATCGCGCAGCCGCCCGGCAGCGAGACCCTGGCTTCGCCGAAGCGCGCCAGCAGGGGCCCCAGCACCAGGATCGAGGCGCGCATGGTCTTCACCAGCTCGTACGGCGCTTCCAGCGAAGTGATGTTCGAACCATTCAGGGTGACGCGTTCGTCGTCCTGGGTCACCTTCAGGCCGGTCTGGGCGAGCAGCTTGAGGATGGTGCGCACGTCGTGCAGGCGCGGCACGTTCGACAGTTCGAGGTCGCCGCCCGTCAGCAGGCCGGCGCACAGGATGGGCAGCGCCGCGTTCTTGGCGCCCGAAACGGAAATGTCGCCATTCAGGCGCTTGCCGCCAACGATCTGGAGCTTGTCCATGTTTTAGCCTTGGTACTCTTCAGGGGTGAGGGTCTTCATCGACAGCGCGTGGATCTCTTCGCGCATGCGGTCGCCGAGCGCGGCGTACACCAGCTGATGGCGCTGGATCGGGCGCTTGCCGGCAAAGGCCGGCGACACGATGACCGCCGTGAAATGCTGGCCGTCGCCTTCGACCTGAAGGTGGGTGCATTCGAGGCCGGCGCTGATGTAGCTGTGGATCAGTTCGGGTGTGGTCGCCACGGATAACTCCAAGTGAATTCTTTTAGTGGCGCAGCCTGTAGCCGCGCTTGAGAAGGTTGACCGCAATGGCCGCCAGCACCACGAAGAACACCGACACGATGGCCAGGCTGGTCCAGGGCGAGACGTCGGACTTGCCGAAGAATCCATAGCGGAACCCGTCAATCATATAAAAGAACGGGTTGAAATGCGAGACTGCGAGCCAGAACGGCGGCAGTTTTTGGATGGAATAGAACACCCCGGCCAGGAAGGTGGCCGGCATGATCAGGAAGTTCTGGAAAGCGGCCAGCTGGTCGAACTTCTCGGCCCAGATGCCGGCGATCACGCCCATGGTGCCGAGGATGGCCGCGCCCAGGAAGGCGAACACCAGGATCCACAGCGGCGCCACGAAACTCAGGTGGGCGAACCAGGCGGTGATCACGAACACGCCGAAGCCGACCACGACGCCGCGCAGCACGGCCGCCGCCACATACGCCGACAGGATCTCGGCATGCGACAGCGGCGGCAGCAGGATGAACACCAGGTTGCCGGTGATCTTGGACTGGATCAGGGACGAGGACGAGTTGGCGAAGGCGTTCTGCAGCACGCTCATCATCACCAGGCCCGGGATCAGGAAGGCGGTGTAGCTGACGCCGTCCAGCATCTCGACGCGGCCGTCCAGCACGTGGCCGAAGATCAGCAGATACAGCATGGCCGTGACGACCGGCGCGGCGATGGTCTGGGTCGCCACTTTCCAGAAGCGCAGCGACTCCTTGTAGAACAGGGTGCGGAAACCCACGGAGAACAGGGTCATTGCGGACCTCCCGGCTGTTTGTCGCCGACCACCTGCAGGAAGATGTCTTCCAGGTCGGCCTGCTCGAGCTGCATCTCGTCGATCACGGCGCCGTTCGTGCGCAAGCTGGCCAGGATCGGCTCGACTTCGTTGACGTGGTTGACGCGCAGGGTGTAGCGGTTGCCGCTGCCGTTGTTCTGGTCGTGCTCGTCGTGCGAGACCAGGTGGCGCAAGCCATCCGGCAGCTCGCCGCTCTTCAAATGCACCACCAGCTGCGAGCCGGACACGCGGCGCAGCAGCGCCGACATGGTGTCCAGCGCCACCACTTCGCCGAGTTTGAGCATTGCCACGCGCTGGCACATGGCCTGCGCTTCTTCCAGGTAGTGGGTGGTCAGGACCACGGTATGGCCCTCGCGGTTCAGGCGCGAGATGAACTTCCACAGGGTCTGGCGCAGCTCGACGTCGACGCCGGCGGTCGGCTCGTCCAGCACGATGACCGGCGGCTTGTGCACCAGCGCCTGGGCCACCAGCACGCGGCGCTTCATGCCGCCCGACAGGGCGCGCATGTTGACGTCGGCCTTGTTGGTGAGATCGAGGTTGTGCATCACCTCGTCGATCCAGGCGTCGTTGTTCTTGATGCCGAAATAACCCGACTGCAGGCGCAGCGTCTCGCGCACGGTGAAGAAGGGATCGAACACCAGTTCCTGCGGCACCACGCCCAGGCGCTTGCGCGCTTCGCGGAAGTCGCGCACGACGTCGTGGCCGTGGATCTTGACGCTGCCCACGTCCGGGCGGATCAGGCCGGCCACGGTGGAGATGAGGGTGGTCTTGCCGGCGCCGTTGGGGCCGAGGAGGCCGAAGAACTCGCCTTCCTCGATGTTCATCGAGACGCCCTTGAGGGCCTTGAAGCCCTTGTAGCTCTTCTCGACGCTGTTAATCTGGATCGCTGTCATTCTTGTTGGGAGGCGGCGCGAGCGCGCCAGGCCGTGCGGGGAAACGACCCATTATAGGGGAAATCGCAAATACAAGAGGCCGGCGGGGTAATTCGGCGCAGGAGGGGTTCGCCGGTGGGCGGGCTTGCCGCCCACCGGGGAAATACGCGATTACGACTGCGGGATCAGCTGGTCCACGCCATACAGCGCAGCCAGCTTCTGCACGTTCTGGGGAACGTTGATGAAGGTAAGGCGCTGGCCGGCCTTTTGGGCACGGCGCTGCCAGGCCAGCAGCAGGGCCACGCCGGACGAATCGGCGGCGCCGACGCCGGCCAGGTCGAACACGGTCTCGCCCGCGGCGATCGCCGCGCAGCCCTGCTCCAGGGCGCTTCTGGCGCTCTGGAAGGTCAGGGCATCGAGCGAGAGCATCGGATTGGCTTCGGCCATTACTTCGGCGCCTTCAGCGGCTTGGAGGCCAGCTGCTGGTTACGCTCGGCCAGCTTCTTGATCAGGCCATCGATGCCGCCCTTGTTGATCTCGCTGGCGAAGGTGCTGGTGTAGGTCTGGACCAGCCAGGCGCCCAGCACGTTGATGTCATAGATCTTCCAGCCCTGCGGACCATTGGCCAGGCGATAGTTCAGGGTGATCGGCTCGCCGCGGGCGACCTTCACCTGCGAACGCACTTCCACGTCGTTGGCGCCGGCTTCGGCGCGCATCGGCTGGAATTCGACGGTCTCGTTCTTGATCTGCGACAGCGCACCCGAGTAGGTGTAGACCAGCAGGTTGGTGAATTCCTTGGTCAGCTGCTGCTGCTGCGCCGGGGTGGCCTGGCGCCAGAAGCGGCCGGCGGCCTGCTGGGTCATTTTCTGGGCGTCGACGTGCGGCAGGATCTTGGAATTGACCAGGTCCATGATCTTGTTGCGGTTGCCGGCCTGGATGTCCTTGTCCGACTTGACGGTCTCGATGACGTCGGCGCTGATGCGCTTGACCAGGGCGTCCGGGGCTTCGGCGGCGATGGCCGAAGTGGCGAAGGCGACGGTGGCGCTTGCTGCTGCGATCAGTTGGATGATGGGCTTCATGTGGTTTCCTTGTCGTTGGGATACGGCGCCGGCTTCAAGCGGCGCGGCATGTCCCCGGTTAACTCTTCTTGCTGTCCTACGGATGACACCGGTATGTAAGGACTTGTTACTTGGTCGGCTCCGCGCTTGCCTTGCCTGCCGGGTCGGCGGCCGGCTCGGCATTGCTGGTCGCCTCGTCGGCATCCTCGGCCTGGCGCGGCACGTTGCCGTCGTAGACCTGGCTCTGGCGGCGCTGCATGTAGCCGTCGCGGATGAACTCGTAGCGGTCCAGGGCGGCGTCTTCCAGCAGGTTGCCGGCGTCGAGCAAAGTAGCGCGCTTGTCGACCACGCGTACCGCGGCACCGATGTTGCGCCAGTTGTCCGGACGCTTGTACTTCCAGATGTCGCCGCCTATGTCGGCCGGCAACGCGGCGGTGTCACGCACCGTAGATGGGCCCAGAATCGGCAACATCAAGAAGGGGCCGCTTGGAACGCCCCAGACGCCCAGGGTCTGGCCGAAATCCTCGTTGTGCTTCTGGATGCCGGCTTCCGAGGCGATGTCGAGCAGGCCGAAGATGCCGAAGGTCGAGTTGACGGCGACACGGGTGACGTCGCCCATGCCGGCTTCGGCCTTGCCCTGCAGCAGGTTGTTCACCGCGCTCCAGGCGTCGGACAGGTTGCCGAAGAAGTTGTTGACGCCGGTCTGCACGAAGCTCGGGGTCACGTTCTTGTAGGCGGTGGCGGTCGGCTTCAGGACGGTACGGTCGACCGCGTCGTTGAAGCGGAACACGGTACGGTTATAGCCTTCGAGCGGGTCTTGCGGATTCTGCGTCGTGGCGCAGCCGGTCAGCAGCAGGACGGCAGCGATTGCTGCAAGCCCATGGATACGGCCGGTGGTACGGTGTGGTGCGTGTTTCATTCACTACCTTCCTTTCCTTCAGCGGCCTTGCTATAGATAAATTGGTTGATCAGGTCTTCGAGCACCGTCGCCGACTGGGTACGATTGATGCGGTCGCCCTCGGCCAGGTTCTGGGTGTCGCCACCCGGTTCGATGCCGATGTACTGCTCGCCCAGCAGGCCGGCAGTCAGGATCTTCAACGAACTGTCTTTCGGGAATTTATAGCCTGGCTCCATATCGAGGCGCACGAGCGCCTGGTAGGTCTTGTCGTCGAAGGTGATTTCACCCACGCGGCCGACCACCACGCCGGCGCTCTTGACCGGCGCCTGCGGCTTGAGGCCGCCGATATTGTCGAACTTTGCGGTCACGGTATAGGTCTTGCTGAACGAGAGCGAGCTCATATTGCCGGCCTGCAGGGCCAGGAACAGCAGCGAGGCCGCGCCCAGCAGGACAAACAGGCCAACCCAGACGTCGATAGTTTTGCGGTGCATACGAATACCCTAGTAAATCTTGTTTAGTTACTTGCTTGTTCTTACTTGTTGAACATCAGCGCGGTCATGATGAAGTCCAGGCCCCAGACCATCAGCGACGCGATGACGACGGTACGCGTGGTCGCGCGCGACACGTCTTCCGGGGTCGGCTTGGTCTGGTAACCCTGGAACAGCGCCGTGAACGTCACCGCGATACCAAAGATAAAGCTTTTGAGAACGCCATTCAGTACGTCAGCGCGCACATCCACACCAGCCTGCATCTGCGACCAGAACGCGCCCTCGTCCACGCCGATCAGCTGCACGCCGACCAGGTAGCCGCCGAACACGCCGACCGCCGAGAAGATGGCCGCCAGGATCGGCATGGCGATCACGCCGCCCCAGAAGCGCGGCGCCAGCACGCGCTGCACCGGATTGATTGCCATCATTTCCATGGCGGACAGCTGCTCGCCGGCCTTCATGAGACCGATCTGGGCGGTGAGCGAGGTGCCGGCACGGCCGGCGAACAGCAGCGCGGTCACGACCGGGCCGAGCTCGCGCACCAGGGCCAGCGCCACCACCTGTCCCAGCGCCTGCTCGGCGCCGTACTGGTTCAACGTGTAATAGCCCTGCAGGCCGAGCACCATGCCGACGAACAGGCCGGACACGATGATGATCACCAGCGAATAGTTGCCGATGAAGTGGATCTGTTCCGAGATCAGGGCCGGGCGCCTGAAGGCGCCGGGCGAGACGCCGAGCAGGTTGAAGAAGGCGCGCGTGGCGAAGCCGACGCTTTCGATGGCTTCGCGTACGCTGCGGCCGATGTTTCCCAGGAAACGCGTGATCATCATTTACGCACCCCGCCCAGGCCGAGGTCGTCGGCCAGCGACTTGCCCGGATAGTGGAAGGGCACCGGGCCATCGGGCGCGGCATTCACGAACTGCTTCACATACGGGTCTTCTGAGACGCGCAGCTCGGCCGGCGTGCCTTCGGCCACGATCTTGCCTGCCGACATGAAGTACACGTAGTCGGCGATCGCGAAGCATTCGTGGACGTCGTGCGACACCAGGATCGAGGTCGAGCCGAGGGCATCGTTCAGGTTGCGGATCAGGTTGGCGGTGACTCCCATCGAGATCGGGTCGAGGCCGGCGAAGGGCTCGTCGTACATGATCAGTTCGGGGTCGAGCGCGACGGCGCGGGCGACGGCCACGCGGCGCGCCATGCCGCCGGAAATCTCGGCCGGCTTCAGGCGGTGCGCGTTGCGCAGGCCCACGGCATTGAGCTTCATGAGCACCAGGTCGCGGATCACTTCTTCCGGCAGGTCGGTATGCTCGCGCAGCGGGAAGGCGACGTTGTCGAACACCGACAGGTCGGTGAACAGCGCGCCGAACTGGAACAGCATGCCCATGCGGCGGCGCAGGCGGTACAGGCCCTCGGTATTGAGCTGGTGCACGACTTCGCCGCCCACGCGCACCTCGCCGCGCTGCGGACGGATCTGGCCACCGATCAGGCGCAGGACCGTGGTCTTGCCACAGCCCGAACCGCCCATGACGGCCACGAGCTTACCGCGCGGGAAGTCCATGCGCAGGTTCGACAGGATGGAACGCTCCCCGTACGCAAAGTGCAGATCGCGGATTTCAACTAGGTTGGACACAGCGTGTTTGATATTTTGGGTAATCCGTTATTGTAGTGCAGAAAGCTTAAGCCCCGCTTGAGGTGGCCCATTTTGGCCCGCTTTCGCGACGTGCTCTTACAACAATATTGACTAATGAGTCAGATATTTTGTTTTGTAAGGCATTGTTTTTTAAGAGATATGTATATCTACTAATATGGCAGTTATTGAATTATATCAATAAATACTGCAGAGCAATGAACCATACATTTGCGGATGTATCTTTTTGTCTGCACCCGCATTTTGTGTCACGTGATGCACTGCAATAAGGCTTAGCCTACGAACATTGAGCACTTGATCGTCGTGCGGAGACGCACATAAGTGTGTCGGTAAGCGGTAAATACCACCCGGCTGTTGGAACCTGTACACACCAGGATAAAAAAACCAAAAGAAAAAGGCGGCCGAGGCCGCCTTTGTGTCGATAGCAAACAGCTTAGCGCGGCAGCACCGAGCTTCCCATCAGGAATTCATCCACGGCACAGCCTACCAACGGGGTCAGGTCTGACATTCGGACACGGGCTGAGCAATACAACAAGGGTAACGCTTGAGCTCGTGTCTAAATGTCAGACCTGACCCCCAAGGGTTACACCAGGATAAAAAAACCAAAAGAAAAAGGCGGCCGAGGCCGCCTTTGTGTCGATAGCAAACAGCTTAACGCGGCAGCACCGAGCTTCCCATCAGGAATTCATCGACCGCACGGGCGCACTGCCGGCCCTCGCGGATGGCCCACACGACCAGCGACTGGCCGCGGCGCATGTCGCCGGCGGCGAACACTTTCGGCTGCGAGGTCTGGTACGACTTTTCGCCCTCGACCGTGGCGCGGGCATTGCCGCGTGCATCCTTCTGCACGCCGAAGGCGTCCAGCACGTTCTGCACCGGCGACACGAAGCCCATCGCCAGGAAGACCAGGTCGGCCTTCATCTCGAATTCCGAATCCGGCACCTCGACCATCTTGCCGTCTTTCCACTCGACGCGGCAGGCCACCAGCTTTTCGACCTTGCCGCCCTTGCCTTCCAGACGCTTGGTTGCCACCGCCCAGTCGCGCTGGCAGCCTTCCTCGTGCGAGGACGAGGTGCGCAGGCGGGTCGGCCAGTAAGGCCAGACCAGCGGCTTGTTTTCCTGCTCCGGCGGCATCGGCATCAGTTCGAACTGGGTGACGGACGCCGCGCCATGGCGGTTGGAGGTGCCGACGCAGTCGGAACCGGTATCGCCGCCGCCGATCACGACCACGTGCTTGCCGGTCGCCTTGATCTGGTCCTTCAGCTTGTCGCCGGCATTCACGCGGTTCTGCTGCGGCAGGAAGTCCATCGCGAAGTGCACGCCCTTCAGGTCGCGGCCCGGCACCGGCAGGTCGCGCGGCTGCTCGGCGCCGCCGGCCAGCACCACGGCGTCGAAGTCTTTCGCCAGGTCTTCCGGGAAGATGGTGTCGCGCGCCATGTTGCTGACGGTGGCCGGGAAGTCCTTGCCGATCAGGACGCTGGTGCGGAAGACCACGCCTTCAGCCTTCATCTGCTCGACGCGGCGGTCGATCAGGTCCTTCTCCATCTTGAAGTCGGGAATGCCATAGCGCAGCAGGCCGCCGATGCGGTCGCTCTTCTCGAACACGGTCACGTCGTGGCCGACGCGCGCCAGCTGCTGGGCGGCAGCCAGGCCCGCGGGGCCGGAGCCGACCACGGCGACCTTCTTGCCGGTTTTATTGGCGGCCGGCTGCGGCACGATCCAGCCGTGCTCCCAGCCGGCGTCGGCGATCTTGCGCTCGATCGACTTGATGCCGACCGGGTCGTCGTTGATGCCAAGCGTGCAGGCCGACTCGCAGGGCGCCGGGCAGATGCGGCCGGTGAACTCCGGGAAGTTGTTGGTCGAATGGAGGTTCTCGACGGCCGCACGGTAGTTGCCGTGGTAGACCAGGTCGTTCCAGTCCGGGATCATGTTGTTGACCGGGCAGCCCGTGTTGCAGAAGGGGATGCCGCAATCCATGCAGCGTGCGCCCTGCACCTTGGCCTGGCCATCGGTCAGGGTCAGCACGAATTCCTTGTAGTTCTTGACGCGATCGGTCGGCTCGAGGTGGCCCTCTTCCTGCCGTTCGAATTCCATGAAGCCGGTAATTTTACCCACGTTGTTTTCCTTTTGTCGTCGGGTGGCAGCTCCGCCACCTTCGTCATTCCTGCCACTACCGCGTCATCCCGGCGAAGGCCGGGATCCAATTTCTGCGTGCGATATCGCTACGCCGGCAAACTTGGGTCCCGGCCTTCGCCGGGACGACGGTTCAAAGTGTCGTGATCTGGTTTGCGTTATCGGTGCGCTTGGCGCTTACGCCGCCAGCTCGATCTTGTCGTTCGCTTCTTCCATGCTCGAGTTGTGCATTTCCTCGAGGGCGCGCTTGTAGTCGGTCGGGAAGACCTTCACGAACTTGCCGCGGCTGTTGGCCCAGTCGTCCAGCAGGTTACGCGCGCGGGTCGAACCCGTGTGCTTGAAGTGGCGCTCGATCAGGCGGCGCAGGATGACCTCGTCCGACTCGCGCTCGCCGCCCCGGGTCTGGCTGTGCCAGCCGGCCTTGTCGCCCTGCTGCTTGGTGGTGAGCACCGGCTCCAGGTTGACCATCGTGGTATTGCACTTGCCTTCGAACTCGCCCTTCGGGTCGTACACGTAGGCGACGCCGCCCGACATGCCCGCCGCGAAGTTGCGGCCGGTCTCGCCCAGCACCACGACGGTACCGCCGGTCATGTATTCGCAACCGTGGTCGCCGCAGCCCTCGACCACCGCGGTGGCGCCCGAGTTACGCACCGCGAAGCGCTCGCCGGCTACGCCGTTGAAGAAGGCTTCGCCCGAAATCGCGCCGTACAGCACGGTGTTGCCGACGATGATGTTGTCCACCGCCCAGCCGCGGAACTCGGTGTTCGGGCGCACGATGATGCGGCCGCCCGACAGGCCCTTGCCGACGTAGTCGTTGCCCTCGCCCACCAGGTCGATCGTGATGCCCGCTGCCAGGAAGGCCGCGGCCGACTGGCCGGCGGTGCCCTGCAGCTGGATGTGGATGGTGTCGTCCGGCAGGCCGGCGTGGCCGTAGCGCTTGGCCACTTCGCCCGACAGCATGGTGCCCACGGTGCGATTCAGGTTCCTCACCGGCGAGATGAAGGAGACCCGCTCGCCCTTCTCCAGCGCGGCCTTGGCCTGGGCGATCAGCTTGTGGTCCAGCGCCTTGTCCAGGCCATGGTCCTGGCCGTCGGTGTGGAACAGCGCGCGCTGCGATTCGACCTTCGGCTGGTAGAAGATGTTCGAGAAGTCCAGGCCCTGCGCCTTCCAGTGCTCGACTGCACGTGCCTTGTCCAGCAGGTCGGTGCGGCCGATCAGTTCGTCCCAGCTGCGGATGCCCAGCTGCGCCATCAGCTGGCGCGCTTCTTCGGCGACGAAGAAGAAGTAGTTCACCACGTGCTCCGGCTTGCCCTGGAACTTGGCGCGCAGCACCGGGTCCTGGGTCGCGACGCCGACCGGGCAGGTATTCAGGTGACACTTGCGCATCATGATGCAGCCTTCGACGACCAGCGGCGCCGTCGCAAAACCGATTTCGTCGGCGCCCAGCATGGCGGCAACGACCACGTCGCGGCCGGTGCGCATCTGGCCGTCGGCCTGGACGCGGATGCGGCTGCGCAGGCCATTGAGCACCAGCGTTTGCTGGGTCTCGGCCAGGCCCAGCTCCCACGGGGTGCCGGCGTGCTTGACCGAGGACAGCGGCGAAGCGCCGGTGCCGCCGTCGTGGCCGGCGACCACCACGTGGTCGGCCTTGGCCTTCGAGACGCCCGCGGCGACGGTGCCGATGCCGACTTCCGACACCAGCTTGACCGAGATCGAGGCGTTCGGGTTGACGTTCTTCAGGTCGTGGATCAGCTGCGCCAGGTCTTCGATCGAATAGATGTCGTGGTGCGGCGGTGGCGAGATCAGGCCGACGCCCGGCACCGAGACCCGCAGCGACGCGATGTATTCGGACACCTTATGGCCCGGCAGCTGGCCGCCTTCGCCCGGTTTTGCTCCTTGCGCCATCTTGATCTGGATCTGGTCGGCCGATGCCAGGTACTCGGCGGAGACGCCGAAGCGGCCCGACGCCACCTGCTTGATCTTCGAGCGCAGCGAATCGCCTTCTTCCAGCGGGATGTCGGCCACCACGCGGTCCGAACCCAGGATCGAGGCCAGGCTCTCGCCCTTGGCGATCTTGATGCCCTTGAATTCGCCCATGTAGCGGCGCGGGTCTTCGCCGCCTTCGCCAGTGTTCGACTTGCCGCCGATGCGGTTCATGGCGATGGCCAGGGTGGCGTGAGCTTCGGTGCTGATCGAGCCGAGCGACATCGCGCCGGTAGCAAAACGCTTGACGATTTCCTTGGCCGGCTCGACTTCTTCCAGCGGGATGGCTTTCGACGGATCGATCCTGAACTCGAACAGGCCGCGCAGCGTCAGGTGGCGGCGGCTCTGGTCGTTGATGATCTGCGCGTATTCCTTGTAGGTGCTGAAATTGTTGGCGCGGGTCGAGTGCTGCAGTTTCGCGATCGCGTCCGGGGTCCACAGGTGGTCTTCGCCGCGCACGCGGAAGGCGTATTCGCCGCCGGTGTCGAGCGCGTTGGCCAGCACCGGATCGTTGCCGAAGGCGAGCGAATGCAGGCGCAGCGCCTCTTCCGCCACTTCGAACAGGCCGATGCCCTCGACAGTCGAGGAGGTGCCGCGGAAGTACTTGTCGACCAGCGACTTGTTCAGGCCCACGGCTTCGAAGATCTGCGCGCCGCAATAGGACATGTAGGTGGAGATGCCCATCTTGGACATCACCTTCATCAGGCCCTTGCCAACCGCCTTGGTGTAGTTGTAGATCGCCTTGTCGGCGTCCATCTCGTGCGGCAGGTTGTGCGCCAGGTCGCTGAGCGTTTCCAGGGCCAGGTAAGGGTGCACGGCTTCCGCGCCGTAGCCGGCCAGCAGGGCGAAGTGGTGGGTCTCGCGGGCCGAGCCGGTTTCGACCACCAGACCGGTGGAGGCGCGCAGGCCTCTAGCGACCAGGTGCTGGTGGATGGTCGAGGTGGCCAGCAGCGCGGGAATCGCGACCTGGTCGGCGGACATGTTGCGGTCCGAGACGATCAGGATGTTGTGGCCCGACTTGACCGCGTCCACGGCTTCGGCGCACAGCGAGGCGAGACTCGCTTCGATGCCTTCCTTGCCCCAGGCGACCGGATAGCAGATGTTCAGCTCATAGGACTTGAACTTGCCGCCGGTGTGCAGGCTGATGGCGCGCAGGCGGGCCATGTCGTCGAAGCCGAGGATCGGCTGCGAGACTTCCAGGCGCATCGGAGGGTTGACGTTGTTGGTGTCCAGCAGGTTCGGCTTCGGACCGATGAAGGAGACCAGCGACATGACCATGCTTTCGCGGATCGGGTCGATCGGCGGATTGGTCACTTGCGCAAACAATTGTTTAAAGTAGTTATACAAAGGTTTGAGCTTGTTCGACATGACCGCCAGCGGCGAATCATTGCCCATCGAACCGGTGGCTTCTTCGCCCAGCACCGCCATCGGCGCCATCAGGAACTTCAGGTCTTCCTGGGTGTAGCCGAAGGCCTGCTGGCGGTCCAGCAGCGGCACCGCCGCTTTTTCGCCCTGGGCATCCTTGGCTCGGTGCTGGGTCAGCTGCGATTCCGACAGCTTGATTTCGTTGAGCTTGATGCGCACCGACTTGATCCAGGCTTTATAGGGCTTGGCGTTCGAGTAGGTGTCCTTCAGCTCCTTGTCGTCGATGATGCGGCCGGCTTCCAGGTCGATCAGGAACATCTTGCCCGGCTGGAGGCGCCATTTCTTGACGATGCGCGATTCCGGAATCGGCAGCACGCCCGATTCCGAGGCCATGACGACCAGGTCGTCCTCGGTGATGACGTAGCGCGCCGGGCGCAGGCCGTTGCGGTCCAGGGTGCCGCCGATGTGGCGGCCGTCGGTGAAGGCCATGGCGGCCGGGCCGTCCCATGGTTCCATCATCGCGGCGTGGTATTCGTAGAAGGCGCGGCGGTTGTCGTCCATCGACGTGTGGTTTTCCCAGGCTTCCGGGATCATCATCATCATCGCCTGGGCCACCGGGTAGCCGGCCATCACCAAGAGTTCGAGCGCGTTGTCGAAGCAGGCGGTGTCGGACTGGCCTTCATAGATCAGCGGGAAGAGTTTACCCAGGTCTTCGCCCAGCACGGCGGACTTCAGCATGCCTTCGCGGGCGCGGGTCCAGTTGAAGTTGCCCTTGACGGTGTTGATCTCGCCGTTGTGCGCGATCAGGCGGTAAGGGTGGGCCAGCGGCCATTCCGGGAAGGTGTTGGTGGAGAAGCGCTGGTGCACCAGGCTCAGGGCCGAGATGCAGCGCGGATCCTGCAGGTCCTTGTAGTAGACGCCCACCTGGTCGGCCAGCAGCAGGCCCTTGTAGACGATGGTCCGGGCCGACATCGAGGGCACGAAGAATTCCTTGCCGTGCAGGAGCTTCAGGGCCTGGATCGCGTGGCCGGAGGATTTGCGGATGACGTACAGCTTGCGCTCGAGCGCGTCGGTGACCATGATGTCCGGGCCGCGGCCGATGAAGATCTGGCGGATCACCGGTTCCTTGGCTTTCACGAAGGGCGACATCGGCATGGTCTCGTCGACCGGCACGTTGCGCCAGCCGAGCACGACCTGGCCTTCGATGCGCACGGCGCGTTCGATTTCCTGTTCGCAGGCGATGCGCGAGGCGTGTTCCTTCGGCAGGAATACCATGCCGACGCCGTATTCGCCGGGCGGCGGCAGTTCCACGCCCTGCTTGGCCATCTCGTCGCGGAAGTACTGGTCCGGGATCTGGATCAGGATACCGGCGCCGTCGCCCATCAGCGCATCGGCGCCGACCGCGCCGCGGTGGTCGAGGTTCTTCAGGATCTGCAGGCCCTGCTCGATGATCGAGTGGCTCTTGTTGCCCTTGATATGGGCGATGAAACCGACGCCGCAGGCATCGTGTTCATTGGCGGGATCGTACAAACCTTGGGCAATCATGAGGCAATCTCCACAGCTTTATCTAGGGTCGAAAATCGAGAATAGTGCAACGCAACACAAACGTAAACAAGAATAATTAGGGTCAGAGTCGAATTGTTTGACAATTTTTTGAAGTTTCAGTTAATTGGGGACAGAGTCGCTAACAGGCAGCAGAAATGCGCCTAGGTGTCGATAAACCCTTGATTTAAATAAGGAGAAGTAGAGGCGCTCGGTACGGCGGCAGGTTCGTCCGGATGTCACATTCCGTACCTGAAGACCTGCTTACGCGATGCTGAATAAAAAAAGGGCACGAATAATCGTGCCCTTGATCAATTGCTGATTGCTTATGCTTGCGGAAGCGGCGGGATCGGTTCCCGGAACGGCCGCCCGCGCTTGGCCGGCAGGATCTGGCGCTTGGTCCGGCGCTCGAGCTCGGCCTTGAAGGCATCCGACCCCAGGGGCTGGTTCTTCAGCACCGAGGCGGTCACGAAGTCCACCTCCTCCTGCGCAATGCCTTGCATCACGAGGTCGGTATAGGCCGCTTCGCGCTGGAAGGGCGTATTGCCCAGGCCCCAGTAGAGCAGGTGGTCGGTGATGAGGGCGTCCGTGCGCACGCCGGTGTGGTGGGCGTAGCTCGACCACGGGTAGTCCAGCGGCGCCGCGGCCAGCCCGGCGCGCACCGGATTGAGCTCGATGTAGCGGCTGCAGGCCAGCAAATAATGCTCGGTATCGACCAGCGAGGTGCGGAAACGTCCTTCGAACAGGCCGCCCGTGCGTTCGTACTTCTGATTGAACCAGGGGACGTAGAAGCGGCCGACCTTTTGCATCATCAGCGCCAGCCCGGTGTCGTTGGAAGGCGTCGCCAGCAGGTGCAGGTGGTTCGGCATCAGCACGTAGGCGTGAATGGCCACCTCGTAGAAGCGCGCCGCCTCCTTCAGCCAGGCGAGGAAGCGCTGGTAGTCGATCTCTTCGCGAAAGATCGGCTGGCGGTTGTTGCCGCGCTGGATGAGGTGCTGCGGCTGGTTCGGGATGATGAGTCGGGGAAGGCGTGCCATGGCGTGCTCGAAAGTCGAGCACGCATTTTAGCCGAGAAACCCCACTCTGTCCCCAATTAATCTCGGGGCAGCCAAAAATTGGGCCGACTCTGTCCCTATTTAATGCTCAGGCCAGGGTGAAGCCGGCGGAGAGGCTGTAGCCTTCGCCGTAGGCGCTGCGCAGGGGCAGGTCCTGGCCGAGGCCGGAACGGGCTTTCTTGCGCAGGCGGTAGACCAGCATGTCGACCCGGCGGCTGGCGTCCGGATCTTCGCCGCCCATGCCGGCGACGATCACCTGGCGCGGCACCGGACGGGTGTTGATGGTCAGGAGGTGCAGGAAGTTGCACTCCTTTTCGGTCAGGTCGATCACCTTGCCGCCCAGTTCGAGCTGGCGGGCGCTCACGCGCAGGGTCCACTTGCTCGGCGCCGGCGCCGGGTCGGCCGGACGCACGCGGCGGTCCAGCGCTTCGATGTGCGCCGCCAGTTCGGGGAACTTGATCGGCTTGGTCAGGTAGTGGTCGGCGCCCAGGCGCAGCCCGAGGATGCGGTGGTCGAACGCGACCCGGCCGGTCAGCACCAGGAGGCCGATCTCCGGGTACAGCTGGCGCATCCGCGGAATGACATTGAAACCATCCTCGTCCGGCAGGCCGAGGTCGAGCACGACGACCGCTGCCGGCGTGCGCGTCAGCGCTGCCCACATCTCGCTCGCGGTCTTGGCGATCGTGACGTCGTGGTCCAGTTCCCGCAGGAACTCGGCCATGTCGTCGGCGTATTCGCCATTGTCTTCAACAATCAGTATCTGCGTCATGGATTGGTCAGGTTAATGATCGGTCCGATTATCACTGTTGGGAGAGGATGAGGCAAGCTGTTGTTGGCCGTTAATATCCAGGGCGGGTAGCCAGAGCCGGAATTCCTTGCCGCCCTCCCCCAGGCGCAGCATGCCGCCGTGGACGTCGACGATCGAGCGCGCCATATAGAGGCCCAGGCCGCTGCCCGGCAGGCCGGTGGCATTGCTGCCGCGGTAGCCCTTGTCGAAAATGCAGGCTGCATCCTCCGGCGGCACCCCGGCGCCTTCGTCGCGCACCGTGAACTCGACGCCGTTGCCGCTGCGGCGCGCGCCCAGCGTCACCTTGCTGCCGGCCGGCGAGTACAGCAGGGCATTGTCGACCAGGACCTTCAGCGCCAGCCGCAATCCCTCAGGCTCGCCGCGCAGGCCCAGCCTCAGCTGTTCCGCGTCCACCACCGCTTCGCGGCCGGCTTCGCGCAACTGCTTCACGCCGGCGTCCAGTAAATCGCGCGCGGCGATGGTGTTCGGCTGGCGCACCTGGCCGATCGCGGCCATGCGGTCCGGCGACAGGTATTCGTCGAGCATGGCGATCAGGCGGTCGGCCGCGACCGCGATCTTGCGGTAGCGCTGGCGCACGGTGTCGTCGGCGCCCTGCGCGGTCGCTTCCAGGCGCTGGATCGCGCCGTCGATGGTCGCCAGCGGCGTGCGGAATTCGTGGTTCAGCATGCTCGCGAAACGGCGCTGGTCGGCCAGGTGGGCGCGCTGCGCCGACAGGTCGCGCAGCAGTCCCACCAGCGAGCGGCTGGCGTCAGCATTGCGCACCACCGTGGTGATCACCTGCAGCCCGACCGGATGGCCGTCCGCGTTGCGCACGTCGACTTCCTGCACGCGGCGCTCGCCCGGCGCGAGCTCGCCCTGCGCGGCGAGGTGCAGGCCGAGCGCGCCCAGCGCCTCGTGCGCGCCGCCGCCGGCGATCGCGGCCTGCAGTGCGCCGGCCTCGTGGCCCAGCAAGGCGGAAAATGCCGGGCTCAGGTAGCGCAGCGTGTGCGCGGGCAGCTCGATGCTGAAGGCGATGTCGCCGGCGAGTTCGGCAATGGTGCGGAAATGATGATCGATACCGGCAATGCCGGCAGGGCGCTCCGGACTGGCCGGAGCATGGGGATCAGCAGCCGTGCTACGTGTCATTGGGCACTTTCTGTTATCGATGGGACAATGAACGTTGTCACCCAGTATATCGTTGCTCCCGCCACTTTGTATAGGAGCGAGCCCGGCCTTGCCCTGCACCGGCGCCGGATGGCCATGTCGATGTGATGAAAAATGCGCCACGGTGGGCGCAGTTGGTGGATAATTCGCGTCTATGAACGATACCGCTACCCTCCCCCCACTCCCGGACCGGCTCTCGATCGACCCGAGCAGCCCTTTTCATAACCGCGACGTTTTCCAGCGCGAGATCGGCATCCGCTTCAACGACAAGGATCGCCACGACGTCGAAGAGTATTGCATGAGCGAAGGCTGGATCAAGGTCGCCGCCGGCCGCACGCTCGACCGCAAGGGCAAGCCGATGCTGATCAAGCTGAAGGGCAAGGTCGAGGCTTTTTACAAGTAATCCGCATTGATGCAAAAAGAAAGGGCGGCTGGTGCAAACCAGCCGCCCTTTTTATTTGCGCCTTTGGAGCGCTCTTAGTCTTCCAGCGGTGCGAAGATCGCTTGGAGATCTTCCTGCGTCAGCGCCATCTTCTGCGATTCGCCTTCGGACAGGATCGACTGCGCCAGTTCCGACTTCTTCAGTTGCAGCTGCTGGATCTTCTCTTCCAGCGTGCCCTTGGCGATCAGCTTGTACACGAACACGGGTTTATCCTGCCCGATGCGCCAGGCGCGGTCGGTGGCCTGGTTCTCGGCCGCCGGGTTCCACCACGGGTCGTAGTGGATCACGGTGTCGGCCGCGGTCAGGTTCAGGCCCACGCCGCCGGCCTTCAGGCTGATCAGGAAGATCGGCACCGCGCCCTGCTGGAAGGCGGCCACCTGGGCCGAGCGGTCGCGCGTCTCGCCGGTGAGCAGCGCGTAGTGGATGCCGCGCGCGGCCAGCTCTTCCTCGATCAGGAACAGCATGCTGGTGAACTGCGAGAACACCAGGATCTTGCGGCCTTCCTGCAGCAGGTCTTCGACCATCTGCATCAGGTCGGTCAGCTTGGCCGACACCGCGGCGGTGTTCTTCTTGCCCGGCATGGCCTTCACCAGGCGCGGGTCGCAGCAGACCTGGCGCAGCTTGAGCAGCGCTTCGAGGATGACGATCTGGCTGCGCGCCACGCCCTTGCGGTCGATCTCGTCGCGCACCTTCTTGTCCATCGCCAGGCGTACGGTTTCGTACATGTCGCGCTGTGCACCCGAGAGCTCGATGCGGCGCACCATCTCGGTCTTCTCCGGCAGTTCCTTGGCCACGTGGTCCTTGGTACGGCGCAGCAGGAAGGGCTTGATGCGGCGGCTCAGCAGGGTGCGGCGCACCGAGTCGTCCTGGCGTTCGATCGGGTGGCGGAACTGGTTGTTGAAGCTCTTCTCGTCGCCCAGCAGGCCAGGCAGCAGGAAGTGGAACTGCGACCACAGCTCGCCCAGGTGGTTCTCGAGCGGGGTGCCGGACAGGCACAGGCGGTGGCGGGCATTCAGCGAGCCGGCCGTCTGCGCCGCCTTGGAGCGGGTGTTCTTGATGTAGTGCGATTCGTCCAGGATCACCAGGTGATAGTGGTGCTCGCGCAGCTTTTCCTCGTCGCGCGGCAGCAGCGCATAGGTGGTCAGCACGATGTCGGCGTCGTCGATCTGGTCGAACAGGTCCATGCGCTCCTTGCCCTGCAGGAGCAGCACCTTCAGGCTCGGGGCGAAGCGCGCGGCTTCGTCGAACCAGTTGGTCATCAGGCTGGTCGGCGCGATCACCAGGGCCGGGCTGGTCAGGCGCCCTGCTTCCTTCTCGGTGAGGATGTGGGCCAGGGTCTGGACGGTTTTGCCGAGACCCATGTCGTCGGCCAGGATGCCGCCGAGGTCGTACTCGCGCAGGAACTGCATCCACGACAGGCCGTCGAGCTGGTAGTCGCGCAGCGTGGCCTGCAGGCCTTTCGGGGCCTCGACCTTCTTGACCGAGCCGAACTGGCTCAGCTTGCGGCCGGTCTCGCGCAGGCGCTCGCCGCCGGTCCAGCGCAGCTCGAGGCCGCGCGCCAGGTCTTCCAGGCGCGCCGCGTCCAGCGTGGACATGCGCATGCGGCCCTTGATCTTGTCATTGAAGTACAGCTCGCCGAGCGTGGCAAGGATGGGCTTCAGGCGGCCCCAGGGCAGCGCCACGCGCACGCCGTCCGGCAGCGTGGCCAGCATCTGGTCGGCTTCGGCATGGGCGGCCAGCACTGCCGGGTCGAAGTCGGCGGGGGCGCTGCGGATCAGCTGTACCAGCACCGGCAGCAGCGGCACGCGCTTGCGCGCCACCACGATGCCCAGCTCCAGTTCGAACCAGGCATTGCCCGCTTCTTCGGGTTCGTCGATGTCGGCATACCAGTCTTCGACCGGCACCACGTCGTAGCGGTACTTGGCCGACTTCTGCAGGTGCCAGCCGGTGTCGGACAGCGCGTCGAGATCGTTCTCGGCGAAGCGCAGCCAGTGCGCCTGGCTGTCCAGCACCAGGGCGCCGGCCATGGCGTTGAAAGGTGCGGTGACCGGCTTGCGGAAGCCGATCTCGTTCAGTTTGTTCAGGGCCGCGGCTTCGGCCTTCGGGTCGCGTTCGATGACCTCGGTGACGTCGCCGATCTGGCGCACCACGCGCTGGGCCGGATCGAAGGACACGCGCTGGCCGTCGTAGTCGTAGGCCAGCACGGCGAAGTCGTGCCAGCGCGGCGTGCCGCCGTCGGACAGCTGCACCGAATCGAGCAGCAGGTGCGGAATCGGCTTGACGTCATTGCGCAGGCGCTGGGTGAGCGGCTGCGGCAGCGGCATCAGCTGCTGCAGGCCGTGCGCCAGCAGCAGTTGCGAGACGCGCTTCTTGTCGGTGCCGGTCAGGGTCGGGGCCTGGGCCACCAGCGCCTGCAGTTCGGCCAGCGAGATGTCGATGCCGCCGCGATTCAGTTCGAGCGGGCCGATCGACAGGTTGTCGATGTACCACGGCGGGTCGGTCGGCAGCATGTAGTCGATCAGGTCGGCCCCGCTGTGGGTGGCGCCGTTGGCCGGCTCCACCGACCACCCCAGCTTGGCCACGCGGCCTTCGTCGCGCCAGGCCAGGCTGGCCAGGCGGGTCGGGCCGGCCTGCAGCGGATAGACCAGGCCATTGGCCATGTCGGACCACGAGTTCGCCCACAGCAGCTTGCCTTGTTCAAGAAGCATCTGCAGCAGGATGGCGCCGACTTTGCCTTTCGGTTCGGTGGCGCTGGTGCCCTGGGCCGAGCCGCTGCGCATGGCGATGAAGAAGCGCACCAGGTCGACGTCGTCGCCTTCGAGGTAGGCCGGTGGTGCCGACAGCAGCGAGAACACTTCGCTTACCGGGCTGGCGGCGGCGACGTCGCCGTTCGGGCGCAAGCGCGCCTTGCACAGGCAAATGGCGACGTGGCGGCCGCCGCTGGTCGGGGCCATCACGTAGACAAACTTGTACTGCACGGCCTTCGGATCGGCGACCTCGTCGGTCAGCTTGGGCTGCGGGTGCGCCGCCGCCTCGACCCTTTGCAGCCAGCTCACCACCGGCGCGGGCAGGGCGGGAGCGCGTGCGGGAGCGCGGGCGACGGCAGGTGCTGCTGCGGGTGCGTCGGTGGCGTTCTCGCGATGATCATCGACTGTGTGCATGGGTCTCGTGTGTCTGTATTAAAAACGACAATAAAGAACATTATCCTTCATACGGACGCTTCCGTTTTGTTCGGAATCGCACGTAGCGGACAAAACTTGTCCGCACCATCTTCGTGCACGCGGTTCGCGCATGCGAATCACACGTGCAGCCGACTGTTCTCGCATGTTCAAGTGGCGCTGTCAAGACTGGTGTATCCACCGCGTTTGCGTATCATTGTTCGCTTGACCTTTTAGAGACACGCGCGTACTCATCGCGCACATCATCGCACCATGCTGTCATCCATCGAACAACGCCTCGCCCTCGAACTGTCCGCCAAACCGGCCCAGGTGGCCGCCGCCGTCGCCCTGCTCGACGAAGGCGCGACTGTCCCCTTCATCGCACGCTACCGCAAGGAAGCCACCGGCGGCCTCGACGACACCCAGCTGCGACTTCTGGAAGAGCGCCTGCGCTACCTGCGCGAGCTCGAAAACCGCCGCGCGTCGATCATCGCGTCGATTACGGAGCAGAACAAGATGACGCCGGAGCTGCTCGATGCGATCGCCCATGCCGAGGACAAGACCCGGCTGGAAGACCTGTACCTGCCCTACAAGCAGAAGCGCCGCACCAAGGCGCAGATCGCGATCGAAGCGGGCCTGGCGCCGCTGGCCGAGGCCTTGCTGAACGACCCGGGCCTGAACCCCGACGAAGTGGCCGCCGGCTACCTGCGCGAAGCCTTCACGAATGCGGACGGCGGCACCAACCCGGGCGTGGCGGATACCAAGGCGGCCCTCGACGGTGCGCGCCAGATCCTGATGGAGCGCTTCGCCGAAGATGCGACGCTGCTGCAGTCGCTGCGCGAATACGTGCAGGAGCACGGCGTGGTCGAGTCCAAGGTCGTGGCAGGTAAAGAAGACGAAGGCGAAAAATTCGCCGACTATTTCGACTATTCCGAAACCCTGTCCACGATTCCCTCGCACCGCGCGCTGGCCCTCATGCGCGGCCGCCGCGAGGGCGTGCTCGATGTCACGCTGCGCCTCGATTCGGAGCTTGAAAAGCCGAAGTGGGACGCGCCCCACAACCCTTGCGAAAGCCGCATCTGCGCCGCCTTCGGCATCAAGGCGCTTGGGCGCCCGGCCGATAAGTGGCTGCTCGACACCGCGCGCTGGACCTGGCGCGTGAAGAGCTTCATGTACATCGAGACCGAACTGATGGGCGCGCTGCGCGAGAAGGCCGAACTCGATGCGATCCAGGTCTTCGCCCGCAACCTGAAGGCGCTGCTGCTGGCCGCGCCGGCCGGCCCGCGCGCCACCATGGGCCTGGACCCGGGCCTGCGCACCGGCGTCAAGGTGGCGGTGGTCGACGCCACCGGCAAGGTGGTCGACACCGCCACCGTCTACCCGCACCAGCCTCGCAACGACTGGGACGGCGCCCTGCACGTGCTCGGCCAGCTGGCGGCCAAGCACAATGTGTCGCTGATCTCGATCGGCAACGGCACCGCCTCGCGCGAGACCGACAAGCTGGCCCAGGACCTGATCAAGCAGCGCCCGGAACTGAAGCTGACCAAGATCGTGGTGTCGGAGGCCGGCGCCTCGGTGTACTCGGCTTCCGAATTCGCTTCGCGCGAGCTGCCGGAGCTGGACGTCTCGCTGCGCGGCGCGGTCTCGATCGCGCGCCGCCTGCAGGACCCGCTGGCGGAACTGGTCAAGATCGACCCGAAATCGATCGGCGTCGGCCAGTACCAGCACGACGTGTCGCAGACCCAGCTCGCGCGCTCGCTCGACGCCGTGGTCGAGGATTGCGTGAACGCGGTGGGCGTGGACGTGAACACGGCCTCGGCGCCGCTGCTGGCGCGGGTCTCGGGTTTATCCGGCAGCGTGGCGCAGAGCATCGTGAACTACCGCGACATGCAGGGCGCTTTTGCTTCGCGCGCGGCATTGAAGAAGGTGCCGCGCCTGGGCGACAAGACCTTCGAGCAGGCGGCGGGTTTTCTCCGCGTGATGAACGGCGAGAATCCGCTGGACGCCTCGGCGGTCCACCCGGAATCCTATCCGGTGGTCGAGAAGATCCTGGGCGACATCAAGCGCGACATGAAGGCGGTGATCGGCGACAGTGCGCTCATCAAGACACTCAACCCGGCCAAGTATGCGGATGACAAATTCGGCGTGCCGACCGTGACCGACATCCTGAAGGAACTGGAAAAGCCGGGCCGCGACCCGCGTCCGGAATTCACCTCCGCGACCTTCAAGGAAGGCGTGGAGGAAATCTCGGACCTGCGCCCGGACATGATCCTGGAAGGCGTGGTGACCAACGTGGCCGCCTTCGGCGCCTTTGTCGACATCGGCGTGCACCAGGACGGACTGGTGCACATCTCGGCGCTGTCGAACACGTTTGTGAAGGACCCGCACACCGTGGTCAAGGCCGGCCAGGTGGTGAAGGTGAAAGTGCTCGAAGTGGACGTCAAGCGCAAGCGCATTGCGCTTACCATGCGCCTGTCGGATGCGGCGCCGCAGCCGGGCGCGCGTCCGGAGCAGCGCGGTGACCGCAACGACAGCAAGCGCCTGGCCCAGCATCAGCGCCAGGAGAAGCCGGCACCTGCAGCCGGCGGTGCGATGGCCGCGGCCTTCGCCAAGCTGAAGAAGTAATGGAGCGTGCGCGGTGGCCGGCTGGTGAGCCGGTCAGCCCGCGTGCTTGAGGAACAGCCCGACCATGTAGACGCTCAGGAAGCCGAAGCCGATCAGGATCATGCGCTTTTGCGGCAACCCGGGCAGTCCGGTTTTCTTGATGTGCAGTCCTTCGCGCACCAGCAGCAGGCCGTAGCCGAGGGCCGCGATGCCGCACAGGAGGCGGCCGATGCCCAGGCCCATCAGGCCCTCGATGAGGTTGATCAGGCCGGGGATGGCCAGCAGGGCGCCGATCGCGAAATTGGCGGTGGCCGAGGGTCTGCGCTGGGGTGTCTGTTGCATGATGCGTGCCGGACGAATGGAATGCGCGCGATCATACCAGCCCCGCCCCGCCCATGGGCAAAAAACGCGGGCCGGTTCAGCCGAGGACGCGCACTGCGGTCATGCCCACCTTCACCAGGAAGCACAGGCAGAACAGGCCGAAGCAGGCGTAGCCGACCATGGTCGTGCGCGTTGATGCCAGCTCGGCGCGCCGGTCGCGCCAGGCCTGTACCGCGCAGTACAAGAGGAACAGGCCGGCCGGCAGCTGGCCGATGTAGAGCAGGACGTCTTCCAGAGGTTCCCGATACATGCCGGTGATGATTTCGTACACGCCGGCAATGACAAAGAAGGCAGCCATGCACCACAGCAGGGGCGATGGCATGGAAGCAAAGCCTCGGTAGGCGGTCATGATGGTTCCCGTTCGGGTGGCATGAAAGACCATCATAGCGGGGATTTTCCGGTAAAAATCCGCCGATTGTCACAGCAGGCGGGAGAACGACGCCAGGCCCGTGCCCGCCCTGCCGAATTCTTATAAAATGGCGGCATCTTATCCATTCCCACTGAAGGCACACACATGAGCGACGTTCAAACCTGGATCAAAGACACCGTGACCACCACCCCGGTCGTGCTGTTCATGAAGGGAACCGCGCAATTCCCGCAATGCGGCTTCTCGGGCCGCGCCATCCAGATCCTGAAAGCCTGCGGTGTCGACAACATCGCCACCGTCAACGTCCTGGAAGACGCGGAAGTCCGCCAGGGCATCAAGGACTACTCGAACTGGCCGACCATCCCGCAGCTCTACGTGCGCGGCGAATTCATCGGCGGCACCGACATCATGAACGAGATGTACGAATCGGGCGAGCTGCAGACCCTGCTGAAGAACGGCTGATTCCATGACCGGCCGCCCGCGCAGGATCATTGTCGCCATCACTGGCGCAACCGGCGCGGTCTATGGCGTGCAGCTGCTGCGGCGGCTGCACGCGACTCCCGGCGTCGAGACCCACTTGGTGATTTCCGACGCCGCCTCCCTCACCCTGCACCAGGAACTCGGCCTGCAGCGGCGCGATGCCGAGGCGCTGGCCCACGTTGTCCACCGCAACCGCGACATCGGCGCCTCGATCGCCAGCGGTTCGTTCCAGACCGACGGCATGGTGATCGCTCCCTGTTCGATGAAAACCCTGGCGGCCGTCGCCCATGGCCTGTCGGACAACTTGGTCACGCGCGCCGCGGACGTGATGCTGAAGGAAAGGCGCAGGCTGGTGCTGATGGTGCGCGAGACGCCCTTCAACCTGGCGCACCTGCGCAATATGACGGCGGTAACGGAAATGGGCGGCATCGTGTTCCCGCCCCTGCCGAGCTTTTATCACCGTCCGGCGACGATCGAAGAGATGGTCGAGCATACGGTCGACCGGGCGGTCGACCTCCTCGGGCTCGACAACGCCCAGGCCCCGCGCTGGGGCGGCATGAAAGACGCGCAGGAAAACTGACAGCGCCGGACCTAGCCGGCCGCTTGTTCAGCGCTTGTCGCCGTCGAACGGCCCGTCGGCCTTCTTCGCCTCGCGCGCTTCCTCGAGCATCCGCCGCCGGGCATTGCGTTGTCGCATCACCTCGGCATGGCGCGCCGCCGTCATCGGCGGTGCGGTCATCAGTTCCTTCAGCTGGGCGGTGTTGGCGTAGTTGTTTCGCATACGGCAGCTGCTCCTTGACGTGACCCGGTGACGGCGGATCCGCTCGCCACTGGACAGATTATGACCCAGCTGCAGCTGTTTGTGCCGTTCTGCACTCACGAAAAGTGCAATTACGAAACTATTTTTGCTCTGGCTTCTGGTGATTCATTCGCACCAGCATGCGGATGAACTCGCGTGCCAGCTGGCGATGGTGCTCGTCCAAACGTTGTAAATCTGCAATCAGCTTCACGTCCGCGGATTCGAAGCGGGCGCCGCCGCCATTGCTTTCGCTGCCGGCAGCGGCATGCTCGGCGCCGCCGAAGCGCAGCCAGTCGGCCGGCACGCCCAGCCACTGGGCGATCATGCGTAGCTTTTCCTGGGTCGGGATGGCTTCGCCCACCAGCCACTTGCGCGCGGCGTGGACGGTGATCGGGCGGCCTTCGAAACGGATGTTGAATTCCCTGGCCAGGCGGGTGGGGCTATCGGGCGAGTAGTGGGCGTTCTTCAGCGCCTGTTGCAGGCGCTCACTGAAGCTCTCCCGTTCATTGGTTGAATTCATTGCAATGCTTACGTTATGTGCGGATGGCCTGTCCAGACGGCCGGGCGTTCTATGGCTGAGAAGCCTCAGCAAACAATCATACCTTTAAAAAGTAACAAAGATGTGATTATTTAATAGAATTTGAATGTTTTACGAATCGGAAATATTAACCGCAATTCCCCATTTGGGGAATCGAGAATATATCCTAAAGGAAAAAGTATGACATTGCCGCACGATTGCGTGCAACAAATATGCAGATTGCCGGCGTCGCCGGCGCTGCGGAAGAGATCAGGCCAGCCGGAAACGAATGATACCGTCGCTATCCTTACTGCGGCGCAGCATCCCGTCGCGCCATAATTTATGCAGGTGGGCTAATGCCTCGCCCAGAGCGAAACTGAGCTGGTGGGCGTCGAGCTGACGGCGGAACATCAGGGGCACGATGTCGACGGCCGACTTCGGCTCGACACAGGCCGCCAGCACCTCGGCCAGGCGGGCCGCATGATGATCATGCAATTGAGAAATTCGGGTGTGCAGGCCGCGGAAGGGCTTGCCGTGCGAAGGCAGGACAAGAGTGTCCTCAGGCAAGTTTGTGAACTTTTTCAGCGACTGCAGATAGAGGTCCAGCGGGTTGCCCTCCGGCTCGACCGCGAATACCGACACGTTGGTCGAAATGCGCGGCAAGACCATGTCGCCGGAAATCAGGACCTTCAGCTCCTCGGAATACAGCGACGCATGTTCCGGCGAATGACCGAAGCCGGTGATCACGCGCCAGCCCCTGCCGCCGATCTCGACCAGGTCGCCGTCCTGCAGGCGGGTATAGGCTTCCGGCACCGCCGGCACCAGGGACGGATAGTAATTCCGCCGGCTGCGCATCTGCTCCAGCATGTCCGGGTCCACCAGGCCATGGCGCTCGAAGTGCGGGATGGCCGAGGGACCATCGACGCCCGGCAGCGCCGCCGCCATCATGCGGGCAAAGGCGAACTCCCCGGCGGTGGTCCAGAACGGCGCCGCGAAGCGGCTGCTCAGCCAGCCCGACAGGCCGACGTGGTCGGGATGGCAATGGGTGGCGAACACGCGCAGCAGCGGCGCGCCCTGCAAGCCCTCGCCCAGCACCTGTTCCCAGGCCGCGCGGGTGGCGTCGGTCCCGGCGCCGCAGTCGACCACGCTCCAGCCGGCACGGCCCTCCTGTTCGTCGCGCAGCAGCCACAGGTTGATGTGGTCGAGCGCGAAAGGCAAGGGCATGCGGATCCAGGCCAGGCCCGGCACCAGTTGATGGACCATGCCCGGTGCCGGGATGGTGTCGCCAAAGGGATAATCGAGCTGGGCTTCGAGCGGGTTCATGGAAAACTTTCGTGTTCGTCGTGGGCGGTCGCGCTACAATGCCGTTAACGTAAACGTAAACCGGGGCGCAGACATCGATTGTAAGCGATTCCCTGTTTCGCTTCTTTTGCTTCATAGAGAACCATGGTCACCTACACCATCGCCGAACTGGCCCGCGAATTCGACATCACTGCCCGCGCCATCCGCTTTTATGAAGACCAGGGCTTGCTCAGTCCCAAGCGCGAAGGCGTGGGCGGCCGCAACCGCGTCTACACCCCGCGCGACCGTACCCGGCTGAAACTGACCCTGCGCGGCAAGCGTCTCGGCCTGACCCTGTCGGAAATCAAGAGCATCGTCGACATGTACGAGTCGCCACCCGACACCGCGGCCCAGATCGAACGCTTCCTCGGGGTATTGGCCCACCAGCGCGTCACGCTGGAACAGCAGCGTGCCGATATCGAGATGGCGCTCGAGGAAATTTCCGCGCACGAGGAAGAATGCCGCCGCCTGCTGGCGGAAAGCACGGAAAACAAGAACGCCGCCTGAAGCACGCGGAGGGCCTGGCACCCTCCCTTTTTTGGCCCTTTAGTTGACGTTTACGTTAACGTAAGAGGCGAGTATCATGCACCCTATCCTGCTCAACCACCGTTCACGAGGACGACAATGCTGCATCTCCCAGGCTTGACCTTTGACCATGGCGAAGACATCGCCGCGCTGCGCGAAGCCGTACAACAGTTCGCGGAAGCCGAAATCGCACCGCGCGCTGCCGAGATCGACCGCAGCGACCAGTTCCCGATGGACCTGTGGAAGAAGATGGGCGAACTCGGCCTGCTGGGCATCACCGTCGGCGAGGAATACGGCGGCGCCAACATGGGCTACCTGGCCCACATCGTCGCGATGGAAGAAATCTCGCGCGCCTCGGCCTCGGTCGGCCTGTCCTACGGCGCCCACTCGAACCTGTGCGTCAACCAGATCAAGCGCAACGGCAACGAAGAGCAGAAGCGCAAGTACCTGCCCAAGCTGATCTCGGGCGAGCACGTGGGCGCGCTGGCCATGTCCGAGCCGAACGCCGGCTCCGACGTCGTCAGCATGAAGCTCAAGGCCGAACTGAAGGGCGACCGTTACGTCCTGAACGGCACCAAGATGTGGATCACCAACGGTCCGGACGCCGACACCCTGGTGGTGTACGCCAAGACCGACCTCGAAGCCGGCCCGCGCGGCATGACCGCCTTCCTGATCGAAAAGGGCTTCAAGGGCTTCTCGATCGCCCAGAAGCTCGACAAGCTGGGCATGCGCGGCTCGCACACCGGCGAGCTGGTGTTCCAGGACTGCGAAGTGCCGGTCGAGAACGTGCTGGGCGGCGTCGGCAAGGGCGTGAACGTGCTGATGTCGGGCCTGGACTTCGAGCGCACCGTGCTGTCGGGCGGACCGCTGGGCATCATGTCGGCCTGCATGGATTCCGTGGTGCCCTACATCCACGAGCGCAAGCAGTTCGGCCAGGCGATCGGCGAGTTCCAGCTCATGCAGGGCAAGATCGCCGACATGTACTCGACCATGATGGCTTGCCGCGCCTACGTCTACGCCGTGGGCCAGGCCTGCGACCGCGCGAGCTCGCCGGAGCAGGTGCGCGCCCTACGCAAGGACGCCGCCGGCGCCATCCTGTACAGCGCCGAGAAGGCGACCTGGATGGCGGGCGAAGCGATCCAGACCCTGGGCGGCAACGGCTACATCAACGAGTACCCGGTCGGCCGCCTGTGGCGTGACGCCAAGCTGTACGAGATCGGCGCCGGCACCAGCGAGATCCGCCGCATGCTGATCGGGCGCGAGCTGTTTGGCGAGACGATGTAAAACGGATAATCGGATCAGCCAAGGATACGTAGGGTGGGCGGGTTTCCCGCCCACGCGTTCAACCACCGCAAGAACAGCCGATGCGTTTGTTCATATTCGGTTTGAACGCGTGGGCAGAGAACCTGCCCACCCTACATTGCCATAAACTGTACGCTTATCATTGCGCGCGAGACGAACGATGACCCAGCAAGCGTTCCCCAAACTGCTGTCTTCCCAGATCGCCTTCGACATCGCGCGCACCATCCTGGACGGCTTCGACAAGCATTACCGCCTGTTCCGCCAGGCCAGCCAGGCCGCGCGGCGCCATTTCGAGGCCGCCGACTGGGTTACCGCGCAGGCGGCCGCGCGCGAACGCATCGATTTCTACGACAAGCGCGTGCAGGAATGCGTCCACGTGCTGCAGGACGAGTACGCCCCCGAAGAACTGACGGACCCGGTCTGGCGCGAAACCAAGCTGCACTACATCGGCCTGCTCTCGGGCCACAAGCAGCCGGAACTGGCCGAAACCTTCTTCAACTCGGTCAGCTGCATCATCCTGCACCGCAGCTACTACCATAACGACTATATCTTCGTGCGCCCGGTGATCTCGACCGAGTACATCGAGACCGAGGAGCCGCTGCCGACCTACCGCGTCTACTACCCGGCGGCCGACGGCCTGAGCAATGCCCTGCGCCGCGTGCTCACCAACTTCCAGTTCGCCGTGCCCTTCGCCGACCTCGACCGCGACGTCGCCAGCGTCGAGGCGCGACTAAGCGAGGCCTTCGGGCTGGCCCAGGCGGAACCGAACCTGCAGCTGCAGGTGCTGTCCAGCCCCTTCTTTCGTAACAAGGCCGCCTACGTCGTCGGCCGCGTCATCAACGGCCCGCGCAACTACCCCTTCGTGATCCCGGTGCTGCACGACCGCCAGGGGCGGCTGGTGCTGGACACAGTGCTGCTCGATGTCTACCACATCACCCTGCTGTTCAGCTTCACGCGCGCCTACTTTTTGGTGGACATGGAGGTGCCCTCGGCCTACGTGGGTTTTCTGCGCAGCCTGATGCCGCGCAAGCCGCGCAGCGAGATCTACACGGTGCTGGGCCTGCAAAAGCAGGGCAAGGCCCTGTTCTACCGCGACTTCCTGCAGCACCTGAAGCACAGTTCCGACCTGTTCCGCATCGCGCCCGGCATCCGCGGCCTAGTGATGCTGGTGTTCGAACTGCCGTCCTTCCCCTACGTGTTCAAGGTGATCAAGGATTTCTATCCGCCGCCCAAGGAAACCACGCGCGCCCAGGTCAAGGAAAAATACCTGCTGGTGAAGCACCACGACCGGGTCGGGCGCATGGCCGACACCCTCGAGTATTCCGACGCCGCCTTCCCGCTGGCGCGCTTCTCCGAAGAGCTGCTGAACGAGCTGAGACAGCACGCGCCCTCGCTGGTTGAGATCGAAGGCGAGCGCATCATCGTGCGCCACCTCTACATCGAGCGCCGCATGGTGCCGCTGAATATCTACCTGGCCGAGGCCCAGGCCGCCGGCGACGACGAACGCCTGGAACACGGCGTGATCGAATACGGCAATGCGATCAAGGACCTGGTTGCTGCGAATATCTTCCCGGGCGACATGCTGTACAAGAATTTCGGCGTTACCCGCCACGGCCGCGTCGTGTTCTATGATTACGACGAGATCGAATACCTCACCGACTGCAACTTTCGCGACATCCCGGAAGCGCGCAACGAAGAGGACGAGATGGCATCGGAACCCTGGTACCCGATCGGCAGGCACGACGTCTTTCCGGAACAATTCGGTCGCTTCCTGCTTGGAAATCCGAGCATCCGGCGCCATTTCATGAAACACCACGCGGAGCTGTTGACCCGCGCGTATTGGCAATCCCACAAGGACCGCATATTGGCGGGCGTCGTCGACGACGTCTTCCCTTATCCCCAGCAGATCCGTTTCTGCGCACAAGACCCAAGCACACCACCCCCACCCATTTTGGAGAACTTACACAATGAATGATCCAGTCGTTATCGTTGGCGCCGCCCGTACCCCGATGGGCGCCTTCCAGGGCGATTTTTCGTCGAAGTCGGCGAGCGACCTCGGCGCGGTGGCGATCAAGGCCGCGGTGGAGCGCGCCGGCGTCGACGCCAACAGCGTCGAGCACGTCTACTTCGGCAACTGCCTGATGGCCGGCCAGGGCCAGGCCCCGGCGCGCCAGGCGCTGATCAAGGCCGGCCTGCCGTTGTCGACCGGCGCCGTGACCCTCTCGAAGATGTGCGGCTCGGCGATGCAGGCCGCAATCTTCGCCCATGACCAGCTGGTGGCCGGCAGCGCCGACATCGTCGTCGCGGGCGGCATGGAATCGATGACCAACGCGCCCTACCTGATCCCGAAGGCGCGCGGCGGCTACCGCATCGGCCATGCGCCGATGTTCGACCACATGATGCTCGACGGCCTGGAAGACGCCTACTCGCGCAACGAGAAGACCGGCGAAGGCCGCTCGATGGGCACCTTCGCCGAAGAGTGCGTGGCCACTTACCAGTTCTCGCGCGAAGAGCAGGACAACTTCGCGATCGAATCGGTCAAGCGTGCCCAGGCCGCCAACAACGAAGGCTGGTTCGACTGGGAAGTGGCGCCGGTCTCGGTCGCCACCCGCACCGGCGAACTGCTGGTCGAGAAGGACGAAGGCCCGATGAAGGCCAAGGTCGACAAGATCCCGTCCCTGAAGCCGGCATTCAAGAAGGACGGCACCGTGACCGCCGCCTCGTCCTCGTCGATCAACGACGGCGCCGCCGCCCTGGTGATGATGCGCGAATCGAAAGCGAAAGAGCTGGGCCTGGCCCCGATCGCCCGCGTGCTCGGCCACGCCACCCATGCGCAGGAACCGAACCTGTTCACCACCGCCCCGATCGGCGCGATGCAGAAGCTGTTCAAGAAGACCGGCTGGACGGCGGGCGACGTGGATCTGTTCGAGATCAACGAAGCCTTCGCCGCGGTGCCGATGGCCGCCATGCGCGACCTCGACATCCCGCACAACAAGGTCAACATCCACGGCGGCGCCTGCGCCCTGGGCCATCCGATCGGCGCCTCGGGCGCGCGCATCATCGTCACCCTGCTGGGCGCCCTGAAGCGCACCGGCGGCAAGCGCGGCGTGGCCTCGCTGTGCATCGGCGGCGGTGAAGCGACTGCGATGGCAATCGAGCTGATCTGACGCTGTTGCAGTTGTAGGGTGGGCAGGTCTCCTGCCCACGCGTTCAAATCCAGCAAGCGTTACGATGACACATTCTCTAGCTGAACGCGTGGGCGGGGAACCCGCCCACCCTACGAAACTCGATACAAGGAGCTTGCTATGCCTACCGCTTTGATCCTCGGTGCCTCGCGCGGCATCGGCCACGAGATGGTGCGCCAGTACCGCGCGGACGGCTGGCGCGTGATCGCCACCGCCCGCAAGCAGGAAGACTGCGACGAACTGGCGCAGATGGGCGCGACCGCCCACCAGCTCGACGTCACCAGCGCCGATTCGATCGCGGCGCTGGGCTGGCGCCTCGACGACGAACAGGTCGACGTGGCCTGGCTGGTGGCCGGCGTCTACGGCCCCTCGGGCTCGAGCTTCCCGACCGGCCCCGAATTCGACGCGGTCATGCACACCAATGTGCTGGCGGCCATGCGCCTGCTCCCGATCGTCGGCCCGCTGCTGGCCGACACGCGCGGTAAACTCGCCGTGCTGTCCTCGAAGATGGGCTCGATCGGCGCGCGCAATTCCACCGAAGGCACCCTGTACCGCGCCAGCAAGGCCGCGCTCAACTCGGTGCTGGCCGATGCCGCCATCACCTATGGCGCGCAGGGCGTCACCTGCGTGTCCTTCCATCCGGGCTGGGTCCAGACCGACATGGGCGGCAGTGGCGCCACCCTCACGGTGGAGCAAAGCGTGAGCGACCTGCGCGCCACGCTGGCCAAGCTGGACGCATCGTCCAACGGCGCCTTCCTGAACCACGACGGCACGCCGATTCCGTGGTAACCACATAACAAACAACGAGACACCATGATTCTGAGCGAAGAACACCAGATGATCCGCGACGCCCTGCGCAGCTACGCGCAGGAGCGCCTGGCCCCGAACGCCGCGCGCTGGGATCGCGAGCACTACTTTCCGAAGGACGAGCTGAAGGAACTGGCCGGCCTGGGCGCCTTCGGCGTCGCGGTGCCGGAGCAGTACGGCGGCGCGGGCCTCGACTACGTGTCGCTGGCGCTGGTGCTGGAAGAGATCGCGGCCGGCGACGGCGGCACCTCGACCATCATCTCGGTCAACAACTGCCCGGTCTGCTCGATCGCCATGATGTATGCGAACGAAGAGCAGAAACAACGCTACCTGGTCCCGCTGGCCCGGGGCGAGATGCTGGGCGCCTTTGCCCTCACCGAGCCGCATACCGGCAGCGACGCCTCGGCCCTGCGCACCACGGCCACCCGCGACGGCGACCACTACGTCCTGAACGGCACCAAGCAGTTCATCACCAGCGGCAAGTACGGCGACGTGGCCATCGTCATGGCGGTCACGGATAAAGCCGCCGGCAAGAAGGGCATCAGCGCCTTCTGGGTCGAGACGAATACCCCCGGCTACATCGTCGCCGGCCTGGAACAGAAGATGGGCCAGCACTCCTCGGACACGGCGCAGATCGTGTTCGACAATTGCCGCGTCCCGGCCGCGAACCTGATCGGCGAGGAAGGCATGGGCTACAAGATCGCCCTGTCCGGCCTGGAGGGCGGCCGCATCGGCATCGCCTCGCAGTCGGTCGGCATGGCGCGCGCCGCCTACGAGGCTGCCCTTAGCTATGCGAAAGACCGTGAAAGCTTTGGCAAGCCGATCTTCGAGCACCAGTCGGTGCAGTTCCGCCTGGCCGAGATGGCGATGCAGATCGAGGCTGCGCGCCAGCTGATCCTGCACGCGGCGTCGATGAAGGATGCGGGCCTGCCCTGCCTGAAGGAAGCCGCGATGGCCAAGCTGTTCGCTTCCGAGATGGCCGAGCGCGTGGTCTCCAGCGCCATGCAGGTGTTCGGCGGCTATGGCTACGTGGCCGACTTCCCGGTCGAGCGCATCTACCGCGACGTGCGCGTGTGCCAGATCTACGAAGGCACCAGCGACATCCAGAAGATCCTGATCGCCCGCGCGCTGTGATCACGATTCGTCCCGCTACACCGGAGCACTTGCCGGCGCTGTTCGCCTACCTGGGCGAGCAGCTGGCGGAGAACGGCCGCGACGGCCTGCTGTTCCAGCCGATGGCGCCGACGACCGACGGTGTGCCGCTCGCCATGCGCGAACGTTTCGCCGCCGGTGTCGCAACGCCGGCTGGCCAGCCGGGCTGGCGCCAGGTGTGGATCGCGCTCGACGAAGACGGCGCGGTCGCCGGCCACATCGACCTGCGCGGCAGGCCGGAACCGGCATCGAGCCACCGCACCCTGCTCGGCATGGGCGTGCGCCACGACCTGCGCCGCGCGGGCCTCGGCACGCGCCTGGTGCAGGAAGCGCTGGCCTGGGCCCGCGCCAGCGGCTTTGCCTGGGTGGATCTCGAGGTGCTGTCGCAGAACCACAAGGCGCGTGCCTTGTACGTGCGCATGGGTTTCGTCGAGGCCGGCGAGGTGCCGGATCTCTACCGCATCGAAGGACAATCGGTCGGCGCGGTGTCGATGAGCATGCGGCTGTAGGGTGGGCGGCTGCACCTGGCAGTTGGACCACACGCGGCCATGGCGCCGCCCACGCGTTCAGCTCCCCTTTGCGCAGCGATGCAGACATTCATGCCTGGTTTGAACGCGTGGGCGGCATCCGGGCCGCCGGCAGATACCCGGATCTCGGTATAGCCGCCCACCCTACGTCAGGTAACGCAGGACTCCAGCAGCGTCACCGTTCGGGACTCCGTGTCGAGCCTGGCGCGCAAGCCCACCGGCAGCGTGAACTGGTGGCGGATGTGGCCGATCGAGTAGCCGGTCACCGCCGGAATGGTCAGGGGCTTGAGGTGCTGGTCGAAGGTCTCGTCCAGGCTCAATGAGCGCCTGCCCTCCTGCGGCGCGCAGTCCTCGCAGATGCCGACCATGACCCCGGCCGCGTTTGCGAAGCCGAACGACAGGTCGAGCTGGGTCATCCAGCGGTCCAGCCGGTAAGGCGCCTCGTCCACCTCTTCCAGGAACAGCAGGGCGTTGCGGAAGTCCGCCGCATAGGGCGTGCCGCACAGGGCCGCCACGATCGACAGGTTGCCGCCCAGTAGCGGACCGGTGGCCGTGCCCGAGGTCAGGGTGCGGATGCCGAAATGCGGCATGGTCTGGGCCTTCAGGGCGTTCTCCGGCGCCATCGGGATCGTGTAGCGCGGCTGCGGGTCGCACAGCACCGCCATCATGTGCTCGCGCGGGTAGTCGGCCAGCGTCGACGAGGCCACCGGGCCGTGGAAGGTCACCAGGCCGGTCTTGTTATGGATCGCCAGGTGCAGCGCGGTGATGTCCGAGTAGCCGAGCAGGATCTTCGGGTGGCGCCGAATCAGTCCGTAGTCGAGTGTCGACAGCAGCGAGATGCAGCCCGAGCCGCCGCGGATTGGCCAGATCATCTTCACCTCGGGATCGAGGAACATGGCGTGCAGGTCGGCCAGGCGTTGCTGCACCGAGCCCGCATAATTGCCGTGCACGGCCCTGATGTAAGTGCCCACTTTGGCGCGCAGGCCGAGGGCTTCGATGTTCCTGACCGCTTTCTCGATCAGGCGGTCGTCGGCATAGCCACCCGGGGCGATCAGGCCGACCAGGTCGCCGGGGCGCAGGCGTGGGGGTTTGATGAGGCGCCTGGACGAGCGCCGCGGGGCGGCTACGGCCAGGCCAGGGGTGGAGAGAGCGGCTGCGACGGAAGCGCCGAAGCCGCGCCGGCTGATTTTCATGCTCGACATCCGCTACAAGGAAAAACGGCCCGCGCCGTGGAAGCTTGCGCTTCCATCGACAGCGAGCCGCCGGGTTCGATCAACTTATACGATCAACTTAGAAGAACTTGTAGGTCGCCATCAGGGTGAACGAGCGGCCACGCGGGTCGGCCACGCGCGGTTCCCAGGTGCTGCCCGCGCCGGTGTTGCTGTCGTAGGTGACAGCGAACGGCGGATCTTCGTCCAGCAGGTTCTTGATGCCTGCGGTCAGCGACAGGTTCTTGAAGCCGGTGTAGGTAGTCGTCAGGTGGAAGATCGAGTACGCATCCACTTTCGGATTCCAGTTGGCCGGCTTCACCAGGCCGTTGGCCACGCCCGGCAGCACCTGGTCGTCATAGCCGGAACGGTAGATGTTCTGCAGCATGGTGCTCCAGTTGCCGTACTTGTAGGTCGCATAGGCGCTGTGCTTCCACTTCAGGCCCAGGTCGCCGGTGAAGACGAAGCGGCCCACTTCGCTCTTGCCGAATTCGGCGTTGGTGGTGGCGCGCGACTTCTTCTCCAGCAGGCGCGAACCGTCGATGCCCAGGGTCCACTGCGAACCGGTGCTGAACTTGCCGTTGAAGCGGGCGCCCAGCTCGAGGCCGCGGGTGATGCGCTCGCCGGCGTTGACCCAGCGCTGGTCGATGATGGCGATGTTGCCCGCCGCGTCGCGGATGAACTGATCCTTGAACAGGTTGTAGTTCGCCACCATGGTCGACGTGCTGAACGAATCGATGGTGTTCTGCTTGCGGATCTCCCACAGGTCGGCGTTGGCCGAGAACCAGTTGAACGGCTCGATCACGACACCGATGGTGCCTTGCTTCGCGGTTTCCGGGCCCAGGTTCGACTTGCCACCGGTGATGTAGTTCGGGGTGATCGATTCGCAGCCTGGCTTGGTCGCGTCGACCAGGCCGGTCGGGCACTTGGCCGGGTCGACCAGGTCCTTGCCGGCGTACGGCGACTCGGTGATGCCGTTGAACAGCTGGTTGAACGACGGGGCGCGGAAGCCCTCGTTGTACGAACCGCGGAACAGCAGCTGCGGGATCGGCTGGTAGCGGAACGAGACCTTCGGGTTGGTGGTGCTGCCGATGCCGCTGTAGTGGTCGCGGCGGATGGCCAGGGTGATGTCGAGGTTCTTGACCACCGGCACCAGCAGTTCGGCGTACACGGCCTTGATGTCGCGATGCACGTTGTCCAGGGCGTTGGCGTCGTCGAAGGGCGCGTTCAGGATCGCCGGACGAGCGGCTGCGGCACGCTTGTCGCCGTTGAACTTGTACTCTTCGCGGCGCAGGTCGAAGCCAACTGCGCCCATGACGGCGCCGGCCGGCAGGTTGAACAGCTCGCCCGACAGCGCGCCGTCGAGCTGGGTCAGGATGGTCTTGCCGCCATACAGGGTGACGCCCGCGGCCGAGGTGGCCTGGATCGCGTCGATCGCCGCCTGCGACTGGGTCTGGCCCGGCAGCAGGAAGGGGTTGACGATGCCCGAGCCCAGCACATTGGCCAGGGCAACGGTGTAGTTGTAGCCGGTGCCCAGCTGCGATTCCGACTCGCTGAAGGCACGCGACAGGCCGACGCGGTAGTCATAGCTGCGGCCGAACAGGTTGACCGGGCCGTCGGCGCCGACCAGCAGGCGGGCGGCCTTCGATTCGGTCACGATTTCGCGGTTGCCGCATTCCATGCAGCGCCAGCGGTAGGCGATCGGCAGGCCGTAGTTGGCCGAGATGCTCGGGAACACCTTGACCAGCGCGTTGTAGACGCTGTCATAGGCGGCGCCGGTGCGCGGATAGAAGGAGGTCGGGCCGAAAGTCGAGCTGGAGGGCGAAATCTGGTTCGGCGAGAAGCGCTTGGACACTTCCACGTTCGACGCCACGCCTTCGATGAAGAACTGGTGATCGCCCGACTGGAAGGTGGCGCGCGCCAGCGCATTGCTGTTCTTGACCGGCTGCTGCAGCACGGCCGCGCGGCCGGTGTCCCAGGCGCAGCCGTAGGCGGAGCCGGCGCTGTTCCACAGCTTCTCGTCGTACGGGCCCATGCCGTCGATGCTGTTGCAACCCGCGCCGCCCGGCAGGTCGAGCAGGCTGATGCCGTTATAGGTGGTGGTGCCGCCGCCCGGCAGGGTCGGGCCGGTGCCGGTGCGCGACAGCAGGGTCGGGGCCAGGGTGGTGGCGAACACGTTGGCGCTTGGCGAGCCGCGGGTATCCACCGACACGCCGCGGTCCGGCTGGAAGGTGTTGACGAAGTCGCGCTGGTCGCCGCGCAGGGCCTTGTTCTGGCTGTGCGCGAAGGTCGCCAGTACATTCCAGCCGTCGACCTGCAGGTCGCCCCAGCCGCCGGTGATCGACGCGCGGCCGATCTCGCTGCCGCCCGCCTCGGTGACGTCGACGAAGGCCTGGGTTTCCAGGCCCCGGTAGTTCTTTTTCAGGATAAAGTTGATCACGCCGCCGATCGCGTCGGTGCCGTAGATCGCGGAGGCGCCGTCCTTCAGCACCTCGACGCGCTCCACCGCCGCCATCGGGATCGAGTTCAGGTCGACCGCGGAACCCTTCATGCCGTGGGTCGCCACGCGGCGGCCGTTCAGCAGCACCAGGGTCGAATCGGCGCCCTGGCCGCGCAGGTTGGCCGAGGAGGCGCCGTTGTTGCCGCGCTGCGCACCCGAGGTGACGTCGGCGTTCGAGGCCAGGTTGTCGGAACCGTTGCCGTTGACGTTCAGCGTCGCGATCAGCTGCTCGGCGGTGACGATGCCCTGGGCTTCGAGCTGCTTGGCCGTGATGACCTCGACCGGCAGCGCGCCTTCCTTGGCGATGCGCTTGATGCTACTGCCGGTGATCTCGACACGCTGGATCGGACCGGAAATCTGCACATTCTGTGCGATGGCCGGGCTGACCGCGCCCATCAGGGCGATCAATTGAGCGAGCTTCTTTACCTTCACGCGTTTCTCCTAACGTTTTTCCCTTGGCGACCCAGGAATTCCTGGCCGATCTTCGTTGTAATGTCTTGGCATTACGTTATTTTTCGATTTCAGGGTAAGCCTTCTTATTTACGGCTATCCAATGAAATATCCGGCGGCCAGTATAACTAGGGGGAATGTTTTATTTGGGAAAAACTCACCAAAACTAGCGCGCACCTCTGCTGGAGCGTGCTCTTTGCGCAACATCGACATCCAGATAACGCCAGGTCGTGAATTCAACGGGATGGCGTTTGTAGTTTTTCAACCACGGATGGCGCAGATCGCCCGACAAGACCTGGGTCAGCGGCACCCACGGGTTATAGGCGTGGATCAGCTGGTTCATCTCGAAATACAGCTTCTGGCGCGCGGGCCCGTCCCCCAGCAGGCGCGCCTGTTCGTAGCGCTGGTTATAGGCGGGCAGGTTGAAGCGCGCGTAATTGGCGCGGCCGGCGTTGGGGCCGTACAGCAGCTGGTAGAAGTTGTCGCCGTCTGGGAAGTCGGCGATCCAGTTACTCTCGAACATCTGGACCGTGCCCAGGCGCGAGGCCTTGATGATCTCGGTCTTCTTGTCCGACTTGAACACGACGCGCAAGCCGATCGCGTTCAGGCACTTGCGCCACAACTCGTCGCGCAGGCGGCCGCCGACCGTGGCCTCGCTGTGCATGGTCAGCGTCAGCGGCTTGCCGTCGGGCGCGCGCCGAAAGCCGTCCGGATCGCGCCGGGTGTAGCCGTAGCGGTCCAGCAGCGCATTGGCCAGTGCCGGCTCGTAGGGCACCGGACTGCGGTAGTGCGGGTCGTAGCCCAGCACATTAGGCGGCAGCGGCGATTCGGCCTTGATCGCGAAGCCCTTCTTCAGCAGCGCGATGTCCTCGGCGCTGTTGTAGGCCATCGAGATCGCGCGGCGCAGCGCCACCTTGTCCTTGCCGTAGCCGCCAACGACCGGGTCGTTCATGTTCATCCACATGTAGTAGGTCTGCAGCACCGGGAAGCGCGACAGCACGATGCCGCGCGCCGCCAGTTCCGGCTTCAATTGGCCGTCGCTGACCACCATGTCGGTCATCGACTCCGGAATCTGCTCCAGGTAGTCGTACTCGGCGTTCAGGAAGCCCAGCATGCGACCCTGGAATTCCTCGGCGATGCGCACCTCGACCCGGTCCACCCGCGGCAGGCGCTTGCCTTCGAGGGCGGCGGCGATCGCCTTGTCTTCGGGCTTATCCCCGGGCGTCGCATGGAACACGGCGGTCGAATCGGGATTGGCCAGCAGGACGATGCGGTCGCTGCGCTTCCACTCGCCGACCATGAAGGGGCCGGTGCCGACCGGGTGGTTGCCGGCCTGGCCCGGATAGGCGTCGATCACTTCGCGCGCCACCGCGCTCGATGCGGGCATCGCCAGGTAGAACAGGAAGTTGTTGTCCGGCGCCTTCAGGCGGATGCGCAAGGTATGGCGGTCGAGGGCGCGCAGCTCGGCCACGCCTTCGAAGGTGGCGGCCCAGGGCGACCTGGTGGCGGGATCGCGCAGGCGTCCGATGCTGTAGACGTAGTCCTGGGCGGTCATCTCGCGCTTGGCTCCCTTGAAGGCCGGGTCCGGCGTGAAATGGATGCCGGGGCGGATGCGGAAGGTGTAGGTCAGGCCGTCGGCGCTCACCTCGGGCATGGCGGCGGCCGTGTTGGGACGCAGCTTGGCCGGACGCGCCAGGTAGTCGTAGCGCAGCAGGGGGTCGAACAGGTTTTCCAGCAGCGAGAGGGTGGCGTTGTCCGAGGCCACGGCCGGGTCCAGGCCGGTTTCGCTGGTGGACAGGAACATGCGCAGGACTTTTTCCTGCGCGCCCGCGCTACCGGCGCACAGCAGGGATAACAGGAGGGCGGCGGCGGTCAGGCGAAGTGTCATGGCGAGCGATATCGGCAGGGAAAACCTGCGTATCATAGCCGCGGCTGCAGCGAAACGGTGCTTATTGCTTCGCCGGCGTGAGCGTGATCTCCTGCACCTTGGGCTCGCGTTCGGGCGTGAGCGTGAAGGCGACATCTACCCTGCCGCGCTCGCCGACCAGCGGGAAGCTGCCGCGCAAGGCGTTGTCGGCCTTGATCGGGCCGACCGAGGTGATCTTCCCGATCGGCTCCAGCTTTTCGCGCGCGTGCACGATCCAGTCTTCGCGCGAGCGGTCGAGGAACAGGTTGTCGGCCGCGATCGCGCTTGCCAGCGACGCATCCCAGGACTGCACCAGTTGCGCCACTTGCCCATGGCGCGTCGCCAGGATCGGCGATACGGGAATCGGGCGCGGGCCGAGCTCGGCACGCTCGACCAGCATGGCCAGCGCCTTGGCGGTCGGGCCGTACACCGGCCCGTAACGCAGGTTGGTGAAGGCGAACACGCCCACCCCGTAGTCCGGCGCGAAACGGTACTGGCTGCCGAAGCCCGGCAGGCCGCCCGAATGGCCCGAGCTCACCACGTTGCGGCTGTCGCGCTGCCAGACCAGGCCATGGCTGTAGAAAGACACGTTCGGATTCGGTGTTGTCATGTCGCTCAGGGTGGCCTTGGTGGACAGGCCGGCAAACGCCTGCGGCAGGTGCATCTCGCGCACCGAGGCACGGCGCAGCGGTCCGCGTTCCGGATCGTTGCGGGCCGGCCAGGCGTCCAGGTGGAAGGCGACGTAGCGCGCAAAGTCGTCCGCCGTCGTGATCAGGCCGCCCATTGCGGCGCCGTCGCCGTCGCCGTCGGACAGGATAGGCTCAGCCTCCCAGTGGTCGCGGTCCCAGCGGTAGCCCAGCGCCAGCTTGCCCGGCGCGGCCTGCGTATATTCCCAGCGCGTGTTGTGCATGCCCAGCGGCCGCAGGATCTCGCGTGTCACGTAGTCCTGGAAGCGCATGCCCGACACCTTGCTGACCACCTTGCCCAGCAGGATGTAGCCGAGGTTGCTGTATTCGAAGGTCTGGCCGGGCGCATTGGAGAACGACAGCCCGACGCCGACCAGCTGCTCGAGCCTGGCGTTCGGGACGGCCATCTGGCGGTCGCCCCAGGGATTGTCCTCGGGCAGCCCGGTGGTCATGGTCGTCAAGTGGCGGATCGTCAGCGCGGGCGAGTCGCTCGTCGGCAGCTGGACCCGGCGCACTTCGGGCAGATAGTCGGCGACCGGATCGTCGAGCCGCAGCTTGCCCGCGTCACGCAGTTTCAGCGCCGCCATCGCCACGAAGCTTTTGCTCATCGAGGCAATGCGGAATTCGGTCGACCCCGTCACAGGGGTCTTGCGCTCCACGTCGGCCAGGCCGAGCGGGCGCATGTGCACCAGCTTGCCATCGAGGACCACGCCGTACACCAGGCCCGGCAGGTGCTCCTTGCCGGCGAGCTCCGTGTACATCTTGTCTATCTCGGGAAGCAAGGCTGCCACGCGTTCGCCCCGGCTCGCCGGCGTCTGCGCGCAGGCATGCACGGCGGCGACGCTGCCGACCACGAAAACAAGGCTGCACAGGGTAAGGCGAGAGGGGCGATGCATGCTGGGCTTCTCCGGTAGGCGCGGGGGTGGAGAAGGATTATGCCCTGATTTTCATGCCATGAAGCAAACAGAAAAGCGGGCAGCCCGGCTCCTCTTATAACTTTTAAACATGGCGCAGGCGCATTCTTTCATCTGCGCAGCTGTTTCCGGGCCTATACTCTCCGCTGCACAATCGTACGATCTCAGCAGCGGCATTCACATGGCACTCAATTACATCTGGACTGGCTTCTTCCTCGTCGGCTTCATCGCGGCACTCGCGCAATGGCTGTTCCTGGGCGATACCGAGATCTTCAAGCGCATCATCGACGGCACCTTCTCGTCGGCCAAGATGGCGGTGATGGACATCGCCCTGCCGCTGGCCGGCGTCATGACGCTCTGGCTGGGCATCATGAACGTCGGCGAAAAGGCCGGCGCCATCAACCTGTTCGCCCGCATCATCGCGCCCTTCTTCTCGCGCATCTTCCCCGGCGTGCCGAAGGACCATCCGGCCAACGGCCACATGGTGATGAACTTCTCGGCCAACATGCTCGGCCTGGACAATGCCGCCACCCCCTTCGGCCTGAAGGCCATGGAAAGCCTGCAGACGCTGAACCCGAGCAAGGACGAGGCCAGCGACGCGCAGATCATGTTCCTGGTGATCCAGACCTCGGGCCTGACCATCATCCCGCTGGCGATCATGGCCCAGCGCGCAATTCTCGGGGCCGCGAATCCGGCCGATATCTTCATCCCGACGCTGATCGCGACCTACTGCTCGACCATGACCGGCATCATCGCCGTCAGCCTGCGCCAGCGCATCAACCTGCTGCACCCGGCGGTGTTCGGCTGGATCGGCGGCCTGACCGCCCTCATCGCCCTGCTGGTCTGGTACTTCACCGTCTTCCTCGACAAGTCGCAGATCCAGCTGGTCTCGGTGGTCACCGCCAACCTGATCCTGTTCTCGATCATCGCGGCCTTCATGGTCGGCGCGCTGGCGAAGAAGGTGAACGTGTTCGAAGCCTTCATCGAAGGGGCCAAGGGCGGCATCGAGACCTCGCTGCGGATCATTCCCTACCTGGTCGGCATGCTGGTGGCGATCAGCGTGGTGCGCAACTCGGGCATCCTGGGCCTGATCGTGAGCGGCTTCGCCTGGATCTTCACCGCCCTCGGCCTGCCGACCGACTTCGTCGGCGCACTGCCGACCGCGCTCATGAAACCGCTGTCGGGCAGCGGCTCGCGCGCCATGATGATCGACGCCATGACCACCTACGGCGTCGACTCCTTCGTGGGCCGCCTGGCCAGCATCCTGCAGGGCGCCGCCGACACCACCTTCTACATCATCGCGCTGTATTTCGGCTCGGTCGGCATCCGCAAGACCCGCTATGCGATCGGCTACGGCCTGCTGGCCGACCTGGCCGGCGTCATCGGCGCTATCTTCGTCGCCTATCTGTTCTTCGGTTAATCAGGAGTCATCATGCTGCGCCGCCTTACCCTCGCCACCCTCTTCGTCGCCGTTGTCGGCAGCGCCCATGCCCAGCTGCCGGCGCCGGTCGCCCAGGTGCTGGCGCAGCAGGGCCTGCCCGAAGACGCCCTCGGCGTGCTGGTGCTCAAAGGCGACAGCGTGGTGCTGTCGCACCAGGCCGACCGGCCGATGCAGCCGGCATCGACCATGAAGCTGGTGACGACCATGGTCAGCCTGGAGCGCCTCGGCCCCGCCTTCCGCGGCCGCACCGAGCTGCGCACCACGGGCGAGATCGAGAAGGGCGTCCTGCGCGGCAACCTGATCCTGAAGGGCGGCGCCGACGCCGACCTGTCCGGCGAAGACCTGGAGAACATGCTGCGCGCCCTGCACTACCAGGGCATCCGCCGCATCGAGGGCGACCTGGTGCTGGACCGCAGCCTGTGGCAGCCGGCGCGCACGGACGTCGGCATCGCGCCCTTCGACGAGTCGCCCGAGGCCTATTACAACGTGATCCCGGATGCGCTGCTGGTCAACAAGAACATGATCCAGATCGACATGCGCTCGACCAACAAGCGCCTGAAGCTGGAGATGCAGCCGCAACTGGACCGCGTGAGCATCGGTTCCGACATGACGCTCATCGACGCCGACTGCGCGAAGTGGGAAGACGGCTGGAAGCTGCCGGAAGCCGTGCGCCAGAAGGACGGCCGCATCCGGGTGCTCCTGCACGGGACCTTCCCGAAAGAATGCGCGCGCAGCTACAGCATCAACGTGCTGGACCGGAACGACTACATCGAGCGCCTGTTCCGCCATAAGTGGAAGGAGCTGGGCGGGAAGTTCAGCGGCAAGGCGGTCGAGGGCACGGCGCCGCCCGACTCGACCCTGCTGGCCGAGCATACCTCGCGCATGCTGCCGGAGCTGGTCCGCGACACCAACAAGCCCTCGGACAACCTGCTGGCGCGCACCCTGTTCCTCAGCCTGGGCAGCCTGCAGCCGGATCCGGCAGCGGGCAGCTTCGCCCTTCCGGTCAACGGCGAGAGTACCTTCGCACGGGCCGACGCCGCGGTGCGCGAATGGATGCGCGGCCAGCGCATCGACGATGCCGGCTTCGTGATCGAGAACGGCTCGGGTCTGTCGCGCCTTGAACGCATCACGCCGCAGCAGATGGCCTACCTGCTGCAGGCCGGCCTGCGCAGCAACTGGTCGCCCGAATTCCAGTCCAGCATGCCGATCGCCGGCATCGACGGCACCCTGCGCCGCCGCCTGCAGGGCACCGCGGCGGCGGGACGTGCGCGCCTGAAGACCGGCACGCTGCGCAACGTGGTGGCGCTGGCGGGCTATGTGCCGGATGTGGACGGCGTGCAGAACGTGTTCGTCGCGATCGTCAACAGCGAGCAGGCCGGCAACGGCCGCGGACGCGCGGTGCTCGATGCGCTGGTGGACTGGGTGGCGCGTTCGGGAACGCAGCCGGCGCCGGCACAGGCCCCGGCCCTGCCCTAGAGCATCCTCAGGGCCGGCGCCGGGGGCTTCGGCGCCAGATGGTGGATCCTGCCGCCATACGCATACGCCGGGCTCGTGATGGTCCAGCCCATGTCCTGGAACAGGGTGATCACGTCGTCCAGCCACAGCGCATTGATCAGGTTATGGTGCAGCAGGGCTACGTGCGGTATGTCGCGGCCCTGGAGGCGCCGGGCCAGTTCGCGGTAGGTCTCGGCACGCTCGCGGACCTGCGCCAGGTAGGCCTGGCGGAAAGGTTCGAGGTCGGTCTGCGGATCCTTCGCGAGCGTCTCGAGCAGTTCGCCGTTCAGCCGCCAGTCGGCGGTGTCCAACGTGATACGCGCATTGCGGTAGCCGTGCTCGCCCAGGAAGGCGCGCATGCCCTCGCGTTTTTCCAGCGTGCCCCCTTCGCGCAGGTAGGGGAAGCGGAACCATTTCCGGTAGCCGGGCAGCGCCGCGATGACGCGATCGCAGTCGAGCACTTCCTGCTGGTACTGCGCCAGCGTGACCGCGGGGTCGTCCAGGTCCGGATGGGTCACCGTATGGTTGGCGATGACATGGCCGGCCAGCCCCCACGCCATCGCCATCGCCATGCCTTCGGGCCGGTTGGTGCCGAAGCCGGCGGTGACGAACAGCGCCGCCTGGACGCCATGCCTGGCCAGCGCCGCCAGCATCGCGTCGTTGCGGGCCTGGGGCGACAGGAGCGGGGTTGGGGCCAGCGATGGACCGTCGTCGAAGGTCAGGGCCACCGACTGCGCATGCAGCGGTGAGGCCAGGAGAAAGCAGCTTGCGGCAAGCGCGCCGCACAGGCGGCGTACGTGATCGAAGGCAGGCATGGAAGCGCTCCTTTCGGCATCGTCTGGACTAACTTTAGTACTGTCCAGCTCGCTACCTATGAGCCAGCGCAACGGCCTGTCGCGTCAGTCCGCGTCGCCTCAAAGACCCTGCTGCGCGAGGGCCTCGATCTCGAAGTCGCCGTCGTCCATCAGGCGCAGTCCCAGTTCCGCGGGCTTCAGTCCCAGGCTGCGTCCCATGGCCAGCAACAGGCTGCCGCCGGGACGTTCCGGCATGAAGCGGTAGACGGGATCGGCATAGGCCTGCGCCGGCGTGGTGATGGTCCAGCCCATGTCCTTGAACTGGCGGATCACGTCGTCCAGCCACATCGCATTGATCAGGTTATGGTGCAGCAGCAGGACCTGCGGGATGTCCCTGCCCTGCAGCCGTTGCCCCAGCTCGCGGTAGGCCAGCGCACGCTGGCGGATGTGCGCCAGGTAGGCCTGGCGGATCGGCTCGACGTTCGCCTGCGGATTCTTTGCCAGCACCTCGGTTAGCTTCTCGTTCAGCCGCCAGTCGCTGGTGTCGAGCGTGACGTAGCCGTTGCGGTAGCCCTGCTGGCGGAGAAAGGCGCGCATGCCGTCGCGCTTGTCCTTGCTGTTCCCTTCGCGCAGGTAGGTGAAGCGGTACCACTTCTGGTAGCCCGGCAGCGCGGCGATGACGCGGTCGCAGTCGAGCACTTCCTGCTGGTACTGGGCGAGCGTGACCTTGTCGCTGTCCAGGTCCGGATGCGGCATGGTGTGGTTGGCGAGCGCGTGGCCGGCCTGGCCCCAGGCGCGCGCCAGCGCCAGGCCTTCCGGGCGGTCGGCGCCGTTCCCGACGGTGAGGAACAGCGCGGCCTGGACCTGGTGCCGCGCCAGCGCCGCCAGCATGGCCGCGTTACGGGCCTGCGGTCCCAGGTGTGGGGTGGCGGCCAGGATCGGGCCGTCGTCGAAGGTGAAGGCGACCGACTGGGCCTGCAGTTGCGGAGCCAACAGGATGCAGGCTACGGCGATCGCAGCGCGCAGCCAGCGTGATGGGCCAAGGCCGCGCATGTCAGAGCACGCGGCGGTAGGTGGCGCGCACCAGTTCGCGGTCGCCGCAGTCGAAATGCCACCATTCGGTGTTGATGCCGAAGAAGCCCGCCTCCAGCATGCCCTCGCGTAGCAGGCGGCGGTTGGCCACCTGTTCGTCGGTAAGCTCGCCGGTGATCAGGAAGCCTTCTTCCAGCGCCGGGTGCGACAAATTGGTCATGTCGTCGAAACCGGTGCCCATGTCGAGCTCGCGCCCCTGTTCGTCGAGCAGGGTGATGTCGAGCGCCATGCCGTAGGAGTGAATCGAGCCGCGCGCCGGGTTGGCCAGGTACATCTGCAGGCCGGTGCCCTCGAGCGCGTCCCACAGCTGCTGCTGCACGCGCTGCGGACGCAGGGCGTCGAGCACCAGGGCGGTATATCCGGGACGGCGCTGCTTCAGCCAGGCCACGACCTTCTCCAGCGACTCGGCGGCGTCGCGGTGCAGCCAGGCGCAGTCGAAAGGCGAATACAGGTCACGTCCGACGAAGTTGTTGGGCGTGGCGTAGCGCAGGTCGATCGCGATCCCGTCGATGCTGGTGAGATGGCGGAATTCAGGGCTGCCGGCGATATCCTCGCTGGCCACAGTCAGGGTCATGCACAGCCTTTTTCGAGACAGGCGCGCGCGGTCGCGCCGATACAGTTGGCCAGCTCCCGCGCCCCGTGCGACAAGGGGGAATGGCTGGCGCTCAGGAGATACAGGTGCACCGGCATCGCCGGCGCCCACTGGCGGCACTGCACCTTGGCGGGGTCGGCCGAGGCCGCGGTGAAGGGGTCGAGCACGGCCAGGCCGGCGCCGGCTTCCACCAGCGAGCGGGCGATCTGGTAGGTCTGCACCACGGTGTGGTAGACCGGCTGCACGCCCTGGGCCTCGCAGGCCGAGACCACGATCTCGCCCAGCGGATCGCCGTCGGTCAGCCCGATCAGCTCGCCGCTCAGGCCTTCGGCGCCGAAAGGCCGGGACAGTTCTTCCTCGCTCCAGGTGCCGCGCGGCGCCATCACGGTGAGATAGCCGTGGGCTATCGGTTCGGCCACGATGCCGGGGTGGCGCGGGTCCTGCAGCGACAGCGCCAGGTCGGCTTCGCCCAGGCGCAGCGCGTTCACGATCTCGCTGGTGTGGTGGGTGGACAGCTCGCAGCGCGCCTGCGGAAAGTCGCGGCGCCATACCGTCATCGCCTGCGGCAGCACGCTGATCGCGATGGTCGGCGTCGAGACCAGGCGCACGGTTTCCACCGCGCGGCTCTTCAGGCTGGCGGCCAGGCGGCGGATGCCCTGCAGGTCGCGGTTCAGCTTCTCGGTTTCGGCGAACAGGCGGTGCGCTTCCGGCTTGGGATACAGCTTGCCGCGCACCCGCTCGAACAACGGCATGCCCAGCTGCAGCTCCGCGTGCTGCAGGACTTTCGTCACCGCCGGCTGCGAGATGTGGAGAACCTGGGCGGCACCGCTGATGGTACCGACCTGCATGATGGCGTGGAAAACTTCGATATGGCGCAGGCGCATCGCTTCATCCTTCTGTTGAGACCCCGCGCGCATGACGCGGATTTTTCGAAGGATACAGGGAAAACCCGGCCGCGGCGACCGTCACGGCGTGTTCACAACAGCTGGGCTCGCCGGTACGGCCGGCGCCGTGGCTGGCGCCGCCGGTGCGGCCGGTGCGGCCGGTGCGGCCGGGACCGGGGCCGGGATGGGCGGCGTGGCCGGCGTCGGCACCGGCGCCGGGACGGCCGGTGTCGGCACAGGCACCGGCGCGGCCGGGGCAGGCGCGGTTTCAGGCACCACCGGGGCCGGCGGCGTCGCCGGCGGCAGCATCGGCACCGGCGAGGTGGTCACCGGCGGCGGCAGGATCACCGGCAGCGGCGCGTTGGCCGGCGTGGTCAGGACCTCGAGCAGGGCCGCGGTTTCCGCGTCCGGATTGCCGGCGAAGTCCGCCGGGCGGTATTTCATCTGGAAGGCCTGCAGCACGGTGCGGGTCTGCTGGTCGAGCACCCCGGTCTGCTGGATCGCGAAGCCGTGGGTGGCCAGCTTGCGCTGGAACCAGAACACGTCCGGCAGGGTCGCGTCGAAGATCGGGCGCACCAGGGCGACGCGGTTCGCGTCCGGCCACAGCACCAGGCCTTCCTGGGCCAGGCGCGCCCACGGGAACAGCGGACCCGGGTCCTGCTTGCGCTGCGGCGCGATGTCGCTGTGGCCGAGCACGTTCTCGGGCGCGATGCCGTGGCGCTGCACGATGTCCTTCAGCAGCGGGATCAGGACATCCATCTGGGACTGCGGGAAGGGGTAGAACAGGCGGCCGCCGTCGGGCGTGGCGGTCCAGCCGGGATTCACGATCTCGATGCCGATCGAGCTGTTGTTCAGCTGCGTGTAGTTCTTCCAGCTCGAGTTGCCGGCATGGTAGGCGGAGCGGTTCTCGTCGACCAGGCGATAGATGATCGGCTGGGCATGGTTGGTGACCAGGTAGTGGGAGCTCACCTGCTGCTCGGTCAGGATCTTGATCGAGGTCGGGTTGTCGGACACCGTGTAGTGCAGCACCAGGAAGCGCGCGCGGCTCGACTGGCCCTTGGCGGTGTAGGTGGTATCGATCTTCGGGCCGCTTGGCGCGACCGGCGCGGTGGTACAGCCGGCCAGCACGGAAAGAATGATCGGAACGGCGAGAAGGTTCAGGTGTTTCATCGGCGTGGAATCCTGGTGGTTTGCATCTAGTGGGATGGCCCAGCGGCCAGGCGTGCGGCCGCATAATGGGCGCGCATGCCGGTCTGGCTCAGTATGGTATCGGGCGGCAGCGCCGCGCGCATGGTTTCGACGATCGCCGGGTGCAGTTCGGCGGCGCGGCCGGCCAGGGCCACCGGGCGCGGGCCGAAACGGTTCACCAGCGCCTGCGCCAGCCGGGCCAGTTCGCGGCCCGCTTCGCGCAGGATGGCCGCCGCGGCCGGGTCGCGCTCGGCGGTGGCGGCGACCGCGATCGCCAGCTTGCCGACCTCGCCGCGCTCGCGGCCATAGATGAACTGGCGCGAGAACGACCAGTCCGAGCCCCCCACGTGCTGGAACACGGCGTGCGCCATCGGCGAGGATTCCCAGGCGCCGGGACGTTCGTCCTCGAGGCGCCAGATGTGGCGCAGCGCCTCGCGGGCGATCCAGAAGCCGCCGCCGCCGTCGTCCAGCACCACCCCGCGTCCGCCGGCGCGGTGGAATCCCCCGCCCGCATCGATGAAGGCGCCGATCGAGCCGGTGCCGGAATACACGAGGTAACCCTCGCCCGGCTTGAAGCTGGCGAGGTAGGCGATTTCGATGTCGTTGCTCAGCACGACGGCCTTCGGGTCCAGGCCGAGCAGCGCGCCCAGGCTTTGCTGCAGGGGACCGCCGTCGCCACCGAAGCCGGTCACGCCGGCGCGCACCGCCACCGGGCGGCCATGCGAGAGCACTGCCTGCGCGATGGCGCCGAAGGTCGCCTGCACGGTCTCGCGCCCTTCGAGGCTGCCCATCTGCAGGGCCGACAGGCCCCCGGCCGTGCCTTCGGCGACGATGCGCCCGCCCGGCGCCGCGAGGGCCCAGCGGGTCTGGGTGCCACCGGCGTCGATGCCGAGGCCGAGATTGTCTTGCAGTTCGTGAGGGTGCATGGCCTGCGAGTGTTCCATATTACGAGGGCTTGCGCCAGACCTGCACGCGTGCGCCTTCCTTGCCGAGGCGGTTCACCGCGCTCACGAGCACCAGGTCGGCGGCGCCCAGCTTGGCGTCGTCCGGCACGGTCCAGTCGACGCGCGCGGCCGGCGCCACCGAGAAGCGCCACTCGCCGCCATGGCGGGCCCAGATCGCGTACAGCATGTTGGCGCTGCCGGCCTTGAGCCGCAGTTGCACGCCATCCTTGCCGCGCTTGGCCGAAACCTGCGGGGTCCCGGGCGCTTCGCTGGCCAGCCAGGGCGTGGCCGGCACCAGCGCCTGGCCCTGGTAAGTCGTCGCGCGCAGCTGGTCGCTGATGCCCTTGCGGTTCTGGGTCAGGGCCACCATGCTGAAGTGGACGTGGCCGGTGGACAACGGACGCTGGCGGGTCAGCGCGATCTGGTCCAGGACCTCTTTCGGCTCGTAGTTCAGGGTCGGCGCCGCCGCGCCGATGCGGCTGGTGAACAGGCCCGGCCACATGTGGCGGTTCTGCGGGTTCTGCGAGATCCAGTAGTCGAGCAGCACCGGGTAGGACTGGGCGGTCTGGGCGATCGGCCAGTACAGCTGGGGCACGAAATAGTCGAGCCAGCCCTTCTCCAGCCACAGCTCGGCATCCGCGTACAGCTTGTCGTACTGCGAGAAGCCGGAAATGCCCGGCGGGCGGCGGTCCGGACGTCCCATGCCGAAGGGGCTGATGCCGAAGCGCACCCAGCTCTTTTCCTTGTGGATGCCCTTGTACATGGCCTCGATCAGGCGGTTGACGTTGTCGCGGCGCCAGGACGGGCGATCGAGCTTGCCGCCGCCCGCGAGGTAGCGCTCCCAGGCCGGGCCGTCGGGGAAGTCGAGTTCCTTCGTCGCGGGCTTGCCGTTGCCGTCCAGCGCCTGGGCGTTGCCCGCCACTTCCGGCGCCGCGATCGGGTAGGGATAGAAGTAGTCGTCGATGTGCACGCCGTCGATGTCGTAGCGGCGCACCACGTCGAGGATCACGTCCATGGTCTGCTTCGAGGCCGCTTCCTCGCCCGGGTCCATCCACATAAACTTCCCGTAGCGCTTGACCGCGGACGGAATGGTGTTGGTGATGTGGTTCGGCGCCGCGAGCGAGCGTGCGTTGTCGTGGCGCGCGCGGTAGGGGTTGAACCAGGCGTGCAGCTCGAGGCCGCGCGCGTGCGCTTCCTTGATCCAGAACGCGAGCGGGTCGTACCACGGCATCGGCGGCTTGCCCTGGGCGCCGGTCAGGTATTCGGTCCAGGGTTCGATCTTCGACGGATAGATCGCATCGGCCGCCGGACGCACCTGCAGCACGATGGCGTTCAGGTTGAGCGCGACCGCGCGCTCCAGGATGGCGATCGCCTCGGCCTGCTGCTGCACGGCCGGCAAGCCAGGTTTGCTCGGCCAGTCGATGTTGGCCACCGTGGACACCCAGGCGGCGCGGAATTCGCGCGGGGCCGGCGGCGGATGGTCGGCGCCGCCCGCGCCGCCTTCGGGAACGGTCGGCTGCGTGGTGCAGGCGGTGAGGAAACCGCCCATGGTCAGCGCACCAGCCATGCCTGCCATGCCGGCCAGGGTGAACGCACGTTTTTTCAAATCGGGCTTCAAATCCGCTCCTTTGTTCTCTTCTCAGACTTTGACGAACCACCGCTTGCGCCACATGCCGTACGCGATCGCGAACATGCAGGCGTTGAAGAGGATGGCATATAACAACGAGGTGTTGGCGGCGCCCAGCGGCAGCGCCTTGATCGGCGCATACAGCATGCGGCCGAGCGAGAGCTGGCTGCCGTCGGGCTGCGCCAGCTTGATAAAACCGAGCATCTTGGCCACGAAACCCGAGAACGCGAAAATGAACAGCGCGTTCATGCCATAGATGACGAAGGGTTTGGCCCACGCGGCAGCGCGTTCGCGCACGATCGCATGGGGGTTGGCATCGAGCAGCCAGTAGAACATGCCGAAGGCAAGCAGCGCCCAGCCGCTCATCCACAGGCAATAGGATACCGTCCACAGGCTTTTGTTGATCGGCATGAGCACCGCATCCAGGCTCGAGCCCAGGCCCAGCAGGACCAGGCCGGCAAACAGCATCCACGCGGTCTGCTCGACGCGCGGCAGCCTGGCCGCCAGCATGCGGCCGGCGAGCACGCCGAACAGCTGGCTGCACAGGGCGGGGATGGTGCTGAGCAGTCCTTCCGGGTCCCAGGTCTTCGATTGCACCCACATGTGACCGTCCAGCACCATGCGGTCGACCCAGGCACCGAAATCCTGGCCGGGTTCGAGCACGCCAGCGCCGATGCCCGGCACCGGCACCCACAGCATCAGCACCGTGTACAGCGCCAGCAGGCCGGCGATCACGGCCAGCTGCGCGCGCCAGCCGAGGTAGACCACGAGCGGCGCGGCCAGCAGCGTGCACAGGGCGATGCGCTGCAGGACGCCCGGGATGCGCACGGTCTCGAAATCGAAACGCGGAATCAGGTTGAGCAGGAAGCCGATCAGGAAGATCAGCGCGGCGCGCTTGGCCAGCTTGAGCAGCAGCTGCGGCTTATCGGCGCCGCTTTCCGCGAGGCGCCCGAGCGACAGCGTCATGGCGACGCCGCCGATGAACAGGAAGAAGGGGAAGATGCAGTCGGTGAAGGTCCAGCCGTGCCACTTGGCGTGGGCCAGCTGCGCATGCAGGTTGCCCCAGTCGCCCGGATTATTCACGAGCACCATGGCGGCGATGGTGAAGCCACGGAAGGCGTCGAGCGAGGTCAGGCGCACGGGTGCGTCGCGCATTGCTGCGTTGTCTCTTTCATAGTTATTGGTCGTTGTTTTTTCGTAGGGTGGGCGGGTTCCCCGCCCACGCGTTCAAACAGAGCGTGAGCAGAGGTATCGTCCATCCATGTGCCGGCTGGACGCGTGGGCGGGAGACCCGCCCACCCTACGTGTTCCTGGCTACTTCTTACCGAATTCCGGGTCGATCTTCACGAGCGCCGCCATGATGAAGGCGGGGATCGTCGACAGGCAGGCCCAGATGAAAAAGTTCTTGTAGCCGAGGTATTCCTGCAGGTCGCCGCTCCACATGCCCGGCACCATCATGCCCAGGGCCATGAAGCCGGTGCAGATCGCGTAGTGGGCGGTCTTGTGCTCGCCCTCGCAGACCATGATCATGTACAGCATCATCGCGGTGAAGCCGAAGCCGTAGCCGAACTGCTCGATCGCCAGCGCGGTGCAGACCACGGCGAAGCTGGTCGGCTGGGTCTGCGACAGGTAGACGAACACCAGGTCCGGCAGGTGGATCGCGAACACCATCACCCACAGGCAGCGTTTCAGGCCCAGGCGCGAGATCAGGTAGCCGCCGGCCAGGCCGCCCAGCGTGAGGAAGGCGATGCCGATGGTGCCGTAGGCGATGCCGTACTGCTCGGTGGTGAGGCCCAGGCCGCCCGCGGCCAACGGATCCTTCAGGAAGGGCGCCACCAGTTTCAGGAGCTGGGCTTCGCCCAGGCGGAAGGTGAGGATGAAGCCGAGGATCAGCCAGATGTCGCGCTTGCGGAAGAACAGGGCGAAGGTGGTGAAGAAGTCGCGCAGCGGGTTGCTGGAGCGCGCCACCTTGCGGTCGCTGTCCGGCTTCGGCAGGATGAAGCCGTGCCACAGGAAGGCCGCGAAGAAGAAGGCGGCAAGCACGAAGAACACGATGGCCCAGGCCTGGTTGACGCTGCCCAGCCGGGTCGCCAGGTAGCCGGCCAGCACCACCAGCGGCCCCTGCACCGACAGCGTCGCCAGGCGGTAGAAGGTGGAACGCACGCCGACGAAGGCCGCCTGCTGCTGCTGGCGCAGGCCGAGCATGTAGAAGCCGTCGGCCGAGATGTCATGGGTGGCGGAACTGAACGCCATCAACCACATCACGGCGAGGCTGGCGATGAAGAAGTTCGGCAGCTGCAGCGACAGGCCCACCGCCACCAGCGAAGCGGCCACGCCCAGCTGCAGCAGCACGGTCCAGCGGCGCTTGGTGCCGAACATGTCGACGATCGGCGACCACAGGGGCTTGATCACCCAGGGCAGGTACAGCAGGCTGGTATAGAAGGCGATGTCGGAGTTCGACACGCCCATGTCCTTGTACATGATGACGGACAGGCTCATCACCACCACATAGGGGATGGCCTGCGAGAAGTACAGGGACGGGATCCAGGACCACGGATTGGGCTGCGACGGGCTGGCGGTGGACGAAGGTTTGTCGAGCGAAGTCTGCATAGGTCTTTCGTGGTCGGCAGGAGCGGCGCACAGGGGCGTGCGCCGGCCAGATTACGCGATGGCTTCGCGCACGCTGCCGTGCGCCGCCTCCAGGAGGGCTTGCGCCTGCTCGACACTGGTTTGTTTGATCAGGGCCACCACCGCGGTCTTGACGTGGTAGCCGCACTGCTCGAGCACCGCCTGCGCGGCGGCTTCGTCGGCGCCGGTGGCGAACACGGTCAGGCGGATGGCGCGTCGCACCAGCTTGGCGTTGGTAGCCTTCAAGTCTACCATCAGGTTGCCATACACCTTGTGTAAACGGACCATCAGCGCGCTCGAGAAGGTGTTCAGCGCGATCTTCTGCGAGGTGCCGGCCTTCAGGCGGGTGGAACCGGAGATGACTTCCGGGCCGGTGTCGAGCGTGACGCCGATCTCGGCATCCTTGGCCACCGGCGCGTCAGGATTGTTAGCGAAGCCGATGGTCAGGGCGCCGGCCGCGCGCGCGGCTTGCAATGCGCCCAGCACGTAGGGGGTAAAGCCCGACGCGGCGATCAGGAGCACCACGTCGTTGGCGTTAACATCGACCTGCTTCAGGTCGGCCGCGCCCTGCTCGAAGTCGTCCTCCGCGCCTTCGACCGCGACGAACATCGCTTCCTGGCCGCCGGCCAGCAGCGCCACCGCGCGCTCGTGCGGCCAGGAGAAGGTCGGGTACAGCTCGACGCTGTCGAGCACGCCGAGGCGGCCGGAAGTGCCGGCGCCGACGTAGATCAGGCGCCCGCCCGCTTCCACGCGCGGCAGCGCGGCGGTGACGGCGGCGGCGATGCGCGGCGCAGCGGCGCGCACGGCGTTGATCGCATTGAGCTGGTCGTCGACCAGGACGTTGACCAGCTCCACGGTCGGGTACTGGTCGAGGGAAGCGTGGTCCTGGGCCGGGGTTTCGGTTTTCAGCATGCCGTGTCTTCTTGGTGCAAAGTAGTCGATGAAACCAGTGTAATACCAATTAGGACGGGTGGCTTATGAAAGCTGCGCCTTTCATCATGCCGAAAAGTTATGCTGGCCGGCGCAACTCAGCCACGAAATCGTAATGGTCGCTCAGGCAGTAGGAGTGCGTCAGCTCCACCGGCTCGCCCGATTCCAGGTAGCCGACGCGGGTGATGAACAGGACCGCGCGGCCTTCCGGTACGTCCAGGCGCGCCGCCAGCTCGGCGGACGCGTTCATCGCGCGCAAGTGCTGCAGCGCGCGCACCGGCATGTGCCCGGTCTTGGCCAGGTGGGCATACAGCGAGCCGCCGACGTTTTCGGGACGCGGCAGCACGGTGGCCGGGATCACGCTGACTTCGTACGCCATCACCACTTCGTCGGCCAGACGCAGGCGCTCGAGGCGCGCCACCCGCGTGCCCGGGGACAAACCCAGCGACAGCTGCTCGTCGGCGTCGGCCAGCACGACCTCACGGCGCAGCCAGTGGCTGCTGGGCGTATAGCCGCGCTGCTGGAGCTGCTCGGAAAAGCTCGACAGGTCCGACAAGGGCTGCTCGATGCGCGGCGCGATGTAGTTGCCGGAGCCGCGCCGGCGCACCACCAGGCCCTGGTCGACCAGCTGATCGATCGCCTTGCGCGCGGTAACGCGCGAGACGTCGAGCTGCTCGGACAGCGTGCGTTCGGAAGGCAGGGCCTGGTCGGCCTGGTAGCGGCCGTCGCGCACGTCCTGCGCGAGCTTGCGCGCCAGCTGCATGTACAGCGGCGAGTTGTCGGTCAGGTCGACCTGGAAGGCGGGGGTGCTAGTCGTCATTGGCGGCATGCTCAGGGGGTTGAACAAAGTGTAATGGCAACACCTGTTCCCGGCACAATGCGATCCATGAAAAAGCTTTGTATATGCATGCACTTCTCTCATGGGCATACCACTTGAGACCAATATAAAACGGTTATGCCAAGGCCACGGCTATTCATTTGGCAATCCTTCCTGTCACTCCGTATGCTCAACCAAAGGTTCACATATTTCACAAATAACAAAAGACAAAAGGAGACCGGGATGAACGAGCGCAGGCGCAGCTTGCTGGGCATGGCCCTGCTGGGCGCGGTCGAGCCGCTGTTCGCGGCGCCGGCTTCTCCTGCGGCCACGCCGCTCCTGACCGCCGCGGCGCGCCAGGCGCTCGACGCCGAACTGGCGGCCATCGTCGACGATCCGGCGATGCAGCTGGCCAGCCTGTCGGTCGTCGCCATCCGCGCCGGCCAGCCGGTGTATGAACAGGCTTTCGGGCGCCGCTATATCGGTAACGGCGCACTGCCCGACAAGCCGGCCACGCCCGCGACCCTGTACCGCATCGCTTCGATCTCCAAGATGATGACCACGCTGGGCCTGATGCGACTTAGCGAAGCGGGCCGCGTCGACCTCGAGGCCGACGTGTCGGGCTACCTGGGCTTCAGCCTGCGCAACCCGCATTTCCCCCAGCGCGTCATCACGCTGCGCAGCCTGCTCACCCACACCTCCTCGCTGCGCGACGAAGGCGGCTATTCCTGGCCCTTCGCCACCGCCCTGAAGGACGTGCTGGTGCCGGGCGCTCCCCTGTACGGCGAAGGAAAGATGTGGTCTGCCCACGCCGGCCCGGGCGAGTACTTCACCTACTGTAACCTCGGCTGGGGCGTGATCGGCACCGCGATGGAACGCGTGACGGGCGAGCGCTTCGACCTCCTGATGCAGCGCCTGCTGCTGCAGCCGCTCGGCATTGTGGCGGGCTACAACCCGTCGGCGCTGCCGCCGGCGGCGCTCGAGAACCTGGCGACGCTGTACCGCAAGCGCACGGTCGACACCGAAGTCTGGAACGCGAACGGCCCCTGGATTGCCCAGGTCGACGATTATTCGGCCAAGCCCCCGGTCCCTCCCGCCGGCATCGCCGGCTACGTCCCCGGCGCCAACGCCACGCCCTTCAGCCCGACCGGCGGCCTGCGCATCTCGGCGCGCGACATGGGCGTGGTCATGCGGATGCTGATGAACGGCGGCGTGCATGGCAACACGCGGCTGTTCCAGCGCGCCACGCTCGAGCGCATGTTCGCGCGCCACTGGACCATCGACGACAAGGGCGGCAACGGCGATTCGCTGAACGGTTTCTTCCCTGCCTGGGGCCTGGGCAACGCCCATTTCCCGGACCGACCCGGCACCGGACTGGTCGAAGGCGGCGGCTTCGATGCGGTCGGCCACTCGGGCGACGCGTATGGCCTGATTTCGGTCTTCGCAGCCGACCTGGCGCGCGGCAATGGCCTGGTCATGCTGGCAGGAGGCTGTTCGGCCGATCCGGAACTGCAGAAAGGACGCTATTCGGCGCGGGCCCGCTTCGAGGAGCGCATCCTCAGCGCGCTGCACCGCCGCGCCATCGTCGGCCAACAGGCGGCAACATGATATCAACGCATCCCTATATAAGCCGGTTATGGCGCTCGACGCGACTTTCATTGGCCGCTGCGCCGGCCAGCGCATAAGCTCCACACCCACGCTAAAAAGAAGAGTTTAGAATGCAGCAAATCATCGTCATCGGCGGCGGCGTGGTCGGTTTGACCTCGGCCTGGTGGCTGGCGGAAGCCGGCTACCGCGTCAGCCTCCTCGAACGCGCACCAGGCGTCGGCAGCGGCTCCAGCTACGGCAACGGCGGCCAGCTCAGCTACCGCTACGTGTCGCCGCTGGCCGACGAGGGCGTGCCGCTGAAGGCCCTGCAATGGATGTTCCAGGACACCGGGCCGCTGCACTTCCGGCCTGAGGCCGACCTGCGCCAGTACCGCTGGCTGGCCAGCTTCCTCGCGCACTGCCGCGCCGACGTCAACCGCAAGACCACGGCCAAGCTCTTGGCCCTGGGTGAGCTCTCGCGCCAGGGCATGAAGCAGCTCGAAGTCACCGTGCCGCTCGATGAATTCGACTGGCGCGACGCCGGCAAGCTGGTGGTCTACCGCTCGCGCGAGGTGTTCGAGAAGGCGGCCGGCAAGCCGGGCGCCGGCGAGATCTGGTCCGCCAGCGAGTGCGCCGCGCGCGAACCCGCCCTGGCGGCGGCAGAGCCGCTGCTGGCCGGCGGCATCTATAACAGCGGCGAAGCGGTGGCCGACTGCCATGCCTTCTGCCTGGCGCTGGCCGCGCGCCTGCGTGAGCATCCGCGTTTCGACGGCTTCATCCACGCCGAGGCGCGCCGCCTGGTGGCAAGCAAAGGCCGCATCACCGGCATCGAGACGGACCAGGGCATGCTCCAGGCCGACAGCTACGTGCTGGCGGCCGGCATCCAGAGCCGCACCCTCTCGGACACGGTCGGGATCTCGCTGCCGCTCTACCCGCTCAAGGGCTACAGCCTGACGGCGCCGATCCGCGCCGACGACGTGGCGCCGGAAATCAGCGTCACCGACTTCGAGCGCAAGGTGCTGTACGCCCGCATCGGCGACAAGCTGCGCGTGGCGGCCATGGTCGACATGGTGGGCGAAGACCTGAGCCACAATCCCAAGCGCGTCGAGGGCCTGACGCGCCAGGTGAAGGAAACCATGCCGCGCGCGGCGGACTATTCGCAGCTCTCGGTCTGGGCCGGCCTGCGTCCCGCCACCCCGAGCAGCGCCCCGATCATCGGCGCCACCCCCTACGGCAACCTGTGGCTGAACGTGGGCCACGGTCCGCTGGGCTTCACCTTCGCCTGCGGCAGCGCCAGCCTGCTGGCCGGCGCCATGAAAGGCGAGGCGCCGCCCTTCTCCCTGGATGGGCTGACCCTGCGCGACTGACCCGCCACGCATACGGCCACCCGTATCCGCCATACCGAAATGGCGGAATTATCCGCCATACCGAAATGGCGGATAATGACGGCCATGTCCAAAACGACCACTCCTGGAGCCTGCCCCTGCGGCGGGCCGTCCCTTGGCGCCTGCTGCGGCCCGTTCATTGCCGGCGAAGCCCTGCCGCCCACGGCCGAAGCCCTGATGCGCTCGCGCTACACCGCGTATACGCTGAAGAACGAGCCCTATCTGCTTGCTACCTGGCATCCTACGACCCGTCCTGCAGAACCCATCATCGATGACAAGGAACCAATCCGATGGCTGGGGCTTGAGGTAAAATCTGCTTTACGTTTACGTCAACGTAAAGTAAATTCACCGGACGATCCAGACAGCGATACCGTGGAATTCGTCGCCCGCTTCAAGGTAGGCGGACGCGCGCACCGGCTCCATGAAGTGAGCCGTTTCCTGCGCGAACCTGACTCCGAAACCGGGGAGAAGCGCTGGTATTACCTGGACGGCAGTTTCCCAAAATAGAGACATAGAGGACGGCAATGCCCCAAATCGAGAGCAAACTGAACCCGCGCGGCGAGGACTTCAAGGCCAACGCCGCGGCCATGCAGGCCATCGTCGCCGACTTGCGCGCGAAAGTGGCGCAGATGGCGCAAGGCGGCGGGGAAGCTGCCAGCGCCAAGCACGTCGCGCGTGGAAAACTGCTGCCGCGCGACCGCGTGCAGATGCTGCTGGATCCGGGCACGCCCTTCCTCGAGTTCTCCCAGCTGGCCGCCTACGAGATGTACGAGGGTGCGGCACCAAGCGCCGGCATCATCACCGGCATCGGCCGCGTCGCCGGCCAGGAAGTCGTGATCGTCTGTAACGACGCCACCGTCAAGGGCGGCACCTACTACCCGATGACGGTGAAAAAACACCTGCGCGCCCAGGAGATCGCCGAGCAGAACCACCTGCCCTGCATCTACCTGGTCGACTCGGGCGGCGCCAACCTGCCGAACCAGGACGACGTGTTTCCGGACCGCGACCACTTCGGCCGCATCTTCTACAACCAGGCGAACTTATCAAGCAAGGGCATCCCGCAGATCGCGGTGGTGATGGGTTCCTGCACCGCCGGCGGCGCCTACGTGCCGGCCATGAGCGACGAATCGATCATCGTCAAGGAACAGGGCACCATCTTCCTGGGCGGCCCGCCGCTCGTGAAAGCCGCGACCGGCGAAGTCGTCACGGCCGAAGACCTGGGCGGCGGCGACGTCCACACCCGCCTGTCGGGCGTGGCCGACCACCTGGCCCAGAACGATTTGCACGCGCTGTCGCTGGCCCGCACCATCGTGTCGAACCTGAACCGCGTCAAGCCGGTGCAGGGCGCGCTGCGCGAAAGCGTGGAGCCGAAATATGCGCCGGAAGAGCTGTACGGCGTGATTCCCGTCGACACCCGCAAGCCCTTCGATGTGCGCGAAGTGATCGCGCGCGTGGTCGACGGCAGCGAATTCGACGAGTTCAAGGCGCGCTACGGCACCACGCTGGTGTGCGGCTTTGCCCACATCTACGGCATGAAGGTCGGCATCATCGCCAACAACGGCATCCTGTTCTCGGAGTCGGCACTCAAGGGCGCCCACTTCATCGAACTGTGCTGCCAGCGCAAGATTCCGCTGGTGTTCCTGCAGAACATCACCGGCTTCATGGTCGGCCGCAAGTACGAAAACGAAGGCA